>Ga0209745_1000425_pt1 | contig 25441 bp, 20 predicted proteins | sample BarGraNGADG00312_FD_184495 | JGI IMG/M metagenome (GOLD analysis project Ga0209745, IMG submission 184495) | Arctic peat soil microbial communities from Barrow, Alaska - Barrow Graham LP Ref core NGADG0004-312 (SPAdes) (version 2) | ecosystem: Environmental > Terrestrial > Soil > Wetlands > Peat...
CATGGTCGGGACCATGGCCGCGGCTACCGTACTGGGCCCAGGATAGTAATCATACTGTGCGTTGTACGTGTTGATCGCCCCGTCGATGGTCCGCAGGTTGGCCTGGCACGTCCTTTTCTGAGCGTTTGTCCTCGCCGAAAGGAATACCGGAACGGCGATGGCCACAAGGATTGCGATGATGAGGATAACTATCATCAGCTCGATCAGGGTGAAGCCTTCCTGCTTGTGCATCAATTTTCTCATGTTCTTCACCTCCTCCATTGAGCTCTTCTACTTAGTATCGGACAAATTTCACCAAAACATTACAACTTGATGCGCCAGATTATCCTGGAATCCAGCTTCTCTGCAACTTTCCGGTCACTTGATCATAGTGATAACGCGGAAGATCGGCAGGTACAGCGAGATGACGATCAGACCGACTGTCGTTCCAAGGAACATCATCAGCAAGGGCTCGAGGGTTGAAGTAAGGCTGTCCACACCCGCGTTGACCTCCTGGTCATAGAACTCACTCACCTTGGCGAGCATGACGTCCAGCGCCCCGGTCTCCTCACCGATGGCTATCATCTGAGTGACCATGGGGGGGAATACCGCAGAGTCCTGTAACGGCCGGGCGATCGTCTCGCCCTCTTTGACGCTGGCACGGACCCTGTCCAGCTCTCTCGTCACTACCATGTTGCCAGTCGTTTCACCGGTGATCTCAAGAGCGCCCAGGATTGGCACGCCTGACGATATCAGTGTGCCCAGACTCCTCGAGAACTTTGACATCGCCGTCTTATGAAACAGGCTGCCAACATATGGCATGCGCAGCTTGAACTTGTCGATCGCGTAGCGCCCGCTGTCGGTCGCCTTGAAGCGCCTGAAGGCGATGACGCCGCCGACTATGACAGCTATCATAACGACGCCGCCCCAGCCACCCACGAAGTGGCTTATGCCGACAACCACCTTGGTGAACGTAGGGAGCTCACCGCCGAGGGTCTTGAACATGGCGGTGAACTTGGGCACCACGAACACGATCATGGCTGTCAACAGGACCAGGGAAAGACCAAGGATGGCGATAGGATAAGTCATGGCGGACTTTACCTTGCGCCGGATCTCGAACTCTCGCTCGAGCTGGTCGGCTACTCGGAGGAGCACGTCGTCGAGCATACCACCGAGCTCACCGGCGCGCACCATACTGACATAGAGGTTACTGAAGGCCTCGGGGTGCTTCGAGAGGGCTTCGGAAAGGGAGCGCCCGGCTTCGACCTCACGCTGGCAGTCCGTGATGATATCGGCGAGCGTGCTGGAGTCAGTCTGCGCTGACAGGATGCTCAGGCACTTGATAAGAGGGAGACCCGCGTTGATCATTGTGGCGAACTGGCGGGTGAAGATGTTGATGTCCTGTTGCTTCACCTTGGAGCCGAAGATGTGGATCTCTTTCTTGCCCAGCGCCACCTTGACTTCGTCGACGCTCAAGACAAAGTAACCCATCTGGCGAAGCTTCCCGGCAAGAACGTCCGCGTTCTCTGCCTCGAGAGAACCCGTTATCTCACGGCCCGTGCGGTCCCTCACTGTATAAGTGAATTCGGTGGCCACCTTAAAACCTCCCGACGTGACCCATGCCGGATTGGATTCATCCGGCAGCTCGGTCAATTAATCGTAATGATAGCACCAAGTCTTTACTGTATAAACGATTGTCGACGCCAATTGGTTACTATTGGCAAGGATTATTTTATCGACCTACGAGGCGCCTGAAGTCGTCCTTGTTGTGTGCCCTGGCGAGACCCGTCTCGTAAGTTATCTGCCCCGCCCTGTACAGCGCGGCCAGGGAAGCATCCATCGTCTGCATCCTCAACTGGCCGCCGGACTGCATGGCCGAGTAGATCTGGTGCACCCTCGCGTCGCGGATCATGTTACGGATTGCGGAAGTCGCGATCATGACCTCCACCGCGGGCACTCGCGCGCGCCTGTCTTTGGTCGGGACCAACTGCTGGGTCACGATAGCCTGGAGCGTCGATGCAAGCTGCAGTCGGACCTGCGCCTGCTGGAAGGTCGGGAACACGTCGATGATGCGGTCGATGCTCTGAGGGGCATCCTGCGTGTGGAGCGTCGCGAAAACCAGGTGGCCCGTTTCTGCAGCCGTCAGTGCGGTAGCGATCGTCTCGAGGTCTCTCATCTCTCCCACGAGGATGATGTCGGGGTCCTGCCGGAGAGCGTATTTGAGTGCGTTGGCGAACGAGTGGGTGTCCGAGCCGACCTCACGCTGGTTGACGATGCACTTCTTGTGGAGGTGCAGGAACTCGATCGGGTCCTCGACGGTTATGATGTGCTCTTCGCGCGTCGAGTTGATAAGGTCCATGATCGCGGCCAGTGACGTTGACTTTCCCTGGCCGGTGGGGCCGGTCACGAGTATGAATCCTCTGGGAAGGCGTGCGAACTCCTTGACCACCATCGGGAGCATGAGCTCCTCTATGGTCTTTATCCGGTAAGGGATGATACGGAAGGCCGCGCCAACGCTGTTGCGCTGGAAGTAGGCGTTGACTCTGAAACGCGCGCTGCCCGGCACGGAGTATGAGAGGTCGAACTCCAGGTTGGTCTCGAGGGTCTCGCGCTGGCGGGCCGTCAGGATGCTGTATACCATCTCACGCGTGTCGTTGCTCGTGAGCTTGGGAAGGTCCATTCTGGTGAGGGCGCCGTTGATGCGGAGCACCGGGGGAACGCCGACCGTGATGTGCAGGTCGGATGCTCCACGCTTGATCACTTCCTCGAGCATCTCGTTTATGTCGAGCCTCAACCCTTGCTGTGCCACTTTACACCTCCGCGTGTAATTGCTCTAACTACATGACTACTCGAAGGACCTCTTCAATAGAGGTTATACCTTGCTTGACCTTAAAGAAACCGTCTTCCCTGAGCGTCGCCATGCCCTTATCGTGAGCGAGCACGCCGATCTCTCGCGCCGTGGCCATGCTGACGACCGATTTCTCGATCTCTTCGTCGACCATGAGGATCTCGTACAGGCCGACCCTTCCGCGGAACCCCGTGTGGTTGCAGAAAGGACACCCTGATGGGTCGGCCTTGTAGACCGTGATCGTCTCGTCATCCTCCACCGGAAAGCCGACCTTTGCCAGGTATTCGGCAGGATAGGTGGCCTCCAACTTGCAGCGCGTGCAGAGCCTCCTTGCGAGCCTCTGGCTAACCACACTGTCGACAGCCGACGCGATGAGGAAAGGCTCGACTCCCATTTCAGTCATTCGAGTCATGGCTGACGGCGCGTCGTTCGTGTGAAGGGTGCAGAGCACGAGGTGACCGGTGAGGGCGGATTCGATTGCCATCTTAGCGGACTCCGAGTCTCGGATCTCACCGATCATCACTATGTCGGGGTCGCATCTCAGGATCGACCTTAGGCTGGCGGCAAACGTGAGCCCGACTTTGGTGTTCACCTGCACCTGGTTGGCGCCGGAGAGCTGGTATTCGACCGGGTCTTCCACCGTGATCACGTTTACCTCGCGTTGGTTCAACTCGGCCAGCGCGGCGTAGAGCGTGGTCGTCTTCCCTGACCCGGTGGGCCCGGTCACGATGCACGTGCCGTAGGGCTTCTTGAACGAGGTCTCGAATTGTCTGAGCGGCTCGGGCGATATACCAAGGTCGGAAAGCGACAAGAGTATGTGGCTGCTGTCGAGGATCCTCAGCACGATCTTCTCGCCGTGGACGGTGGGAATCGACGCGACACGGAGGTCGATGTGCTTGCCCGCGGCTTCGAGCGCGAAGCGCCCGTCCTGGGGAACACGTCGCTCGGCTATGTTCATGTTGCCGAGGATCTTGATCCTTGAGACGATGCCGGGGTGGATGCGCCTGGGCGAGCGCCTGGTCTCACGGAGCACGCCGTCGATGCGGTACCGTATCCGCACGTCTTTTTCGCCCGGTTCGATATGGATGTCGCTGGCACCGTCGTGAACGGCCTCGCTGATGATCAGGTTGACGTACTTGACGATCGGAGCCTCTTCGCCGGCCTCTTTGAGGTCTGTCGCGTCCTCGACAACATCCTCGATGGAAGGAAGGTCTTCGAACGCTTCGTCCATGTCAGAAGTCGAGTGGAGGTACCGGTTAATGGCACCGGTGATGTCATCCTTGGTCGTGACGACCGGTATGATCTCCATGCCGGTCATGATGCGCAGGTCGTCCAGGGCGAAGACGTTGGTCGGGTCCGCCATGGCTACCACGAGCTGGCTGTCCTTGTAGTCGATAGGGATAACGGCGTATCTCTTTGCAAGGTTAGCGTCTATCAGCGTAGCCGCGCCCGGGTCGATCGCATAGTTTGACAGGTCGACATAGCTTATGCCGATCTGCTCGGCCAGCACCGAGGTCAGCTGCCCTTCGGTCAGCATGCCCTTGTCAATCAGCACTCGCCCGAGCGACTTGCCGGTGCTGGAGTGCTCCTCGAGGGCTTCGTCGAGCTGGTCCTCGTTTATGAGGTTGTTCTGAAGGAGGAGCCGCCCGAGGCGGTCCTGCTTCGGCTTTTCCATCTACCTCGCGCCTTCCTGACTGGATATTGGTATGGCAGTCATCACCCGCACGGCAGGACTGCCTAGATATATGCTTCCTCAAGTGCCCTCAACAGGGCAACCCTCATTACTTCCACGGGCGCCTCGAGGCCCGTCCAGATCTCGAACGCCGCCGCCGCCTGGTACAGGAGCATGCCCTTGCCGTCCATCACTTGAGCACCCCGCGCTTCCGCCTCCTGCAGCAGAGGCGGCTGGTAGAGCGAGTAGTTGAGGTCACACACAATATGGTTCTTGTTCAGCAGCGACACCGGCACACGCAGCGACCCGCTGAAAGTCGTCAGGGGTGTCGCGTTAATTATCAGGTCCGACTCGGCCACTACGATGTCGTAATTATCGTCGGGCGACAGGCACTTGACGTCCATTCCGGGAGCACTCCTGCGGATTATCTCAGCCAGTTGCTCGCTTCGGTCAGGTGACCTGTTCACGATGACGATGGAAGCGCAGCCCGCGAGCGCGAGGGAGACGGTGACGCTTCTCGATGCGCCGCCCGCGCCAAGGACCAGCACCTTGCGGCCTTTCACGTCGTACCCAACGTCTCTGACCAGCGAGGTATAGAACCCCCTCCCGTCGGTGTTGTAGCCGATGAGCTTTCCCTTATCGATGAGTATCGTGTTGACCGCGCCAACCGACTCGGCGAACATGGCGACCTCGTCGAGCATCCGGAGAACATCCGTTTTGAACGGCATGGTCACGTTTACACCTGCGAACCGCAGGGCTTTTATGCCTTCGAGGGCCCTGTCGAGATGGCCCTCCTCGACCGGCATGGGCACGTAGCACCAGTTCAGCCCCAGGTAGTCGAACGCCGCGTTATGTATCGTAGGAGAAAGCGAGTGGTCGAGCGGGCTTCCGATTATACCCACCAGTCGCGTGCTCCCATCAATGTGCATCATGATCTCCTAGAAGTGCCCGGCAGATGCGCCGCCAGACGGCGCCCCTGAGCATCAGCCTGTTTTTTCGAGGGCCTCAGCCCTCGCCATCACGCGAGCCAGCAAAGCCAGCAGGACTTCTTTGACGTCGCCCAGCTTTCTCGCGTCACATTTAACAATATCCACATCTCCGATGTGGTCAACGTCCTTCCTCACCTTATCGAGACTCTGGCAATCTTTCCTGTCAGACCTTGTCAGGCCGACCACAAACGGTTTGTCGGACATCTTCTTGAAAGCCTTTACGATCCCGTTAACCTCACCAAAGGAATCGGGAAGGCTTCCGTCTACAAGGACCACGTACCCGAGCATTCCCTCGGACAGGATCTCCCACATGAAATCGAAACGTTCCTGTCCCGGCGTCCCATAGAGGTGGAGGCAGTAGCCGTCGGGGAATGTGATCCGACCGAAGTCCATCGCGACCGTGGTGTTGCTCTTCTTGCTCCCTTTGCCTGTCTTTCTCTCGGTCGAGACCACCTCGATCTCGCTTATCGCGCTGATGAAGGTCGTCTTACCAGAGTTGAAGGGTCCGGTCACCACTATCTTGTAGACTCGGTCCAAGCAATCCCTCCCCGCCCGTTACATTTTCTTGAGGTCGTCAATAATCTTCTTAACGGACCCCTTGTCCACCTCTTTTGATGCTCGTCCGCGGCTCTTCTTTTCCTTCTCCTTCTTACCCTTGTCAACCGTCGCTTCCCTGTCTTTCTGCGTGATGCGGCGGCGTGTCTCCTTTACTCCCCCGGCCAGCTCGAGCAACTCCTGTTCGAGCTCGAAGGTCTCGAGGTCCACCAGGCTGGTGCCCGCTCCGCGCTTGCCTCTGACCTTGAGACCGTACCCTTCATCCTCGGCGCCTTCTTCTTCTCCCTCATCGAAGGCGACAGAAGGCTCGATTGCCGGTTCTTCCAGGACCAGCTCTTCTTCAAGAATGGGTTCAGGCTCGATGACTTCGGGCTGTGACTTCTGGCGTTTTTTGCCCGGCCTGCCCCCCGTTATCTCGCGAAGGGCTTCCATCTCATCAAAATAATTGTCAGCTGCCTCCGCACGTCCTTCAGCCGACGATGCCGCCGAAGCTGCTGCAGCCTCCGCGAAAGTCTCCGCGGCCGTCTCCTGTTCAAGCGCTGCAGGCTCAGGCGACGGGCTGGTCTCAAAGGTCACGGGCTCCGCATCCTGCAGCACGGGCTCGGCCTCGAATACGCCTGCGCCAGACCCTTCTTCGGAGACCTCGCCGAACGTCACCGGTTCCGACTCGATCACCATGGACTCGGCCTCGAACACCTCAACCTGCTCGATCTCAGCTTCAGCAGTCTCCCCGAATACGAGGACTTCTTCCCCGGACTCGGCGCTCAGCTCGAAGGCTTCCTCAGGCAAGGTTTCCGCGGTCTCCTCGACCAGTTGCGCTTCCAGAGCAGCGACCTCGACGTCCTCAACGGCGGCCGGCTGCCTCAACGAGTCGATCGGTATGACCTCGGCGGTCTCTTCCTCGAGTCCGACGATCTCGAGCGCTTCGGGCTCTTTGATCGCGAGCGGTGGGACGCCTTCGTCTCTCGAGGCGCTGGCATCTTCAAGTTGCAGCACCTCGGCATCGGAGTCCTCCAACACTAACTCAGTCTCTTCGAACGCATCGATAGCCGAGACCGTCTCGGGCTCAGGCCCGGCGGTCGCGACCGGTTCTGGCTCGGGCTCGGGCTCGAGCTCAGGCTCGAAATCAATCTCGAGCTCGAGAGCCAAGTCATCCGCGGTCACGATCTCTTCCGTCTCCTCGAGCTCGACGACCGGCGCGCCCTCCTCCAACTCGACATCGAAAGCGGCTTCCCCGCCTGCCTTGTTAAACTGGATCACCCGCCCCAGCTCTTCTTCAGCATCCCGGTGGACTCCAGAAGGGACAGGCTCAGATTCAATGTCCGGGGTTTCCGGCTGTGCTTCTCTGGATTCGACTAACGGATATGTTGGCTGATCGAAAGCCAGCAGCTCTTCGCGGCTGAGGTCTCGTGACTTGGGCGTCACCTGGAGGAGCTGCTCGATCTCCTCTTCAGTCGGGATCCGCGAAGCATCGACCGCATCGTCCACGAGCGGAATTTCTTCTATCTCGACCCGGGGTTTCTCAGCTATCTCATCCGCAGCTTCCGCCTCCGCTGCAACAGCGGGCAGCTCTTCGGATTCGACAACGGTCTCGCTCTCTATGATCAGAATCTCTTCGGCCTCAAGCGCCTCTGCTTCCGCTTCATGCTCGCCCTCGAACTCGGGCGGCATCTCGAGTACCAGGGCCTCCTCGATGATCTCGAGCTCGGGAGGCGTCTCAACCACGGTGGTCGGTTCGGCGACCTCGACCTCGTGCACACCGGTCACGGTCATCGGCTCTTCATCGAAAAATGCAAGGTCGTCAGGTGCGGTCTCAGGCTCAGGAGCGGGTTCTTCGGCGAGCGCCTGCGCCTCCATCTCCTGCTCCATCGTCAAGTAGTTGGCCGCCGCGGCAGGAACATCATCGAGCCCGACCGGTTCGCCGTCCGCGGATGCTCTGCTTTCGTCAACCACGAGCTCAAAGTCTTCGTGGGCGCTTTCGGCCGGCGCTTCCTCGAGAGATGGGAGCTCATTTGCGAGCGCCGTGGCCTCAACCTCGTCGATGATCGGCCGTTCGTCGCTGGAAACCGGGGCGACCTCTTTCTCAGTCTCAGCTCCGGCTGGCTTCTCCTGTAAATCTTCGTCAAGGTGGCCTAGAGAGTTCTTGGGTGAGCTGATCTTCTTTGTACCGCCGTGCAAGCGTGTCAGGTGGCCTGCCCACTCCATCGGGATATCTTCGGGCTCCTCGAACTCGGATTCCTCCTCGACGACGGCCGCCGCCTGGAGCTCCGAGGCCGCGGCATCGACTTCCGGCTCCTGGGCGAACTCGACCTTCTTCTTGTCCTCAGTCTCCTGGAAAGCCAACAGTCGGTCGTTATCCGATGCTTCCTTCAGCGCAAGAGACTTGTAGTAATCGACAAGGCTCTGACCGGGGGCAGGCTCTTCGTCCTTGGCTGGAGCCTGAGGCTGCAGTTCCTGATCATGGATTATTGGCGATTCTGCTTTTGCGACTGCGGGAACCTCTTGAGGCCCGGGCTCTGGCGTCACGGCCGCCGGCTCTTCAACAGCCTCGGGTTCGGCAGCGGCGGCTTCGGACTCTTCAGCTTCCTCATCGTGTGCGAAAGGCCGCTTGACCTTGCGGCGCGTCTTCTTGCGGCGTTTTGCATTGTCATCGACCTCGACATCCTCCGCCGAAACTTCCTCGACACTGACCTCCTCGTCAGAATCTCCGACGCTGATCTCCTCGACCTTTTTCCGTGAAGGCGCGGACTTTCGCCTGGGCTTGCGGGCTACAGGCTCTTCCGCCTCCACTTCTTCGTCTGCTTCAGACGCTTCGGGTTCTTCAGTCTCCTCTTCCGTGGCAACCTTCGTGGGCTCCTCAGCAGCAACAGGCTCTCCTGCCTCGGCTTCCTCGGGCTCGGGAACAGCCGGGGCCTCGACCGGAGCAGACGCCGCAGCGGCCGGAGCAGCTTCTTCCATCTTCTCGATCTCGTCCTCGAGAGCGCCCGGCAGGACAGGTGCATCAGCCGCTTCCTGCCCGGTGAGGACGACCAGCCCGGCGGTGACCAGGCCGTACAAGGCCTTGCAGGTCACGAGCGCGCTTTGCCCGCTCTTTTCAATGATGTCTCGCACGCTGCTCTCACCGTCTACGTGGTAGAGCACCAGCCATTCCTCGCTGGTCAGGTTGATGTCGCTGGCATCCTTGCCGGGAACCTTTGTCATCTTGAACACGGCGTCGAGCGAAGGGACTTTCTTTTCGATCTGATACCACTCGTCCAGCCTGCGGCTGCCCTCCATGATGAGATCTTCCGTGGTCATGGACAGCCCGATGTCCTCCTCGGGGAAGATCTGGCTGGGATCAAAGTCGAACTCACCCTCCGTCCAGCGGAGCAGGTGGAAGACCGCGTCCCTGATCTGCTCTTCCACGAAGACCTCGAGGGACTCGCGGCTCAGGTAGCCGAGCTCGACCAATGTGTTGCCGAGCCTCTGGCCTTTCCTGGTGGTCTTCTGGAGGTCAAGGGCCTCGTCGATCTGCTCCTCGGTGACCATGCCCGATTCGGTCAGGCGTTGCCCGAGCGGGGGCCTTTTCCAGTTGTGGGTGGCGAAAAAGACGTTGCCGTTGCGGAAGCATACGTAACCCTTCGCATCACCATTGGTGATGTTCAGTGTTCCGTTCTTCTTCCCGAAGTGGATCAGTTGAAACAAATCGGGAAGGCTGAAATCCCGGAGGCTTCCCTTCAGAGGCATGTCGTCCCTGCCAGTTTATTCGTACTCCACCTGGAGGTGCGATTCGATAATGGCGGCAATCGCTTTCGCCGCGTTGCGTATGTCATAAAGGACCAAGCCGAGCTTGCTGCCGCGGCGGACGATGGCGTTCAACACCGCATCCTCTCCGGCAGCCAGCAAGAACACATAGCCGTCGGTGCCCTCGACGAAGACCTGCGCAAGCTCCCCGCGTCCAAGCTCGTGAGCTGTCCTCTCTCCGAGGCTCAACAGAGCCGCCGACATCGCGCCGAGCCGGTCTTCCTCATAGTCCTGGGGCAGGACCGAGGCCATGACAAACCCGTCCATGCTCACCACTGCGGCAGCATCGATGTCTTGAGTCTTTTCCAAGAGGCCCTTCAGGGCCTCTTGAAGCTCGTTCTGTTGGGCACCATCCAACCGTGTTACCTCCCTGCCCGGTGTGCTTGCAGGCGAAAGAGAGCCTCCAGGACTCGCGGGTCCGGCCGCGCTCCTGTCGGGTGGGGAAAAGCTTTCTTTCTCAGTGACCGCGTCTTTCCCAGTTAATTCTAACACAGCACCTCGGTGACCTCGCACTGATGAATCATATGGTCTCGGCGAGTTTATGGGCGCAACGATTGACCTCCAGGAGCGTCATCCCCATCTTCGCGTTATGATCCACGGTGCATGCGAGGAGAGCGTCGTCGTTCACCTTGACGACCACGAGGTCGCCTGCGTCTCCGCGCAGGTATACTTGATCGATTATCCCCATCAAAAGCTCCCGTGCCACCCTCTCTCCGGAAGCGATGAGCGCCGAGGCCGTTGCGCTCAAGAGCTCCTCCTCCATCCCGTTGGGCATGTCCGATGCTAGAGGCATCGCATCGGAGCTGATCAGCACCACCGCCTGTACGCCGTCGCTCTCAATCCTCAGCTCCTTCAGCATCTCCACCATCTGTTGTTCGCGAGTACCAGCCACTGTCCCCTCCGTCCTCAGGGAACCGTCGTCTCCCTGCATTACTTACTTACTATCGGAATGCGCACCTTCACGGATTAGCGCGGGTTCACTATATTATGCGGCTCACCGGCCTGGTTGGATAGAGCGAAAGCCGGCCGGCCGGCGATGAGCCGACGTTGGATATGACGATCGCGGCCGCGCGGCAGAACTCGACGCAGGTGAAGCAACCGATGCATCCTTCGGCGTCTTCCACTGAGACGTCTCGGCCGTCATCCAGCACCAGGACCGGAGATTGGGCATCCGGCCCGCTCTGAGGGCAGAGCCGGACGCAGTCGCCGCAGGCTACGCAGCGCTCTCGCAGGACCCTTATCTCCGGCAAATCCACCCCTCCTAGTGAGTTCCGCACGACACGCACGGGTTGAAAGACCTGACCGCAAGTTGGAGCCTCGCGGCGACAGCATCGCTGATCTCGATGCCACGGACGGTCTCAGACGCGACACTGGTCAGATACTCGTTCACCGTCAGGTAGTTGAACTGAAGAGGACTCATTATCCGGTAAGCGGATATCTTCCCTGACTCATCGATCTGAGCGACGTGCGCAAGAGTCCCCCTCGGCGAATCGACGACTGCCGAGCCTTCGCCCGACACGACCTCGAAGGGCGCGCACGGGCTGGAGGTATCGTCCCAGCCGCGTTCGAGCAGGTTCCTCGCTTTTTCCCAGCTCCAGATAGCTTCGCAGGCAAGCGCGATGAGGAAGAAGAACTCGTTGTTCAGGGGATGCTGCCACTGCTCGCTCACCCTCCCGCCCTCGAGCGCCGCTATCGGCGTGTCTTCGCCGAACCCGAGGTTGAGCCGGGCAAGGGGTCCGACCATCGCCGGCTCGAGGCCTCGTACCGCAAGCGGGACAATGTAGGACCAGGTGACAGGCCTCTCTTCCACCGCCGCAATGAAACCTTGGGCGTCCAGGGCGACAGGTTCTCCCCCGTTGAAAGAGGCGGCGGATATCTCATCGCCGATGATCGCGGGCCGCCCGTCTGACGTCGACGCCATATAGTACCCGGGAAGGGGCGTTCCGGTCTCGATCATCCGCGACTCGCGCCGGGTGAGCATCTCCGCCAGTCGCATCGTCTCCCGAAGGTCGTCCTCACACCCCTCGAGCAGCTCGGAAGCCTTGGAGATTGCCGTCTCGTCCGGAAGCTTTGAGACGCCGCCGGGAACGATCACCGCGGGCAGAAACTGGTTTCCGGCCAGGCACTGAAGCGCCTCGTTTATCGAAGCAAGGGCACGGGTGAGCCTGGTCACCGACTCCTGGTCGATCATGTAGATCCCGCTGACGTTTTTGACAGCGGCGTCAGACATGGGCAGGGCGAAATCAGGAAGGGCGAAGTACGTCATGGTCCGCACGTGGCTCGCAGCGAGAAGAAGCCAGCAGACCAGCTCGCGAAGCGCCTGCGCTTCGGGCGCGACCTCCGCTCCGCAAGCCGCCTCAATGGACATGCACGCGGCAAGCTGATGAAAGCCCCCGCACGTGCCGCATGTTCGCGCCAGCACCTGAGGCGCGCGGAGCGCCGGCATCCCCTCTACGAGGCTCTCGATCCCCCTCGACTCCAGCCCTCTGAAGCGAGCTTCGACGACGGCCTGGTCCGCCGTGAAGTGCACCTCGATATCGGCACGGCCCTGGATGCGCGTCACGGGGTAGAGCCGCACTTTCTGTGCGCCCAGATCGTCAGATCCTTCCACGTCGAACAGCTCAGTCACCGGGAACCCTCTCTTTCACGCGCGAGCGGGTCACCGGGTCTTTTCCCGTGAAGAGATACAGGACTTCGAGGATATTTGAGAGCTGCTTCTCCACTTTGTCCTGGCGGGCTCCGCTCGTCCTGGAGATGTATCCGGTCAGATCCGCGTGGATCGCATGCATTTGCGAAGAAAGGATCGCGTCGGAGGGGCCCCTGCATCCGGTGCATGCGGTCCCGACCGACGTGCATGCGGCGCGGCAACCCCCCCTGGTTACAGGTCCCAGGCATACGACGCCTGCATTCAGGAGACAGGTGCTCCCGGGAACCCCCGGGCCTGGGTGGAGTTGCAGAGACTTTGAGGCTTTGCGGGCTACCTTGCGGGGACAGTCGGAGCAGACTGTGCTGTCGAAATGAAGAGGGGTGTATCCCTCAAGAACCGACTTGAGAGCGTCCATGATCAGGTGAGGCTGCGGCGGGCATCCCGGGACATAGAGCTCGACCGCGACACTCGAATCGAGAGGCGCTACGTCACGGTATATCTCGGGAAGGGCTCCGTCGTCATCTTCCGAGGAAACCTCCGGCCTCTTGCGCAGGCCGCCGATCCCACCGTAGACTGCGCAGGTCCCCACAGCGATTATCTTCCGGCTGGTCCGCTCGATCTCCAGGGCGACCTCCTCTTCCTCGCTGCTGCGGATGCATCCGCTGACGAGGACTACGTCGCAAGGGGACACCGTGTGCCTATCCACCAGAAGGCTTGAAAAAGAGACGGTGTGCTCGCTCAGCAGGGCGATGAGAGGCTCTCCAATCGAGAGGAGTGAGTTCTCGCAGCCGCCGCATGCGCTGAGCGCAACCGTCGCGATATACATCAGGTCCTCATCTCCATGAGCACCTTGCAGGCCTGAGGCCCGCAATGGTCGATCTTCATGTCGACGCGATGTCCCAGGGACATCTCCATGCAGCCTGACATGTAGCCGTGAGTCGCCTGGCAGAGCAGGCCGCCAGGGCTCGAGCCGACGGTGTGAGTGAGGCTCATCAGCGGGCAGCGCCTGAAGACCAGCCACATGGAGCGCCGGCCGTTGGATTCGACCCAGTCGTCATCCTGGCCGGGGTCCCTCCAGCGCTCGAACTGCCATACGTCCTCGCCTTCCGAGAGGGCCTGCCGAAGCGCATGTTCGAGGTCGTCCGTCCTGCCGCGGCGGCAGCCCTCCGCGCAGCCAGCGTCGCGGCCGGCCTGGTACATCATCGCCGGGGCGCCCTTGCCGAGAACGCCCTCGGCTGAAGCGTCGAGGATGTAGGCAAGACGCATGAGCGTCCTGAGCTCTGCCTCGGTTTCAGCGGCATCTCTCTGCGCCACAAACCCTCCAGTCGATCACTTCTTGTTCTGCTGTGCCTTCCAGGCGGCGAACTGCTTGTAATCCGCGGTGAAGCTCTGATGACCGTCGGCGCTGGTCACCAGGAAATAGATGTTGTTGGTGGACGCAGGGTACAGCGCCGCGCGAATGGACTCGAAACCGGGATTGCATATCGGAGCCGGCGGGAGCCCGTCTATCCGGTAAGTGTTGTAAGGAGAATCCACCTGCGTGTCCTTGTCACTGAGCTTCGGCTTCCAGTACCCGAGAGCGTACAAGACCGTCGAGCACATCCCGAGCTTCATCTTCTGCTTGAGCCTGTTATAGATCACCGAGGCGACAAGCGGCCTTTCCTCGGCGAACTTCACTTCTTTCTCGATAATCGAGCCGGCCGTAACGACCTTGTAAGGTGTGACCCCAAGGGAAGCCGCGCGGCTCCATTCAAGGTCATCGGTCTCTTTCTCGAATTCTGTAAGCATCATGTCTATCGCCTGCCGGGCGGTCGTGTTAGATTCGACGTCGTACGTGTTGGGAAACAGAAATCCCTCGAGGTTTCCGCTTTCCGCGCCCTTCAGAAAAGCATAGTCATAGCCGCCCGCCGTTGCCGCGGCCATGAACTCCGTCTCAGATATCGAACCTTTGGTCGCCTGCGCGAATTTTGTTGCCGTCTCCTTGAGGGTGAGCCCCTCTGGCAGGGTAACCACGTAGGTCTTGTACTTCGGCCTGTGGCCCGCCTGCACGCGCCTGTAGATCAGCCAGCCGCCCGCGGCGAGGACCACCACCAGTATCAGGGAGACAGAAACCGCTATTGCCGCATTTCGCCGCGTCCGGGCCCGCGCCGCCGCTCGGTCGCGCCGGCTCTCGAGCCTGCTGCCATAGCCATCGTATTCGGGCAAGTCACTCCTTCTACAGACCGTCCATGTAAGCTCGAAGGATCAGAGCCGCCGCAACCCTGTCGGATGCACCGCGCTTCTTGCCGCGCTTCACCCGGCCCTCTCGGAGGACCGATTCAGCTTCCTTTGTGGTCAAGCGCTCGTCGACAAACGCGACATCCGCGTCGATAGCCCCGGCAAGGTCCGCCGCAAACTCGCGGACCAGCCGCGCCTGCTCTCCTTCACGACCGTCCATGAGGAGTGGAAGACCTACCGCCACCTTACCCACCTCGAGCTCGCTTACGAGCTCTGCCAGCCGGCTTACGGATCCTTCGTCTCTCTTTATCGTCTCGAAAGGCTGGGCCGTCGAGCCGAGAGGATCGCTCATCGCGACTCCAATGCGCCTCTCCCCTACATCAAGGCCCATGAACCTCAAGGGCCGCCCTCGAGCTTTTCCCTTATTGCTTTTTCGATCTCGACGAGAGCGTCGGCGACGCCCTCGGTGCGGGAACCGCCCGCAACGGCCATGTCTTCGCGGCCGCCTCCCCCACCGCCGAGCATCTTACCTCCCGCGTTCGCGAGGTCCCTGGCGTTCAGCCTGTCCGTCATATGTTTTGCCAGCTTTACAGCCAGCAGGGCTTTGCCACCAGCAACGGCGACGAGGGCGACACCCCCATAATCTTTTCTCTTGTTCATAATGACGTCCGCGAGGTCTCGAAGGGTCTTCTGGCCGTCGGCCTCCGCCTCCGCGAGGAGGAACTCCGCGCTGCCCGCCGTTATGGTCCTGCCCTTTTCCACAAGGGTATCAGCCATGGTATCAGCAGACTTCGATTGGTCCCTGGCGGCGGCCCGCTCGAGCTCTTTCAGCCGCGCGAGCATGTCCGCGACCCTGCGCGGGACCTGGTCGCCGGTGACCTTCAGGACTTCAGAAGCCTCGTTTATGAGGCCCTCGACGTACTTGTAGTGGCGAAGTGTCTCGTGGCCACTCGTCGCCTCGATGCGTCGCAGCCCGGCACCGATACCGCCCTCGCTGATGACTCTTATCGGGCCTATGCGCCCGGTGCGGTCCACGTGCGTCCCTCCGCACAGCTCCTTCGAGAAATCGCCCATCTCGACCACGCGGACCTCTTCACCGTACTTCTCGCCGAACAGGGCCATCGCGCCGCCCGCCATCGCTTCCTCGCGGCTCGCGACTGTGGTGCTGACAGGCGCATCGTCGAGAACGCGCTCGTTCGCCAGCTCCTCTATCTCCTTGAGCTCGTCGGGCGAAACCCCCTTGAAGTGCGTGAAGTCGAAGCGGAGCCGCTCGGGGGTTACCAGAGAGCCCGCCTGGTGCGCATGCGTACCGAGGACGCTACGAAGCGCCCAGTGCAGGACATGTGTCGCGCTGTGGTTCCGGGCGATGGACAGCCGCCGGGCCATGTCGACCGTCGCCTCGACCGCGTCTCCGACCTTGATGGACCCTTTTAGCTTTCCCTTGTGTAACGCGAGGTTGGGCGCTCCGTAAAAAGTGTCCGAGACAGTGACGACGCCGTCAGGGCCGCTGACCTTGCCGCTGTCGCCGACCTGGCCGCCCGACTCCGCGTAGAACGGGGTTCTCTCGAGTACCACCTCGACCTCCACCTCGCCGCGGGCCTCGTCCACAGCCTCCTCGCCGACGATGAGCGAGACTACCCGCGTGTCGAGCGTGTCGCAGACATAACCCTCAAAGCAGCTCGGCCCGACCGCGCGGCAGACGTCCATGTACACAGTGCATTCCTCTGGAGCCTCGCCCTCCCGGGAGAGCCTCGCACGGTCCCTCTGCTCCTCCATGAGGGTGTCGAAACCCTCGCGATCTATCTTCATGCCCTGGTCGGATGCGATCTCCTCGGTAACTTCCAGCGGGAAGCCGAGCGTGTCGTGAAGGTAGAACACGGTCTTGCCGTCGATGGTGTCCTTGCTCTGGGCCTTATGATTGTCTATGACTGTCGCGAGGAGCTCTACTCCCTGCTCGAGGGTCTGGCCGAACCGCTCTTCCTCAGACGAGATGACGCCGGTGACAAGCTTGTGGTGCTCCTTGAGCCCCGGGTAGACGTCGCCAAGCAGCTCGATCACCACGTCCGCCAGCCCGTCGATGAAGTGATCTTCGATGCCGAGGAGCCTCCCGTGCCTGACGGCGCGCCGGAGCAGCCTGCGCAGGATGTAGCCCTTGCCTTCGTTCGAGGGGATGACCCCGTCGGAGATCAGGAATGATGCCGCGCGCGCATGGTCCGCGACGACCTTGATCGAGATGTCGGTCTCCGGGGACTTGCCGAGCCCCAGGCCGCACAGAGAGGTGATGGCCTCGATTATAGGGAAGATGAGGTCTGTCTCGAAGATGGTGGATACGCCCTGTTTGAGTGCCGCCACCCGCTCGAGTCCCATGCCCGTATCGATGTTCTTTTTCGGGAGCGGCACGAGCGACATGTCCTGCGTGCGGTCGTACTGCATGAAGACCAGGTTCCACAGCTCCAGGAACCGGTCGCAGTCGCACCCGGGCTCACAATCCTCTCCGCACGCGAACTTCTCGCCACGGTCGTAAAGGATCTCCGAGCAGGGGCCGCACGGGCCGGTGGCGCCCATATCCCAGAAGTTGTCGTCAGCGCCGAGCCGTATGACCCTGTCGGGCGCGACGCCCGCCGTCGATTTCCATATCTGCTCGGCCTCGTCATCCTCCTCGTATACGCTCATCCACAGGGAGGCGGGGTCGATGCCGAGGACGACGGTGATGAGTTCCCACGCCCAGGGAATAACCTCGGCCTTGTAATAGTCGCCGAACGAGAAGTTGCCGAGCATCTCGAAAAATGTGTTGTGCCTGGCGGTGATGCCTACCGACTCGATGTCAGTGGTGCGCACGCACTTCTGGACCGAGGTAGCGCGTGTATATGACGAGACCTCCTCGCCCAGAAAGTACGGCTTGAACTGGACCATGCCGGCGTTGGTGAGCAGCAGCGTAGGGTCATTGGGAACCAGCGACGAGCTCGACACCACGCGATGGCCTCTCGACTCGAAGAAGTCCAGGAATATCTGTCGTATCTCGTTGCTCTTCAAGGACGCCTGCCCCTCCTGATATCGTCAGCACACTTCGACGCAAAGACTCATTTTAACCCAACAGGTCGGGTTATTGAACGTCATCGTACACCGCGGGCAGTGGGCTCTCGCGCGGTAACGGCTGAAGGCGGCTGACACGCCGGCGGCCCTGCGCCAAAATAAAACCACCTCCCGGGTGTGGGAGGTGGGAGTGTCCGAGATGGAGGCCGTGCGCTACTTCTTCCTCCACTTGCTGTACGCTTTGCCGGCGCCCGCGCTGATCCCGATCGCCTTGACTATCGGCGAGGTGACCACCTCCTGGACGACCTTGGTCGCGTTGTTCGCCTTCTCCGACATCGACTCGACGGCGGTCAGTATGCCATCGACCCTGTCGAGCTCATTGTTCACGTGGTCCATCGTCGTCTGGAAGCGCGTCATGAGCGGGATGGTCTCAACCCTCACGTCATCGATGAAGTGATTGAGGATGCCCATGGTCCTCACCAGTTGATAGAGCAACCAGGCGGTGAACAAGGACATAACCGCAAACGCGATCGCCGCAATAAGCCCGGCAACCTGTCCCACTGTCATGCGTACTCCTTTCCTGGAATCGGACCCCCGGGTGTGCCATCCCATCAGCGCCAGGCGCTCGTGGTCCCTGAAACGACGCTGATTAATATACCACAGTTGCCCTGCTGGCAAAGGCAAGGCGCAAGCCGCTCTAAAATGCCTGAGCGGGGTCTGACCCCGGTGGCGCACTGGAGACGCGGGGAGCATGTCTCAGAGTTTCAATCCAAGGTCTCTCAACTGCTTTTGCGAGACTTCGTCCGGCGCACCGGTCATCAAGTCCGACGCCGACTGTGTCTTGGGGAACGCGATGACGTCGCGGATCGAGTCACGCCCCGCGAGCAGCATGATCAGTCGGTCGAGGCCCAGGGCGATGCCGCCGTGCGGGGGCGCTCCGTATCGCAGCGCGGAGAGCAGGAAACCGAACTTGGTCTCGTACTCCTCGGGCGCGATGCCCAGCACGCGGAACATGTGCTCCTGCACCTCGGGGCGATGGATTCGGATCGAGCCTCCTCCGATCTCGGTCCCGTTCATGACGATGTCGTACGCGCGGGCCTTTGCGGCGAGTGGATCCGTTTCAAGCAGGTGCATCGAGTCCTCGGTGGGACTGGTGAACGGGTGGTGGAGCGACTTGTAGCGCTTCTCCTCGACGTCGTATTCGAGCAGTGGAAAATCGACGATCCAGGTCAGGCTGAAGTCCCGGGCGTCGCAAAGGTCCATCGAGGTCGCGACGGCGCCGCGCAGGTGGTGCAGTATGTCGTTGCAGGACGCCCGGTCCCCGGCGATCAGGAACGCCGCGTCGCCTGGTTCGAGTCTCATCTCGCTGACGAGGCCCGCCTTCTCGTCGTCGGTCAGAAACTTGGCAGCCGAGGAGCGCAGTCCCTCGCTCTCGACGATGAACCACACGAGACCTTTGGCGCCTAGCTCCTGGGCGCGCTTGTTCCAGGTGTCGAGCTCGGAGCGCGACATCTTTCCGCCTCCCTCTATGCGCATCCCCCGCACCGTGCCGCCCGACTCCAGCGCGCCCGCGAAGACCTTGAAGCCGGTTTGTTTGAACAAGCCGTCAAGGGTGGACAGCCTCATCCCATAGCGGAGATCGGGCCGGTCGCTCCCGTAGTCCTCGACGGCCTGGTTGTAGGGCATCCGCGGGATCGGGGTGCCGAGGGTCAGCCCGGCAGCGTCGAACACGCATGCCATCAATCCGTCGATCACGCTGATGATGTCGCCCTCTTCAACGAAAGACATCTCGAGGTCGACCTGCGTGAACTCGGGCTGACGGTCCGCGCGCAGGTCTTCGTCGCGGAAGCACCTTGCGATCTGATAATAGCGGTCGAATCCCGATATCATGAGCACCTGCTTGAACAACTGCGGCGACTGTGGCAGAGCGTAAAACCTGCCGGGTTGCACGCGGCTCGGCACGAGGTAGTCGCGCGCGCCCTCGGGCGTGCTCTTGCAGAGCTGAGGCGTCTCGACCTCGATGAACCGCTTGCTGTCCAGGTAAGCGTGTGTGGCGTTGACGACGCGGTGGCGCAGCTTGAAGTTTGCAAGCATCTCGTCGCGCCTGAGGTCGAGGAAGCGGTACTCGAGCCTCACGCGCTCGTCCACGTTGATCTCGTCTTTGATCTCGAAAGGCGGTGTGATCGATGTGTTCAGCACCTCGACATCGGTCGCGAGGACCTCGACCTGGCCGGTCGCCATGTCAGGGTTCTCCGTGCCCTCAGGCCGGGGCCTCACTTTGCCTCTGATGGCCAGGACGTACTCTGGCCGCACCTCTTCGGCTATAGCGTGGCATGCCTCCGACTCCCTGGGGTCGAACACGGTCTGGACCAGCCCGCCCACGTCGCGCAGGTCGATGAAGATCAGCCCACCGTGGTCGCGCCGCCTGGAGACCCACCCGTTGAGGGTCACTTCTTTGCCCGCCGCTGACGCGTCGAGCTCACCGCACAGCGCGTCTCTCTTCAATCGGAAGGAGACCTTCCTGTCGTTGTCCTGCTGGTCTGTCATTGTCGCTCACCTTTCACGGCTCAGGCCACCGGCGGGCCGGCGTCCTGCGCCAGGAAGTCTTTCACTCTTGTCACCGCTTCGGCCGCCGGCACCTGCCACTGGTTGGAGCTTGCGAGGTCGCGGACCGTCACCTCTCCGCGCTCGAGCTCGTCAGGCCCGATGATGATGGCGAGCCTGGCGCCCGCGCGGTCGGCCTGCTTCATCTGCGCTTTCAGGCCTCGCCCCATCGAGTCTGCGTCCGCGCTCACGCCGGAACGCCGCATCTCGGAGAGCATGTCCAATATCGGCTCTCTGTCGACGCCTGGCGCGGCGGCGATGAACAGGTCCAGCCCTTCAGGCTTGAACGGGTCAAGGCCTTGCGCCTCGAGTGCGAGAACGAGCCGCTCTATCCCGAGGCTGTAACCGACGCCCGGCGTCGGCGGGCCGCCGAGCTCCTCGGCGAGGTAGTCGTACCTGCCCCCGCCACAGACGGTGTTCTGCGCCCCGAGCCCCTCGAACTGGAACTCGAAAGCGGTGTTCGTGTAGTAATCGAGACCCCTTACCATCCGCTCGTCAACCTCGAACGGGATGTCGAGCCGATCGAGGTGCTTTAAGACGGAATCGAAGTGCTCGCGGCACCGCGGGCAGAGCATGGAGCCTATGGTGGGAGCCCCGGTTATCGCCCTCTTACAGGAATCATGCTTGCAGTCAAAAACGCGCAGCGGGTTCTCCCGGGCGCGCCTCTGGCAGTCTTCACAGAGCGTCCCGCTGAGCCCCTGCAGGAATTCGCTCAGCTTGTTCACGTAATCGGGCCTGCATTCGGAGCAGCCGACGCTGTTCACGAGCAGCTTGTACCCCCCAAGCCCCAGCAGCTTGAACAGGTGGTCGTTCATCGCGATTATCTCGGCGTCGAGGAACGGGTCGTCGCTGCCAATAGCCTCGGCGCCTATCTGCGTGAACTGCCTGAAGCGCCCCGCTTGCGGCCTCTCCCGCCGGAACATCGGCCCCTCGTAGAATACTTTCTGGGGCAGACCGCGCGAAGCGAGCCCCCTCTCGATAAATGCTCGCACCACCGGGGCCGTGCCTTCCGGGCGAAGTGTCAACCACTCGCCACCCCGGTCCTCGAACGAGTACATCTCCTTGTTGACGATATCGGTGTCCTCGCCAATGCTGCGCTTGAACAGGTCGGTGCTCTCGATGAGCGGCGTCGTGATCCGCTGGTAGCCGTAGAGGGACATGACCTCGCACGCGGCCCTGACAAGCCTCTCTATCTTCTCGGAGTCGGGATAGCACAGGTCGAACGTCCCCTTGGGGGCCTTGTATTTCAGAGCCATCTCAGACCTCCGGTTCCAGGTCGCGAAGGTACGGGTTGCGTGCCTTCTCCGCGCGGATGGTGGTCGACGGGCCGTGGCCCGGATATATCACCGTATCGCCGGGCATGACCCAGATGTACTTGCGCACGGACTGGAGCAGTTGCGACATCGAGCCACCGCGGAGGTCGGTGCGCCCTATCGAGCCCTGGAAGACCAGGTCCCCGCAGAAGACGCTCTGACCGACGATGAAGCTCATCGAGCCGGGGGTATGCCCCGGCGTTGGCACCACCCTCATCTTGCGGGTGCCGAAATCGAGAGCCTGCCCCGCCTCGAGATACCCCACGCCGTCCTGCTTCGGCTTTGAGACGCGCATCGCGCCGATCTTGCCCACGATCCCACGGACAGCGCCCTCTAGGATGCCTGAGTCCGTTTTCGAGATCATGACCGGTGCGCCGATCGCTTCGGCGACCTTACCCACAGCTCCGACGTGGTCCATGTGGCCATGCGTGCACAGTATCGCCTTGCAGTCCAGCCTGGTCTGCGAAGCGGCATCGATTATCTTTCGGGCCTCGGCGCCGGGGTCGATTATGAACCCCTCCCTGTCCGAGTCGTCCATGACGAGGTAACAGTTGGCGCCGAGCATCCCGACTTCCATGGTCTTTACAAACAGTTTTCCCACCAGAAAGCCTCCGAGAATTATCCTAAGAATAATAGCATAGCGGTTCGAGTGGTCCGGCTCAGGGGAGAGCCGTACCGTTCAGGCCGTGGAGTCGATGACGATGGTGACCGGTCCCCAGTTCTGAAGGCTGACAAGCATCATCTCACCAAACGAGCCGGTGCCCACCTCGAGGCCGGCGTCCCGGATGCGGTCGACGAACTTCTCGTACATCTCCTCCGCCCGCGGGGGATCCTCCGCGTCGATGAAAGACGGGCGCCTCCCCTTGCGGGTATCGGCCAGCAGGGTGAACTGGCTGACCACGGCCACCTGCCCTTCGATATCCAGGACCGACAGGTTCATCTTCCCTTGGTCGTCGGGGAATATGCGCATGTTGAGGACCTTGTCGGAAAGGTAAGCGAGGTCCTTCTCCGTGTCACCCTTCGCGACCCCGAGCAGGACCAGCAGACCGGTTGAAGTCTCCGAGATGACTTCATGTCCCGCGGAGACACTGCAACTCTTTACTCGCTGGATAACCGCTCTCGTGAGAAACGCCTCCTGCAGGCTGGATGTCCGCCGCCCCGCCGGACATTACTACGAGCCCGCGGACTCCTCTTCGGACGCCACCTCGTAGGCGTCGATCACAGAGTCCACGCGCTTGAGGTCCTTGAAGATGTCCTCGAGGTGCACGTTCGAGCCGATCTCGAAAACGAAGTTGCTCTTGGAGAGGTGCATCGAGTCGGCCGAGAAAGAAGCCGACAGGATGTTGACCCCCTGGTCCCCGAGGACCGTTGCGATGTCGCGCACCAGCTTCGGCCTGTCCCAGGACTCGACGCACACCTCCGCCATCCTCACCTTGGGCTCGTCCTTCTCCCACGTGACCTTGATCAGGCGGTCGGCCTCGCGCGACAGTTCGTTGACGTTCGAGCAGTCGTCGCGGTGCACCGATACTCCCCTGCCCCTGGTGACAAAACCAACGATCGGCTCGCCGGGAGCGGGGTAGCAGCAGTGCGCGACCTGGACCAGCGCGTTGTCGATCCCGTGCACTTTGATCCGCTGGCTCAGGCGCGCGTCTTCGGCCTCCGCAAACTCCGGCCTGTGCTTCGGCAGGGACTCGCGCTCCGGAACGATCACCGGCTTCTTCCCTTCACCAAGGTACTGCACTACCTTGTTCGCGACGACGTTGGCCGAGACATGGCCGGCGCCGATCTGCCGGTAGAGGTCGTCCATGTCGGTGAGGTGGGACTCGGCAGCGAGCCGGGTCAGTATCCTCGAGACCTCCTTGCGCTGGAACGGCACGCCCCTCTTCCGCATCGCGTGGTCGAGGGCCTCCTTGCCTTCGTTACGCTCGTCCTCACGCCGCTCGCGCGAGAACCATTGCCTTATCTTGTTGCGGGCACGGGATGTTTCCACGATGTTCATCCAGTCCTGGCTCGGGCCGGAGGCGTTCTTGGAGGTCATGACATCGACAATGTCGCCGTTCTGCAGTCGGTAAGTAAGCGGGACCATCTTCCCGTTCACCTTGGCGCCGACGCACTTGTGGCCCACTTCAGTGTGGATGCTGTAGGCAAAGTCGATAGGGGTCGAGCCGGCCTGTAGCGCGAGCAGCTTGCCCTTCGGGGTGAACACAAAGACCTCGTCCTGGAAGAGGTCGACCTTGAGGTTCTTCATGAACTCGGTCGGGTCTTTCATCTCCTGCTGCCACTCCATCACCTGTTTCAGCCAGGCGCGCCCGCCCTGGTCACGCCGCGAGCGCTCCTTGTAGAGCCAGTGCGCGGCGATGCCGTACTCGGCGGTGCGGTGCATCTCCTCGGTGCGGATCTGTATCTCGAGCGGCCGGCCCTCGAGCGCTATCACAACCGTGTGAAGCGAGCGGTAGAGGTTCAGCTTCGGCATGGCGATGTAGTCCTTGAAGCGCCCGGGGACGGGCATCCACATCGCGTGGATCACCCCGAGCGCGGCGTAGCAGTCGCGCACAGAGTCTACGGTGACCCTGACCGCGGAGAGGTCCATTATCTCGTCGAACTCGATGCCGCGGTTCACCATCTTCTCGTAGATGCTGTAGAAGTGCTTCACTCGCCCGGATACGTCAGCCTTGACCTTGTTCTTCTTCAGCTCGCTCGATATCTGCTCGGAGACCTGCTGCATGTACTTCTCGCGCTCGGCCCTGCGCTCGGTGACCATCCGCTTTATCTGGTCATAGCGCTTGGGGTGCAGGACCTCGAACGACAGGTCCTCGAGCCTCCACTTGATCTGTGAGATGCCGAATCGGTGTGCGAGCGGAGCGTAGATGTCCAGCGTCTCCTGGGCTATCTCGCGGCGCTTGGCGGGGGGCAGCGCTTCGATGGTCTCCATGTTGTGGAGGCGGTCGGCGAGCTTGATCAGGATCACGCGGACGTCGCGGGCCATGGCGATGAGCATCTTGCGCATGTTCTCCGCCTGCTGCTCCTCCCGCGAGCCGAACTTGAACCTGTCCAGCTTGGTGACCCCGTCGATGATCTCGGCCACCGGGTCGCCGAACTGTTCGCGTACGTCGACAAGGGTCACCTCGGTGTCTTCGATGACGTCGTGGAGGAGTGCCGCGCTGATGGTATCGGGGTCCAGCTCGAGCTCTGCAAGCGTCGCGGCGACGGCGACGGGGTGTTCGATGAAGGCTTCGCCGGACTTCCGGAGCTGGTCTGCATGCGAGTTACGCGCGACGCGGTAGGCCTTCTCGACCTGGCGCTGCCCGCTCTTGGAGAGGAAGCGCCGGGTCATCGAAAAGAGCTTTTCCGCGCCCGGCGACTCAGATGTCATTTCTTCTTCTTTTTCTTTTTCCCGCTCCCAGGACCCTTGGTCCGTGATTTAGCCTGGCTCTTGGAGGTTGGCGCGCCCTTCGCCTTTGGCTTGGGCTGCGGCTTTGGGGCGGCCGCTTTGGGGGTTGCCTCGGGCACAGCTTTCTCTGCCGGCTTTGACTTTGCCTTGCCCGCGGCGGCCGGCTTCTTCTGGGCAGGCTTTGCGGCGGCCTTGCCAGCTCCCGCCTTCGGCGCCTGGCCCTGTGTGGACTTTGCGGAAGCCTTCGGGACCACGCCCTTTGGCACAGGCACCTCGACAGCGCCTCCGGCTGACACGCGCGCTTCTCGAGTCTGCCTGCGTTCGACCTGCTCGCGGTAAGCCTTGTTCTTCGGCTCGGTCTCTTTCCACATCGCTACGATCGGGGGCGCCAGGATGATGCTCGAGTAGGC
>Ga0209745_1000427_pt1 | contig 25407 bp, 24 predicted proteins | sample BarGraNGADG00312_FD_184495 | JGI IMG/M metagenome (GOLD analysis project Ga0209745, IMG submission 184495) | Arctic peat soil microbial communities from Barrow, Alaska - Barrow Graham LP Ref core NGADG0004-312 (SPAdes) (version 2) | ecosystem: Environmental > Terrestrial > Soil > Wetlands > Peat...
TGGAGCGACGGATCCGGTTCATCTGTGCGGGCGGCGCGAGCCATGGCGGCTACACCCACAAGCCCTGCTACGACCGCGTCGTCGCCGGCACGGCGCCCCTCGACCGTGACCTGGTTCCTGGCGAGGACCAGAAGCCGTTCTCGATCAACAAGCGGACGGTGGGCATTGAGGTGGACGGCGCCGGCGGCGTGGACGAATGGGATGACTGGGCCTACCGGGCAGCGGTGGCGACCTCCGCCGCGGGCCAGGTAGTGGCCGGATGGCCGGTGGGCGACGCGCCCCGCGTCGGGGCGCACAAGGAGCACACCACTCGGAAGCCGACCGACCCGGAGGTGAACATGGGGAAGTGCCGGACAGACGTGCTCGACTGCATCGCCAAACCGTGGGGGCCGAACGCGGGCCGTCCAGACTTCGTCCTTGGCGATCGGGTGTTGTCCCGCAACGGCAACGACAAAGGGCCTGATGTCGCCGACCTGATCCGGTTGCTGAACGCACTCGGGTTCGCCCTGGTACCTGGCGACGAGTTCGGCCCGGCCGTCGAGGGCGCCGTCATGGACTTCCAGAGCACCCACGGCCTGGCGCCGGACGGGATCGTGCGGCTCGACACGGTGGAGGCGATGAAGAGGGCCCTCACCCTGCCGGCCACCAGCGACACCGAGACGCCGCCGCCGGTCCCGGGACAGGGCCGTCCCGAGGCGCCGCAGGCAGAGCCGTCGATGCACGAGCGCAAGTTCCGTTTCGGCCAGGCGAACCTGGAGGCTGAGCGGTTCGGCGGCATCGACGACGACAGCCCGCGGCGCGGAGAGTTCCTCAGGGACAAGATGGATTGCTCGATCTATGCGCTCAGCGAGGTGTCGGAGAAGGCGCGTAACGCCAGCCGCGCCGTCCTGGGTGGGGACCGGTACAAGGTCTTCCCGATCGGCTTTGTCGCCGTGTTGTGGGACTCGGAGAAGTGGCAGCACGCAGGTAAGAAATCGGTGGACTTCGGCACGCCGATCCACGGGGCGATCAGGGTCACCCTGGACGACCTGCGTGGGAGCGGGCTCACGATGGACGTGATCTCGATGCACGTGCGGCCGAAAGTGATCGCCGACCTGGCGGGCCAGCAGGCCGATATCAAGAAGGCCATGAACGCGTTGCGCCGTCCTGGCGTGCCGACCCTTGTTGCCGGCGACTTCAACACCGGGACAGCGTTCGACATCATCGAGCCGTTCGGGTTCGTGAGGTCCACGCAGAGCATCAATACCGTCAACGACCCGGGGACGCAGTGCCTCGACGCGGTCTTCTTCACCGCCGACGTCCAGTTCCGGGAGGCCAACCAGGTCGATCCGGGCTCGGTGAGCGACCACAAGGTGTGGCAGGTCAAGGGGACGCTGGTCGAAGCCTGAAGCTCGCAGGCCAGCCTTGATCCGCTCGACGACGAGCGGCACGACAGCGACCCGGTCACACGACGGAGCCCCTCGGTGCTGGTCATATCGAAGACAGGGCCGCCGTGCCCGGAAACGAAGCCCCGTCACCCCGCGGCTTGGCTTGCGATGTTCCTTCGGCGTCACCGGAATAGTTGAACCGACAACTGTCTTGTATGGGATGTTGATGTCATCGAATGGAGGAGTGGACATGGCCCGGATCTCGGTTATCGGTGGGACCGGCTACGCCGGCAGTGCAGTTGTGCGTGAAGCCGCGAGGCGCGGTCACGAGGTGACCGCCTTCAGTCGCACCTCACCCGAAGCGCCCGTTCCCGGCGTCACGTACGTCAGCGGTTCGGTTCTCGAGGCAGACGTGCTCCAGCGCGCCGTTGACGGGGCTGAGGTTGTCTTCGAGGCGTTGTCTCCTCGCGGCGACATGGCCGGGAAGGTGGAGGCTGTGATCGACGACCTGATCGGGATGACCGATAGGGCCGGGGTTCGCCTCGGAGTGCTGGGCGGGGTGTCTTCGGTACTCGTCTCCCCGGGTGGTCCGCGCCTGTTCGACGTCTCCGACCCCCCGCCTGAGGTGCTTCCGGAGATCCAGCTCGGCCTGGACAAGCTCGAGGCCATGAAGGCCGCGCCCGACTCACTGGACTGGTTCTACGTCAGCCCGGCGGTCGAGTTCGGCGCGTGGGTACCGAGCACCGAAACGGGCCAATACCGCATCAGCGACGACGTCCTGCTGAAGGGACCCGACGGCAAGTCCGAGATCTCGGCGGGTGACCTTGCGATCGCCGTCGTCGACGAATTCGAGAATCCCGTCCATCACCGCCAGCGCTTCCACGTCGCCCACTAACGCCCGAAGTTCGCGTGGAACGGGCGTTCGCTGGCTCACCCAGGCTCGGCCCTCGAGCCGCCGACCGCCGCCATCGACCGGAGCCACACAGGACGCGCCGTAGACTGTACACGGACGCCGACACTCTTCACCGCGAAGATGAGCCCGAGCCGGTCTCCAGAACGAAGTAGCAGCACATGGGCACCTACGGCGACACAACGGGGCGGGCAACCCTGCCCGCAACCAGCTTCAAGGCGGTTCAGCCCGCCGACGACAAACGAACCTTCAAATGCGACCTGTGCGTGGCTCCATCCGTGGCTGTCGTCGTGATCGGCGAGGGACCGTCCGCCCTGTCGCTGGAGTTCTGCGGACATCACCTCGCACTGCACACGGCCAAGCTCGCTGACGGCGGGCACAAGGTCGTCTTCCACCATTGACAGCGGGCCTTGGCGGCGGAGGCTCGCCTTGGGTGTGAGTCTGTGCACCATGGACGGTGGACAGATCCACAGTTAGGCGCGTGAAGGCGGAGGCGACGATCAACTGGACGCGTCCGGCTCCGCGAAGCCGGGCAGGTACTCGCGCAGCACCTGCGCGAAGTGGGCGCGCACGTCCAATTGGGAGAGCACGGCGATGCCACCCATCCACACCCGGTAGATCAGGCCGTACTCCGGCGGAATGTTCAGGCTTGTGGCCACACCGTCGCTGCGGGCGTCGCCGTGCACGCGGGCGAACTGGTCGCGTGCCCATTCACGATTGAACGCGAACTCCTCGACCCGTGCGGGTTCGACGAAAGGTGACAGGTAGTCCAGCAAGTCGCGCGCCTCCAGGTCGCCGCGGACGAAGCCTTCCTCCTCGAGGCCCGCAAGCATGCTGTCGGCGTCCCGGTCGACGGCGTGGCGGATCAGTTCGCCCATGGCTCGCGGCAGCCCGTTCGTAAGCCGCGAGACCAGCCCGAAATCGACCACGCCCAGCCGTCCGTCGGGGGTCACAAGGTAGTTCCCCGGGTGCGGATCTCCGTGCAGGATGCCCGACAGCGACGGCCCGGCGAACAGGAACGTCACGTAGTCGAGCGCGCTGCGGTTGCGCTCCTCATCGGGCCGACCGATCAGCGAGGTGAGCTTCTCCCCGTCCACCCAGTCGCTCACCAGCACCCGCCGTGTGGCCACGTGCACGGCCGGCACCACGAACCGCGGGTGGCCGACCAGGGCCTCGGACACCTGCTGCTGCGCTGCACCCTCGCGGGTGTAGTCGACCTCCTCCGTGACCCGCGCGGCGAGTTCCTTCGTCAGTGCAACCACGTCCAGCCCACCGGTGAGCGGGGACACTGCCGCGGCGAGCCGCTGGATCTGGCGCAGGTCGCTGGCCAGCGCCACATCGGCGCCCGGGTACTGCACCTTGATCGCCACCGGCCGGCCGTCGGCCAGCCGCGCCTTGTGCACCTGGCCGATCGACGCCGCGGCTGCCGGACGAAGGTCGACCTCGGAGAACATCCGGCGCCAGTCGGTGCCGAGTTCGGAGCGCAGGACGGCCTGCGCCCGCGAGGACGGCATCGGCGGAGCCGCATCCTGCAGCTTGCGCAGCCGTTCGCGGAAAGGCGCCGCCACGTCCTCGGGAAGCATGGCCTCGAACAGGCTCAGGGCCTGGCCGAACTTCATCGCCCCGCCCTTGAGTTCCCCCAGCACCTGGAACAGCTGCTCCGCCGCGGCGTCCCGCAGGGCTGCGTCCACCTCCGCGGAAGGAGCGCCGAGCAGTCGGCGTCCCATCCCTACCCCCGCCCGCGCGGCCGCACCCAGCGGGAGGCTGAGCATGCGTGCGCCACGTCCGAACGTGGATTCGGGCATGACGCGACGGCCGTCGGACTCGAGGGATTCGGGCTCGGTGTTCACCGTGCAAGTGTGCCCGGCATGCCTAACCGATCGGCAACAGGCACCCGCAACGGGGATGCGCCGGCCAGGCACGGCTGTGCAACCGGAAGTCGGCCAGCCCCAGCTCGAGTGTGCTGCCCGTTGTTTCGGGAGTCCCGCCAGCCATCCAGGCGCGAACCTGCACCGCTGCAGTGCTCGCAGCCCACGCCAGCAGCGTGGGCTCGGGCGTCACGGCTTCGCGGCACAGTTGCGCGAGCAGATGCGGCCACGCGTCGTCCAGGCGGCACCGGTTGAGGTCCTGGCACCGGACGCACGGGCTCCGGCCGGGCATCACCAGAGGCCCGACCACCGCCCGGTCAGGTTCCAGCCTGACCACCAGGTGCGGCCGCCCCGAACGGAACAGCGCATCGGTGAGGGCCCGGTCGGGCTCAGCGGCCTCGCCAGCGAGGATGACGAGCTCCGGGACGCCGCTCGCGATCGCGGTCTCATCTCCGGCGAGCGCCGCCGGCTCGGCTCGGATCACGTGCAGACCGGTGCGGGTCAGGGATTCCCGCACCGCGTCAGCGAGGGCACCGGTACCCACCACAGCGAGCGGTGCGAAGCTCACAGCCTCCGCGGGTCTCATCAATCCGGCGGCGGTCAGCCGGTCCACCAGCCAGTCGATCCACTCCGGGTCAAGGTCGGGCAGCAGCCTGGCCAGGTCATCGGTGCCCTGCGGCCGGGCGAGCAACTCGATCGCCAGCGGGAGCCCGGCGGGCACTCCGCTGAGCACGAGGGCCGGGGAGTCGAGTCCCACCTGCAACACGCCGGGCGAGCGCCAGAGGGCCACAGCCGGCCGGGAGAGTCGAAGAGTCGAGGAGGGCGCCACCAGCCAAGGCTCGCCCCTTGCCGTCCACACGGGCAAGATCCCGGTGACGACGGACAACACCGCGGCGATGCCGGCAACACTGTCCGGGAACAGCAAAGCGCCGGCCACACGGGCCGGCGCTGTGCAGTCTGCTTCAGGCCTTGGGCAGGAACCGGGTCAGGTTCGTGCCGCACACGGGGCACTTAGCCTTGGCAATCCGGGTCCCCTTCTCGTTGACCACGACATCGCCTGTCGCTTCGCGGTGGTCCTTGCACTTGACGCAGTAGAACGAACCGCTGTAGGTGTCCTTGGCCACGTTCTTCCTCCTGTAGATCGGCTTCGCCCCCTGGTGGGACTCCGCGAGTGAGTTGCCGGTCAGTCTATGCCCAGGAGGCGGCCATCCGGCAGCAGCCTGAGCCCGGCGTGCGAGGACCCCCAGGACCAGTTCCGCTTGCCTTCCCCTGCGAGCGGACCGGCCACTGGGGGCCTCGCGACTAGAAGTTAGTGCCCGGCTCGCCCCGGGTCAACTGAGTCTGTCGGCGGCGTGTCGTAACGTGTCCGGCATGCCAGCAGAAGCCGAGGTTGAGGTCCGTCGCAGCGCGCGGAGGAAACGCACCCTCACGGTGTTCCGGGAACAGGGCCATCTTGTTGCACTCGTGCCCGCGCGCCTCACAGCCGCACAGGAACGCAGCCTCCTGCCGCCCCTTGTCGAACGGTTCCTGGAGCGCGAGTCGCGCCGCACCCTGCCGGCTTCCAGTGACGAGCTGAGCGAGCGGGCGCATCGCCTCTACGACGCTTACCTCGCGCCGCGGGCGGCGGCACCCCTGCCGTCGTTCAGCGTCCGCTGGGTCGACAACCAGCACCGCCGCTGGGGCTCGTGCTCCAGCGACAGCGGACGCATTCGTCTGTCCTCGCGGCTGCGGACGATGCCGTTGTGGGTCTCCGACTACGTCCTGCTGCACGAACTGGCGCACCTTTTCGTGCCCAGCCACTCCGCGGAGTTCCGCCACCTGCTGGCTGGCTATCCCGAGCTCACGCGTGCGCAGGCCTTCCTGCAGGGCTACCAGCACGCCGTGGACGCCGGTGGCCAGGACTGGTCCGACGACCTCGACTGATCAGCTGCCCGAGGAGCCTTCCTCGTCGAGCAGCCGTGCCAGCTCCACGTCCAGCTCGTCGGGCCCTGCCGTGCGGTGGCCCTCCGCCGCGAAGCCCAGCGGATCGGCCAGGTCGGCGGCAGTCGGCAGCAGGTCCGGGTGGGCCCAGGTGGCGTCGCGCGCCTCCGAGCCGCGGGTCGAGCGGGTCGCGGCCCACAGGTTCGCCGCGTCCCGGGTGCGGCGCGGCCGCAACTCCAGGCCGACAAGCGACTTCAGGGCAGACTCCGCCGGCCCGCCGGTTGCCCGGCGACGCCGCAGCGTCTCGGTGAGCCCGGCCGCCGCTGGCATTCGCTGGCCGGCGACCTGCGCCACCACCTCGTCAACCCAGCCCTCCACGAGAGCCAGCAGGTTCTCGAGCCGGGCCAGCACCTCCAGCTGTTCGTCCGTGCGCTGCGGGGCGAACAACGACCCGGCAAGCGCGTTCCCGGCGTTCTCGAGTTCGCCGGCGGTCATCGCAGTGTTGAGCTGGCTCTCGATGGCCTGCTCCAGCGCGTCAGGGTCAATGGTGATGTCCCGGGCATAGTGCTCCACCAGGGCAAGGAGCTGCGGGCCGAGCCAGCCGACCGCCCCGAACAGGCGCTGGCGCGCGGCCTCGCGGACGGCGAGGAAGAGCTGGATGTCGGCCGCATCGGCAGCGAGTCCTTCGGAGAATGCGTCGATGTTGGTGGGCAACAGCGCCACCCGCGGTTGCTCGGTGAGCGGCAGGCCGATGTCACCGGCGCTGACCACGCTGACGGCGAGGCTGCCCAGCGACTGGCCCACCTGCGCGGCGAACATGCCGGCAAGGGCCATCCGCAGCATCGGTTCGGCCGCGCGCATCTCGCCCGGGCCGTCCACCAGGCCGCGCAGGGCTGCGGACAGCGACGTCACGACCGGACGTACCAGCTGCTGCCAGGTCGGGTAGGTGTTGTCGATCCATTCCGCGCGGCTCCAGGCGGTGGCCGTCGACGCGAGGCGGGGGAAGCTGATCTCCTCGTCCAGCCACAGGTCGGCGAGCCCGACGGCGTCCCGGACCCGGGCGAGTTCCGCCGGTGTAGGGGCAGGGTCGGGGCCGGACGCCGCAGTGGTCCGGCGTACCACGTCCTTGGTGAAGCCCCAGTTCATGCCGCTCTCGGTATCGGACTTGCCGAAACTGGCCATCTGGGTGGTGAACGCGCCCATCATGCCCTGCATGCGTCCGAGCAGCTGCTCGATCTCCAAGCGACCGTCCGGCCCCGGTTCGATGCCGAACTGGGCGAGGAACCGAAGCAGGGCAGCTTCGTCGTCCCCGGGTTCCGGGCGATCGTCGGGGGTGCCCGAATCGGACATTGGCTACTCCTTGAGTGGTGAGGCCTCCATTGTCCAGCACCTGCCAAGTCCGCGGACCACGGCTGGGGTAGGGTCGGGGGGACGAATCGACCGCCGGACCGCCGGTGGATGAAGGGACGCACGTGACCAAGCAGACCTGGACGGCGACGGTTTCGGCCGTGCTGTTCGTGGTTTTGGCCGCGGTTATCGCCCTCGTCCCCGTTCCGTACGTCACCTGGTCGCCTGGCGTGACCTACAACCTGTTCGCCCAGACCGCCCAGGGCGAGGACACCATCAAGATCTCCGGGATCGACACGTTCCCGACAACGGGGCAGTTGCGCATGACGACGGTGTCGGTCACCGCGCCCTCCAGCACGCTCAGCCTGCCCGAGGTGCTGTTCTCGTACTGGCTGCCTTCGAGGGAGGTGCTGCCACGCAACGCGGTCTACAAGCCGGGCGAGGGCGCCTCCCAGATCACCGAGCAAGAGACCCAGTTGATGGATAACTCGCAGTCGAAGGCCGTTGTGGCCGCGTTGCGCCAATCGGGCGTCCAGGTGACCAACTGGCCGATGGTGACGTCGGTGTCCAACTCGGGACCCTCCGCAGACGTGATGAAGCCCGGCGACCTGATCGTCGCCGTCGATGGCGACAAGACGGCGACCGTCGAGTCGGTGACGAAGGCGATCAGCCTCCACAACGTCGGCGACCCGGTGGTCTTCACCGTGCTGCGGGACGGCGTGAAGGTGCGCCCGACCGTCATCACGCGCTCCACCGTCAACAACCCGAAGAAGCCGATCGTCGGGCTGAACCTGGACATCGGCTACAGCTACAGCCCCAAGGTCAGCTTCGCAATCGACCCGGACATTGGCGGTTCCAGCGCGGGGTTGATGTTCGCCCTCGCGATCCACGACCGGCTCAGCAGTGCCGACCTGGTGGCCGGACGGGTGGTTGCCGGCAGCGGCACGATGGACTCCGACGGCCACGTCGGCGAGGTCGGCGGCATCCAGGAGAAGCTCGCAGCCGCTGGACGCGACCAGGCCTCGATCTTCCTCGTGCCGGTCAACAACTGCTCCGACATCATCGAGGTGCCAGCCCGCGTCCGCGTCGTCCCGGTCGACTCGCTTGCCGGCGCCACCCAGGCACTGCAGCAGCTTGCCGACACGGCCCAGGCCGCCTCCGTCCCGGGGTGCCCGTGACTGACGCCATGGTTGCAGCCCTCATCGAGGTGGAGCGGCATGTCGGACGCTACGGCTGGGACCAGCCGGCGCGGCTGTTCGCGCTGGTCAGGACCGCAGAACTGATCGCTGCCGAGCCCAGTCTCGCCGACCAGCTCACCGGGGCAACCGACGGCTACAGCTCGATTGAGCAGGAGGACTTCCGTCCGGGCGACGACCTGGCCGAGACGCTCGGGGGAATTGCCTGGCCCGACACCGTCTCCGGCTGCGTCCTCGCTCTCGAGCGCGCTTTCCTTCCGGCGGACGCCGAGGGCGAACTGCCCCTGGACCCGGACGCCGCGGTGCTCGCTGTTGCCAACCATCCGCGCAAGCTCGACCTGCGTGTCGTCGTCGGGGTGACCAGGGACGGTGCCAGTCACGGACTCGCAAGGGTGCGCGGTGAGGACGGCGACCTGCTCGCCGGGGCTGACCTGGTGCCCGCACTGGCTGCGGCACTGGCGCATACATTGGAATGACCCGAGGCGGCCGGTCGCTCCGGCCCGATGAGGAGTACTCGTGAGCGTGACGTCACGGATGTCGCGGCGTGGCCCGTTGATCCCGACGATCCTTGTGATCGCCGCCCTGGTGGCTGCGTTCACCATCTTCGCCGAAGTGTGGACCCAGAAGCTCTGGTTCGACTCGGTCGCCTTCCCGCAGGTCTTTACCACCCAGCTGCTGGCGCAGGTGCTGCTCTTCTTCCTGTTTGCCCTTGTCATGGGCAGTGTCGTCGGGGTGAACATGTGGATTGCATTCCGGCTCCGGCCCACCGTGCGGCGCACCGGCCAGAGTGCCGTCCTCGACCGGTACCGCGACCTGCTCGAATCCCGCATCCTGTTGTCGATCCTCGTGCCGTCGGTCTTCTTCGGGGTCATCGCCGGCGTGTCGGCGTTGAGCCAGGCCATGGAGTACCTGGCCTGGTGGAACCGCACATCGTTCGGCGTCACGGACGCCTACTTCGGCCTTGATGTCGGCTTCTACGTCTTCGAGTACCCGATCTGGCAGGACCTGCTGTCGTTCATCCTCGGCGCGCTGTTCTTCGGCCTGGTTGCGGCGGCCGCCGTGCATTTCGCGGTCGGCGGGATCGTCTCGGGTCGGGTCCGCGGGCATGGCCCCCGCGACAACGCCGCCCGGATCCACCTGTCGATCCTCGTCGGGCTGATGCTGGTCGGCTACGGCTTCCAGAACCTGCTGGACCGGTACGGGTTCCTGCTGCAGCAGGGCACCCTCTTCACCGGTATGCAGTACACCGACGCCCACGCCCGGCTCACCGCGAAGCTGGTGATGGCGGTCATCGCCTTCCTGTGCGCCGGCCTCTTCTTCGCCAACGGTTTCCTGCGCCGCTGGACGCTTGCCATCACCGGGCTCGTGCTGATGATGGTCTCCGGCCTGATCCTCGGCCTGATCTACCCGCTGGTGGTGCAGAGCTTCCAGGTGAAGCCGAACGAGCCTGACCTGGAGCGGCCTTACATCCAGGCCCACATCGACGCCACCCGCCAGGCGTATGGCATCGACAAGACCGAAGTCACCCAGTACGACGCGGTTACCCAGGTCCGTCCCGGCCAGCTGAAGCAGGACGCGGAGGCCCTGCCGGGCATCCGGCTGATCGACCCGGCCGTCGTCGCACCGACCTTCGAGAACCAGCAGCAGTTGCGCGGCTACTACACCTTCCCCGACGACCTCGACGTGGACCGCTACATCATCGACGGCAAGGAGACAGACGCTGTCGTCGCGGCCCGGGAGATCGACTACCAGAAGCTGCCCGACCAGAACTGGAACAACCTGCACACCGTCTACACCCACGGTTACGGGATGGTCGCCGCCTACGGCAACCGGCGCAGCTCCTCTGGTGACCCGGTGTGGATCGAGAAGAACCTGCCGCCGGAAGGCGCCCTGCCCAACTACGAGGGTCGGGTCTACTACGGCGAGTACGCCACCACCTTCTCCATCGTCGGACGCGAGCAGGGCCAGCCGGCCATCGAGTTCGACAGCCCCGGCAACGCCAAGGAGGCGGGCGAGGTGAACAACACCTACGCCGGCAGCGGCGGCGTCCCGATGGGCGACCTGTTCACCCGGCTGCTGTATGCCGCGCACTTCATGGACCTCAACATCCTGCTGTCCGACCGGGTCAACACCCAGTCGAAGATCCTCTACGACCGCACCCCCAAGGAGCGCGTCGCCCAGGTCGCGCCGTGGCTGACGCTGGACTCCAACGTCTACCCGGCTGTCGTCGACGGACGGATGGTCTGGATCGTTGATGGCTACACCACCAGCCGCAACTACCCCAACAGCCAGGTGGAGTCCCTGCGTGCGAGCACCAGCGACGCCCAGTCCGCGTTGGTCGGGAGCCAGGCCGACCTATCCGTCAACTACATGCGCAACTCGGTGAAGGCGGTCGTGGACGTCACCGACGGCAGCGTCGACCTGTACGCCTGGGAGGAGGGCGACCCGATCCTCCGGGCCTACGAGAACGCGTTCCCCGGATCGGTGAAGCCGCGCAGCGCGATCAGCAAGGACTTGTTGGCCCACCTGCGTTACCCAGAGGACCTGTTCAAGGTCCAGCGTCAGGTGCTTGCCCGCTACCACATGACCGACCCGAACTCCTGGTTCCAGCAATCCGACCTGTGGCAGGTTCCGCCCGACCCCACCCAGACCACTCCCGGCCAGACAACGGAACCGACCAAGGCCGGGCCGGCTGAGCCGCCCTACTACCTCTCGATCAAGTGGCCCGGGGATTCCGAGCCGGTGTTCAGCCAGACGGCGGTCTTCGTGCCGAACCAGCGCGCGAACCTCGCGTCCTACCTGTCGGTGGTCGCGGAGGCGACGAGCCCTGACTACGGCCGATTGCGGGTGCTGCGCATGTCGGACACCCAACAGATCGCCGGACCCGGCCAGACGCTGAACGCGATGACCACCGACCAGAACTTCGCCGATGTGCTGCGTTCCTACACCAACCAGGGCTCGGCCGCGGCGCGGTACGGCAACCTGCTGACGTTGCCGATGGGCAGCGGCCTCCTGTACGTCATGCCGATCTACACCACCCGGGCGGCCAGCACCGGCACCGGCACCTATCCGGCGCTGATGTTCGTCGCTGCCCGCTTCGGTGAGCACGTCGGCATCGGCAACACGTTGCAGGAGGCCCTCGACAAGGTGTTCTCCGGCGACGCGGGCGCGAACACGGGGGAGGACCCCACCCAGCCAACGCAGCCGACGCAGCCCACCACCCCGCCGACCGAACCGACAACGGCCGACCGGCAGGCTGCTGTCGCTGCCATGCAGAAGGCGGACGCCGCCTTCGCCGCAGCCGACGAGGCGCTCCGCAAGGGCGACCTCGCCGGTTACCAGACCCAGATCGCCGCAGCAAAGGCTGCGGTGACCGAGGCTCTGGCGAAGATGGGCGCCCGGTAGCTCAGGCCTTGAGCGTCACCGGCCACCCGGCGGCGACCAGCGGTTCCCGCAGGGCTTCGGCGTCCCCCACCACGACGAGCGTCAGCGCGTCGGGCGGCAGGAGTTCTGTGAGCGCCTGGGTAGCCGATTCCGGCGTCACGCGGGTGAGGGCGAGGGCGTTGGAGTTCACGAACTCCGCGCTGAGCCCTGCGCCGACGAGGGAGGACACCCGTTCGGTTACGCCCTGGGCCGTGGAGTACCGCAGCGGCGCGATGCCGTTGATGTAGTTGACCGAGTCGAGCACCTCGGAGGTGGTGATCGGCTCGCCGGTGACGTCCAGCAGCTGGCGGGCGAGATCCAGCGCCTCGGGCACCACCTCGGTGCGGAACGAACCCTGGACGGCCAGCAGTCCGCCGTCGCGCATCGGCGAGTTCACGAGGTGCACGCCGTAGGTGAAGCCCTTCTCCTCCCGCAGCACCCGGTTCAGCCGGCTGAGGAACGCCCCGCCGAGCGCATGGGTTGCGACCTGCAGGTCGGCCCACCGCGGGTCGCCGCGGTCGATGCCGAACCCGCCGAGGCGGATGTCGGCCTGGACGGCGCCGGGCCGGTCGATCAGCCAGCAATGCGGCGTTCGTGAGACCGGCGTCTGGTGGTGCACGCCCAGCGTTCCCTGCACCTCCCAACCGCCGAACGCCGCGGCGGCCTGGTGGTAGACCTCGTTCGTGAGGTCGCCAGAGATGACAAGCGTCGCGCCCTCGGGACGGTAGTGACGGGCGTGGTAGGCCGCCACGTCGTCCGAAGCGATCGCAGCGACCGTCGCAGCGGTGCCGCCGGCCAGCCGGGACGCGCGGAAGCGGCCCGGGATACAGGCGTGCCGGAACGCGACCTGGGCACGGTTGGAGGAGTTGGCCATGGTGTGTTCGATCTCCGCCAGCCGCAGCGACTGGTGGCGATCGACGTCGGATGCGCGCAGCTCGGGCTCGGACATGGCCTGCGCCAGCAGCAGGAGCGCCTCGGACAGTCGGCTCGCCGGCACCTCGAGCAGCAGGTCGCTGGCCGCGTAGCCGGCCGAGCCGCTCAGCAGAGCCCCGATGTCCTCCAGGCGCTCGGCGAAAGCTGGTCCGGGGTGCGTGGCTGTGCCCTCGTCGAGGCACCGCTGCGTGATGGTCGCGACCCCTTCGATGTCGCTCGGCTCGGTGCTCAACGGGGTGTCGAGCACGAGGGAGACGGCGGCGATGTGCTGGTCGGGACGGTGAAAGGCGAGCATCTGGAGGCCGTTGTCGAGCCACCACCGGGCCGGCTCGGGGAAGGTCCAGCGGGGCGGTGCCTTCACCTCGGGACGGTGTTCAGGCCTGCGCATCGCCAACCTCCTGCTGGTAGTCGAGTTGGGCCCGTTGCCCCGGCTGCAGGTACGCCGCGCACGCTGCGGCCACCTGGTCGAGGGTGACGGCCTCGACCTCCGCGAGCCGTCGGTTGACCCGCTCCGGGTCGGAGTGCAGCGTGGCGTAGGCGCTGATCATGTCGGCGCGGGAGTCGAGCGCTGCGAGTTCGCTGAGCCACTCCCTTGCATACTGGGCCTTCGCCCTGGCGATCTCCGCCGCCGTCGGGCCTTCTGCGGCGAGCCGCTCCACCTCGGTGAGCGCAGCCTCGATGGCAGCGCTCGCGTCCGCTCCTGGCAGGGCACGCAGCTGGACGAGCCCGAAGGAATTGCCGCCCACCAGAGGGACGGCCGAGGCGCCCGCACCCGCTGCGACGCCGAGGTTGCGCACCAACTGCTGGTGCAGCCGGGAGGTCTGCCCGCCGCCGAGTGCAACCAGCGCCAGCTCGCAGGCGTCGAAGTCGGGGGTGTCGCGTGGCGGGAGCCGCCAGGCGAACCAGGTGGCCGCGGCGGGCACCCGTGCCTGTACCTGCAACACCGGGACGCCCTGAAGGGGCGGCAGCGACGTGACCGGGGGCCGGAGCCGCCGGTTCCAGGCCGGCAGGTGCCCGAAGGCGCGTTCAGCTCGCTTGAAGCCCTCTTTCGCGCTCACGTCGCCGACAAGGGCGAGCACGGCGTTGTCGGGCCGGTAGTGGTTGCGGAAGAAGTTCGCCGCACGCTCGGCGGTGGCGGCATCCAGGTCGGCCATCGAGCCGATCGTGGTGTGGCCGTAGGGATGATCGGGGCCGAAGACGAGCCTGACAAGGTGTTTCATCGCGTCCCCGTAGGGCACGTTGTCGTAGCGCTGCCGCTTCTCCTCCTTCACCACTTCACGCTGGGTGTCGACGCTGGTCTCGTCGAGGTGGGAGGGAAGGCTGGCGAGCCGGTCGGCCTCCATCCACAGCGCCAGCTCGAGCGCCCCGACCGGCAGCGTCTCGAAGTAGTTGGTGCGGTCGAACCAGGTGGTGGCGTTCACCGCTCCGCCGAGGGACTGCAGCAGATTCAGGTGTTCGCCGGTGGCCACGTGGTCGGAACCGGAGAACATGAGGTGCTCGAACAGGTGCGCCCAGCCGTGCTCGCCGGGACGTTCGTCCCGTGAGCCAACGTCGTACCAGAGGTTCACTGCCACCATCGGGACGCTGTGGTCGGGGCTGACGACCACGCGCAGGCCATTGTCGAGCGTGCGCTGGTGGATCGGGTAGTTCATTTGATCGGACGAGGCCACGTTGCCCATCTCACCACATCGCACCAGAGGCCCCACAACATGGCAGTCCGGCGGGGCGTCGCCGCACGCCCCGCCGGACCGGTGTGAGGAGGACTGGTGCCTTGTTCCTCGGGCCGCTGACGCGACCCTCGTCAAGACTCCTCCGCTGAACCGCTCCGCGCGGTTCAGCGAACTCGTCTAGTGCCGCCAGCCCTTGTGGGTGTCGATCCTCACGACTGATGGCGGCCCGGCGATGCCAGTTGCCGCGTACAGCGTCCCTCCCTTGCCGGCCTCGACGGCCAGGGCTCCGGGCAGCGGCAGGTATTCCGCCACCAATCCACGCCTGATCACCGAGATGCGTCCCGCGAAGAGCTCAGCGACGTAGATCTTGCCGTCCGAGATGGCGAGGTTCGTCGGTCCGAGAAGCCCAGTGGCGATCTCCTTGGCCTTGCCGTTCCACGGGTTCACCCGGTACACCTTGCCGCGGGCGCCGAAGCTGGGATCCTCCGGGCCGCCCGGAAGGGTTGTCACGTATAGGAACCCATCGCCGCCAACCTCGACGTCGGTCGGCACCGGCTCGAAGCTGTAGGTGACGTCACCGGAGCAGATGAGCCCGGCCCCCGCTGCCGCCTCCTTGCTGACCTTGGCCGGTTGTGGCGGCAGCACGGCGAGGGTGGAGATCTTCCCTGTTCGACTGATGCGCAGCAGGGCGTTGGCACCCGCGTCAGCAAGGACGAAGGAGTTCCCAAAGGCGGTCAGGGAATAGGCGTGGGAATCGATGGCTCCGGTGTAGCTCAGCGGGGGAGCCTGCGGGTTCTGCGGATCGACGGTGCACTGGCTCGGGTCGGACAGGCCGTAATGGTTGACCTTGTCGGGGTTGTTGGCCTTCTCGTACGCGAGGGTGTCCGCCTTGGCGAGGAAGGCTCGCGGACCGGCGATGGTGACCCCACTGTCGGTGATCCCGGCGGGCGGCTCACCCCCGACGGTGTGGGTGTAGGCGAGGTACTTGCCGCCCGGCGACAGTGCGACGCCGGAGGCTCCGGTGACATCACTGACGAGGGTCTTCACGGTGCCGTCGGACTTGACCTTGCCGATGAGACCGGCGCCGTCGGCGACCAGGATGTTGCCATGGCGCACCTCGAGATTGAAGGGTGCGCCGACGGCCGTGGTCAGGACCTTGGTGGTGGGGGTGGGCGCGGGCTTCGTGGTGTGTGCCCCCGCCGGGGTCGCGATGATCAGGCTCGCCCCTGCCACGAGGGCAGTTGTGGCGATAAGGATGCGAACTACCCGCATGGATGCCTCCGAGCGTTTCGTGGTCGCAGGCCCACGGGCGGCGATGCCTGCAACGCCTATCGTCCGATGCGGCTGTGAAGCCCCGGTATGGGCAAACTTGCGGCACAGCGGGCTCAGTGCCGCCATCCCTCGTGTGTGGGTCGATCTTCACGACTGGGGCCGGACCGGTGTACAGGGTTCCCGCGTACAAGGAGCCGTGCCTGCCGGCCTCGATGGACACCCAACTCACCAACTCGGCTGTACGCCGACCGCGTCAGCCCTCTGGCAGCGGGGGCAGTTCGCCCGAGTCCTCGTAGCTCCTGAGCAAGCCGATCCGGCGGGCATGCCGCGGGTCGCCGCTGAATGGTGTGGCCAGGAAGGTGGCCACGAATCCGATGGCCTCCACCGTCGAGTGCATCCGTGCCCCGACGGCGACCACCTGAGCGTCGTTGTGCTCCCGGGCAAGCCGGGCGGTCTCTTCCGACCATGCCAGGGCTGCTCGGATGCCCCGCACCTTGTTCGCCGACATCTGCTCGCCGTTGCCCGAGCCGCCGATCACCACGCCGAGGGCTTCGACACCGGCATCGGCGTCGGCAGCGACGCCAGCGGCCGCGCGGAGGCAGTAGATGGGGAAGTCGTCGTCCGGGACGGGGCGGTCCGGGCCGTGGTCGACGGGTTCGTAGCCGTTGGCCAGGAGCCAGTGGACGATGAGGGACTTCAGCTCCCACCCCGCATGGTCGGAGCCCAGGTGTACGCGCATGTCGCCAGTGTTCCACGCCTCCCCAGGGGCGCCGGGAAGCTATCGTCGGTCCCGTCCACGCACGTACCGGGAGTGAGCATGAGCGAGTTGAGCGAACAGTTGCAGGCGGAGGAGCGCGAGCTCCGGTTCGCCGATTTCAGCCTCGAGGATGCCTGGGTGTTGGGCTCCCGGATGCGTGCGGCCGCAGAGGAGGCCGGGCTCCCGGTGGCGATCGGCATCCAGCTGGGCGAGCAGCGGGTCTTCCACACCGCCCTGCCGGGTTCGAGCTCCGACAACGACCAGTGGCTGGCCCGCAAGACGAGGGTGGCGCTGCGCTACGGGAACGCCTCCCTTGCGGTGGGGGAGAGCTTCCGCGACCGAGGGCGCGACTTTGACGCTGATTCCCGCCTGGATCCCTCTCAGTACGCCGCCCACGGTGGCGTTGTGCCGCTGCGCCTGAAGAGCGGAACGGTGATTGGCGTTGTCGGCGTCTCCGGGCTGCCCCAGCTGGAGGACCACGCCTTCGTGGTGCAGCACCTGCGCGCCTTTCTCGCGGGCCGCGACGCCGGCTGAGGCTGTCGAAGCCTCCTACTTCGCCGGCAGCGTCCTTGTGAATGACAGCGCCTGATCGAGCCACCAGCGCAGGGCGGCCTCGTCGACGAGGACTGCGTCGTCGATACGCAGCCAGCCACTCATCCCGTGGCCGCGCATCTCGAACGGCTGCGCGCCGTCCCGCTCGAGCAGGGATTCGCCCACCGTCGGATCGACCCGCAGCATCAGTCCGCCCCCGCCGCTGGCGGCAGCGGTCATGTTGCCGCCCAACAGGAAGGCGCAACCGCCGAACATGCGCTTCTCCGTGATGCCGGGTTCGAAGGACAGCGCCGCCCGGATGCGGGCGGCGAGTTCCTGGTCGTAGGCCATGGGCGCCATTATGGTGGCTGCCTCCGACGCCCCGGTAGGGCGTCAGCGGGCGACGAACTCCTTCAGCCCAGCCAGCACCCGGTCGACGTCATCGTCGTCGCTGTACGGGGCGAGGCCGAGTCGCAGGCCGTGGGTGTCAGGCAGCGCCAGCCGGGTGAACGGCTCGTGGGCGTAGAAGGAGCCGGCTGGTGCCAGCACCTTGCGGGCGGCGAGGAACTCGTAGGCGTCCCAGGTGCGTCGTCCAGGCAGGGTGAGCAGCAGGGTCGGCGTCCGGTCGGCGGCGCGGGAGTGCACGACCACGTCGCTGCCGAGCTCGCCCAGGCCAGCTTCCAGGCGGTGCCGCAGCCGCAGCTCATGAGCGTCGACGGCGTGCAGGGACGCACGGAGTTGTTCGCGGCGGCCGCTGGCAGTGCCAGGGGCGATGGCGGCGAGGAAGTCGACGGCGGCCGTGGCGCCGGCCAGCAGCTCGTAGGGCAGGGTGCCGAGCTCGAACCGCTCGGGAACCTGGTCGGTGGAGGGCAGCAGCTTGTCGGGCCACAGGGTCGCCAGGAGCTCAGGAGCAGCGGCGAGGACGCCGCAGTGCGGGCCGAGGAACTTGTAGGGAGAGCACACGAACGAGTCGACCCCCAGGGCTGCGACGTCGACGAACTGATGTGCGGCGAAGTGGACGCCGTCGACGTGCACCAGGGCTCCGACGGCATGGGCCGCGGCGGCGATCGCCCGGAGGGGCGGCTTGGTGCCGATCAGGTTGGACGCCCCGGTAACGGCGACCAGGCGGGTGCGTGCGTTCAGGGCAGCGGTGACACTGACGGAGTCGACCTCGCCGGTGGCCGGGTCGAATTCGATCCACCTGACCACTGCCCCCACCGCTGCGGCGGCCTGCATCCACGGACGCACGTTCGCGTCGTGGTCGAGACGGGTCACCACAACCTCGTCCCCCGCGCGCCACTGCTTGGCAAGGGCGCGGGAGAGGTCGTAGGTGAGCTGGGTGGCGCTGCGGCCGTGCACGATGCCGCCGGCGGGTACGCCCAGCAGGTCGGCGTATGCAGCCCGGAAGCCGGTGACGGCGGCTTCCGCGTTCGCCTCGGAAGGGCTCAGCAGCCCGCGGTTGGACAGCGGTGAGGTGAGGGTTGTCAGGATCGCGGCGCCCACCTCGAACGGGGTCTGGGTGCCACCGGGGCCGTCGAAGTGGGCCGTCCCCGAGCGCAGGGACGGAAAATGGTCGCGCAGGGCGGCGACGTCGTAGGTCATCAGGGCTCCCGGATCGTGTGGCGCTGGCGATTCTAGGGGCGGGCGACTGGCCTGCCCGTCGCTGGCCGGGGGACGGATCCGCGCGTGCTGTGGCAGGCCCCGCGGCGGTCGTGTCGCAGTTCACGACAAAAGCTCGGAAATGGGTTGCCGGCCGGGCCATGATGGCCTCATGGGCACGCTTGCAGAGGACGTCGTTAGGGCACTGCGGGAGGCGGGCGCTGTCCTCACCCCTGGCCTGACCGCAGAGGAATTGGCGACTGTGCAGGAGCAGTGGGGTGTCGAGTTCTCCGCGGACCACGCCGAGTTCCTTCGGCTGGCCGTCCCGCTCGGTGAGGGCTGGGTCGACTGGCGTGGGCCTGCGGAGCCGGTCGCTCACCTGCTGCGGGTTCCGACCGACGGCCTGCTGTACGACGTGGAGCACAACGACTTCTGGCCGGCGTCCTGGGGCGAGCGGGTCAGCGACCCCGCCAAGGCGCTTGGGGTGGCGTCCGAACAACTCGCCGGCTGGCCACGCCTCCTCCCGCTGTACGGCCACCGCTACGTGCCGCCGGGCCCGCTCGCGTCCCCGAGCCCGGTCTTCTCGGTTGTCCAGAGTGACGTGATCTACTTCGGCTTCGACCTGATGGAGTGGGTGCAGCGGGAGTTCTTCGGGGTGCCGCTGCCCACGGGACGAGACCTTCGTCCCTTGGTGCCGCACTGGACGCAGCTGGCCGACGGCAGCGAGGACTTCGACCTGTAGCCGCTTCGACGGAGGCGCCGGCAGCGGGCTCAGTCGTCGCTGCCGCGAGGGATCCCCAGGGTGGCCAGCAGGTCCTCGTGGAACCCGATCCACACCAGCTGGCAGGAGGCCCTGTCCGGACCGTCCAGCCACGCCCCGTCCCCATGCTGCACGCGCTGGAGGGCCGCGTGGTGCGCCTGGGCGTGCCCATCGAAACGGGCGAGGACGGCGGTGAGCCGGGCGCAGATCATGGCCAGGCCGGCGTCGGCACGCTCGAGGTCGTCCAGGGCCGCGGCGTCCCACCGCAGGTCGGAGTGGTCGTTGCGGCCCGACGGGTCCCACGGGGTGGGCCGCAGCTGCCAGTTGGTGCACGCCTGGCCGTGCAAGCGGTTCAGTGGCAGGAAGTCGCTGTGGGCGTCGACAACGACGTCCCGGGTGCCCGTCGCGTCGAGCTCTGCGGCAAGCAGGCGCTCCTCCTGCGCCCGGCCGGCCTCGGTCAACGACCAGGTGATGTCGCCGAGGAAGTCGTACCGGGTCACCCAGCCGAAGGCCTGCGCGTCCAGCAGGGCCTCCCGTGCTCCTGCGTGATCGAGCCGGAAGCGGCGCGCGAGCTGTTCGATACCCGGCGACCCCAGCACCCGGACGCCGTGCAGGGCGAGCAGGTCGGGAGAAGAGCGGTGGGCTGTCATCCGCGCGACGCTTCGGCTGCCATGCCGACCACGTCAGGCCAATCCCGCTCCGATCCGGGGCACATGCCGCTGTAGCGGGAAATGCGTTGTCAGAACCTCTGATTGCTGTGTCGCTCCTGCTTGATCAGTGCACTCCCTGACCCCTAGAGTCGTACGAGTTCGTACACCGGGAGAGGGAAACATGGCGCGCTCTTACGTGGCCGTTATCAAGGATGATCTGACTGGCGAGGTGATCGAGGACGGCAAGGCGGTCACGATCGAGTTCACCGTTAGTGGAAGGGCCTACACCATCGACCTGGGCCCGGAGAATGCCGATGCGTTCCATGCGGCGCTCGAGAAGTACGTCGCGGCCGCCACCAAGGTCGGGGGAGCAGCCCGCGGGCGCAGGACCTCGACCAGGAGCCCGCACGACCTGGCTGCCATCCGCGCATGGGCCAACGATCATGGCTATGTCGTGGCTGCCCGCGGACGGATCAGCTCGGAAATCAAGGAAGCGTTCGAGCAGGCTCACTGATCGCGTACTGATGAGTGGGCCCGGATCCGACAATGACGTCGGTTTCGGGCCCCCTTCCTGCTATTGCCCGGAGTTGGCGCCTGCGGCTTCCATGACATTCGTCCCATCGGACAGCACGGGCGAAATGAAGCCGAAGATGTTGCCGTCCGGGTCGATCAGGTAGGCAATACGGCCCACCCCGGCCATGTCGGCCGGCGGCAGCGCGCCCACCCCGCCCAGCTCGATGCCCTTGGTGAAGACGGCGTCGACGTCGTCGACGCCCAGGACGAGGTTTGCCCCCGCCACCGGGCCGCCGACCTGTGGGCTCGGGCCCTGCCGCCGCACGAGCCCGCCGTTGATGCCATGCCCGGCAGAGCCCGTCACGATCGAGCCATCGCCGGTGTTGATCACCCAGTACTCGACCTCGCCGAACCGGGTGAACGTCCAGCCGAACAGGGCGGAGTAGAAGTCGATCAGCCGCTGCGGCTCGGCCGCATGGATCTCGAAATGGACGACGAGGTTGGCCATGGTTCCTCCTGGAATCCGGGTGCCGGAACTCCTGACAGTCTCCTCGCCCCTCGAAGCGCCCGACAAGGGGAACTGCGCGCAGGTGCTAGACGACGACTCTTCCGTTGCGCGGCAGGCCGTCCGGGAACGAGATGGGGAGGGCGCTGGCGCGGTTCGCGTCCGCGTGGGTCATGGCCTGGAGGTGGACGTGGGGTTCTGTGCTGTTGCCGGAGTTCCCGCACTGCCCGATGGGGAACCCTGCCGTGACTGCCTGGCCCGGGGCGACCGTGATGCTGCCCCGTCGCAGGTGGCACAGTGCCACAACCGTTCCCTGCTCGACTTCGATCACGACGTGGTTTCCCGCCAGCCCTGACCACCCAGCGTTGGCCCGGCGACGCTGAGTGAGCGCGTAGCCCACCGATGGCAGGCCCCGGAACGCGTCGTGGTCGGGCTCGCCGTCGTGCACGGTGACGACGATGCCGGAGACAGGTGCGAAGACCGGCATGCGGAAGCCGATGAACCGGTCTGGAGGCTCGGGACGGGTCAGGGACCGGAAGGTGAAGGGGGCCGAGCGTCCCCGCGTGTCGACCGGCAGGAAGTCAATCGCGTTTGCCGTGGCGAACACTCGCGTGCCGTGACTCGGCACACGATCGGCCGGGCTGTTCTGGACGAGCCAGCGTCCGGCGAGGGGATACGCGAGTGCAAGGGTGTCGATCACCGGGGACGCCTCCCCGTGCCGTGCCGATGGACCACCCCGACTGACTCCATGCATTCCATGGTCCCACTCGCGCCGACCGCACTCCGGGTTGGTGGTCCTCGCCGGACCGCGCCCGGACACGATCGGCTCCATAACCGCCCTGAAGCTACCTGCGTTCCGAAGAGTCGGTCGACCTCCCCCGTGCCGGGCAGTGCGGCGAGCTATGGGAACTCAGGCTGTGGCTGCTGCCGGCTGAAACAGGGCGAGAGTGTTGCCATCGGGGTCCTTGAACCAGGCGGACTTGCCAATGCCGGCGGTCGTTGCCACGTGGTCCACCGTCTTCAGGGCCGGGAAGTCGTAGTCCTCGAACACGACCCCGCGAGCCAGTAGCTCCGCGACGGTGACCTCGACATCGCTCGTCCAGAAGCGGACCTGGGTGTGGTTGGCCTGGTTCGGGCCGGGGCGACCGTAGACAAGCAGCGACGTTCCGTCCGCCCCCTCGAATAGCAAATGGTTCGGGATTGTCTCCGGTGAAAGGGTCATTCCGACCGTGTGTTCGTAGAACTCCTGGCTGCGGTCCAGGTCGGTGCTGCAAAGCACCGCCGAGATTCTGTTGTTGCTAAGCACTGCCCCTCCTCCAGGTTGGCCCGGAGCTCCTGAGGACCGCCTTCCCGCGCCATCTTCCGAGATCTTCAGGAGATGGGCCGCGACAAACCGGGGCATCAGACTCTCCGTCGGGCCCGGCAGAATGCCGATACGCCCGGCGACAGCCTGCCCCCCCAACCCGCACGTGGCCATGAGCACTCTGGCCCCACCGCTCACCACCCCAAGGACCGGCAGCCGCTGATGAGCAGGTCTAGCGTGTCGGGCAAGCGTCACTCCGCCTGCGGCCGGTAAGCGGCGATTCGGCTGAGCAGCGCGTCTGCCGCGCGACGAACGGGCACGGAGTCGGCCGACTGCCGGATCTCGCGGTCGGCGTCGGCGAGGATCAGTTTCGCCTCGTCGGCGATGTCGCTCAGCCGCGTCCAGTCCCGGTGGACGATGGGGGCGCAGGTGTCAAGCAGCCGTAGCAAGGCGAGGTCGACCGTCGGTTCGCTGGCTCCGTATCGGCGCACGAGGCCGCACATCGTCCGCAGGTACTCGCCGAAACGCCGGCTGGGGACGACGACGACGACGTGGTCCCCGGCCCAGACCACGCGCGGCCCAAGATGATGCTGCGCCATCGCCGCGAAAATGACTGCCATGTGGTCGACCGCCTGCACCGCCGTGTAGGGGTCGTTGATAGCCGGGGACAGCGCCTTGCAGGCGGCGTCGACGAGTTGCCGGATGCCCATGGCGGTGTCCTGCTGGCGGGTGCGCTCGAAGCCGATGCCGACCGCGTCATCCAGAGCGTGGGCGAAGACGCTCGCGTCCGGCTGGGGATCGTCGGGGCCGGGCGTCCAGATCCTGGCAAGCGGCACCCCTTGGACGACGTGCTCGCCGACGCGTTTGCTCAGGGCGATCGACACTCCGCAGCGGGTGGCCAAGGGCACCAGCAATTGGGGATGGGCTGTCACGACGTAGCCGGACGACCGGGCCGGGATCGTGATCGCCCACGGGGGAGGTTCCGCTGGGACGAGGTCGACGTCCTCGTGCATGTGGCTGACGACCGCGAGCGACTCGACCTCGACGCGTTGCATGATCGAGTCGACCTGGATCGCATGCGACACGTGGTCGGCGTAGAAGACGACGGCGGCGAGACTCGCGAACAGAAACAGGATGGATCCGCTGACGGCCAGGCGCGGGAAGCCTTCGGGGTCAGCTCCGACGCCCACGGTGTACAGGCCCGCGGCGGAGTAGCAGAACGTGCCCATAAACACGCTCAGCACCAACTGGTTCTGCCGGTCACGAAGGAAGTTGCGCAGCAGCCGGGGCGAGAACTGGGTGGACGACGTCTGCAGCGCGACCACCGAGAGGCCCAGGACGAGCGCCATGACCGTGACCATCGTCCCGGAGATCGCCGTCAGCACGTCCCGCGCTTGGGCTGAGGATCCCCGGAAGGCGAGAAATCCTAGCCAGCTGCCAGGGGCTGGCTCGACCATCGCCACGACCCAGCCGACCAGGATCGAGATCGCACCCGAGGTGAACGGCAGCACGAAGAGTGATGCATTCAGGTATTCGGCCAGGGCCTCACGACGCCGCATGGCATCAGAGTGCACCTCGAGAGGGTCTCCATAGCGAGAATCCGTCAGACGATGCGAGCCGCAACGACCTTGAGGATTGCGGTGCGTCGCTCACGAGGCGGCTTTGCGAGGCTTCGCCGCGGTCCGGGTAGCCGGGCTCGACCCCCATGCGAGAGCTGCTTTGCGCTGTGCCGCCATCGCGAGGTCGCCCTCAGGGAGTTCCACCGGTTCAGCGTGTTGGTATGGGTTGTCTGGCTGATTCCCTACTTCAGCCCCATGTTCTTCGCCATGGCGCGGTGAACGCCCACTTCTGCCGCGAGTTACGCGCGCAGAGCTGGTCGTCTCCGGCCCTTGACAGCGCGCCGGCGCGCGGCAGCGCCCGGCGTCCTGCGTCCTGCGTCCAGACATGGTCAAGTTCGGCCAGCCGCTAGTGGCGTGTCGGTGAAGTAGCTTTACGTTTATGGGCGATAATTGGGTGTGGCGAACAAGACAGCTGCCCGGTTGGTGTTGCGGGACGGGGATCGGGCCAGGCTGGAGCGGTTGACCCGGTCGGCGACGGGCCCCGCGGCGGCGGCGCAGCGGGCCCGGATCGTGTTGTTGGCAGCTGATGGCGAGGCGAACTTTGTGATCGCTGAGCGGGTCGGGGTGTCGCGGCCGACGGTGAACCTGTGGCGGGCCCGGTATGCCGAGATGGGCATGGCCGGGTTGGCTGACGAGGCGCGGCCGGGCCGGCCACGGCAGGTCGACCGGGCCGCGATCCTGACCGCGACACTGGCTCCACCACCGGCGAGCCTGGGGGTGACGCACTGGTCGTCGCGGTTGCTCGCCGCTCGGGTCGGTGTCGACCACTCGACGGTCGCCCAGGTGTGGAAGCAGTACGGGATCCGGCCCTGGAAGGCGGAGACGTTCAAGTTCTCCACCGACCCCGAACTGGAGGCCAAGGTCGTCGACGTGGTCGGGCTGTACCTGGCTCCACCGGCGAACGCGATCGTGCTGTGCGTGGACGAGAAGTCCCAGATCCAGGCGCTGGACCGGACCCAGAAAATGCTGCCGATGCAGCCCGGGCATGCCGAGCAGCGCACCCACGACTACCTCCGCCACGGCACCGCGACCCTGTTCGCCGCCCTCGAGGTCGCGACCGGGAACGTCACCGGGCTGTGCAAGCAACGCCACCGCCACCAGGAGTTCCTGGTGTTCCTCAAACACGTCGCCCGGGCCTACCCGAACATGGAGCTCCACCTGGTGATGGACAACTACGCCACCCACAAGACCCCCGAGGTCCGTACCTGGCTCGCCGACCACCCCAGGATCCACATCCACTTCACCCCCACCTCGGGTTCCTGGC
>Ga0209745_1000429_pt1 | contig 25351 bp, 25 predicted proteins | sample BarGraNGADG00312_FD_184495 | JGI IMG/M metagenome (GOLD analysis project Ga0209745, IMG submission 184495) | Arctic peat soil microbial communities from Barrow, Alaska - Barrow Graham LP Ref core NGADG0004-312 (SPAdes) (version 2) | ecosystem: Environmental > Terrestrial > Soil > Wetlands > Peat...
GGATTCCTCACTGCGTGTTGCCACGGCAACCACCTCGGCTCCCTCTCTCTCCAAGATGTGGCCCACGGCCGTGCCTACTCTGCCGGCCCCGATAATCACGAAGCGATCTGTCTTCTTAGCCGTCGCCATGCCATTCCTCCTCGCCCAACCGAAACGCCTTTGTGACTTTCCCCTCGCCCCCCGCTGGATAACGAGGGCAAGCCTTATCATTTCCCGGAATGCAAATAGCGGGCCTCAATTCGAGCAGCGGCGCCATTACGAATTCGCGCTCCAGCATATGGGGATGCGGGATGGTAATATCTTCTTCCCTCATCTCCAGGTCGTCAAAGAGCAATATATCGATATCTATTACCCTCGGACCCCATTTTTCCTGCCTGACCCGGCCCAATTCCGCCTCCACCTCTCTGCATGCCGCGAGCAACTGCCGCGGCTGGCGCTCAGTCGAAACCAGGGCGACCATGTTGAGGAAGGGCGCCTGGTCAAGCACTCCCCAGGGCTCGCTTTCATAAATGGAAGATATTTCCTCGACCCTGATACCCGGTTTGCTATCCAGCAGGCGCAGGGCCTTGAGGAGATTTTCCTTTCTATCCCCTATATTGCCACCCAGGCCGAGGAAAGCCCAATGCAACTTTTGATCAGGCATCGCCCTCGAACACCATCTCCACCGCCACTTCCTTCACCTCGAACTCTAGCGGCGCCTCGGGCTTCCTTACCCTCACTACAGCCCTGGAGGCCGTGGTTTCTTGCATGAGATATGCGCCGATCTTGCCCGTAAGCGTCTCGATGAGATCATACCTCTCCCCGGCGGCGATTTCATGCACCCCGGATACGACGCGGTCGTAATCGATAGTGCGGTTGAGATCGTCGGTTTCAATCGCGGCGGAAAAATCGCCTTCCAGCTCGATATCGATGAAGAAAGTCTGCCCATGTTCCCTTTCTTCAGGGGTGCAGCCGTGATAGGCGAAGACTTTGAGACTGGAAATAATTACCTTTCCCCGGCCGGCGATCACTTGTTTTTCACCTGCGCCGATGTCAGCACGTCAGTTGTTTCGAGTGAATCTACCACGTCCATTCCCTTGACCACCTTGCCGAACACGGTGAAATACTGGTCTAAGCCGGTGGCGTCCTGCTTCAGGATATAGAAATCGGTGCGGCCGGAATTAGCCGTCGGCAATTGGGTGTTGGGGTCGCTCGGCTTAGCGATGCCCACCGCCCCCCTGACGTTGGATTGCCCCATCTCATCGAGCACGGTTCCGGTCTGCTGATCCTGGTTGAAGGCATCCTGCGCCTGGGTCTCGTCCGGCTGCCCTCCCCCGGACTCCGCTACCAGCGACTGGTAGTGACTGCCGGTCTGTACCACGAAGTCCTCAACCCTGTACCACAACAGGTTATCGTAGAAACCCTGGTCGCAGAGGGTCGCGATATGATCGACAGTGATCGGCGTATCTTTGGTAAAGAGGTCTATCACTATCTGCCCCTTGGTGGTATCGAGGACCAACTGCTTATTGGATATAACCTTCTTGGCTTCCTCGTTCTTCATGGAATTGACCAAAAGCACCAGGAAGACGGTCACGGCTATCGCCAGGATGGAGATGACAACGATGATGATCTTGTGATAACCCTCGCGCCTCTCCTTCTTGCGCAGATTGGCCTCCTCCTCCTTGCGCTGCTGCTTTAACTTCTGAGCTCTACCCAACTTTGTTCCTCCCTTTGAACGAGGTGACCGAGAATCGCCTAGAGGCGACCGCTGCTCTTGAGCCAAGCGGGGTCAATCCCTCCCGCCTTCTCGGTCAGCCCTCTTGACCTTTTTCAACTATGGCATCGGCGAGCCTGGAAACTCTTACCATCTCCTTTACATCGTGCACCCTGACTATATCCGCCCCGTTGGCTATGGCCATGGCCACCGCCACCGCCGTGCCCTCGAGGCGGTCATCAACCGGAAGGTCGAGCACCCTTCCGATAAAAGACTTGCGGGAAGGACCGAGTACCACCGGGTAGCCGAGCGAACGGAACTCCCGCAGGCACCTGATTATCTCCAGGTTGTGCTCCACCGTCTTGCCGAACCCGATTCCGGGATCGATCATAATATTGGAGGGAGATGCTCCCGCCTCTATCGCGGCTTCGGACCGTTCCCGCAGGAACTGTACGATCTCCCCTATGACGTCATCATAGCGCGGTTCGATCTGCATATCCTTAGGCATTCCCTGCATGTGCATCAGGCAGAAGGGCACGCCGCTTAAAGCCACTAGAGGCAGCATTTCCTTTTCCAGGCGCATGGCGCTTATCTCATTCACCATGGCGCATCCGGCGTCGAGCGCGCGCCGCGCCACTTCCGTTTTGGTCGTATCTATCGAAATGGGAATATCTGTCAACTTCACCAATCCCTCGATCACCGGCATTACCCGCCGCAACTCCTCGTCGAGGGATATGAAATCCGAGCCGGGCCGCGTGGATTCACCACCGATGTCGATTATGTCCGCACCCTCCTCAGCCAGCCGAATGCCGTGCTCTATTGCGTCCTTGGCTCCGGCATGGATGCCGGAATCGGAAAAGGAATCCGGCGTCATGTTTATAACCCCCATGACCAGGGTGCGCGCGCCAAGATCGTAATCCCGGCCGCCGAGGCTAAGCACTCTCTCTGCGCTCTCACAATCGAGCATTTGCTCCAACTCATCGGCCAGTATCTTGAGGCCGAATGGTTGCATCCTTAATTTCTTGATCAATTCCCGGTAGTGCTTGAGATTGCCCGAGATAATTATCGGGATCTTGCTGCCCTCAAAGCCGAAGGCGTCTCGCGGCAGGGATACTTCTCCGCCGATGCTCAACATATTCTGCTTCATCATGTTGGCGGCCCGGCTGTCGACATTTTCAACATATATCGAGCGGCAGACCATCTTGGGTGCCATGATCGATAATCCTTGGTCGGAAGGCCCCAGCACTTGCAGCCGCTGCCTGGCATCCTCGATATCTCTGATGCCAAGGAAGCGTGGATTAAACCTCACTCAGACCGCCCCTAATTTTTGTGGCTGATCAGTGACATGGCCTCGGCCCTTGAGGCGGCGTTGGTGTGGAAGGTGCCGCGAACGGCGGAGGTAATGGTGAGGGTGCCCGGTTTCTTCACGCCGCGCATAGACATACAGAGGTGCTCGGCCTCCACGATCACTAGAACTCCGCGGGGCCGCAGGGCTTTTACCAGCGTGTCGGCGATGGTGGTAGTAAGCCTTTCCTGCACCTGCAGCCGCTTGGACAAAACATCCACGACGCGGGCGAGTTTGCTTATGCCTGTTATCTGGCCTTCAGGTCCCGGGATGTAGGCGAGGTGGGCCTTGCCGATGAAAGGAACCATGTGATGCTCGCATATGGAATAAAGCGGAATGTCCTTGACCACGATCATTTCCTCATGCTCCTCGGTGAACATGGGTTGAATGACGCTGGCCGGATCTATATCCATGCCGCAGAGGATCTCCTCGTACATCTTGGCTACGCGCTCGGGGGTCTTCACCAGCCCCTCGCGGCCGAGGTCCTCCCCTATTCCCTCCAGGAGCATTTGAACCGCCTGGATTACCTTTTCTCTATCCAATCCGTTACCTCCTAATGCATCGCGCATATTATAGCGCAATGCCTGGTACCTCGTTTCATAAGTACGGTCATGCACCGAGGGTGTCGAGGCGCCGCGCCGGCAAGACGCGCGACCGAGGCGTATTCGTGCAGTACGTCGCAGGGAGCTAGGCTTCTGGCGAAGCCGGAAGCCATATTGCGAGGAGGCGAATCCGACGCGGCAAGCCCGATCGAGCAGGGCATCGCGGTAGAACACGGAGCTCAAACAGATGCAGCGGCGCTCGAATGCGACCGTACTTATGAAACGAGGTACTTTGTGGTTTCGAGAGGGTGACATCATGGAGTTGGAGGCCCGACCCCAGCTTATTCCGGTTGGGGGAGTGGCCTTCCTTTTAAGGGTACGGGCTGCTTTATCTCCTCGTGCTTCTTGTCCGAAGCCTCCCTGGTCTTCTTGCCGGGCTCTACGGCGGGAGCCAACGCCCGTCCCTCCAGTATGGCCAGAAGGTCTTGTTTCTCAAGGGTTTCACGCTCTATCAAAGCCTTGGCAACCAGGTCCAGTTTCTCGCGATTTTCCTTGAGGATCGACCCGGCCTGCGTATAGGCCTCGCCAACCAGCCTCCTTACTTCCTGATCGATTTCATAAGCGACCTGATCGCTGTAGTCCTGATGCGCATAAAAATCCTTGCCCAGGAAGACTTCGCCCTGCTTCTGACCCAGGGTGAGCGGCCCCAACTTTTCGCTCATGCCGAACTCGCAGACCATCTTGCGGGCGAGTTTGGTCGCCTTCTCGATATCGTTCTGGTCGCCGGTGGTCAACTCCCGGAACACCATCTCCTCGGCCACCCGGCCCCCCAGCAGCATCGCCAGTTGGTCTACCAGCTCTGACTTGGTGACTAAGTATCTGTCCTCGGTTGGAAGCGTCAGGGTGTAGCCCAGGGCTTGCCCCCTCGGAATGATGGATATCTTGTGCACCGGATCGGCATTGGGCAGCACATGCGCCAGTAAGGCGTGCCCGCTCTCATGGTAAGCGATGATCTCTTTTTCCTTCTCGCTTATCAGCCGGGTGCGCCGTTCCGGACCCGCCAGCACGCGGTCGATCGACTCCTCCATTTCCTCCATGTCCAGCTTCTTCTTGCTGTGCCTGGCCGAAAGCAGGGCCGCTTCGTTCACCAGGTTGGCGAGGTCGGCGCCGGTAAATCCGGGCGTCCTGCGCGCCAGCACCTCGAGGTTGACGTCGTCGTCGAGCGGTTTATCCCGCGTATGCACTTTCAGGATGCCGATGCGCCCCTGCAGGTCGGGCCGGTCCACCACGATCTGACGGTCGAAGCGGCCGGGCCGGAGCAGGGCGGGGTCGAGGATATCCGGCCGGTTGGTGGCGGCGATGAGAATGACCCCGGTCTTCGTGTCGAAGCCGTCCATCTCCACCAGGAGTTGATTGAGGGTCTGTTCCCTCTCGTCATGCCCGCCCCCCAGGCCGGCGCCGCGATGCCTGCCTACTGCGTCGATCTCATCCATGAAGATGATGGCCGGGGCGGAGCCCTTGGCCTGCTCGAAGAGGTCGCGGACGCGCGAGGCGCCGACGCCTACGAACATCTCTACGAAGTCCGATCCCGAAATGGAAAAAAATGGAACTCCGGCCTCGCCGGCTACCGCCCTCGCCAGGAGGGTCTTGCCCGACCCAGGCGGCCCATAGAGCAGCACTCCCTTGGGGATCTTCGCCCCCAGGGCCTGAAACTTGGCCGGGCTCGCCAGGAATTCCTTTATCTCCATCAACTCCTCGACGGCCTCATCGATTCCGGCCACGTCCTTAAAGGTTATGCGAGGCTGGTCCTTGGTTACCATCTTGGCCTTGCTCTTGCCGAAGGACATCACCTTGCTTCCCCCTCCCTGCATCTGCTGGAAGAGGAAGAAGAAGAGCACGATTATGAGGATGAAGGGCAGCAGGTTGAGAACGACGGTCAGGAAATCGAAGCCGCCCTGGGTGTCCACTTTCACTTCCAGATTCTGGTAGGCCTGGTACTTCGCGTCGGTGCTGGCCATCGCCCGGAAGCCGTTTATTTCCTTCACCAGGTCGCTCGCATAATCGGCAGGAAAACTCGCCTCGAATTCCTCGCCGCTTTGCAGCGTGCCGGTAACCAGATGGTCTTTGTCTTTGATGATCAGGCTGGCCACTTGCCCACCGGCCAGCTGGTCCTCGAACCAGCTAAGGTCGTGGTTTTTGTTGTTGCCGAAAATGCTCGGCGACTTGGTCCACACCAGGATGACCACGAAGACGATGATTAAATAAAAAATGGCGGTCCTCCACAACCGCTTATTGCCCATATTCAACTCAGCTCGTTTCTCCCTTCGAATTCTTTAAGAACACCCACGTAGGGCAGGTGTCGGAATCTCTCCGCGTAATCGAGGCCGTAGCCCACGACGAAGAGCGGGGGGACATCAAAACCCTTGTATTTGACATCGATTTCAACCTTACGCGCCTCGGGTTTGTTAAGCAAGGCGCATACCTCAACCGATGCCGGTCCCCTTTCGCCAAGCACTCCCATCAGGTATTTGAGCGTGAGACCGGTGTCCACAATGTCCTCCACCAGAAGGACATGTTTGCCGGTTACGTTCAGATCGATGTCCTTAATAATTTTAACGACACCAGATGACATGGTGTCAGTTCCATAACTGGAAACGGCGACGAAATCGATTTCCAGTGGCAGTTCGACCTGCCGGACCAGGTCCGCGAGGAATACGAAAGCTCCCTTGAGCACTCCTATCGCGACCAGGTCTTCGCCCTGGTAGTCCCTGGTTATCTCATGGGCCATCTCCAGGGTGCGCCTCGAGATCTCCTCGCTGCTCAGGAGGGGCTTTTCGACCTCATTATCCATGCGAATTATCCTCCATGCCGGTACCCCGACTAATGACAAATCTCAATCGCTTGGTCGCCTTATCGACTCTGACGCAGAGCAGGCGCCCTTCGATTCACTTTACTATGCTCGTTCCCGGAGCGACAACCCCGGCGTTCGGCGCTCTCCGCCCGGAAGGCTTCGGTCACAATATCTTATCGTCGGTATCTTATCGTCGGCGAAAGCTGCCATGTTGAATCGACTGTAATGGGGTCACTATTCTTGTTCGAAGTCTATTTGCATTATGCGCCTGGTGTTTTCGTCCACCTTGAAGCGGTCATCGATGCGCAACCCGGGAAGCCAGACGATCTTCCCATCCGACTCGAGCACCAGCACCCGTCTCCTCTCTTCGCGGGGGAGCTTGATGTCTACCAGGAAGTCCTGCACCTTCCTGGTTCCCGCAGCTCCCAGCGGATGGAAGCGATCCCCGGGCATTATCCGGCGCAGCGTCAAGGGGAATAAGAGCTTCTCGGCATCCAGGCATGCGGCTGTTTCGCCGCTCGAGCAGCTCCTTGGATCCTGACCCTGGTAGGTTTTCGACGACAGATGCAGCTGCACGGAGATTTCTTCGAGAAAATAGAGACCTTCCGCGGGAACAAGCCAGCTATCTTCGTTTGCCTTCTCGCCGGCGGCGTTCATCCGCGGGCCGATCAGCAGAGTGCCGTAGGCCTTGCGGGCCACTAGTTCCGTGGAAAGATCCAGGCTCGGATTCCCGTCGCCGTTCATCACTTTCAGCCGGATGTCTTCTATCATCTCGAAATCGGGCTCGATACCCAGGCCGGCGAGCGCGGTCACTATCACCTGCCTCTGCACCGCGAGCGGCCGGGTCTTCAAACCTTCGATGTCGATCGCAATATCGGCATGCGATTGCGATACATCGCGGTCCAGGGCTTCCTCGATCTCGGGCTTTATCATTTCCCCAAAGGATGCCATCAATGAGGCTTCTCTCACGAGGGCTTTCCTGATCGAAGGATTGTATTCGGCCTCGAGCAAAGGAATGAGTTCGTGGCGGACGCGATTGCGCGGAATGGAAAGGTCCGCGTTGGACGGATCGTCCCGGGGTGTGAAGGGCAGGAATGGGAGATAGGCATCCACCTCGCTTCTCCAGACATCGATCAGCGGGCGGATGTAAGGAAGGCGGACCGGAGCGATGGAAGCGAGGCCGGTCGGGCCGGCGCCCGAAATCATGCGCAGCAGGAGGGTTTCGGCGCGATCATCGGCGGTATGTCCGGTGGCCAGCCGTTCCGCTCCGCTCTTTGACAACTGATGCCCGAAGGCTTCGTACCTTGCCTCCCTGGCCGCCTCCTCCGGGCTCAAGACCCCACCCTTGCCCTCCCTGGTAATATTTACCTTTTCGACACTCACCGGCAGCCCGTAGCGTTCGGCCGCCTCGCAGACAAAATCCGCATCCTCCCCCGATTCCGGCCTTAGCCCGTGATCGACATGTACGACGCGAAGATCTATCGCCAGAGCGGGCGCCAGGTTGACCATGGCGTCGAGTAGCACCAGGGAGTCGCGCCCGCCCGAGACGGCGAGCAAGACCGTCTGTCCGGGCGCCAGCATGTCATATCGCCGTATGGTCTCATCCATACGGTGAATAACCTTAAATCGTTCTTTTTCCCATCTCAAGGCGCGCCCCCATCTAGAATCAGGTTATAGATATAATATGGGCTCCCGCGGTGAACATAAAACAGGCGGCACTAGAGATTGAGGTAGGCGATGTGCGTTTTGGGATCTATAGCCAGGTCGACCCCCGGCGAAGCTTCTGCTACCTGCTGGAGGATGAGCTCGGCCTCATCTCCGCCGGCAGTCTCCGGCTTTGCCAAATCTGTTTGAAGGGGAATGATCTCCAAAGAAGTAAGGCTACCGCCATCAAAGTGGCATCCTGCGAAAAGCCCGGTCGTGCCCTGCTCGTCTTGAGGATAGAAGACCATATTCCCGAGAGAATAGATGATCGGGATTCCCTGCCACATCTCCAGGCCCTGTATGACGTGAGGATGAGAACCAACCACGAGGGTGGCCCCAGCTTCCACGCAAGCATGTGCCAAATCCCTCTGCCTCTGCGTCACCTCTGTCGAGCCGGAGTCACCCCAATGAAAGAAGGCCACGACATAAGGTGCGAGCTTCCCCGCCTGCTGAATAATGCCGGCGATCCTCTCCCGATCCGCCGCACAAACACCCGGTGAACTTTCCCCCGCGTTGTACGAAGCCGGAGCCACGTCACACAGCCCGACTACAGCTACCTTCGTGCCACCCTGCGACTCCAGCAAGACGGGTTGCTCCGCCAGCCTGCGGTCAGTTCCCGCCCCGAAGGCTTCCAAGTGCTGCCCCTCTAGCACGTTGAGGGTCTCTTGCAGCCCGGCCGAACCGTAGTCCATGATGTGGTCGTTCGCAATGCTCACGGCATCGATGCCTGCCTCAGCCATGCCGGCTGTGCAGGACGGGTCACCCTTCACCCGGTTTGCGGTTTGATCTCGATCAGGCGTGCCGCCGGTGCAAATCGGCCCCTCCAGGTTCACAACCGAGAGGTCATAATCCTGAATGAGCCCTGAGACCGCCGTCCAGGGATAATTTGCCCCCTCTTTTTTTACGATATCCGCGGCCTGCAGTCCAAAACATACGTCACCCCCCAGGCCCAGGCTCAAAGGCCCTCCTTCACCGGCCGACGCGGAAACCGTTTCTTGCTTGGCCTGGGTTTCCTGCCCGATGTTGGCGAGCCCTTCTTTCGAAGCTTCGGGGGTGAGATAGAAGATCAGAAGTACTGCCATGATCACCATGCTGAAACCGGTGATAAGAAACATCCTCTGACGCCTTGCCAACTGTTGTCTTTTTATATTGTTAAGCGTCCTGCGCATACTTACGCCTCCCCACCATCCGGGTCTTCTGCGCGGACGCCCGGCCTTCCTGCCGGGACCCGCTCCTCTTAATGTTATATGAAAAGCCCGAGGCCCGCCGCATGCAGAGGCCTGACCCCATGCAGATGCAGAGGGTTGACCCCATTAGGGGAGGAGGGAGTAGATGAGGTCCATCTTTAGGGATGAGCGCGTGATTGCGGCCAGCCGGTCGAGGCGCTCCTCCCGCCAGGTGAGCCAGTCGCGCTCGGTGGCCGCAAGGGGCTGCAAGCCACGCCTCTCGCGCAAGAAATTGATGAAGCCCTCTCTTAGAGAATGATTCTCGAAAAGGCCGTGCAGGTAGCAGCCGAAAACGGGAAGAACCGGATTGCAGGCGCCGTCGGGTACGGCGACCGCCACGCCGTCCCTCGTATGGATCATGAGAGGATGTGCCGATTCACATTCGGAATTGCCCATGTGTATCTCGTAGCCTTCTATTTCGCAACCCCCTTCCAGGCCGAACAGCGGTATCGGGCAGGCCGTGGTAGCTTTCACGCGGTGCGTGCTCTTATCGCCGCTCATGACCGTCCTGATGGGAAGCAGTCCGAGCCCATCCATCGAACCCTTGTGCTGCTCCCAACCCTCGGGATCCTCGATGCTGGTTCCCAACATCTGGTAGCCGCCACATATGGCAATCACCGGCACTCCGGCATAGGCCAGCCGCATTATCGCCCTCGCCATGCCGTTGCGGCGCAGGTAATCGAGGTCATCGCAGGTGCTCTTCGAGCCCGGAATCATGATGGCGTCCGGAACCCGCAACGCCGCGGGTTCGCTTATATAGCGCAGCCGGACCCCGGGCTCCAGGCCGAGGGGATCGAAATCCGTAGCATTGGAAATATGTGGTAAGTATATTACCGCTATATCTATCTCCGCCGCGTCCTCCCGCCGGCCGGAAGATTCGCGCAACTCATCGAGGTTCACCGAATCCTCCTCCTCGAGGCCGATGTCCCGAATGTAGGGCACCACTCCCAGCACCGGTTTGCCGGTCCTTTCTTCCAGAAAATCGAGGCCGCCCTGCAGCAGGTCGAGGGAGCCGCGAAACTTGTTGATGATGAACCCGGCGATTAACTCCCGTTCGTCGGCATCCAGCAGGTCCAGCGTGCCGACCAGCGAGGCGAAGACTCCGCCGCGGTCGATATCGCCCACCAGGATCACCGGCGCCGCCGCGGCTTCCGCCATGCGCATGTTCACTATGTCCTGGTCCTTGAGGTTGATCTCGGCCGGGCTGCCCGCTCCCTCCATTACCACTATCTGGTAATTTGAGCGAAGCCTGTTCAGGGCGGCCAGGGCATGGGGGAGATACTCGAGTTTTAGATCGTGGTACTCGCACGCTCCCATGTGCCCGACCGGCCTGCCGTTCAACACCACCTGCGCTTTCTCGTCTGAAGCCGGCTTTAAGAGTATGGGATTCATGTCGGTATGGGCTTCGATCCCCGCCGCCTGCGCCTGCAGCACCTGGGCCCTGCCCATCTCCCCTCCCTCGGGGGTCACGTAGGAATTCAAGGACATGTTCTGCGATTTGAAAGGGGCTACCCGCCAGCCGTCCTGGGTGAGAATACGACAAAGGGCGGCGGTGATAATGCTCTTTCCGGTATGGGAGCCCGTCCCCTGTACCATAATACATGGCGCCAGCTTATTGCCCGGCTTCATCGCCGGTCCCCTGTTCCTGAGAGCACCGCCTGCATTAAGCTCTCGCGATCGCTTATCTGCACCGCCCCGACCTCGATCAACTCGCGATAGGCATTGCTGCCCAGCCCGCCGGTATGGTCCCGCTCGTTTATGGATTCGGGTGAAAAAAGGAGCACCTTTTTACCGTATTCCAGCGCCCGCCGTGCCGCCTCGAGGTTCAAGAGGTTTCCCGGTCCGATGTGGAAATCCGTAACAACCACAACATCCGCCTGGCCGATCAGCTCGAGGTTCGTCTCATGCGCCTCCCGAGATATATGAGAGAAGGGAACCTCGGTCGCCATCCTCAACTCCAGAGCGCGGCCCACTTCCTCATCGCCATCGCCCAGGTTGATCACTCCGGCCGTGAGATAGGCTCCGCGCTCGAGCAGATCGCGCATCATGGGCGCCCCGCTCGCGCCCCCGCAAATAAGGTGAATCCTGGGCCCGGCCGCCGATGAAAGGCCATCAGCAGCAGGCAGAAAAACCACGTGCGGCCTCTTGGTGACGGCATGGCTGGTGATGATGGAACCCACGCCGAAGACCTCCTGCAAGACGGCCGAGGTCAGCACCTCTTGCGGCGTTCCCCGGGCGAACTCCCTTCCTTTCTTAATTACCAGAATCTGGTTGCAGTACTGCGAGGCCAGATTGATGTCGTGGATAACCATTATCACCGCCAATCCCCGGCCGCACATTTCGGAGAGCATGTGCAGCAGGGCCAGCTGGTGGTTTATATCCAGATGCTGGGTGGGCTCATCGAGGAGCAAGAGGCGGGTGTCCTGGGCCAGGGCCTGGGCGATGATCACCCGCTGGCGCTCTCCACCCGACAGCTCGGTCACCGGCCGGTCGGCCAGGTGCCAGACGTTGGCCTTTTCCATCGCCTGGCGCGCGATCTCCAGGTCCTGCGCCCCCGCCGACTGCAGCCTGCCCAAGTGGGGATTGCGCCCCATGATCACCACTTCGAGGGCGGTAAATCCGAAGGCGAGTTGCGAATCCTGAGGAACCATCGCCAGGTTGCGCGCTACCTGCCGGGCCGGCAGATCGTAGAGGTTCTCGCCACCGAGGAGAACCACGCCTTGCCTCGGTTTCAAGGCACGCGAGATCGATTTCAAAAAGCTCGTCTTGCCCGAACCGTTGGGACCGATAATTGCTATGAAATCGCCCGAGTCGACCCGCAGGCTGAGATCGCTCACCACATCATCATCGTAATAGCCGGCGCAGACATCTGTCGCTTGCAAAGTTTTCCATTCCATCAGTTGGCAACTCCCGCCGAAATGGGGTCAGGCCTCTGCATATGCATTTTTATCCAAGCTGTGCAGTTATATTCGCGAAACTTGAAAATGCAGACGCAGAGGCCTGACCCCATTTCCTCACTATGCGAGCACATTTTTTCTCCTCTTCAGCAGGTATATGAAAAACGGCGCTCCGAAAAAGGCGGTGACGATGCCCAGCGGCAATTCGCTGGGCGCCATAACCAATCGCGCCATGGTATCCGCAAGCACCAGGAAAAGCCCGCCGGCGAGGAGCGATCCCGGAATCAGGTAGCGATGGTCCGGGCCGGTGAGCAACCTGACGATGTGCGGGGTCATCAGGCCCACGAATCCGATTATGCCGGAGACTGAAACCGCGGCACCAACAACCAGCGAAGTGATTACCAGCATTATCCATTTGAACCTCTCCGCCTCGAGCCCCAGTTGCGAAGCACGTTCCTCGCCCAGCATAAGCAGGTTGAGGTCCTTGGCGAAGAAAACGGTTACGATCGAGCCGATGAGAATGAAGGGTATCACTGCCAGCACCATGTCCCAATTGGCTCCCGCCACCCCGCCCATCAGCCAGAAGAAGATGTTGTGCAAGCGGTCCTTGCTTATGACCATCAGGGTGGAGACGATGGAGGCGAGGAACGAGGAGAAGGCGATCCCGACCAGCAGCAGGGAGGCAACCGACACCCTTCCGCCCGTGCGCGTTATTAAATAGACGATGGCGATGGCCAGCAGGGAGCCGGCGAAGGCGAAGAGCGGCACCGTGCTCAGCTTGCCGATCCCTATCTTGATGCCGAAGAAAAAGGCGATGGTGGCGCCCAGCGCCGCACCTTGTGCCGATCCCACGAAGCTGGGGTCGGCCATGGGATTTCGGAAGAGCCCCTGGAATATGGCGCCGGCGAGGGCCAGAGCCATGCCCACCAGGAGGGCCAGCAGCACGCGGGGGAGCCTGACCGAAAGGATCACCGTCTCCTGGGTCGCATCCCAGGTGCCGTGGGTGAGCCGCCCGATCAGCGGCAGTCGTGAGGCGATGATCTTCGCCGTGGTAAACACCGGCACGTAGACGGCGCCGAGCGCTACGGCGATTACCGCCGCCGCCACAAGGGCCAGGCCGAGCATACCCAGTATAAGTATCTTTTTTCGCCTGACCAGGGCCAGTCTCTCCGTGATGGTTATGGTGCCTTCCAAGTACTCCTCCCCCACGCGGCCGATAAGCGCGCTTATTGATAGATCGCGTTATGAATCGCTTCCAGGCCGTCGATCAGGCGCGGCCCCGTGCGGTACACCAGGTCGTCCGGAACGACATAAAGCCTGCCGTTCTTAACGGCGTCCATGCGGTCCCAGCCCGACCTCGCGTTTATATCCCCCGGGTTGGACATCGATCCGCTGCCCATCAGATATACCTGGGGATTTTCCACGATCAAGCGCTCCACGCTGAACTCGTAGTAGTCGCCGCTTTCCACATCGGCGATATTGTCTCCCCCGGCTTTCGAAATCAGGTCGGAAATCACACTGCCGCTTCCCGCCGTCCAGACGTTGTTCTCGTAGAAGATCTCGTAAAAGACCTTCGGCCGTGCAGTCCCGGCGGCCTCGCTATCCGCAACCTCTCGCGCCACCGCCGCCGCCCGGTCCTCCATGTCCCTGGCGATGGCCTGGGCCTGATCCGAGGTTCCGGTGATCTCACCTATGTCCCTGATATCCTTCACCGTTCCGTCGAAGGTTGCGGCATTTACGGCATAGACGGTGAGGCCAAGCTCACCCATGCGGTCGAGTATGTCTGCCTGCACCCCGCCGGTGGCCAGCACCAGATCGGGTTTGAGGGCGATTATGGCTTCCAGGTTGGGGGTGGTGAAGGAGCCTATCTTCGGCTTCTGCACCGCCTCATCCGGATAGTTACAGTAAGTTGTGTCGCCCGCCACTTTGTCTCCCAGGCCCAGGGCAAAAAGAATCTCGGTGCAGGCGGGAGAGACTGAGACTATGGTCTCCGGCACCTTCTCAATACTGACCGGCCGGCCCAGGTCGTCGGTATATGAAGCCGGCCTCGATTTGGCTTCCACTCCTGCCTGGCCGGCGCAGCCGGCGGCCAGCAGGGATAACGACAGCAACAGGATAGCCGACACGGCTACGGATAAAGATTTCTTCAATGCGCCTCCTCCTTTTGTTTTCTGATGCTTTCCAGAAAATGTAATGCGGACTCCGGCCGCGAAGCGAAATGCAGGTGCTCATAACCGGCGACGATGTTCCCGACGGCGAAGCCGCCCTTGACCCCGTCCTTTTTGCTCAGCGTGCCTTGCACCTCGTAAGCCGGCTCGGCATCCGCGGGCAGTTCCGCCCTCGACCAGCGATACTCGTGGCCTCTCAAGACAGAGCCGGCGGGACCGAGCGGAGAATCCTTCGCCGTCGCGACCTGTATGTAACCCAGGGCCTGCAGCGACCCGGTCATCAGCGTCTTGCCCGGGATGGCTGCCACCATCGGGTATTCCCTGCCATTCTTGGTCACGATGCTCTCGCATAGATACATGAAGCCCCCGCACTCGGCGAACACCGGCATACCGCCTGCGATCGCGGCTGAGACGGATTCACGCATCGGCCTGTTTTCGGCGAGTTCGGCCGCGAAAACCTCGGGGTAGCCTCCACCAATGTAGAGGCCTCGCGCTTCTTTCGGCATGGAAGCATCTTCCATGGGGCTGAAGGGTATTATTTCGGCGCCGGCGTGTTCCAGCAGATCAAGGTTGACGCGGTAATAGAAATTAAAAGCCTTATCCACGGCGACCGCTACCGGAATCTTCGGCCTCAGGCTTTCTCCTTCAAACAGCAGGGGCGGCTGAGGCAGCGCCGGAATTCGCGCCCGCGCGCCTATTTGCATGATGCCGTCGACGTCGATGCGCGAGCCGACCAGGCCGGCGAGCTTATCGAGAAGGCGCGGCATGCCCGCCATCTCGGCGGCGGTCACCAGGCCCAAGTGGCGATCATCCATTTGGATGCTGTTGTCCCTATAAAGGCAGCCAACACAGGGGATGTCGCAGCGGGAGGCCAGGGCTTCACGCAGTATCTCCTCGTGCGATGGTCCGCCCACGTTATTGAAGATAACTCCGGCGAGATCGAGCGCCGGATCGAAGGACGCAAAGCCCCAAACCGCGGCGGCCGCGCTGCGGCCCATGGCCGAGGCGTCGACGGTCAGGATGACCGGCACCCCCAGCATGTTCGCCATCTCGGCGCTGCTGCCGGACTGGTCTCTGCCATCCAGTCCATCGAAGAGGCCCATCACGCCCTCGATCACCGCCATATCCGCCGTCCCCGAGGCGCGACGGAATATCTCCAGGTTAGCCTGGCGTGAAATCATCCATCCATCCAGGTTGTGGGACGCCCGGGACGCGGCCGCCGTGTGATGCCCGGGATCGATATAGTCGGGGCCGACCTTGAAGGGCTGGACTCTTAAACCCTTTTTCCTCAAGGCAGAAATGAGGCCCATGGTTATCGTTGTCTTTCCACTGTTGCTGGACATCCCGGCTATCATCACCGCCGGCATCGACTTCATCTATTTCCACACCTCTTTCATGGCTTCGATCAGCCGAGCGTTGTTTTCAGGGTGTCGCACGCAGACACGCACGAAGTTCGCATCCAGGCCGGTGAAATTGGCGCAGTTGCGGATGAGGATTCCCTTTTTTCCCAGCGCATCGCAGAGGGAGCCGGCCTTTTGCCGGGCATCGAGAATCTCGAGCAAGAGAAAATTCACGCGGGATGGAAATACTTGGAAGTTTCCTGTCATCTGGAGTCCCTCGCACAAGCCTTTACGCCATTGCTGCACCAGTTCCCTGGTGCGTAAGAGGTAACCTCGATCGGCCATCGCCGCCGTGCCCGCCGTCGCCGCTACAACATTCACCCGCCATGGGTAAGCCGCCTGCTCCCATTGTGAGATGCTCTCCGCATCCGAAACCAGGCAGCCGGGGCCGCGCAGGCCGGCCAGGGCAAAGAGCTTGGTCAGGGTGGTAATAATTACCAGTCCCCCTGCGGCGATTTCTGGCAGCAGGCTTGCCTGCCTCGCTTCGTCCGGCGGACAGAAGCCCATGAAGCTCTCATCAACCACCAGTAATCCGCTTCCCGCCCGGCAAGCACTCAAAGCCGGGAGCAACTCCTCGCGATAATAGAGGCGGCCGCTGGGGCTGGCAGGGTTACATACGAACGTGAGATCGGAAGCCGCCGCCGCTTGTGCCAGCCCCTCGGGGTGCAATGAAAAACCATCCTGCGGAGGCAGTCGATGATAAAATATCTCGGCCCCGCAGATGTTCGCCGCCCTTTCGTACTCGGCGAATCCCGGCACAACCACCGTTACCTTTTTTGGAGTCCGGCAGCGGCAGAGGTGATGGATCAGTTCGGTCGAACCGTTGCCCGGCATGATCGTTTCCGATTCAACGTTGAGGAAATCGGATATCGCAGTTTTAAGCGAGCGGGAATCGGGTTCGGGGTATCTCGATATATCGCGGAGCGCCTCTCTTGCCGCATCGATGGCACCAGGAGGCGGTCCAAGCGGATTAACATTGGCGCTGAAATCCAGAAAGCAACCGAGCTCGAGCCCATAGCGCTCGGCCGCCCATTCCAGATTTCCGCCATGCAGCGGATAGTCCGCGACGGCCTGCAAGACGCGGGCGGGAGAATCTATTTCCATCGCCGCTTCCTTTCCCTCGATGCCAGCGCGACCGCCAGGGCGAGCCCGAGTGAGGACGCCACGTTCAACAGCTTGACCGCCTGCCGGATGTGTTGCGGCTCGGCCTCCTGCGTGCCCTCGCCCATCTCCGGTAGATCGCGCCCCTTCCCTCCATACGAGGATGGCCCACCCAGCTTCAGGCCAAGGGCGCCGGCGAAACAAGCCTCGGCATGGGCGCTGTTGGGGCTGGGGTGGTTCATGCGATCTCGCAGACCGATCTTGAGCGCCGCCGCTGAATCAAAGCCGGCGATGGCGGCGGCGGCGGCGATCACGGGGAGGGAGGCCCTGGCCAGGGGGAAAACGGCCAGGTCATCCAGGCGGGCGGAGCATTTTCCCAGGAGCAGGTAGGCCTGGTCGCTATGGCCGACCATGGAATCGAGGGTCGATACCGCCTTGAAAGCCATGGCGCCCGGCGCCCCACCTATGGCTCCCCAAATCATGGGGGCGAGTACGCCATCCACGAAGTTCTCAGCCACCGATTCCACCGCCGCCCGGCATATGGCATTTTTATCCAGCCCCTGTGCATCCCGGCCGGCGAGCGCCTTGAGGCCTTCCCTCGCCGCCGCCAGATCCCCCTCCTCCAACGCCACTGCGACTCTGAGGGCGCTCTCTTCCAGATCTTTTCTGGCTATGGCGGTGTAAAGCAAAACGGTATCGCCAACGCCGGGCGCCACAGCCACTAGCAACCGCGCGATTGCATAAGTCCCGAAGACAACCGTCCCCGCCAGCAGGCCTCCGGCATATATCGCCCCTGCCTCATCGCGCTGCTCGGGTTTCAGCCGCGCCTGAAGGTATTCTATCGATCTCCCCATCAACCTCACCGGGTGAGGATAGTTTTCGGGATCGCCCAACAGTGCATCGATAAGATATGCAACTGTTATTTCAAGGCCTCGCGATCTTTTCATCTTCATCAACCCAACAACAACTCGGGAACCCGGCTGGCAAGCAGCAGCAGCACGAGCAATTCAGAAAGCATTCCAACCGCTCCTATGACGTCTCCGGTTACGCCGCCTATCGATCGCGTAAAGAGGGCGCCGGCCAATTCGGCGAAGGCCAGAGGGGCAACCAGGAGCACGGCCAAAAGGATTGGATCCCGCACCATGAAAACAAAGGCGCCGGCCAGGGCTGCGGCGGCTAGGAGCGTGGAAAGAGCGAACCGCAGCGGCGGGACGGCGGTGAAAGCGGCTCCCGTACCGGCCTCGCGCGCATAGGGAAAACGAAAACACATGTAGCTCATGATCCACCTGCCGAGCACCGGAAAGCTGAGGAGGACCGCCCAGCGGAACCTGCCGAGTGATGCATTGAGTTGGCTCGGAATCGCATACAGGCAGGCGAGTTCGGCGAGCAGGATTAGCGCGAGAGCGCAGACCCCCATCGCCCCAACCCTGGAATCCTTCATAATGCGCAGGCGCTCATCCTTGCCATGATGCCCCCAGAAGCCGTCTGCCGTATCCATCAAGCCGTCGTGATGGAGTCCCCCCGTAAAAAGGGCGTATACCCCGAGCATCAAGGCGGCTGCTATGAGGTGTGGAGCACGGGGAAAAACCTCGCGGCAAACCCAGTCGGTTAGTATCAACAAGCCTCCCAGGGCGGCTCCAACCAGAGGGAAATAAGCCACCGAACGGGCAAGTTCGTCGGGCTTGCCATCCCGCCCGGCAGCAAGCGGCACCGCGCTCAGAAAGCGAAAGGCATCGATTGCCGGGTTAGGCATTGTTGAGGGCTTCCTCGGGCCCTGACACGCCGGCCTCATCGAAAGTCGCCATCTCACGCAGCACTTTCAAGGCGGCATCGATGAAAGAGAAAGCCAGCGCCGCCCCGGTTCCCTCACCCAGCCGCATCTCGGCGTGGATAATCGGCCGCAGCCCCAGGCGCTCCAGAATGACCCCGTGGCCCCTTTCGACCGAAAGGTGGGATGCGATCATGAAAGCGGGCGCGCCCGGGTGCAACCCGGCCGCGATGAGAGCCCCCGCGGCTGAAATAAAACCATCTATGACGACCGGCCGCCTTGCGGCGGCGGCGGCGAGGATAACGCCGGCGATGCCGGCTATTTCCAGCCCGCCCACCTTGGACAGGACATCCAACGCATCGTTCTTGTCGGGACGATTTACGCTCAGCGCCTGAGCTATCACCCGGCGCTTGAGCTCGAGCCCGGCATCGTCGATGCCCGTGCCCCGGCCGGTTACCTCCAGCGGATCGAGCCCGCTTATGCAGGCGGTTATGGCGCTTGCCGCCGTGGTGTTGCCTATGCCCATGTCTCCGGTCGCGAGAAATCGTGCTCCCCGCGACATCTCGCGCTCCGCCACCTCAATCCCGGCTTCGATAGCGGCCACCGCCTGTTCCCGCGACATTGCCGGTCCTTTTGCCATGTTGGCGGTACCCGGCGCAACCTTCCTGATGAGCAGGCCTTCTCCTGCCAGGTCCGAGGCTACGCCCACATCAACCACGGTTACCTTGGCCCCGACGTGTTTCGACAGCACGTTTATGGCGGCGCCGCCGGCGATGAAATTGGCCACCATCTGTGCCGTCACCTCGGCCGGATAAAGGCTTACCCCCTCAGCCACGACGCCGTGATCGGCGGCCATCACGATGACCGTTTTAGCGCCGGGCTCGGGTGTCGCTTCCCCGAATATACCCGCGACCCTTATGGAAATCTTTTCCAGCACTCCGAGCGCCCCCTGAGGCTTGGTCAGGCGGTCCTGCCTTTCTGAGGCCAGCGCCATCGCCTCCACGTCGAGTGTGCCTATTCGTTGCAGGGTTTCATCGAGTTTACCCATGACTTCCTCCTATCTCATATGGTTTGAGGGAGAGTGGAATGCCGGCGATTACGAAGTGCACGTGATCCGCCCGGGTGGCCATAGCCTGGTTGAGCCGGCCGGAAAGATCCCGGAAGATGCGGCCCAGCCTGAAGGCCGGGACGACTCCCATCCCCACCTCATTGGACACGACTATCAACGTCCGCACCGATTCTCTGAGGCGGTCCACCAGCTGCAGGGCTTCTCTCTCGGTGCTTTCCATCAGATTCATTACCTGCGATTCCGGCATAAGATCCTCGTCCGCGACCGGCCAATCGAGCCCGCCCGCAGCCATCAGGTTGGAGAGGTAGACAGTGAAGCAATCAAAGATCAGAATATCGATGCCGCTGGGATTTATTGCCAAAGCGGTCCCGTCCGACAGTTCAACCGTCATCCAATGCGACGGGCGCGACTGGCGATGCTTCCGAATCCTCTCGGACATTTCACCATCCCCGGCGGCGGCGGTGGCCAGAAAACAAACCTTCCCTCCGTCCTTCTCTGCCAAGCGCTGAGCAAAGGAGCTCTTGCCGCTCCTGGCCCCACCGATAACCAGGGTCATGCCTTTATCCATACCACCTTCCGATCACGAAAAAACCCGCTCTCTTTTCAGGAAGAGCGGGCATTAAACCTCTGCTCGCCAGATTTCTCCCTGAAGCGGAGAGTCTGCTGGCGCTATTCGAGGCAGGTCTTCTGACTTCTGGATCCCGGCTCGGCTCCTCCTTCCCGACTATTGTCAGTGGATGAATGGAGCTTCGCTCCCCAGTTACAGCGGCGCTACCGTGCCGGCCTTTCACCGGCTTCCCTCTTAGCCTTGCGGGGCCTCGACAGCGTAAGTATTTTTTCAAAGTCCAAACGAGAAAATCCTACCATTATGCGGCGCGACGGGTCAAACTGGGAGCCCCATAGAGCATCCGCGTTTGTTTGCGCCAGTTTTCCTCGGGAATAATTTATACCAAAGGTAGCCGGTCTCGATCAGCTTGCTCAAAATGAGAGTGCGGCCCTTTTCGGAAGGTCCCGACAATGGGGAATGGTCATGGAATACGTTGAAAAAGAACAGCTTCAGGCGAAGTTATTCAAGCGGCGCTACCGTCTCAGGGAGCGCCTGGGAAGCGGAGGCCTGGCTGATATTTATCTCGCTGAGGATCTGCTTTTTCAGCGCAGCGTAATCGCAAACGTCATCTACCCGGGTGTGGCTGCTAATCCCGCCTATAGGGAGGGGCTCGAGGCCCAAGCCGGAATGGCTGCCACTCTGGATCATCCAAATGTTGCCAGGACAATCGATTGGGGCTATGAGGACGGGCTGTATCTTCTGATGAGCGAATACATCGATGGGCGCAGTCTGGGCGAAGTGCTGCGCACGGAAGGAAAACTTCCGCCCCCCCGGGCGGCAAGGATAGCGTCGGATGTGTGCGCCGCCCTCGAGCTTGCCCACAGCCGCAACCTGGTGCACGGCGGTCTTTCAACCCAGAATATAATGATCGATGAAATCGGCCAGGTAAAGGTTGAGGATTTCGGCATGGGCTGGGCGGCGAGCGGCAGGGGATATCCGCAATTCATTTCTCCGGAACAGATCCAGCGCCTGGCGATCGACGGGCGCTCCGATATCTATTCGATGGGCGTCATCCTCTACCAGATGCTCACCGGTCGCGTGCCCTTCGACGACCCCGACATCAACACCACGGCCCACCGGCAGCTGAATGAGGTCCCGGTCTCGCCCTCGGTCATCGATGCCTCCATCCCCGCCTCCCTCAATGCCATGGTCATGAAGGCGCTGGCGAAGAACCTGTCTTCGCGCTACCTGACGGCCAAGAAAATGCACGATGCCCTCCTGCTTTACGTCGACGGTGTTGCCCCACGGGAGGCGGTCTTCGTGGAGAAGAGGGAGCCGATTTCCCCCCGGCTTTAGGCGGTCATCACCGCGGTAGCCTTGCTGACCCCATTAGGTAGCGTATTTGTGGAATGGATCCTGGCTATTGCCTCTCTATAACCATGGCTATCCCCTGGCCGCCCCCGATGCAAAGTGAGGCTACCCCGTACTTTTCATCTCTTTCCTTCAAGGCGGTCATCAGGGTGATGACGATGCGAGCACCGGAGCATCCCACCGGGTGGCCGAGGGCGATTCCCCCACCGTAGAGGTTGGTCTTGTCGGGGTCGAGACCCAGTTCCCGTATGCACGCCACCGCCTGGGCGGCGAAGGCCTCGTTGAGCTCGATTGCCCCGATATCGGAAAGCTTGAGGCCGCCCTTTTCGAGCGCCTTGGGAATTGCGTAGGCCGGGCCTATGCCCATGATATCCGGATCGACTCCCACGTATGAATATGAAACGACTTTAGCCATCGGCTTCAGGCCCAGTTCCTTTACCTTTTCGCCGGATACGAGGACCAGTGCCGCGGCCGCATCGTTGATACCCGATGCGTTGCCCGCGGTGACCGTGCCGTCTTTTTTGAAGGCCGGGCGCAGGGAAGCCAGGCTCTCGGCGGTGGTATCGGGAGTCGGGTGTTCGTCGGTATCGAAAACCTTGACGCCCTTGCGCGTCTTGAGTTCGAGCGGCACGATCTCCTCTTTGAACTTGCCCTCAGTTATGGCCGCCATGGCTCGCTGCTGGCTCATCAGCGCGTAGGCGTCCTGATCCTCGCGCGAGATGCCGAACCTCTCCGCAACGTTCTCCGCCGTCATGCCCATGATCAGGCCATTATAGGGATCGGTGAGGATATCGGTGAGGCCGTCCTTGAATTCGCAAGCACGCATGCGCCGTCCCCAGCGTATGTCGTCACAGTAGTAAGGTATGGCGCTCATGTTCTCCACCCCGCCGGCTATGGCGACGGAAGAATCGCCCAGGCGGATGGAACGGGTGACATCGATGAGCGCTTGCATGCCGGAACCGCAGCCCCGTATAACGCCGTTGGCCGGCACTTCCTGAGGTATTCCAGCCTTGAGTGCGCCGTAGCGGGCGGCGGTACATAGCTCGTCGTAACGCACGGCGACGTGCCCGAAGATAACCTCTTCTACGCTATCCGCCGCTATGCCCGCGCGCTTCACGACCTCGTCGATAACAATGCGCGCCAGCTCTCCCGGCATGACGTCCTTAAGGCTTCCTCCGAACTTCCCTATAGCGGTGCGGCAACCGGCAACGATGTATGCTTCGTTCACTTCCTCCTCCTTTTCGATTTCCTTCCAACGGCCCGCCTCGGCTATGACCCACAAGGCAGGCCGGCAACGTTTATTGGCTTTCGATAAAGCGGCGAACGGATCTGTCGTAGGTCCTCTCAACCTCGGCTGAGAAGTAACAGGCCGGAAGTTCTTGCATGCGGCTATGGTAACGCAGGCACTCGCAGCAATTGCCCTTCCTCGGGCATGGCTCATAGGTGCAATTGCAATCCTTCATGTTGGCTTCGAAGTTGCCGCATTCCAGAGCCAAAATCTTCCTCCTCCAGTTATTAACAAGACCCGAATGGCCTTTTATACATTAATGAGGATTTCGCTGACACGCAAGGTAAATGGACGCATGCCTCCTACAGTCGGGTCGGCCGCGGCGTGGAGTCCTCAATGAAGGGGGCTGGTCTTAATTTAGAGGGGCAACGCGCATCATCAAGGCCTGGCGTAAAGGATTATGATCTGGCCCGGCTGCGCCCCGGTCCATTCGGCCAGGCTGACGCCGTTCATGGCCACCGCCATAAAACCTGATGAATCCTCGAATAGGAGAGCTTTGCCCGCCTCGACATCGCTGAATGTAGAAACCAGCGGGGCCTCGAATTCCTCTTCACCGATTCCCAACATCACCTTATCCCCGATTCGATAACCAATATTTACCATTTGTTCGGGATAGGCGTTCAGGCGCAGCGAGCCGAAGCGATCAACATCTATTACCGTGGCATAGAGCGCCGCCTCGCCCTGTCTGGCCCGGTCCCAGGGGGCCGGCACCAATTCATCTGCGGGGATGGCCGATCCCATATCCCGGGCCGGGGTTCCCCTGGAGATGTGCGCCGCCACGGGCGCGAAAATGTCACGGGCGTGGAAAGTCGGGTGGACGGGCGTCCTGAAGAAATCCTGGTTGTCTAAAGACCATGCCTCCTCTACACCCCCCAGCCGCTCGGCGCCAGGCAGCAACAGCCCGTTGTCCGGACCCACAAGTAAGTCGCCCCTCGCCGCTCTTATGGCCACCGCCCGGCGACCGCTTCCCACTCCCGGGTCTACGACCGCCATGTGAACGCCTTGCGGCATATGGGGCAAGGCCGCCGCCAGGACGAATGCTCCCTTCGATATGTCATAAGGGGGAATTTCGTGGCTTATGTCCACGATCTTCGCAGCGGGGTTGATAGAGAGGATTACACCCTTTAGGACCCCTACCCATTCCTCCCTGTACCCGAAGTCGCTAGTCAGGCTGATGTAATCAGGCATAGGGCAACACCTTGACCATTACGCGTCTCGTGCGTGGCCCGTCGAACTCGCAAAAGAAGATACCCTGCCAGGTCCCCAGTACCAGGTCTCCCCGGTCCACAAGAAGGGTCTGCGAAAGACCCATCAAGCTCGCCTTGATATGGGCATCGGCGTTACCCTCCTGGTGATGGTACCTACCCTGCGGCACCAGCCTCTCCAGCTGTTCGAGGATATCGACGACCACCGAGGGGTCGGCGTTTTCGTTAACGGTTATGCCCGCCGTGGTGTGCGGGACATATACCACGCAGGTCCCCCGGCTGGTTTCCGATTGGCGCAACGCTTCACGAACCCTGACGGTTATATCCAACATCTGGGATCGCGATTTCGTCTCTAACTCGAAGCTGAAGATATCTTCCACTTGAAAACCTCCGATCTTGCTTAGTACCTCGGTTCATAAATACGGTCACGCACCGAGAGTGCCGGGGCGCCGCGCCGGCAAGGCGCGCGACTGAGACGTACTCGGTGAGTACGTCGCAGGGAGCGGAACGCAGCCGGAGTGGATGCAGCGGCGCTCGAATGCGATCGTATTTATGAATCAAGGTGCTTATCGATAGCTTATCCGCAAAGTGAGGTCCTTTGAAAGTCTTCCCCTACTCAAAAGTCATGCGCGCCAGGGCTTCGAGGTTTAGCGGTGGCGTGTCCTTGGGATCGACTATGACATCGACGACGGCGGGGCCATCGCAAGCCAGCGCTTCCGAGAGCACGGGGACGATGTCTTCCACCCTTTCCAGCCTCCACCCTCCGGCGCCGAAGGAACGCGCCAAGGCCGCGAAATCGGGGTTGCCGTGTTCGGTCCCCAGCACCCTTCCCTGGTATTGAATGCGCTGGCGGAGGTTGAGTACTCCATACTTGTAGTCATTGATGACCAGTACCCTCACCTTTATGCCCTCGCGGCAGGCCGTCTCCAGGTCCTGTGCCGTCATCATGAAATCGCCGTCGCCGATAACCGATACCACTTCCGCTTCCGGCCGGGCCATCTTGGCCCCGAGGGCGGCGGGAAAGGCGAACCCCATTGCCCCGAAATTAATGGCCGAGAGGTAGGTCAAGGGCTTGAGGCAGGGGATGAAATCCACCGCGTAGAGGAGGTGGGTTCCGGAGCCCGCGGTGATTATTCTATCGTCGGGGAGCAAGCGCACCAATTCAGCCATTACGCG
>Ga0209745_1000432_pt1 | contig 25238 bp, 21 predicted proteins | sample BarGraNGADG00312_FD_184495 | JGI IMG/M metagenome (GOLD analysis project Ga0209745, IMG submission 184495) | Arctic peat soil microbial communities from Barrow, Alaska - Barrow Graham LP Ref core NGADG0004-312 (SPAdes) (version 2) | ecosystem: Environmental > Terrestrial > Soil > Wetlands > Peat...
GTCGGCGTACGTAATTACGGACCGGGTGGGGGAACAGGCAACGGAACAATCTCCTTCAGACTTGGAGACAGAAGATTTCAAACCCTTCCGATTCCAAAGTATGACTACCAGGGTGAAGGCGTTGTCGTAGTGGAGATATCTGTCGACAGAAAAGGAAACGTCACCAAAGCTGTTCCCGGTGTCAGGGGATCAACCACACTGGAGGAATATTTCCTCAGGGAAGCCCGTGATGCAGCAATGAAGGCAAAGTTCGACAACAATGATAATGCTCCCCTACTGCAGAAAGGGACCATTACCTATAATTTCAAGCTGAGGTGACCGTCAGTGTCACATTCAGAACAGACCAATCAGAAAATCTATTGCGCCGGTCAACTTAAGGGCTGAAGCCATCATTGCCACGAGCAGAATAATGCGGACCACTTTTGGTCCCCAGCTGACTGCGACTTTTGAGGCAAGCCATCCACCGGCACCCTGCCCTACGGCCAGGGTTATCCCGTACAGGTAGTTCACCTGTCCGCTGATGATAAATACCAAGAGAGCCATGAGGGTCAGCGCTGCCACAATGACCACCTTGAGTGCATTAGCCTTTGTCAGACCCAGTCCTGCACCCAGCACCAGAGCAGCAAGCAGGAAAAAACCCACGCCTGCCTGAATGAACCCGCCGTATATGCCGATAAAGAAAAAGATGACCGAAACCCACCACTTTCGTCTGCCGCTCAAAGCAGCAGTATGTTCACGCACCCATTTTTCAGGTTTATAGAGGATAACAAAAAACATGAAAATCAGGAGTCCGCCTATGAGCAGTTCCATAATTCTCTCGTTGATCCTTACGGCTGCCAGTGATCCGAGAAAAGATCCCGCGACGGCAGGAATGACCATCCATAGACTTTCCCTGACAGTGTACAGTTTCTGTTTTTTAAAGCTCCAACTGCTGACCGCGCTCTGGACAAAAACGCCGATCCTGTTGGTACCGTTGGCGATGTTGGCCGGCAGACCGAGAAACATAAGCAAAGGCAGGGTAATAAGAGAACCGCTTCCTGCAAGAGTGTTTACAAACCCTGCAAACAAACCGGCAGCCACGACAGCCGGAAACATATACCATTCCATCAGATGCCGGGGTTATAAATGCAGGATCTCCTTGATTGCATACAGAAGGTTACCTATCAGGTTAGCATCTTTTATCACATAATCAGCAATACCTTTGCGGGCAAGCTCGAGCACCAGCTCACCGTTCTCCTGTGCAGAAAACATTATTACCGGAAGACCAGGAGTAATCCTGTTGATATCCTCGAACACTTCCATCCCGTTCTTGGGTAAAGAACCCTCTCTAAGGAACCAGTAATCCAGTATTATGAGATCAGGTCTTGCATCAAGTGCAGCTACGCACTCCTCTCCATAGGCAAAGGCTCTCACATTGTAGCCCGCTGCCTCCAGTCGCCTTTCTACCAGGGTTGTAACCAGGGGATCATCATCAACAACAAAGATCAGTTTCTCGTTCATGTATTACCTGGCACAGATTATAAAGGGTACAACATCCATTTATGTTTTCTACATTGTGAACAGCGGGTAGTCTTTCATCATCGTCTTTACGCGCTGCCCAACCGAAATTATTACTGTCTCATCATCAATATTGCTTATCGCCTCATCAATAAGGCTCACAATGATGGCCATATCACTCTCCTTCAGTCCGCGTGTTGTGACAGCGGGGGTGCCGACCCTTATACCTGATGTAAGAAATGGTGAGCGTGTATCAAACGGCACCATATTCTTATTGACGGTAATATGAGCTCTCACAAGCGTATTCTCAACTTTTTTACCCGATATTTCGGGGAATTTTGTTCTCAGGTCAATCAGCATTGAATGGTTGTCAGTTCCGCCTGATATTACCTTATAGCCGTGGCTGATAAAGGCATCGGCCATCACCGAGGCATTCTTTTTCACCTGTTGCTGATAAAGGCGGAACTCCGGGGTGAGCGCTTCGCCGAAGGAGACTGCTTTTGAAGCAATCACATGTTCGAGAGGGCCTCCCTGTATGCCCGGGAATACTGCCGAGTTTATCATGGCCGACATCATCTTCGCCTCGCCTTTGGGCGTTGTCACTCCCCACGGATTGACGAAATCCTTTCCCATCAGGATGATTCCTCCGCGGGGACCTCTGAGCGTTTTATGTGTTGTGGATGTAACTATATGTGCAAACTTAAGGGGATTATCAAGGAGGCCGGCTGCTATCAGTCCAGCCGGGTGAGCCATGTCTATCATCAGTAGTGCCCCGATTCTGTCGGCTATCTCTCTCATCCGCTTGTAATCCCATTCCCTTGAGTACGCCGAGGCGCCGCCGACGATAAGTTTAGGTTTCTCTTTCAGTGCCACCTCTTCCATCATATCATAATCAACCCTGCCAGTCTCCTCCTTCACTCCGTAAGATACCGGTCTGTAGAGGATTCCTGAAGAGTTGACTGGTGAGCCGTGCGAGAGATGACCTCCGTGTGACAGGTTGAGACCCATGAATGTCTCTCCGGGTTTCAGCACTGTTAAAAATACCGCCATGTTTGCCTGAGCTCCTGAATGTGGTTGCACGTTGGCATACTCGGCGTTAAAAAGTTGCTTCAGTCTGTCTATAGCCAGCTGTTCAACCTGATCCACGACCTCGCATCCGCCGTAATACCTGGCTCCGGGGTAGCCCTCCGCATACTTGTTTGTCAGTACCGAACCCATAGCTTCCAGGACCTGTGAGCTGACAAAATTCTCGGATGCGATCAGTTCCAGCCCGTCGGTCTGACGTTCACGTTCACGGTCAATCATATCGAATATCGCGGTGTCTCTTTTCATCTTAACTGTTTAATTTCTATTTTTTTGCCCGTTCCTGAAACGGAAATCAAGGCAGGGGTAATGACAAATATACTTAAATATTAACAAAATTTTATCACTCGTCCGAGAACTGCTTAAGCAGTTCCCTGTAGGCAGAGAAGATCCTTGATTTGGAAATAAAACCGACATACTCTCCCCTGTCAAGCACTGGCAGGTTCCATGCACCTGTACGTTCAAAAGCCTCAAGCACAGCATCGCCTCTGTCACGGATATCAACATAGGTAGGCGGTATAGTCATGACCTCCCTGATGTAAATCTTATCATACAGCTGAGGGTCAAACATCTTATCGCGAACATCGTCAAGCAGCACCACTCCCTCGAGTACATTGAATTCATCAACAACAGGGAAGATGTTCCGGTTTGACCGGGCTATCTGCTTCACCAGGTCGCCGAGGTTGCCTTCAGGGCTGACTGTCAGGAGGTCTTTCTCCACTTCTTTGGTCCAGTCAAGAAGGGTCCCGGCCGCCTTGTCCTTATCGTGGGTAATCAGCTCCCCGCTTGTAGCCAGCTGTTTGTGATATATTGAGTGCTTCTGAAAGGTTCTCGTTGTTATGTATCCTGCGGTGGAGACAACGATGAGAGGTACCAGGAGCCCGTAACCTTCCGTAATCTCCGCGATAAGGAAGATGGCAGTCAGCGGGGCATGAAGGACACCAGCGAATACCCCTGCCATACCTGCCAGGGTGAAGCTGCTGTCAGGGAGTGACAGTCCGAAGAGGTGGTTAAAGAGATTACTGAAAAGAAAGCCGGCCATACCACCTGTAAAGAGAGCAGGTGCGACAATCCCTCCTACTCCGCCGGCGCCGTTGGTGGCAGCAGTAGCAACAACCTTGAATAGCATGAGTGCTGCAAGAAGAGCCATAAAGGCCCACGACCCGGAGGCAATATTGCCGAATATGGTTACTCCGGTGACACTCTCTGGCTGAGCATTAAGCAGAGCCATAACGGTACCGTATCCTTCACCGTACAGTGCCGGGAAAAGATATATAAGTATCCCGAGGATGATGCCGCCGGTAATCATTCTGACCCAGATGTTACTGATCTTTTTAAAGAGCTTCTCAATACCAAGTGTCATCCTGGTGAAGTATACGCCCGCAAATCCGCAGAAAATCCCCAGAATGAGATAATACGGCAGGTTCCGCAGAAGAAAACTTTCCCTTACCTGGAATGAAAACAGTACATCGCTGCCCATGAAGAAATAGGCTACCGTGGCTGCCGTCACCGATGAAATAAGCAGAGGCACGATGGATGACATCGTAAGGTCAAGCATCAGCACCTCGAGTGTGAAAAGGATACCTCCTACAGGAGCTTTGAAAATGCCTGAGATGGCGCCGGCTGCACCACAACCCAGCAGCAAAGTCACATTCTTATAGTTCAGCCCAAAGAAACGGCCTATATTTGACCCTATGGAGGCACCGGTAAGCACTATTGGAGCCTCCGCACCTACAGATCCTCCAAAACCTATTGTCAGTGAGCTGGCAAGGATCGATGACCAGTTATTATGTTTTTTAATGTAGCTTTTGCGTTTTGAGATGGCAGAGAGCACACGGCTGATACCGTGCGAGATATTGTCACGAACAAGGTATTTGACAACCATCACTGTAAGGAATATGCCAACCAGCGGATAAGCAAGCGAGAGGATACCTCCTGCTCCTTTCATGATTCCCTGTGTAAAGAGAACATGTGTATAGTGAATGGCATTCTTCATCACGGCTGCAGCCACAGCACTGGCGAGGCCCACCGCAAAACTCAGCAGATAAAGAAGGGTTTGCTGTTCAGCAAAGAAAGACTGGAGCTGTTTTATTTTCCTTGTTATCAGAGAGTTCAAACTTGACATTATTAAAGCGCCCCGATGATGACACCCACAAATATAGAATAAAATGAGGAGCAGCTATTTATTTTGGTAAGTTTGAAATATTTTGTGCTCATGATTGAATTCGAAAGACACACCCTTGCTAACGGTCTGAAGGTGATCGCACATTACGATGCCAGCACACCGATGGTCACAACAAATCTCCTGTACGATGCCGGATCAAGGGACGAGGATCCGGAGGCGACCGGCTTCGCCCATCTTTTTGAACATCTTATGTTTGAGGGCTCCGATAATATTCCTGTCTTTGACACTCCGGTGATGCTTGCCGGAGGTGAGAACAACGCCTTCACCAACAATGACATCACCAATTATTATATAACCCTTCCTGCAAACAATCTTGAGATCGCCCTCTGGCTTGAGTCAGACAGGATGGTCAGTCTTGATCTGTCTGAAAGCAGGCTGGCGACACAAAAGAGCGTGGTCACTGAAGAGTTCAGGCAACGATACCTGAACCAGCCATACGGGGATATTTACCTGCTGCTGAGGCCGCTTGCCTATAGAGTGCATCCCTACATGTGGGCCGCCATAGGCAAGGATATTGATCATATTGAAAAGGCTGACAGCAATAGTGTCAGACAATTTTACCACAAGCACTATACTCCCTCATCGGCAATCCTGAGCGTTGCCGGCACCGCTAAGCCTGATGATGTCTTCAGGATGGCAGAAAAATGGTTTGGTGATATACCGTCATCAGAACAAATTACCAGGGTGCTGCCTGAGGAGCCACAGCAGAAAGAACACCGGAAGATCACTGTTTACCGTGATGTCCCGGCCGCCCAGTTAATAATGGCTTTTCATACCGGAGGAAGGGAGAGCCGTGATTTCTATATACTTGATCTTATGACAGATATCCTCTCAGGTTGCGACTCGGGTCGTTTTCCAAGCTTGCTGGTGAGAAAAAAAGAGCTGTTCAGTGATGCTGACATCTACCTCTCCGGTGAGATTGACCCGGGACTGGTTATCTTCAGCGGCAGGCTGAAAAGCGGAACTGACATTAAAAAGGCCGAAGCAGCAGTAATGCATGAGCTGAACATACTGGCATCCGAGCCGGTAACTGCCGCTGAGCTTGAAAAAGCACGGAACCGCTATGAATCCCTCAGACTGATGTCATATCTCAGCGCTGCAAATAAGGCTTTCAGCCTGGCTTTCCATGAGCTGCTGGGTGACGCTTCCGGGATTAATACGGAAATCGACAGATATATGAGTGTCACTGCTGAGGAGATCATTGACAGCTCTGCACGCACCTTCACTCATGACAATTGCAGTGTGATCCATTATCTTCCTGTAGTGAAATGAAGAGACATAACGTACAACAACCACCCGTTATCATCACCCCTTCTGCCGGTGAAACCGCGTTTCCTGAGACGGTCAGCCTGAGTAATGGTGTACCTGTGTATCTACTAGGTAAGGGCACCGTCGACCTGCTCAGGATAGAGTTTGTCGCTGATGCAGGGCAGCGAAGGGAGAAAGTGCATATGGCATCCTCCACTGCCAACGCCATGCTGACTGAGGGAACTGAAAATCATGACGCAATAACCATCAATGATCTTATCGACAGCACCGGTGCAGTATTAAATCATTCAGCTGACAAGGAGACTGCCAGCCTGATTATGATCACTCTTTCAAGGAAACTCGAAGAGGTGACGGCTCTCGCTGAGGAAGTGCTTTTTCACCCCTCTTTCCCTGAGACAGAATTCAGGATGCTGATCGACAAAAGAGTACAGGCTTTCATGACAGGCAGACAGAAGACATCCGTAATAGGGAGGGAAGAGTTTTACCGGGCGCTGTGCGGAAATAACAATCCTTATGGAAGGGTCACTAAACTGGAGGATTACAAGTCCATTACAACTGAGGCCATCCGTGAGTTCCATTCGCTTCATTACAGGCCTGACAATATGTATATTACAGTTGCCGGACGAGACCCGGAGAAGGCATTGCCTGTACTTGAGAAGTATTTTTCAGGAAACGGCACTGGCGTGTGGCATAAGCCGGAGATACCTGAACTGGAGTTTGAGACACCAAAAACCGGGCGTATTTTTGCAGAAGTCGGGAACTCGGTGCAGAGTGCAGTAAGAATGGGATGGAAAGGTATCTCACGTGATCACCCTGACTACCAGGGGCTTCAGGTTGCCAATATGATACTGGGCGGATATTTCGGTTCGAGGCTGATGCGAAATATCAGGGAAGAGAAAGGATATACTTACGGGATCAACTCTGTTGCGGGAGCTTTTCACGGCCTGGGATATATTGCCATTATGACCGAGGTCGCCAACAACTATCGCGAAGAGACGATCAGGGAAATCAAGAAAGAGATAATAAAGCTGTGCAGAGATGAGGTCGGCCATGATGAGCTGACTATCGTGCGGAACCATTTCATGGGCGAGATTGCCCGTATGTTCGACGGCCCGTTCAACAGTGCCGAGGCAATAAGAGGAATCATTGATTATAATACCGGTCATGACTATTTTGCTCGGTTTGTGGAGACGGTGGGGACAATTACCCCTGGTAAAATAAAAGAACTGTTTAATGCGTATTTTAATATTGATAGTGCCTTTGAGATCATAGCCGGGGCAAAATGAATGTACTGAAGCTCATATTGCTGATTCCTTTTCTTTTCTGCCTGATGCCGTCTGCCTCAGGGCAGGATGTCACACAGCCTCTTTCACCAGTGCTTGATAATGTCACAGTGGATCCGTCAACCGGTTACGCAACAATCAGGTGGCTGCCTTCCCCCTCCGGCGACGTGGGCAGTTATGTTGTTTACACCTACAGCAGCGGTGCCGCTTATGAAGTCGATACTGTCAGATCACCATATATCACGGAATACACTCATACCCTCTCTGCCGCCCGTTATCTGAGTATCACCTATGTAGTTGCGGCTATGGACTCTTCATTGAATATCAGTCCGCTAAGCAATCCTCTGAGCACCATTTACCTGGCAGTTAAAAATGATTCCTGCAAGCAACGGATCGAACTGACATGGACCCGTTACATCAATCAGGCTCACCCGGCTGACAGGTATGAGTTATGGTTGAGTACCGGCGGGGCACCGGCAGAACTATACGGGAGTGTTGCACTAACGGACACCTCATTTTTCTTTGAAGAATACGCCCCTGCCACCCGTTACTGTTTCTACATAACCGCCTCAGGTAATGCCGGAGGCCTCTCCTCTTCCAATATGCAGTGCGTCACCTCTGGAAGTGAGACGGCACCCTCATGGATCAGGACGGATGCCATTACCGTTGAAGATGGCGCTCTTGTGGTCACTGGCAGTTATGACCAGGTAACCGATATGCTGGGTTATATTACTGAGCGTTACAAACCCGAATCACAGATATGGTCCATGACAGGTACAGCAGCCGGATTCAATGGTACTGTAACCATCACTGTTAGCGCCGGAGACACGAACAGCATCAACCTGTACCGTATTTCAGCCCTGAACAACTGTGGCAGGGAGGTCGCGTCATCACCTCCTGCAAGAAATATTGTCCTCACCTCATCAGCATCAGGCACACGCATCGATCTTATCTGGAATAATCCGTTACCTGCCGGTGAAGCCGGCTTTTCCGTCTGGCGTAATATCGGGCAGGATTGGGAAGAAGTGGCTCACCTGGTTTCTGACACCCTGTGGTCAGAGGACTACTCACTGTTTGCCTCCGCAGTTTCATCAGCCTCAGTGGCATATTATGTCACCGCCGCTGATCCTGAGGCGCCGGCCGGTGTTCCTCTTTTCCGTTCAAATGTCACTCTTGTCAAGGCTACCGAGAATATTTTTATGCCAAATGCATTTACTCCTGACGATGATGGGATGAATGATATATTTTCTCCTGTTATTACCTTCACTCCCTCAAAATATGAGTTCAGGATTTACAGCCGTACGGGCGTTCTTCTCTTTCAAACCAGCAGCCACGGTACAGGATGGGATGGCCGGCATAATGACAAGCCAATGCCTTCAGGTGTTTACCTGTGGAGCCTGAAGCTAACCACCCCGTCAGGCCGTTCAGAACAGAGAACCGGCACGGTGACCATCCTGCCCTGAAATGACACAAAAAGAAATAACCCGATTTTAGTATCTTTGAATTTCCGTTGCGGATAATGGCTGATGGTTAAAAAGAAGGTTAACATATTCACTGAAGATGATGTCAGTCGTATCGAATCTGAGTTTAACCTGCTGAGAGACAATTTATACAGGTGTGATAAGCCCGGGGACAGGGAGCTTATTGACAAGGCCTTCAGATTTGCCAACGATGCACACCGCAACATGTATCGTAACTCCGGCGAGCCATATATCATTCATCCGATCAATGTTGCGCGCATCGTTAACCAGGAGATAGGCCTTGGTGCCAAGTCTGTTGCAGCTGCCCTGTTGCATGATGTCGTTGAAGACACAGGTGTGCCGCTGGAGGAGATCTCCAAAGAGTTCGGCCCGAAAATAGCAACGCTGATAGACGGTCTTACAAAGATCTCGGGAACCTACAACCAGGAAACCAATTCACTTCAGGCTGAGAACTTCCGCAAGATGCTGATGACCCTGTCTGATGATATCAGGGTCATTCTCGTCAAGATAGCCGACAGGTTACATAACATGCGCACTCTTGATTCAATGCCTGAGCACAAGAGGATGAAGGTTGCCGGGGAGACCGTATATCTGTATGCACCCCTGGCTCACCGGCTGGGTTTGTTTGCCATAAAGACCGAACTGGAGGATCTGAGCTTCAAGTTCAGGCATCCGCGCATCTATGATGAGATAGCGAAAAAAGTCAAAATGGACGAGAAGAAGAACCTTTCTCTCATAAACAGGTTCAGCCTCCCCATCATTGACAGGCTTAATAACAACAACATCATCTTTGACATTTCCGGAAGGTTCAAGTCCATTTATTCCATCTGGAAGAAGATGCAGTCAAAGAACATCCCCTTTGAGGAAGTGTTTGATCTTCTGGCGGTCAGGGTAGTCTTTGAGCCCGGCCCCGAAATGAGTGAGAGGGCTCAGTGCTGGCAGATCTATTCACTTATAACAGATATTTACACTCCTAAGCCTGACAGGCTGCGTGACTGGGTGAGCAGGCCCAAATCAAACGGTTACGAAGCACTGCACCTGACCGTTATGGGGCCTGAAGGGCGCTGGGTGGAAGTGCAGATACGCAGCCAGCGCATGGACGACATTGCTGAGCGGGGTTTTGCGGCACACTGGAAATACAAGGGCGACACCACACTGTCGGAGAATGAACTGGATAAGTGGCTGAAACATATCCGTGAGATGCTCACCAACCCAATGTCGGACCCGATGACCTTCCTTGATGAGTTCAAGATGAGCCTGTTCTCTTCGGAAATAATGGTGTTTACGCCAAAGGGTCTCCTTGTCAACCTGCCCAAAGGAGCGTCGGCACTCGATTTTGCCTACGAGATACACACCGATATAGGCAACAAGGCTATTGGCGCCAAGGTCAATTACAAGCTATCACCCCTGTCGACAACATTGCAGAGCGGCGACCAGGTAGAGGTCATAACCTCAAACATAGGCAAGCCTGAGAAGGATTGGCTTGAGTATGTCCACACTGCAAAAGCCAGGAATGCTATAAAAGATGTGCTCAAGGATGAATCCACTGACCGTATCCAAAAGGGCATAAACATGCTTGAACAGAAGCTCAGTGAACTTGGCATCCTGCCTGATTCGGATATCATCAAGAAACTGCTCGACTACTATGACCTCCTGAACAAGGATGAGCTTTATTCACGTATAAGCCTGGGACTTATTAACCTTAACGATATACGCAAGGTGCTTAAAAAGGCACCCGAAAGCAGCCTGAGAAAATACTGGAAGCTTGCTGTCGGTACAGTCGTCAAAAGAGCACCTGTGGAAAAGGAGACAATGGTAGCCACAGCCCCGATTGATAAAAGCCATCCGTACCTGCTTCGTGAAAACATTGACAGTACCGGAGATTCGTATGCTATTGCCCAGTGCTGTAATCCCATTCCCGGAGATGAGGTTGTGGGATATATAGACCGGAATAATTCGATAGTCGTGCATAAACCCAAATGTCCTGCTGCCGTCAAGCTGATGTCAAGCGAGGGTAACAGGATCATTCCGGTCAGGTGGACTATTCATAAGCTGGCCTCATTTCTGGCCAGGATAAGCATCAACGGCATTGACAGACTTGGACTGATCAATGAGACAACAAATATTATTTCGATGGAGCTCAATGTAAACATCCGTAATATCAACGTTTCTGTTTACAATGGGATATTTGAGGGTACTATCGACTTGTATGTCCATCATACCCGTGACCTGAACAATCTTATCATGCAACTTTCAAACGTCAAGGGTATTTCCAGCGTGAAGAGAGTTGAAGAATTCGTTGAATAATGAACCCTCAGGAGAACACTTTGACATCAAAACACAATGACGAATGGTCAGTGAAGACGCCAGGGCAATTGTAAAGCAGATCTTTACAGAGTATCTCGGCAGTCATTCGATGAGGAAGACGCCTGAGCGATTTGCCATTCTTGATGAAATATATTTCAGGGACGGACATTTCGATATTGAGCTGCTTTTCAATTTCATGAATGACAAGCACTACCGCGTATCAAGGGCTACTCTATACAACACTATTGAACTGCTTATCGACTGCAAACTGGTGGTCAGACATAAATTCGGCCGCAGCCAGGCGCAATACGAGAAGACCTACCAGGCCGGACAGCATGATCACCTGATAGACACTGAAACAGGTGCCCTGATCGAGTTTCATGACCCCAGGATCAATGAGATAATTAAAAGCGCCTGTGCAGAGAATGATTTTATTTTGGACCATTACTCGCTTTACATATTCGGAAAGCAATCCGGCAAGTAATCTTATAGGCGAAACATGTCTTCAGAACTTATCAACAAGTGATTACTTTCCGGAAATCATCCTAATTAATTTGTAAATTGCTTACTGTTTTTCAAACTGGTGAAGATTAGCTATTATGAAGATTGACATATTGTTAGGGCTCCAGTGGGGAGATGAGGGGAAGGGAAAAATAGTTGACGCGTTAGCACCGGAGTATGATATTGTTGCGCGTTTCCAGGGAGGCCCGAATGCCGGACATACTATAGAATTTAATAACACCAAACATGTGCTTCATCTGATCCCTTCGGGTATTTTTCATGAAGGTAAGATCAACGTAATAGGCAATGGGCTTGTGCTTGATCCCGTGGTGTTCCGCCATGAGGTTGAGAGTCTCGGCATCGACGTCAGGAAAGTGATTGAGAGACTGCTTATTTCTGTCAGGGCACACCTGATACTGCCGACACACAAATTGCTCGATGCTGCCCACGAGACCTCGCTGGGAGAGTCAAAGATAGGATCCACCCTGAGGGGTATTGGTCCCGCCTATACCGACAAGGCTGCGCGAAGTGGCATGAGAGTGGGTGATCTTTTCAGAAAAGATTTTACCGACCTGTATAAGGCACTTGTCAGCGAACATCTCAGGAGGCTTAAAGGGTACGGCTCCATTCAAAGCCTGAAGGAGCTTGAAGAGGAATGGTTTGATGCGACGGAGTACCTGAAGCAGTTTAAAACGATAAACGCAGATTATTACCTGGACAGTAGTCTCAGCAAGGGCATGCGTGTACTGGCGGAGGGTGCACAGGGGACGATGCTTGACATTGATTTCGGGACTTATCCTTATGTCACTTCTTCTAATACTGTGGCTGCAGGAGCATGTACCGGCCTCGGGGTAGCACCCGGGCGCACGGGAGAAGTCTTTGGTATCTTCAAGGCCTATTGCACCAGGGTAGGCAGCGGTCCGTTCCCGACAGAACTGAATGATGAGTATGGTCAGATGATGCGTGACCTCGGTAATGAATACGGTGCTACCACTGGCCGGCCCCGTCGCTGCGGATGGCTTGACCTGCCGGCATTGAAATATGCCATCATGGTCAACGGCGTGACACGCCTTTTCATGATGAAGGCTGATGTGCTGTCAGACTTCAGTGAGATTAAGGTCTGTACTTCTTACACCGTAAATGGTGTTACAGTCTCCGAGCTTCCTTACTGTCTGACAGATATCGAAGCACTTAACTACCGGAGCATGCCCGGGTGGAAGTGTGATATCAAAGGATTTCAGAAGTGGGATGAACTGCCTGCCGGGCTCAGGAGCTACATTGAATTTATTGAAAAAGAAACAGGGGTGCCGATAACAATTGTCTCTGTCGGGCCTGACAGATCCGCAACTGTATACCGGTAGCCTTTACTCTTTTCTATAAACCCAGGCCTCCCCGTTAATATTCTCCTGGATACCGCCTACGGAATTCCATGCTTCACGCAGGGTCGCAAATGATTTTGCCGATACCAGACGCCACCTTCCGCCGTTCATATCAACCAGTTGCGCATTATAACCCAGATCTTTTATATGACTAAGCCATTCGTCAGCATAAGCAGGTGTAAGGAAACTGCCAACAATGACGTGGTATTTCCCAAGCTCCACGGTTTCCTGTTCGGCAATTCTGTTGAGCTCTTCCTGCCGTGCCTTATCAGCTGCCGCAGCCTGTTCATCTGCAACACGTATAGAATCAGCGACCCGGTATACCTCTTGTTGCTTCTGCAGGGCTTCCGTCTGCCGTTTCTTCTTCCCGAAAGGATTAATGCTTTTCATGAAATCACATGAAGGGGTAAGGAGCATAATCACGGCCAGTAGTACGAGGATCAGTCTCTTCATAAATGATAGTTTTTCAAGATTTTAAAAGATAAAGATAGAAGAATCGGCTTAACAAAGCAATGAATTTATGATAAAGGTAGCCTTGCTTATAAATTCTTTCTTAAATTAGGTTGCTTTTTCAAAACCATAAAATTAAGGTAATCGGATGAAATCACTGATCCAGTTTTTCGAAGAGAATGTTGAGAAATATGCGAACAACATATATTTATGGGAAAAGCCCCAGGAAAAATATGAGGGGACCACATATCAGGAAGCCAGACGCCAGGTTCATGAGTTCGCGGCCGGTCTGATGCAGCTGGGTATTAAAAAGGGAGATCATGTCAGTCTTCTGGCCGAGGGAAGGAATAACTGGGTGATAGGTGAATTGGGAATTCTGTACGCCGGCGGCGTCAATATACCCTTATCAATAAAACTGAACCCTGAGGAGATAAAGTTCAGGCTGATTCACTCAGAATCAAAGATGGTGATCACTTCAAGCGGCCAGGCACCGAAAATACTCGAGGTCATTGACAAGTGCCCCGCCATCGGTAAGGTTATATTTATGGATCCAAGGGAGGAATATGATGATAGCGAGATACATTTCAATGAAGTAAGAAAAATAGGGCGGGAATGGCTAGATAACCCGGTTAACAGGAAGACCTTTGAAGAGTTTACGGCATCCATTGTTCCATCCGACCCTGCAAACATATGCTATACATCCGGCACAACTGCCGATCCCAAGGGTATCATCCTCACTCACAGCAACTATGTCACCAACGTTTACCAGGGATATACCCTGATGGATATCCCGCAGCATTACAAGACCCTCCTTATCCTGCCCTGGGATCACTCTTTTGCCCATACGGCGGGCATCTATGCCTTCATGGGCAAGGGAGCCAGCATCGCATCGGTGAAGACAGGCAAAACACCCATGGAGAACCTGCGTAACATACCCATCTGCATGAAGGAGATCAAACCCAACCTTCTACTGAGTGTACCAGCGCTGGCCAAGAACTTCAGGAAGAACATAGAAAAGAGTATAAGGGAAAAAGGTAAAATGACCGAGACGCTCTTCAATACGGCGCTGAAGATGGCCTATTCCTACAACAAGGAAGGATATAATAAAGGAAAGGGTATACAGAAGATCAAAAAGCCTATGCTTGATCTGTTTGACAGGATACTCTTCTCAAAAGTGCGTGAGGCTTTTGGCGGCGAGCTTGAATTCTTTATTGGCGGCGGAGCGCTGCTGGATATTGAACTGCAGCGATTCTTCTATGCCATTGGCGTTCCCATGTTCCAGGGATACGGATTGTCAGAAGCATCACCCATTATCTCATCCAACGGTCAAAAAAGGCATAAGCTGGGATCATCAGGATATCTGGTAAACAATATGGAGCTTAAGATATGTGATGACGACGGAAACTCACTACCCGCGGGTGAAAAGGGAGAGATAGTCCTCAAGGGAGGGAATGTCATGTCCGGCTACTGGAAGAACGAAACAGCAACCAGTGAAGCAATACGCGATGGATGGCTCTATACGGGAGATATGGGATACATGTCTGAAGATGGGTTCCTGTATGTCCTGGGACGCTTCAAGAGCCTGCTGATTTCTGATGACGGAGAGAAATTCAGCCCGGAAGGTATTGAAGAAGCAATGACAGAACAGTCCAAGTACATAGACCAGTGCATGCTCTACAACAACCAGAAACCTTACACGGTTGCACTTATAGTACCCAACCAGCATGCACTCAAGTTTTATCTGGAGGAACGCAACCTGTCAGCCACCACCGAGGAAGGCAAGCGTGCCGTGTTGAATCTTATAGAGAGTGAGATCAATGAATACCGCATCAACGGGAAATACGGGTACATGTTCCCGCACCGATGGCTGCCGGTGGCACTGGGCATACTCAATGAGAGCTTCAACGAGGAAAATGGCATGATGAACTCAGTGATGAAAATCGTACGAGGTAAAATCACGACCAGGTATCAGGATCTTATTGACTGGCTTTACACACCGATGGGTAAGGCCGTTAACCATGAGCGTAATATGGAAGAGGTCGAGAAGATGAAGCTCGGCTGAACATAATAAATATTTTCCGGATGAAGTTTAAGGTGTTTCTGGCTGTCTCCGTTACAGCTCTATTGATGACTTTATGCACCGGTGATAAAAGCCCGGTATGGAAGCCGGCCGAAAGTCCGCTTTTCACTGTATGGGGTGAAAAGGTTGACCCGTCTGCCCCATGGCCTGAGTACCCTCGTCCCGGACTGGTAAGGGAAGAGTGGATGAGTCTCAACGGATTGTGGGACTATGCCATCTGCGGAAAGGAAGAATCACGTCCGGCTCCGGAAGGGGAAATACTCGTACCCTTCCCGGTTGAATCGGCGCTCTCAGGTGTAAGGCTGAGAATGACAGATTCACTGGCACTCTGGTACTCACGGGAGTTCGAGCTGCCCAAAGCGTGGCAAAGCAAACAGATAATACTGAATTTTGAGGCATCCGACTGGGAGACATCCGTATGGATAGATGATAATTTCGTGATGAATCACCGTGGAGGATATGATCCCTTCACATGCAATATATCACCGTTCCTTTCAGAGAGCAGGAGACACAGTATTGTTGTCAAGGTAACCGACCCTACTGATAAAGGAAGGCAGCCGAGAGGAAAGCAGGTCACCAAACCGGGCGGTATATGGTACACTCCTTCTACGGGTATATGGCAGAGTGTGTGGCTGGAACCTGCAGGCATTTCATGGATAAGTGACCTGCGTATTATCCCTGATATTGACAACGGTAAGCTGTCGGTCACAGTACTGGAAGAGCGTTGTAATGGTCCTGAGGGATGCCCTCCAATAGATATGGCGCCTTCGCTTGCCGAGGTGACTGTTTCTCTGGATGGAACAATAATCGGAACCGCCTCGGGTGAGGCAGGCATGCCTGTAACAATTGGTATCACAGCTCCGAAACTGTGGAACCCTGACAATCCTGTTCTGTATGACCTGAAGATCAGGCTCATCACCGGAGGTAAAGTTACCGATGAGATCAGCTCTTACGCAGGTATGAGGAAAGTATCACTTGGCGTCACTGAAGACGGCATCACACGTATAATGCTTAATAACAGCTTTGTATGGCAAAACGGTCCCCTTGACCAGGGCTTCTGGCCAGACGGTATCTACACTCCTCCTTCTGATGAGGCAATGAAATATGATATTGAGATGCTGAAGAAGATGGGATTCAATATGATGCGCAAACATGTCAAGGTTGAGAACAGGAGGTTTTACTACCACACTGATCGCCTGGGCATGCTGGTCTGGCAGGATATGCCAAGCGGTGATGACTATATAGGAGGTGATGACCCGGATATCAAAAAGAGCGCGGGTGATTCTGCACAGTTCATGACAGAACTTGGCAGGATGATTGACACGAAGTTTAATAATCCTTCCATAATCATGTGGGTAATCTACAACGAGGGGTGGGGTCAGTACGACACCCCGGCTGTCACAGGATATGTAACTAATTATGACACAACGCGCTTGGTCAACAGTGCTTCAGGCTGGACTGACCGTGGAACCGGTCATGTAAAGGATGTGCACAACTATCCCGATCCGGTCGCTCCCGCTGCTGAGTCCGGCAGAGCAATTGTTCTTGGCGAATTTGGCGGTCTCGGTCTCCCGGTGCAGGGTCACGCCTGGGAGCAAAAGAACTGGGGTTACCAGAAAATGAGTGACAGCACTGACCTGCTGAGGAGATATGAGCAGTTCTATGCCATCGTCAGGGATCTGGTGACTGTGAAGGGATTAAGCGCTTCAGTGTATACGCAGACCACGGATGTTGAGACAGAGACAAACGGTCTCATGACCTACGACCGCAAGGTTGATAAAATGGGCTTTGAGAACGTACGCAAAGCCATGTACCCCGGCAAATAGCACGGGGCTTGGGGTTGAATGCTTGCCCTTCCTATACGATAAGCCGGCTCTTGAAAGGCAGGAATGTCATAAAGTCGGCATGATGCACGATATATGCTTCCGTGGTGCGCTTGACAAGATCACCTTCATGAGCGTGGGCGGCAATTATGTGACACACCTCGGGCGGCACACCGCATTCCTCTGCCAGGCTGACGCCTGAAAACGGATGTCTCAGATACTGCCCGTATTTACCCTGCACAGCCTTACCCTGCCCGTCAAGCTCATATTCAAGCATCTTCCCAACATCAGCGAGGATAGCTCCGGCAAGAAGCACATCCATGTTCACCGGAAGTTCATCCCTGAAGAACTGGTTCATCTTCTCCCCGGCTTCACGGGCAACATGTACAACGCACCTCTTGTGATCCATGAATGTCACCTTAAGATCGGGACCGCAAAGCAAGGTGAAGGGTATGCGGTTCAGGTCATCAGCCGTCAGCACACTGCGTTCAAGTGCCAGTTCCCATGTCCGGGCAGTTTTCTCCCTGAGACCGGGATCTTTGATCCACTCCAGCTCAGGCCACAGTTTTTTTATTTCTTCTGTCATGTCCGGTTCTATAAGTGTGCAATAATTGCATCCGTCATCTGAATGGTAGAGGCTGCCCCCATGGTGACCACCTCAGGCTTGCCTGAAAGCTTCATCATGTCGTAGGTTCTGACTTTACCTTCCTCAACCACTCCGGCTATAGCCTTCCTTATGCGGGCAGCAATATCCTTTTCATCGAGATATTCAAGCATCATGCATGCTGATTCGATCATTGCAATGGGGTTGACGATGGGAATGCCGTAACCGGCGTATTTCGGTGCTGATCCGTGGGTGGGTTCAAAGACACCGATGCCATCCTCAGAGAACTGAGCGCTGCAGGCAAAGCCCAGACCGCCAATCAGCCCTGCAAAGGCGTCGGAGGCAATATCACCAAACATATTGCTGGCAACAATAACACCATAATCCTCGGGGTTTTTAGTGAGCCACATCATCTGCGCATCAATGTTGGTATTATGCAGTTGTATAGCCGGAAACTCGTTCTTCTGCATATCCTTGGCTATCTTCCACATAAGTCCTGATGTCTCTCGTATTACATTAGGCTTTTCACAAACGGTCACTGATTTATAACCATATTTTACGGCATATTCAAAGGCAGCTCTCAGAATGCGTACAGTATACTTTTTGGTTAAGATGCGTGTTGATACCGCCAACTCCTCTTTGGGGCACCAACCGAAATTTTCCCGGAATTTGGGGTGTGTCATCAGGGCATCATACACCTGCTGGGGAGGGTTTGACCACTCGACACCTCCGTAAAGGCCTTCGGTGTTCTGGCGGAATATTACCACGTCAACCATCGGTTCTTCGGGGTTGCCATCCTTGCCGCGGCGAATGAAGTTAAGGGGATTACCTTTATAACTCCGGCATGGCCTGACGCAGATATCAAGGTCAAAATGTTGTCTCAGTCCTACTATGGGGCTGCTATAGGCAAAGCCCTTGCCCTGCAGTGCCGGAGAGAGCTCTGCTGCAGCTTCATCCTTTGGCTTGGATGTTATTGCACCAAAAAGTGCAATCTTATGTTCAGCGATCAGATCAATCGTCCGCTGAGGCAGGGGATTGCCTTCCCTGCACCAGAGATCCCAACCGATGTCACCATAGATATATTCTGCATCAAAACCTGCCGCGTCGAGAACGCGCACGGCTTCTTTAAGTACCACGGCACCTATTCCGTCACCCGGCAGTGCTACAATCTTGCGTTTAGCCATATTCTGTGAGATTTATGTTTGTTTTATTCCTTATCGCGTAAAAATATAGTTTTTATTGTGTTAAAAAAAAGACTTATGCAGATAAAAACTCATGATGGTTGCGCAGGAAAAAAACTATATTTGCCGCTTCAAAAGATTCTGTGAAGTTTTAATACAAAGAATGCATGGTTCAACTGGGGGAAATAAAACCAAGGAAGCTGTGGGGATACTTTGAAGAAATCTGCAGGATACCGAGGCTATCCAAGAACGAAGGAAAGATAAGGGCATACCTGCTTGATTTTGCAAAGAAGCATAACCTTGAGGCCAAAGAAGACGGTGTTGGCAATATTCTTATTATCAGGGAAGCTTATCCTGGCAAGGAGCATGTCAGCACGGTGGTCCTGCAGAGTCATCTTGACATGGTAGGAGAGAAAAATGCTTCACACCCTCATAATTGGAATGAGGATCCAATTATCCCGGTTGTCGACGGGAAGTGGGTATGTGCCAGCGGCACAACGCTCGGTGCGGACGATGGGGTAGGAATTGCCGCACAGATGGCCGTGCTTACCGAGCCATATCTGCAGTGCGGACGCATTGAATGCCTGTTCACTGTAGATGAGGAATCAGGGATGACAGGTGCAATTAACCTGAAACCTGACTTTTTCACCGGTCGCATACTGCTCAACCTCGACTCTGAGGATGAGGGCATCCTCTTCATAGGATGCGCTGGAGGAATAGATACGCAGGCAATGCTCCAGTATATACCTGAAAAGGTGCCTGCAGGACACAAGGCAATGAATATCTCGGTTACCGGTCTCCACGGCGGTCATTCGGGTGACGAGATACACAAGGGTTACGGTAATTCCATAAAGATCATTGCCAGGCTGTTACAGGACCTTGAGAAAAAATACAACATACAGATCAGCAATTTCACCGGCGGAAACCTGCGGAATGCCATCCCGAGGGAAGCATTTCTCACTATCACTTTCAATCCCGTGCATGAAGAACGGATCCTGGCCGACACAGCGGCATACAATACCCTGGTACGTGACGAGTACGGCGCTCTTGAACCTGACCTTAAGGTCGCAGCCACACCTGCCGACTTGCCATCAACGGTGATCGATCCTCAGACGCAGCACAAGCTGCTGAGCGCACTAAGCATTGTTCCGCACGGTGTGCTGGGCTGGTCAAAAGAAATACCTGACCTGGTTGAGACATCGAGCAACCTGGCGACCATACGTCTGACTGAAGACAAAATGATCCATGTCGTTACCACCCAGCGGAGCTCTTCTGACGAAGCCAGGCACTATGCTGCGATGAAGGCTGAGGCAAGCTTCGACCTGGCCGGTGCCAGGGTGACACACTCAGACGGTTATCCCGGATGGAAGCCGAACATGAACTCCGCCATCCTGAGGCTCATGATAGATTCATACCGTAAGCTGTTCGGAAAGGTGCCGCAGGTCAAAGCAATCCACGCAGGGCTTGAATGCGGTCTGATACTTGAAAAATATAAAGGGATTGATATGATCTCCTTCGGTCCTACCATAAGGGGCGCCCACACTCCCGAGGAAAGGATTGAGATCGAAACGGTACAGATGTTCTGGGATCTGCTGATGGATGTTCTCAGGCATATACCTGAAGAGCGTTCCTAATCGTATTCTTCAAAATCATCGGTAGGAGCACCGCATACCGGGCATGCCCATCCTGAGGGCAGGTCTTCAAATGGTGTGCCGGCATCTACGCCGGCATGTTCATCGCCTGCTTCGGGGTCATAAATATAACCGCAAACCGGGCATTTGTATCTTATCATTTCAACAGCGTTTAATTCTTTACTTTCCTGACAGCGTCAATAACTGACCCGTCAACCCATTTGATTGCAGCGACTACCTTCTCGTCAAATGCTGCCTTCTCTGGCCTTCCGCATATTTTCTCCGCAGTATCCTTAAGCTCTTCAATGGTTACCAGTGGCAGTCCCTTGCCTTTTACGGAGTCAATCAGATCCTGCCTCCGCGGGTTGATGGCAATTCCCCTCTCGGTAATGATGACATCAATAAGTTCACCGGGGCCGCACATGGTTGTTACGTGGTCTACGATGACAGGTATCCTGTCGCGGAAAAGCGGAACGGGTATGATTACGTTACGGGCATGAAGGCAGTTCTGCCACCCTCCTATCCCGTGAAGAAGGAGCCCGTCAGAGTGGGTCACTACATTACCGTTGAAGCCAGTGTCGATCTCTGTTGCGCCCAGGATCATAATATCCATCATTGTGGTCAGATTACCTTTTGAATGGTAATTATATGCATTGAACACCGGGTACGGTATATGATTTGGGTTTTGCTCTATTGATCTTACGGCATCCAGATCAAACGCCTGGGCATCAAGAATATATCCCATCTGACCCTCTTCCAGCATCTGTACCATATATTTTGTGCTGCCTCCGAAGCCGAAACGAAACTTCCATCCCTTTTTCCTGAGCATCTCATGGACATAGACTGCGATGGCGAGGCTTGTTCCACCTGCTCCGGCCTGCATGGTGGCTCCGTCATGCATCAGACCGGACTTCTCAAGGAATGATGCTGTCAGCTCGGCAATAAGGAGTCTGTCAGGGCTTTTGGTGATCTGTGTCGTCCCGGAAACAATTTTTTCAGGTATACCTATCTTGTCAACAACAACCACATAGTCGACGTAATTGCCTTCAATCTCCATAGGGAAACAGGGCATGTCAACAAGGTGATCGGTGACAACAATTACTTTATCAGCATAGAGGTAATCAGTCTTGGCATATCCCAGTACTCCAGTGGATGACGGTCCGCCAGTGCCTTTTGCGTTCCCGAATGCGTCGGCAGCAGGAGCAGCCAGCACGGCAATATCAATCTTCACCTCGCCGTCCTGTATGGCCTGTACCCTGCCGCCGTGCGAGCGCAGCACCGCCATACCTTTCATCCTGCCTTCTGAAACGAACCTGCCTAAGGGTCCGTTCATGCTTCCTTCGATACGGTTGACCGTTCCGTTTTCCAGGTGTTCAATCACAGGGTCATTGCACGGGAATGATGCTGAAGGGAGCCAGACAAGGTCTTTGATGCCCATGGAGGCAGCAATGTCAAATATCTGGTTGCTTACAAGGTCACCGTCACGAAGGTGATGATGTGTTGAAACAGTCATTCCGTCTTTCAGTCCGCATAGTTCAAGGGCTTCTCTCAGAGAAGGCACTACCTTATTGTTATCCTCGGGGTAGTCAATGCATGTAGGTATCGGAGGAGCGTATTTCCTGCCAGCAGGCCGGTGTTTACCAACACCTTTAAAAGGGATAGCCTCTCTCCCGTTAATCTCATCCGGAACCATGCGTCCGGCGGCATTCTTAACCATTTTCATGACCAGGTCTGCATTTATATTATTCCGTAACCTCTTCTTCACTCCATTTGTCAGACAATAATCCCAGTCTTACTGCCAGGTTTATTGTCTTCTCTGCCCGTGCCACCACAGGCGGATCGATCATTTTTGAACCCAGGGCGACAACACCGAGGCCCTTGTCAAGGGCATCACGGTATGCGAGAATTATCTTTTTAGCTTTTTCAATCTCATCCGGATCAGGTGAGAAACCTTCCCTTATGACGGCAATCTGCCGTGGGTGAATGCACCCCATTCCTTCAAAGCCCATGGCTTTTGATGACAGTACATTATTAAGCAGCCCTTCCATATCACCCACATCTGAAAATACTGAGTCAATAGGCTGTATGCCTGCAGCTTTCGCGGCGACAACAATGCGATTACGGGCGTAGAGAGATTCTTTGCCTTCTTTTGTTCGCTGGACGCCAAGATCAGCCGTATAATCCTCGAGTCCAATGGCGAGAGCAACAACACTCTTTGTCGCAGTGGCAATTTCATAAGCCCTCTCGACACCTCCCGCGCTTTCTATGATGGGCATCAGGAAGACCGTTCCGGGCTGACCCTCCCTCTTTTTTATTTCTTTTATTTTTTCATCAACTATCCTGAGCGTTTCAGCATTCTCACATTTCGGAACAAGGATAAGATGCACATTGTGGGGAATGACATATTCAAGGTCCGCCAGACCGCGTTCACCCTGATTAATGCGTACCATCCTCTCTGCACCGTAAAAACTCACTGAACGGAGAGCATTTCTGACAAGTATCCTTGCCTCATCCTTTTTATCCGGGGCAACAGAGTCTTCGAGGTCAAGAATTACACCGTCAGGTGAATGGAGGCCTGCATTAAGGAACATGCCCGGATTGTTACCAGGGAGATACAGTCTTGAAAAGCGAAACCTGTCCTTTGATGAAGGGTAATTATTTTCGGCAATCATTTCCGGAAGGAAAGAGGTGTTTGTACCTTTAAGAGCTCTTACGGCTGCCTCCACCCGTGCAGCAATGACAAAAGGAAGAGCCCCGGTGTCATTGACTGATAGCCAGGCGTTCTTAACACCGAAGAAAGTGAGGAGATCACGGCATTGCGTTTCAATGGCTTTGCCGTACATACTCTTAACCTTCGATTTTATAGTTAGCTCAAGGCCACCCGAACCGGTAATCTCAAGGGTCACTTCAACATCTGATCTGACCTTGGGCCCGGCATTGCCGGTCACACTCTTTGTCATCTCTGCTCTTTTTAGTAGTTTTTTCCGTGGTTTGCATTAGTGCTCCTACCGGAGTTCAACCAGTACTTCATCCTGGTTCACTGTCTGTCCGGGTGTGATCTTGACAGAAGCCACAACTCCCGGGCTCTCCGCCTTTATGGCATTCTCCATCTTCATTGTTTCGAGAGTGCAAAGGGTCTGGCCTTTTGTTACCTCATCACCGGGCTTAACCAGCACCTGTACAATAATTCCCGGCAGCGGGGCCTTTACATGTACGGATGGACCGCCTCTTTGCCCGGCCGGCGGGGGTGACCCGGCATTCCCGGGTTTTACATGTGCGGTTGGAACCTTAAACGGCATAAGCTTAGGCGGTTCCCGGATAAGCTCTACATCGTAGGCAGTACCGTTAACCTCTATTTTTGTCAGGTTACCTTCCGTATCCAGCACATCAACCTTGTAAAGGTTTCCGTTTATCGTGAATTTGTATTCTTTCATTTGGCTATCCTTTGATGCGATACATTGGTCTTACAGGTTTCTCATATGATAAAGCTTAGAGCTCCATGGTGAATATAACTTTGAGATACGTTTAATGGTCACCACACCGCTTTCAACATCATGCATCTCCCCAAAATGGAGGTATAAGGCCATGGCTACAGCTGCGGATACCTCTCCTGCATCAACATGCGGAGCGTCGTCTATTATTGCCTGCTTCCCCCTGAAAAGTTTTCTCAGACCCTTTTTCTCTTCCATTTCAATTCTTATTAAAGCGGAATATTGCCATGCTTTTTCATCGGACGCGGATCCTTCTTCGTTGACAGGGTATTCAGAGCTCTGATGATCCTGAATCTTGTATTTCTTGGCTCAATTACATCATCAAGATAACCGTATTTTGCTGCTTCGTAAGGATTCGCAAACTTCGAGCGGTATTCTTCCTCCTTATCTGCAACATATTTTTTCCGTTCTGCGGGATCGGTTATTTCGCTTATTGTTCTTCCTTCGAGGACCTCGATTGCTCCCTGTGGGCCCATCACAGCTATTTCTGCAGTAGGCCAGGCATAGTTAAGGTCACCTCTGAGCTGCTTTGAAGACATCACGCAATGGGCTCCTCCATATGATTTGCGAAGTGTAACCGTCACTTTCGGTACGTTTGCCTCGCCATATGCAAACATAAGCTTGGCTCCGTGAATAATTATACCGCCGTACTCCTGGACAGAGCCCGGCATAAAGCCCGGCACATCAACAAAAGTCACAATAGGGATATTGAATGCATCGCAGAAGCGGATGAAGCGGGCTGCTTTGCGTGATGACTCAATATCAAGCACACCTGAAAGGTATGCAGGCTGATTGGCAACTATACCTACAGGCATACCGTCAAATTTCGCAAATCCCACAACGATATTTCTTGCATAGGCTTCATGCACCTCAAGAAAATCGCCGTAGTCAACCACTCTTACAATAACCTCCTTGACGTCATAAGGCTGGTTCGCACTCTCGGGGATAATGTCATTGAGATCATTTTCAAACCTTCCGTCAGGGTCATCACAT
>Ga0209745_1000433_pt1 | contig 25169 bp, 20 predicted proteins | sample BarGraNGADG00312_FD_184495 | JGI IMG/M metagenome (GOLD analysis project Ga0209745, IMG submission 184495) | Arctic peat soil microbial communities from Barrow, Alaska - Barrow Graham LP Ref core NGADG0004-312 (SPAdes) (version 2) | ecosystem: Environmental > Terrestrial > Soil > Wetlands > Peat...
TGGATCCCCCACCATCCTCGGTCCTCGCCGCGCGCAAGGGGCGCGCGGTCGCAGGCTCGCCCAGTGCTCGTCACAATCGCGCCGTTCGACGATGTCGAGGTCTTCGAGGGAAGCACCCTCGCGCAGCTCCGCCCGCACCTCGCCGAAGCGACCGGACGCCCCGAACTGGGTAGCGCTCCGCTCACCATCGAGGGCATCCCCCTCGAACCGACGCAGGTCTGCGGCCACGAGCCGCTGCTCGCGGGTGCGATCGTGCACCTCGGACCGAGCGAAGCCGACGTCGCCCGGGCTGCGACGCGCGCACCGTGGCACGTCGCCGTGGTCGACGGCCCCGACGCCGGCCACCTCCGCGCTCCGGGTCCAGACGGCTCCGTCCTGGTCCGCGGCGCGACGTCGGCCGGTGACCCGAGCCGGGGGTCCGCCGCGCGAGCACCGGGCGCGGCGGTACTGGCCGTCCGCGACCCGGCGCTGGCGGACGTCGAGGTACGCGTCCGGGCGTCGCGACGGTCGACGCGGATCCGCTGGCGAGCCGGGCACCGGCGGTGGCGTGTCTGGCGGCCGGGGCGCGACCTCGCTCTCGGCGCGAGCCGGCTCGAGCTGCGCTGGCGCGCCGACCGGGAACCCCGGCCCTGGCGACGACAACGCACCCGCCCGGCCACCGAGGATCGTCGCCGCGAACGCCTCGCGCTGGCGGCGAGCTCTGTCCTCCCGCTCGTCTCGAGCATCGGTCTGGCGATCGCACTGCACAGCGCCGCCCTCCTGCTCGTCGGCCTGACCAGCGCGGCGGCACTCGCTCTCATGCGCCGGATCGACCATCACGGCGCTAGGGAGAGCGGTCCGCACTCCGGGGCCGTGCCGGCCGAGCTGGACGAGAACGCTGTTCGAACGCCGCGGATCAGGAGCGCGGAGCCGGCCGAGCTGTCCCGGTGGCTCGCGGGGCCACTGCGCGACCCCGTCTGGCCCGGTCCATCGCCCGCGCTCGACCTCACGCCGGAGCGCTGCCTCGGCGTCGTCGGCAGCCGAGACCGGAGCCGCGCCGCGGTGCGCGCGATGGTCGCGACGGCCGTCGCCCGGGCCGAACCGCGGACCCTCGAGGTCGCCGTCGTCGGGCCCGGCGCGACGGCCGCCGGATGGGGTTGGGCACGCTGGTTGCCCGCCCCCGTGCACTTGGCGGACGACCGGCTGCCGGACACTTTGCTCGACCGGAGCCACCACCTCCCGGTGCTGTGCATCTCGGACGGGCCGCTCGGTCCGAGCGCCGCGGCCGGGCTGGCTCGCTGGTGGCACGGGGCCGCGCCGGGCTCGTCGCTGGTCCTGATCCTCGACCGAGCCGAAGAGCGCCCGGCCTGGTGCCACGCGGTGCTCGACGTCGATGACGGGGCATTCGTCACGCCCGACGGCACGACGCGGCCGGCGCTGACGCCGGGCGTATCGGTTGCGTGGGCGGAGGGCGTCGCCCGTCGTCTCACCGGCCGCCGCCAGCTCCTCGGCGGAGCGGGTCAGGTACATCGGCCGATCGCCCTGACGGACCTGCCCGGGCTCCCCCGGCCCGATCTGGGGTCGATCGGCGACGCGTGGGACGCCGTCGGGGCAGCCGGGGCACCCGAGCTGCGCGCGCCGCTCGGGACCGCCTCCGGCAGCCGCCCGGTCACGCTCGAGCTCAGCCGCGACGGACCGCACGTCCTGATCGCCGGAACGACCGGCGCCGGCAAGTCCGAGCTGTTGCAGAGCCTCGTCATCTCGCTCGCCGCCCAGCACTCCCCCGCGGCGCTCGTGCTCGCCCTCGTCGACTTCAAGGGCGGAACGAGCCTCGGGCCGTGCGCCAGGCTCCCGCACGTCACCGGCCGGGTGAGCGATCTCGACCCACTGCTCGCGCGCCGTGCCCTCTCCGGTCTTCGTGCCGAGCTGAGCCGACGCGAGGCGATCCTTGCGGAGCACGGGGTCGCGGACCTCGACGGGCTCTGGCGCCGTTTCCGGGACTTCGACCCCGGGCCCTCGGGCGCGCCGGTAGCAGGACCCGCGGGAGGCCAGGTGCCCGCTCCGCTGCCTCGCCTCGTGATCGTGGTGGACGAGCTGCGCGCGCTCGTGGACGACGTGCCCGAGGCGATGCCGACGATCGCGCGGATCGCCGCGCAGGGCCGCGCCCTCGGCATGCACCTCGTCCTCGCGACGCAGCGGCCGGCCGGAGCGCTCTCGCCCGACGCGCGGGCGAACATCGGGATCCGGATCGCGCTGCGGGTCGCGGAGGCGGCGGACTCGCTCGACGTTCTCGGGATCCCCGATGCCGCTCAGATCCCGCACGACCATCCCGGCCAGGCGGTCCTCCGGGTCGCCACGGCAACGCCGGTGCCGTTCCAGACCGCGCGCGCCTGCGGCCGCGCGGAGGACCTCGCCCTGGTCCGCCGGGTCGACGCGCCGCCCGAGCCGGACCCGCCGGCGGAGCGACCGTCGCCCGCCGAGGAGTGGGTGTCCGCGGTCTCGGCGGCGGGTGCAGCGAGACAGCTCCCCCGACCGTCCGCGTTGTGGCAGCCGCCGCTCCCGGAGCACGTGGAACTCGAGCACCTGGTCGCCCTCACGTCGTCGGCCGACGACGACGCGGACGGACTGGCCTGGGGCCTCGCCGACCTGGTCGACGAGCAGCGCCAGGCGCCCGCCGTCTGGCGCCCCAGCACTGGAAACCTGGTTGTCAAGGGGCAGGCCGGGGCCGGTCGGACGACGGCCCTGCACACCCTCGCGATCGCGGCCCTGCGGAGTGGGCATGACGTGCACGTCATCAGCGCGACGCCCTGGCGATTCGCCGACCTGGCCGGGCAGCACGGCCTGGGCACCGTCGCCTCCGCAAGCGATGGCCGGCTCGCCCTCCGGCTGCTCGAGCTGTTGCGCCGAGGCGGCGCAACCCGCCAACCCGGGCACTTGCGAGCCTCGCTGGACGAGCACTCGAAGCGACACCCGGCCGCGCCAGACCGGATGCCACTGCTCGTCCTCGACGACCTGCCGGAGCTCGCCAGGACCCTGGAGTCACGCTCGCGCGCGGCCCCCGATGTCCTCACGGCGGTCTTGCGCGCAAGCACCGGATCGGGCCTCGCGGTCGCGGCGTCGTCGGCGCCCGGTCACCTGGGTCGAGATCTGTCGCCGTACCTGCCCCAGCGCCTCGTGCTGGGAACCGGGGATGTCGCCGCCGGCCTTGCCGGCGGCGTGCCGCGCGCGCTTGCCGGCGTGCCGTCGCGGCCGGGTCTGGGTGTCTGGCTGAGCTCGAAGCCCGCCGTCCTCGTCCAGGTTGCGCAGGCCAGGGTCGGTAGCCGGCGCCGCACTCCGACGTCGAGCTGCTCGGCTGCCGCGCCCGCGCGGCTCGCACCAATCGGACTCCGCGTGCTGCCGGCGGACGCGGGCACCCCGCCGAGCGGTTCCGTCGACATCACGGAACTGCCGCTGGGGATTGGCGGGGACACCGCCCAACCGGTCGCGCTCGACCTCTCCGAGCGATGCTTCCTCGTCGTCGGACCCAGAGGGTCCGGACGATCGACGGTTCTGGCCGTCCTCGCCGCCGCCCTTCTCGATCGGGTCGCGGAGGCGCTGATCGTGACCCGCCGCGGTCCCTTGCTCGCGCTGACGAGGAGCGGACGTCCGGTCCGCGTGACCGTCACGGATCGGCCGAGGCTCGAAGACATCGCCCGCGCCGAGCTGCTCGTGCTGGACGACCTCGACGACCTCGAACGGGGCGAGCCCGGCTGGAGTGACGCAATCTGCGCGCGACGCTCGGCGGACCACACCCCTGGACCGTTCGTGCTCGCGTCCGCGAGCACCGAGCGGGCGTCGCTCACCTTCCGCGGGCTGCTCGGCGACCTGCGCCGGGGCGGGTGCGGCATCGTGCTGGGCGCGAACACGCCGGGCAGCGGCGAGGTCTTCGCGGAGCGGATCGAGTCGCAGGTCGACGACGACGCCGGGCATCCCGGGCGCGGCGTGCTGCTCAGCCAGGCCGGCGCGGTACCGCTACAGGTCTTCCGCGCTTCCTGAGCCCGTCGTAGCGGCGACCACCGGCGGCAGCAGCAGGAGCACGGCGCCGGTCAAGGCCACGACGAGCACCGCGAGCGCCGTCGGCCACTGCTCGCCGGAGAGCAGCGAGACCGCGGTCGCGCCCTGGAGCGCCTGCCAGGTGAACACCGGGCCGCGTGCCCACCGCCGCCCGCGCCAGAGGGCCAGAGCGCAGCACAGCAGGGCGGCCGCGAGGACGACGCCGAACGCCGCGATCCCGGCCGCCGTCCCGGGCGCTTCGGACGAGCCGCGGGCGATCGAGACGAGGTAGCCTCCGGCGACTCCGACGAGGAGCGCGGCCTCGAACACGACCACGGCGCACACGGCGACGACCAGGGGCCGGCGTCGCCGGGAGAGCGCGGACGACGGCGCGGGGGGTGGCACGACGCCCACCCTAGCCGCGGTGTCGTCACGTGAATGTGACGAACACATCACTCGGCTCTGGGTGAAACCTTCTCGTCACCCCTTGTGCACCTGCGCGTCGCATGTGACGCTATTTGGTAGCAGAACCATCCCCTGGCGAGTAGAGCCCCGGATCGGGGTCCTTCGCCGCGTGCCCAAGGAGCAACTATGAATTGGCGCAACAGCGCTGCGTGCCTGGACGAGGACCCGGAGCTCTTCTTCCCGATCGGGAACACCGGACCGGCCCTCCACCAGATCGAAGAGGCGAAGGCCGTCTGCCATCGCTGCCCCGCTCTCGAGACGTGCCTCACCTGGGCCCTCGAGTCCGGCCAGGAGGCGGGCGTCTGGGGTGGCCTCTCCGAAGACGAGCGCCGCGCCCTCAAGCGCCGCACTGCTCGCGCGCGCCGCGCAGGCTGACGCCGAGCAGCACAAGAACGCGCCAGCCGCGTCGAGCCCGTGGGCTCGACGCGGCTTCTCGTTTCCCGCCGAGGTCTCCGTCGGCACTGTTTCGGCTCACCCGGGGGCTCGGACGCCCGCTCTCAGGACTTCGGGTCACGCAGGGTGACGCGGAGCACGACCTCGGTCCCGCCGCCGTCCCGTTGGCGCCACTGGATCGACCCGCGCAACTCGTTGTGGACGAGCGTCTGGACGATCTGGGCACCCAGACCGGTCGTCGGCACGATGCCGCCGCCGGGCAGCCCGACGCCGTCGTCCGCCACGATGACCCGTAGCTCTGAGCCGTCCCGCTCCGCGTGGATCTCGACGGTGCCGCTCCGACCAGCGGGCAGCCCGTGCTCGACGGCGTTCGTGACGAGCTCGGTGAGCACCAGAGCGAGCGCTGTCGCGTCCCCGGCCGGCACCATCCCGAACTCCCCCGTGCGCACCGTCAGCACGGTGCCCCCCGCGGAGGCGACGTCGGCCGCGAGCGCGAGGCTCCGCGAGACCAGGTCGTCGAACCGGACCGTCTCGTTCAGGGTCTGCGAGAGCGTCTCGTGCACGAGCGCGATCGTCGCGACCCGCCGCATCGCCTCCTCGAGCGCCGAGCGTGCCTCCGGCGAGGACATCCGCCGGGCCTGCAACCGGAGCAGCGCGGCGACCGTCTGGAGGTTGTTCTTCACCCGGTGGTGGATCTCCCGGATCGTCGCCTCCTTGGTGATGAGCTCGCGCTCGCCACGGCGCAGCTCGGAGACGTCGCGGCAGACCAGGATGGCGCCGGTTCGCTGCCGAGCCTCGGTCAGCGGCACTGCCCGCAGAGCGATCGTCACGCCCTTCGTCTCCAGATCGGTGCGCCACGGTGCGCGGCCCATGACCACGAGGGGCAACGACTCGTCTACCGGAATGTGCTGCACGAGGAGCTCGGTGGTCAGTTCGATCAGCGACTCGCCGACGAGGTTGCCGACCACACCGAGTCGGTGGAAGCAGCTCGACGCGTTCGGACTGGCGTACAGCACCTCGCCCTCGGAATTGAGCCGGATCAGGCCGTCGCCGACCCGCGGCGCCCCGCGGCGCGGTCCGGTCGGGGAATCCGGCGACGGGAACTCGCCGTGCGCGACCATCCGGAGCAGCTCGTCGGCCGCCTCGATGTAGTTGAGCTCGAGCCGGCTCGGCGTCCGGGAACCGCCCATGTTCGTCTGCCGGGCCACCACCGCGAAGGGCAGCCCGCGGCGAGCCACCGGAACGACCTCCTCACGCACCACGCTGCCCTCGATCACCCTCGACTCGCGCACCCGCTGAACCCGGGCCTCGACCAGCGCGTGCCGGAGGTGGACCCGGAGCCCTTCGGCCGCGGTCGTCCCGACGATGTCGCTGTAGTGGACCGTCGCGCCGGTGGTCGGTCGGCACTGGGCGACCGCCACGAACTGACCCTCCGCCGTCGGCAGCCAGAGCACGAGGTCGGCGAAGGCCAGGTCGGAGACCAGCTGCCAGTCCCCGACCAGCAAGTGAAGCCACTCGACGTCCGCGGGGTCGAGCCGTGAGTGGCGCGCGACGAGGTCGCTGAGGGTGGACACGGGAGCAGCCTAGGAGGAACCCGCCCCGGACGACTTCCACACGGGATAATCTCAGTGACCACAGCGATGGTGATCGTGCGGAGGTCCTTGGCCCGCGCACCTCGCCGCCAGGTCGAGCGAAGGGGTCCGGCGATGCGGTTGTCAGCCGAGGTGCGTTATCCCGCGGACGTCGCCACAGTGGCGGCGATGCTGAGCGACCCCGCGTTCATCGACGCGAAGCTCCGGGACGCGGGTGCGACTCCGGGCCACGTCACCGTCACTCCTGGCGCGGGCGGTCTCACTACGATCGCGGTGCGGTCGCTCATCCCGACGGCGGCGATCCCGTCTCACATCCGCTCGTTCGTCGGCGCCCACCTCGACGTCCGCCAGGTCGAGGTCTGGGAGGACGCGAGCGCCGGTGCCAGGCGCGCGACCGTCGCGGTCGAGATCATCGGCGCACCGGTCCGGATGACCGGAACCATCACCCTGATCCCGCACGAGGACGGCGGCTGCGTCGAGACGTTCGCCGGCCTGGTCAAGGCGTCCCTCCGGCTCTTCGCCAGGACGGTCGAGGACGCCATGGCTGTCGCCTTCCACGATGCCGTCGCGGCCGAGGAACGAGTTTCGCGCGACTGGCTCGCCAAGCACTGACCGACGACCCGGGCGAGCTGACGGCGAGGCGCACGACGACGTCCCGGAGCCGGACGGTTCGGTTTCGTCCGGGTCGACCACGAAACGCAGCAGCGCACCCCGAAGGCCAACGCGCTCTGGTATGCACAGGTGGCGAAGTACAACGCGGTCCCGGACCGGGACCGGTTGCGACCGGCGAGGGCTCGAGCGACGACGCGTGCGGAAGTGGGTGGCATGACAACGCACGACCCGCGACGCTCGCCGCGCGAGCCGACCCTGATCGACGTAGCCGCGCTCGGCGTGCACGAGTCCACCCGGCCCACCCTGACGACGGTCATCAACCCGGTGGTGGCGATGACCAAACCGGCGGGCGAGCTGCTGCTCGACCAGATCGCGACCGGGCAAACCTCGCGGGAAGCAGTGATCTTCCCGACTTCGCTGTTCCCCGGCGACTCCGCGTGACCGTCCACGCCGGCAGCAAGCGTGCCCTCGCGCTCGTTGGCGTCGGCGGTGCGATCGGTAGCCTGCTGCGGTCTGCGCTCGTCCAGGCGTTCCCCGAGCCCGCGCATCGGTTCCCGGCGACCACCCTGTCGATCAACGTGGGGTGCCGGTAAGGATGCTGTGACCAGCCCCAAACGGTGGTGGTCTAACTGCGCCGCTCGGTGAGGACCGACCAGTTCTCGCCACTGGTTGTGGCCTGCGTGTCCGCGAACGTGTCCCAGAATCGGGCCTTCGAAAGCGTACCCAAATCGGCAACCGTCAACCCCAGAGCGCGGCGGCGATGGTGAGCCCTAGCCAGGCGGCGGCGAGCCCGGCGGCGAGGCTGACCATTATGTTGGCGAATCCGTAGAGCACGGAGCCGCCCTCGGCGAGGCGGACGGTCTCGTACCCGAAGGTGCTGTAGGTGGTCAGCGCCCCGCAGAAGCCGGCGCCGCCGGCCGTGACGACTGCGGGCGGGATGCCTCCGGCGGCCGCGCCGCCGAGGAGGAACCCGAGCAGCAGCGACCCTGCGACGTTGACGGTGAGCGTGCCCCAGGGGAACACGGAGTCGTGGCGGGCTTGGATGGTGCGGTCGGTGAAGTAGCGCAGGGGTGCCCCGACGGCCGCGCCGAGCGCGACGAGCAGGACCGTCATGCGTCCGGTGCCTGGGAGCGCCGACCGACGTATCGCACGACCTCGACGGGGTCGAGGATCACCATGCCCGCCTGGATGAGCTCGTCGAGCTGGGGCAGGAATGCGCGGATGCGGTCCTCGGTGTCCACGATCACGACGGTCACGGGCAGGTGTTCGCTCACGCTGAGCATCCGGGTGGTGTGGATGTGGTGGGAGGCTCCGAACCCCTCAAATCCGCGGAACGCCGCGGCGCCGGCCAGACCGGCGGCGTGGGCCCGGTGGATGATCTCGCTGTATAGGGGTCGGTGGTGCCACTGATCGGATTCACCGATGTACACCGTCAACCGCAGGACCGTGTCTTGAGCCCTCATGGTCGTGTTCCTTTCCAGGTCCGGAGTCGGTTGAGCAAACGGGTGGCGACGACGCCGATCTGGACGGCGACCAGGGCCGCGGCGACGGTGCCCAACAGGTACACCAGCGCCGAGAGAGTATGACCGTCGGCGATCAGGCGTTGGGCTTCGGCGGTGTAGGTGGAGAACGTCGTGAACCCGCCGAGCACCCCGATGCCCAGGAACGGCCGGGCCAACCGGTGTGGGTGGCCGGCGACCTCCGTCAGGACCACCATGAGCACACCGATCAAGAGGCAACCGGTCACGTTGATGGCGAAGGTGGACCACGGGAAGGTGCCCGGCGCGGGCGGCCACGAGGCGCTCAGCCCGTACCTAGCGATCGCGCCCAGGGCGCCGCCGAGCGCGATGGCGAGCGTGACATCCCATACCTGCGGACGAGTTGAGAAGCGGCGCGGGGCGACGCTCAGGTCCGCACCGATACCGGTCTCCACTTCGGCCACTTGGTCGTTCACGCGTGCTTGCCCTTCTCGAGCGTCGACGTCACCGTCGCGGTGATCAGCTTCGCTGCGAGGGCTGCGGCGAGCATCCATGCGGCGGTATACCCGAAGGCCAGTGTCGGGGTGAAAGCGACCCACCGTGACCCCAAGATGAGTGGGGCAGCCAGGGCGCCCATCGACTGGACCAGTCCGAGGACACCGTACCCGTTGCCGCGCAGGTGGTCGGGCAGCATCAGGGCCACAACGGTCGACTCGGCGGTCTCGGCAGGCACGATCTGCGAACCCGGCGAGGAGGAATCTGCAGGTCGAGCGCTCCCACCACGAGGTGGGAAACAGGGATCAAAGCGAGATCACCTACCGGTTCAACTCCCTGACCAGGTCGGCCGACAAGACCATGCTGGTCAAGTACGCCGAGAAGAACGTGGCGCACGCGGCCGGTCGATCAGGTGGGGGCCCGCGGGTCCGACGCGCCGCAAGAGCTCCGCATCAGACACGACGCCCGCGACGGACCTCAACAGGTCGTAGCGGCTGACGATGCCGACGACCCGGCCGGCCTGCAGCACCGGGATCCTCTTGACCCGCCGGGTCAGCATCAGCCGAGCGACATCGCCAAGGGGGGTGCCGACGAGCACCGCGATCGGGTCGGGCGTCATCACGTCGCCGGCTGTGGTGCCGTTCGTGGACGGCACCACAGTGCGGTCGCCCAGCGCGGCACACATGGACGGCATCCGGCGTCGCCGTCGGCGGGGAGCCCACATCGGACCGAAGGACCACGGCCGAGCGCGCTGAGAGCGATCGGGCTGCTGTCGATCGTCGCCGCCCGTGTCGGCCGTTGGCGCGCGGCTCTGCTGGACGCCTCGCTGAGCGTGCTGCTCTGCCTGGCCGCGGCGGTCGTCTGCTAACGGCTGGCTGCCGGGTGATCGAATGACCGCGCCCGCGCCGCACCGGCGGCTGGGCCTCACCGACGCGGTCGTGCTCGGTGCCGGCTCGATGCTCGGCGCCGCCGTCGCCGCGCTGGGTTCATTGCCAGGCGGGCTGCTCGCGCTCGCCCGACCCGGCTTCGCGATGACGGGTCACAATCGCATCACAGTGACAATGACGCGGCCTGAAGCCCCGCATTTCTCAGGTTGGGCCGCGATGATATCGGCGTCCGGTGCAGTCGGACGACACACCCAGCCGTGTTGACGGGAGCCCGAATGTCACCGTCCTGGCGCGCCGGCGGACGGTGCGAACCCGTATGAGGGTTTGGCGGCTTCAGGTCACCGGTCGCCGGTCCAGGGCGCAATGGGCGATCCTGCCGGTCGTCGCCGCCGTGGCGCTCGCCTGCACCACGCTCCTCGCGGGCCTGAGCCTCCTGATCAGCTCGACGGAGCGCTTCGCGCTGACCGCTAGCCTCACCGCCGCACCGCGAAGCTCGACCGATCTCGACCTCACCTTCGGCGTGCCACCGAGCGGCCAGAGTTCGCCGGTCGTGACAAGAGCCGACATCGGCGCGGCGGCGATCTTCAAGGACATCAAGACGACGTCGCGGGTCTCGATCACCTCGCACCTCGAGCGCCTCCCCACGACGAAGAACGGCGAGGCCCTTACCTACTTTGGCTCGATCGCCGAGTTCGCCGACCACGCGCGGCTGAGCAGCGGGCACTGGCCGGCGGCGCCAACCGAGACGACGGAGGCCGCGGCCGGGCAGGTTCGGGTCATCCCGGTCGCCATCCCCACCCAGGCGGTCGAGAACCTCGGCTGGAAGATCGGTGATCGGATCCCGCTGACCTCGCTCGCGGACTACAACGCGGGCGCAGTGATCGAGGTCGTCGGCATCTACGCCGTCAACTCGGCGACCGATGCCTACTGGAAGCCCGATCTGCTCGGCGGAGCGGGTTACGACCCGGCGTTCCCCGTTCCGGGCTCGGGCGGGCGGATCATCAACCCGGCCTACGGGCCACTCGTCATCAACGCCGCCGCCTTCGCGACCGCCGCCCCCGGCGCCCTGCCGGAGGCCGACACGGTCAGCATCTCGTACACCCCGGACCTCAGCACCGTTCGCGCCACCGACATCGGCCCGCTGCTCAACCGCCTGGACACGGCCCAGGACACGGTCGTGCAGGCGGCTCAGTCGGGCGGACCCAACGGCGCGACGACGGTTGACGCGAAGACGGCCCTACCCGACTTCCTGCGGCGTGTTCTCGCGTCACTCACGATCACGCGCAGCAGCGTCCTGGTCGCCGGGCTCCTCCTGCTCGTCCTCGGAGTCGCCGCGTTGCTCCAGACAGCCCGGCTGCTGGCTGAACGACGCGTCGGCGAGCAACACCTGATGCGCGCCCGCGGCGCATCCACCGGGCAACTCATCGGCCTCGCCGGGATCGAGGCGCTCGTCCTGGCGACGGTCACCACCCTGGCGGCCCCCGAGCTGTCGCGACGCCTGTTCCTCTTCGTCGCCCATCACTCCGCGCTGGCCGATGCCGGCATGGCCCGTGACCCGGGCGTCCCTCCGATGACCTGGTACGTCGCGGGCGTCGTCGGCCTGGTCTTCGCGGTCGTCCTGATCTCGCCGCTGCTGCGCCGCGCCACGACGTTCGTCGAGGCCGAGCAGGCGCGAGCCCGACCAGATCGAATGTCGGCGATCCAACGTTCCGGGCTCGACTTCGCGATCTTCGTGCTAGCCGGTCTCGCCTACTGGCAGCTGCGCTCCTACCGGGCGCCCGTGCTCGGCGGGGGCACCAGCTATCGGGTCGATCCGATCCTTACCGTCGGTCCGGCGCTCGCGCTGCTCGCCGGTGCGCTGCTGTGCGTCCGCCTCGTGCCGGCCGCCTCGCGCGTCGCGGAGCGGCTTGCCGCCCGGGGTCGCGGTTTCGTCGCGCCGCTCGCGGCCTGGGAGGTCGGTCGGCGCCCGGCCCGTGCGACCGCGGCGATCCTGCTGCTGACCCTGGCGCTTGCGGTGGGCACCTTCGCGCAGTCGTTCCTGACCACGTGGCGCACCTCTCAGACGGACCAGGTCGACTTCCTCAACCCGGCCAGCGTGCGGGTAGCCGACATGACGCTCGATCCGTTCGACCAGCGCGCCGCCATTGTCGCCGTGTCCCCTGCCGCCAAGCCGAGCCCGGTGCTCGACCGCGTGGGCGGCTTGGGGAATCTCTCTGAGGGGTTCGACGGCCCGAACGTCGACAACGAAGTGGGCGCGCAGGTCCTCGGGCTCAGCCCGGGCGCCGCTGCGCAGCTGACTGGGACTCGGGTCGACGTCGAGGGTGGGGCACAGATCAAGCAGTTCATTGCCCAGAGCGGTGCCAACCTCAAGGTCGGGATCCCGCTGCCGGGTTCCCCCACGTTGATCAAGGCACAGGCGTGGGTGACGACGAACCAGCCGACGAGCAGCGTGCAGGGCCCGCTGCCGGGCGGACCGGCGATCCAGCAGACCGGCCCCGCCCCCGCCATGGCGCTGTCCTTGATGGTCGGGAACGCGGACGGCCTGGTGCGGATCGTCGCTGCCGGAACCGTGCCGTTGGACGGGGCGAAGCACGAGATCGAGGGCGTGCTCGTCGCGGCAAAGGACGGCCAGGCACCAACCGTCGGCGTGTCAGGACTCCGGATCGTCGGCTTCCAGGCGTCGATGGTGCTGGAGCGTGACCAGGGCTTCGGTTTCGGGTCGGATCTCGCCCTCGCGATCGGGATCGGGGATATCCGCTCTGTTCAACCGAGCGCCACGCAGAAGGACTCCTCGGGTGCTGTCACCTACGACGAGTCTCCCACCGTGGGCACCGGGGCCTCGCGGTGGTACGCCGCGTCCGAAGGCTTCACGCCGCGATCTGCGCAACCCCCTGACGGCGCACAACTCGGGCTCACCCAGATCGGCCTCGACCCGCGGGCGGATCGCTTCGGGCAGGCTCGCGTGGTGGCAGTGCCGTGGCCGGTCAGCAGCGTTCGCGCGCTCGTGACTCCGGGTCTTCTCCAGTCGGTGGGTGGGGAGGTCGGTCAGGACCTCGCGCTCCGGTTGGGCGAAACCATCGTTCCGATCACGGTGGTCGGCACGATCGACCACGTCCCGGGCACCGACCCCTACAGCGAGAGCGTCGTCGTCGATCTGACCGAACTGGGCCAGGCGGCGGTCCGGCAGGTCGGCAGTACGTCACTGGTCGACGCGTGGTGGCTCAACCCGCCCGCGACCTCGGTGCAGAAGTTCGCTCAGACGGTCGAGGCCAAGAAGCTCGGCACGGTGACGACGCACGAGGCCGTGCTTCGCGAGCGAACGAGCGGTGCGCTCCGGGTCGGGACCCAGGGTGCCCTCTCGCTCGTCACGCTGGCCGCAGCCCTGCTCGCGGCCGCTGGCTTCGCGATCCACGCGGCCGTGACGATTCGTGCTCGCGAGACGGAGTTCGCCCAGCTGCGGGCTGTCGGCCTGTCCCGCCGGTCACTCACCAACGTGGTGGCCATCGAGACCCTCCTGCTCTCGTTGCTGGGCTGCGTATTCGGGATCGGTCTCGGGGTGCTGCTGAGCTGGCTCATCGGCCCCCTCGTCGGATTCACGGTGGACGGCCGCGCGCCCTTCCCGGCGGTGCTCGTCGACATCCCGTGGCGGCAGGTGGGCCTGCTCGCGGCCGAGGTGGTCGCCCTCCTAGCCGTCGCTGTCACGGTCGTCGCTCAGACGATGCGTTCGGCCGATCCCGCCTCTGTCCTGCGATTCGGAGACGAACGATGACCGCCCGCACCCACCGCTCGGCCACACTGCACCGCGTCGGTGCTCGCTGGCGGTCGTTGACGGCGGACTCGCGACGCCTCGTGACGCGACGTGTCTGGCGAGACCGGGGCATCGTGGTCGTCGCGCTCGCCGTCACGACGGTCGGTGCCTTCCTCGCGGTGGCGGGGCCTCGGGAGACCGACGCCACCCTGAACCGCGCGGCTCGCCAGGCCCTGACAGACGGCGTCGCGGCCCCGGCGGTCAGCGCGACGATCCCCGTCGGGAATACTGCCTCGGGACTCCAGACCGTCAACGCCGGTGTCGACCCGACGAAGTTCGCGCAGCTGGCGAAGGAGTTCCCGGATCGCCTGGTCAGCCCGCTGCGAGGTCGCGTCTCCGCCACCGAGCTCTTCGTGGCAACCCCAAGGATGACCGTCGACGGCGTCGGTCCGGCAGCGTCCTCGATCTCCCCGAGGCCCGCTCGCGAGGACGAGATCTCGATCGCGCTGCTCGACAATCCCAAGACGCTCGTCCGGCTGGTCGAGGGCAGGCTGCCCAAGCAGCCGCCGGGCCTCGGATTCGCGAGCGGTGCCGCGGAGGTCGTCATGACCAAGGCCGCCGCGGCGGTGCTCGACGTCAAGGTCGGCTCGTACCTGCATGCCACGATGGAGAACGCCGGAGACGTCGTGTTGACCGTCGTGGGTCTCGTCGAGCCGAGCGATCCGACCGCAGAGTTCTGGTCGAACGTCCCGGAAGCGCTCGAGCCGGTCGCCGAGAAGGCCCAGGCTCGCAAGGACTTCGCGCGCGCGACGATCTTCACGGATCTCGACGGGGTGACCGGGATCTCGCTGCGGATCGGAGCCCCGTTCGTCGGCACGGTCCGGATGCCGCTCGACGTCAAGGCCTTCGATTCCTCGACGGTCCAGCAGATCCCCGACGCGGTCGCCCGCCTCAACGCCCAGCCGGGCCTGCTGAACCCGAACGCGCAGACCCCACCGACGGTCACGATCACGATGAGTGACGCCGTCCCGGCGTTCGCCGGCCGGGCTCGCGCCGCGCTCGCACAGATGTCCGTGGTCATCGCGGGTGTCATCGGAGTGACCGCCGCAGTGATCGCGCTGATCGCCCGACTCCTCGTCCGGCGCCGGTCCGCCGCGCTCGCGCTCGAACGCGCCCGCGGCGCGTCCATCATGGCGATCGCCGGCCGGTTGCTGGTCGAGTCGATCATTATCGCGGCCGTCGGATGCGCGCTGGGAACGGCGCTCGCGATCCGGCTCACGGGCAGCTGGGGTGGCGTCGTCGTGCCTCTCGGCACCGTCGCGCTCGTCGCCATGTGCGCTTCACCGTTCATGGGTGTGGCCTTCGCCCGACGCGCCTGGTCCGGTCGACGCGAGCCGGCGAACAAGCAACAACGCGCCGTGCTCCGCAAGCGACGCAACCTTCGCCGGGTGGTGCTGGAGGCAGGTGCCATCGCGCTCGCCATCGCCGCGATCGTGTCGCTGCGCGGCCGCGGCGTGCTCCAGGAGCAGACCGCCGGCGCGGACCCGTTCCTGTCCGCTGCCCCGATCCTGCTCGCGCTGGCCGCCGTCGTGCTGCTGATCCGCGTCTTCCCACTCCTGTTGCGACCGTTCGCGGCGCTCGGCCGACGCCAGCGTGGCGCGCTCGGTGTGCTGGCGACCGCCGATGGCGCCTCGGCCCTCGCGGTGCTACCGCTGCTGGCCCTGACCCTTGGGACGGCAATCGGGGTCGCGGGCACGCTCATCTCGAGCACCGTTCACGCCGGGCAGGTGCAGGCGTCCTGGGAGCACATCGGCGCGGACACTCGCGTCGGCGGCAGCTTCGACGACGCCGCGGTCAGCGCCATCCGCGACCAACCGGGTGTCGACGCGGCGGCCGTCGTGTCCTACCGGCAGGACATCGACCTGCCGCTCGGTGCCACCTGGGCCAAGGCGAATCTGATCGCGATCGACCGGCACTATCCGGACCTCATCGCCCGAACGCCCCTGGACCCGGACGGCAACCTGGCCGCCCTGGTCGAGAAGGACAAGACGAAGCTGCTGCCAGCGCTCGTCGACCCGGCCTATGCCGGACAGACCATCCCGGGGAAGAGCTCGCTGAGCATCGGCCAGAGCTACCTGCCGTTCGCCAATACCGGTCTCCTGAACCACCCCACCGCCTACCGCTGGGCGCCGGCGCCGTACCTGGTGGTCGACCTCGAGACGCTGCTCGCGCGTGCCCCAGAGGTCGCGGACTACCCGACCAGGACGCTCATGGTCGTCGGCCCGGGCGCCGACCGTGCGGTCGCGACCGTGTTCAAGGGGAAGGCCGTGACGGTCGCCTCGCGAGCCGGGTGGCTTCAGGCGACCCGGGCCAATGCGCTGATGGGCGGCATCGACAGGTTCTTCATGTTCGGGACGCTGATCGTGGCGCTGCTAGGTGCGGTCGCACTCGGTGCGAGCGTGCTGGCCGGCGCGCGTGAGCGGGGACGCACACTCGCGACGCTGCGGACCCTCGGGCTCAGCACCAGGTACGGCTGGTGGCTGGCCCTGGCCCAGCTCCTCCCGCTCGTGCTCGCGGCCCTGCTGGCCGGTTGCGCGGCAGCTCTCGTGATCCTGACCCAGGCCGGACCGGCTCTCGGGCTCGAGGTCCTCGCGGGCTCGTCCGGGGCGCCCGCGATCACGGTGAGCCCGAGCACCTTCTGGTACGTCGGAGCCGGTGCCGTACTTCTGGTCCTGGTCGCCGTCCTGGTTGAAGTCACCGCGCATCGACGCGACAACCTGAGCAATGTCCTGCGGTTGGGAGAAACGTCATGACACCCGCCCGTACCATCAATCCAGACCCGTCACCCCACGCCCACGGGAGGGCCCGATGAGAACCTCCACGCGCGCAACTGAACCGCCGGTCGAGTCGCACGCGGACAACCGGCGGCGCGAGTATGGCGACGACTCGCTGATCATGTGCGACAACCTGGTGCGCATCTACCAGTCGGACAAGATCGAGGTGCAGGCGCTTCAGGGCCTGGACCTGCTCGTCACCAACGGCGAGATGGTCGCCATCGTCGGCGCCTCCGGGTCCGGAAAGTCGACCCTGCTCAACGTCCTCTCCGGCCTGGACCTGCCCACGGCCGGACGGGCGCGCGTCGGCGACTGGGACCTGCTGAAGATGTCGCACGCGGACCGGCTGCGTTACCGGCGCGCCGTCGTCGGTTTCGTCTGGCAGCAGACCTCGCGCAACCTCCTGCCCTACCTCTCCGCCGCCGAGAACGTCATGCTCCCGATGGCGTTCTCCGGGTTGCGTGCCCGGGGACGCAAGCGCCGGGCCGCCGAGCTGCTCGAGGCGCTCGAGATGGGCGACAAGGCCAAGCGCCGCCCCGGCCAGCTCTCCGGAGGAGAACAGCAACGCGTCGCGATCGCCGTCGCGCTCGCCAACCGACCCCAGGTCCTCTTCGCCGACGAACCCACCGGTGAGCTGGACTCCGTCACCGGTGAGGACGTCTTCGCCGCCCTGCGCTCCGCCAACCGCGACCTGGGCGCCACGGTCGTGATCGTCACCCACGACGCCGCCGTCGCCACCCAGGTACAACGCACGGTCGCGATCCGCGACGGCCGGACCAGCTCCGAGGTCGTCCGCAGCACCGAGGTCGACGAGCACGGGCAGTCCTCCGTGATCGCGCGCGAGTACGCCGTCCTCGACCGCTCCGGGCGGATGCAGCTGCCCACCGACTACCGGCTGGCGCTCGGCCTGGAGAACCGGGTCCGACTTGAGCTCGAACCCGACCACGTCGGCGTCTGGCCCGACGCGCCCAGTGCGGCCCGGTCGACCACCCCCGCCACCTCGGCTGGGCCGCCGGCGCCACCGCGACCCGTGGCAGCGCCACCGGCAGCGCAACCGGTGCTGCCCGTGTCCCCGCCGGCGCCACCTGCGTCCCCGCCCGCGCACCGGGCTCCTGACCCCACGACCGACGACTCCGTGCCCGAGCACGGAGGCTGGAGCGCACCGTGAGCGCCCTCAATCCCAGTCCGGTGCGATTCGCCGCACTGCCCCACGACGTGATGGTCCAGGTGACCGGCGTCAGCCGGACCTACGGGTCCAAGGCCGCACCCGTGCACGCTCTCGCCGACGTCTCCTTCCACATCGGCCGCGGCGAGCTCGTCGCCCTCGTCGGCCGCTCCGGCTCCGGCAAGACCACCCTGCTCAACTGCATCGGCGGCCTCGACAAGCCCGACGCCGGGACCGTCGTCATCGACGGCACGACCGTGACGAAGCTGAGCGAGCAGGGCCGCACCACGTTGCGCCGCGACAAGGTCGCGTTCATCTTCCAGACCTTCGGGCTCGTGCCGATGCTCTCCGCCGCGGAGAACATCGGCCTGCCGATGCGGCTACGCAAGGTCTCGTCCGCCGAGCGGGAGAAGCGCGTCGAGCACCTCCTCGACCTCGTCGGCCTCTCCGCCCATGCCCTGCAGCGACCCGGCGAGCTCTCCGGCGGACAGCAGCAACGCGTCGCGATCGCCCGATCGCTCGCCAACTCGCCGCGCCTCTTGATCGCCGACGAACCAACCGGACAGCTCGACGCGGAGACCGGCAACCAAGTCATGGACCTGCTCGAATCCCTCGTTCGCTCCGAAGGCATGACCGCGATCATCTCCACCCACGACCCCAGCCTGGTGGCGCGCGCCGACCACACCATCCGGCTCGCGGACGGCCATCTCAGCGAGGAAGGTGAGGGGTAGCGGACTGGAGACCCCAGGCCGCAGCCTCACTGGAGTCGACATGTTGAGCTATCGAGCAGAGACAAACATCTCCGCAGAACCGCACGCCGTGTGGCAGGCATTGATGGACCTCGCCGCCTACCCCCGATGGGACTCGGGAGTGACGAAGGTCGAGGGGGCGATTGCGCACGGTTCGCGCATCTCCGTGCACCCGGCGTCGAGTCCGGGTCGGGTCCTCCACGTCCGGGTGACAGAACTCGTCGAGAACCTGCGGATGGCGTGGACGAGCGGACTACCGCTGGCGTTGTTCCGCGGCGTGCGAACGTTTACCCTCAAGCCGACCGCGGGGGGCGGCACCGGCGTCGTCGTCGAAGAGATCTTCAGGGGCCCTCTGGTGCGCCTGATGAGCAGGTCGGAGCCCGACCTGCAGCCCTTGTTCGAGCAGTTCGTCGTCGGGCTGAAGGCCCGGGTGGAGGGACACGCATGATCGCACCGAAGATTCCCACGCGAACGCTTCCCGGTGGCGCCGCTCTCCCGCTGCTCGGGTTCGGGACCTGGCAGCTCGAAGGTTCCCAGGCGGTCGACGCCGTCGCGTACGCGTTGGACGTCGGCTACCGGCACATCGACACTGCGACCGGCTACGGCAACGAGGCTGAGGTGGGCCGCGGACTCGCGGAGTCCGGCGTCGCCCGCGCCCTGGTCTTCGTGACCACCAAGTGTCCGCCGGAGAACACCGGCCTCGAGCGCGAGACGATCGAGCAGTCGCTCAAGAAGCTCGGCATAGACTCTGTCGACCTGTGGCTCGTGCACTGGCCACCGGCTGGCCTCGCCGGTCCCGAGACGTGGCGTGAGTTCATCCGGGCGCGCGAGGACGGACTCGTCCGCGAGATCGGCGTCAGCAACTACTCCCCCGCGCAGATCGACGAGCTGATCGAGGCGACCGGAGTGGCACCCGCGGTCAACCAGATCCCATGGAGCCCGATGGACTTCGACGCCACCCTGCTCGCCGCCCACGCCGAACGCGGCGTCGCGGTCGCGGGGTACAGCCCGTTCAAGCGGACCGACCTCGACAACGAGCTCTTGCGCGACATCGCCGACGAGTACGGCGTGACGACCCGGCAGGTCGTGCTGCGCTGGCACCTCGAGCACGGCATCGCGGTGATCCCGAAGTCCGCGGACCACGCACGGATCACCGCCAACCTCGACATCCTCGATTTCGCTCTCACCGCCGACCAGGTCGCCGCTATCGACGCCCTAGGGAAGGGCTAGCGGCTCTTTGCACCCGGCGTCAGGCGCGAACCAGTGGTTTCCCTCGACGACGATCGTCGCGTCGGACTCGGCGATGACTTGCTTGTTCCATCCAGCGCGCCTGACGTTCTCCCTCCGCTTGTCCTCACCGGGAGGGACACCACGGGACGCGGTGCGGATTCCCGGAGCGCCGAGCCCTGTCACCACCCCGCTGCGAAGAAGCACGTCGCTGCGAGATAGTGAGGGCACTCCGAACCCCGGACCGGGAGAAGGGAACGCAACATGACCACCGACGTCTCCGCCGTGCTCCACCTCCGCGCAGCAGGGGTCTCGTTCGTCATGGATCCGGGCGGACCCCACCTCCCGCGCGTGCTGCACTGGGGCGCGGACCTCGGACCACTCGGCGCCGACGACCTCGCGGCCCTGCTGCGTAGCGCGGACACCGCGATGTCGCTCGCCGGTCCGGGTGAGCCGCGGCGCCTCTCGGTTCTGCCGACAGAGGCCGAGGGCTGGTCCGGTGCCCCTGGGCTCGCCGGGCACCGCGCGGGTGCCGGAACGACGCCGCGGTTCCGGCTTCGCGACGTCGCCGCCGAGGGTGCGGGCGAGGACGGCGGGAGCATCCGGCTCGCGCTTGCCGACCGGATCACCGGGCTGTGGCTCGACCTGACCTACCGCCTCGACGTCCACGGAGTCCTGACCGCGAGCGCGGAGCTGGAGAACCCCCGCTCGGACCCTCCGGGTGGCGGCACGGAAGGGCCTGACGCGAGCCACGACGCTCCCTACGACCTCGCCGAGCTGCGCATCCTGCTCCCGCTGCCGTCCCGCGCGACCGAGATCCTCGACCTGACCGGGCGGTGGACCCGCGAGCACACCCCGCAACGCCTCCCCGTCGTCGACGGGACGCACCGGCGGGCCCTGCGCCGCGGCCGGACGGGTTTCGACACCCCGCTGCTCACCGTCGTGGGCACGCCCGCCTTCGCCTTCCGCTCGGGTGAGGTCTGGGCGATGCACGTGGCCTGGAGCGGCAACCACGAGTACCTGGTCGAGCGGCTTCCGGAAGGTGCCGGCGCGTTCGCCGGCGTGCTCGGCGGCGGGGAGCTGCTGTACCCGGGCGAGGTCAGACTCGCCCCCGGCGAGACCTACCGGTCCCCGGACCTCATCTTCGCCTGGTCCGAAGCGGGCCTCGACGGACTGAGCGCGCGGTTGCACGGCCATCTGCGGGACTTTGCCGCCCACCCGGAACGACCGCGCCCGCTCGTGCTAAACACTTGGGAGGCGGTCTACTTCGACCACGACCCAGCGCGGCTCGAGGCCCTCGCCGAAACGGCCGCGGAGCTGGGCGTCGAACGGTTCGTGCTCGACGACGGCTGGTTCCTTGGCCGACGAGACGATACGGCCGGTCTCGGCGACTGGTGGGTAGACCCGGCCGTCTGGCCGGACGGCTTGCGGCCGCTCGCGGACCGGGTGCGCGCGCTGGGCATGGAGTTCGGCCTCTGGTTCGAGCCAGAGATGGTCAACCCCGACTCGCGCCTCGCCCGCGAGCACCCAGACTGGCTCCTGGTGCCGGCCGACGGTCACCCGGTGCCCGCTCGCGCCCAGGTGCCCCTGAACCTCGCGCACCCGGAGGCCTGGCAGTTCATCCTCGACCGGATCGACAGCCTGGTCGGCGACCTCGGTCTCGCCTTCATCAAGTGGGACCACAACCGGGACCTGCACGAGGCGGTCCGGCGGGACGCTGACGGCGCGGAGCGGCCGGGCGTGCACGAGCAGACGCTCGCCTTCTACGCCCTGCTCGACGCACTCCGCGAGCGCCACCCGACGCTCGAGATCGAGTCGTGCTCGAGCGGCGGCGCCCGGGTTGACCTCGGCGTCCTCGCCCGCGCGCAACGGGTCTGGGGTTCGGACTGCAACGACCCGGTCGAACGGCAGCTGATCCAGCGCTGGACCGGGCTCCTGGTCCCGCCGGAACTGGTCGGCACGCACGTCGGACCGCCGCGCGCCCACACCACCCACCGGGTCACGGACCTGTCGTTCCGGCTGGCCACCGCGCTCTTCGGGCACGCCGGCATCGAGTGGGACGTCACCACCTGCGACGCCGCCGAGCGCGACACGATCCGCGCCTGGGCCGGGCTGTACCGCGAGCTGCGCCCGTTGCTGCACGGCGGCACGACGGTCCGCGCGGACCTCCCCGACGAGGGCACGATCCTGCACGGCGTGGTCTCGCCCGACCGCGCGACCGCGGTGTTCGCGTGGGTTCGCACGACTACGAGCGGGGCGTCGCAATCCGGCCGCGTCGTCATCCCCGGCCTGGACCCCGCGCGCTCGTACGCGTTGAGGGTGCGCGCCGAGCTCGGCGAGCCGGAACGGCATCGGCTGCACGACCCGGCGTGGCTCGCGGCGGCCCAGCACGCCGCCGTCACATTCCCCGGCTCGGTGCTGACCCGCGCGGGCATCCCGATGCCAAGCCTGCACCCGGGTCAGGCGCTGATCCTGCAGCTCGGCTCGGCCGGATAGCGCTGCTGTCCGCACCGCGCGGTTGCGGCTACGACGCGGGACGAACGGGACGAACGGCGCGAACCGCACCCTGGACACGCGCCGTCGGGACCAACTTCCCACGGCAGTTGGGGCGAACTACCGCTAGGGTCGAATCGTACTTGCAGCCTCGGGCGCCGGCGGCCGTTTGAGAGTGCCTGACCACCGTCCATTCGAAGGGAAGACCGCCCCATGGCGACACAGATCATTGGCGACGCCCTGCCCAACATGCCGTGGCAGGACAAGCCCGCGGACTACGTCGGCGCCCTGTGGCGCGACGACCGCAACCCGATCATCGGCTGGAACCCCACGCCGAAGACAGCGCGGATCTTCAACAGTGCCGTCGTGCCGTGGGGAGACGAGTACATCGGCATCTTCCGCGCGGACCACAAGGACGGCAAGCCGCAGCTGCACGTCGGTCGGTCGAAGAACGCCCTGGACTGGGAGTTCGAGGACGAGGTGATCCACTTCCTCGACGAGTCCGGCACCGAGTACCAGCCGAACTACGCCTACGACCCGCGCATTGTGAAGATCGAGGACATGTACTACGTGACCTGGTGCACCGACTTCGGTGGCCCGGCCCTCGGCCTCGGCCGCACCACGGACTTCACAACGTTCGTCCGGATGGAGAACATCTGCACCCCGTACAACCGCAACGGCGTGCTCTTCCCGCGCAAGATCAACGGCAAGTACGTGCTGCTGACCCGTCCGTCGGACGCCGGTCACACGGCCTTCGGCGACATCTACATCTCGGAGAGCCCGGACCTGGTGCACTGGGGTCACCACCGCCGCGTAATGAGCACCGGCGACACCTGGTGGCAGGCGCTCAAGATCGGCGCCGGCGCTCCCCCGATCGAGACGAACGAGGGCTGGCTGCTCTTCTACCACGGTGTTACGAACACCTGTAACGGCTACGTCTACAGCTACGGCGCCGCGCTGCTCGACCTCGAGAAGCCGGACCGCGTGCTGTACCGCACGTACAACTACCTGCTCACCCCGGAGAAGAACTACGAGACGAACGGCTTCGTGCCGAACGTCGTATTCCCGTGCACAACGCTGTACGACGCTCCGACCGGCCGCATCGCGGTCTACTACGGCGCCGCGGACACGTACACCGCGCTGGCGTATGCCAAGATCGACGAGCTCGTCGCGCACATCAAGGCCGACTCCAAGCTGGTTCCCGGAGACGACACCGAGGTTCGCTGAGCCTCAAGCACGAGCGATCGGCCCGGGCCGGCCGCTACCAGTCGTGCATGGTCCCGTCGCGCAACCGGTTGATCGGGAGGTAGGCCGGGTCGTACGGGAAGTGCGCCGCGGCATCGTCGTCCAGCTCAACGCCCAGGCCGGGCGCCTCGCCGGGGTGCAGCAGCCCATCCGCGAAGCGGTACGAGGTCCGGAAGACCTCGAGCGTGGCGTCGGAGTGCCGCATGTACTCCTGGATGCCGAAGTTGTGTACAGCGAGGTCCAGGTGCAACGCCGCGGCCTGGCCCACCGGTGAGATGTCGGTGGGTCCGTGGAAGCCGGTCTTGATGCCGTAGATCGCGGCAAAGTCGGCGAGCTTCTTCATCGCGGTGACGCCGCCGGTGTGGGTGACGGCGGAGCGGACGTAGTCGATCAGCCGCTCGGTGATCAGGGTCTGGTAGTCGTACACGGAGTTGAAGACCTCGCCGATGGCGAGCGGCGTGGTGGTCTGTGACCGGACGTAACGCAGGGCCGCCTGGTCCTCGGCGGGCGTGCAGTCCTCGAGCCAGAACAGGTCGTAGGGCTCGAGGCTCTTCCCGAGCTGCGCGGCCTCGCGCGGCGTCATCCGGTGGTGGCCGTCGTGCAGCAGCGGCAGCTCGGTGCCGAACTCGGCGCGCACCGCCTCGAACACGGTAGGCACGTGGCGCAGGTAGGCGCGGGTGTCCCACACCTCCTCGACCGGCCGCACCGCAGCACCGTCGGTGGAGCGCCGGGCCGGCTCGTAGTCGTACCGCTCACCGCCGCCGGCGGCCGACGCCGCGACGCCGTACACGCTGTCCAGGCCGGGGATGCCGGTCTGCACCCGGATCGCGCGGTAGCCGAGGTCCAGATGGGCGCGGACGCTGTCGAGCAGCTCCGGGATGTCGCGACCCGAGGCGTGACCGTAGGCCAGGGCACCGATTCGCGAGGCACCGCCGAGCAGCTGGTAGAGCGGCAGCCCGGCGACCTTGGCCTTGATGTCCCAGAGCGCCATGTCGACCGCGGCGATCGCCGCCATCGTGACCGGGCCGCGACGCCAGTAGGCGCCGCGGTAGAGGTACTGCCAGGTGTCCTCGATCGCGTGCGCGTCCCGGCCGATGAGCAGCGGCGCGACGTGGTCCCGGAGGTAGGACGCGACGGCGAGCTCCCGCCCGTTGAGCGTGGCGTCACCCAGGCCGGTGACGCCGTCGGCGGTGATGATGCGCAACGTGACGAAATTGCGGCCCGGCGAGGTGACGACGACGTCGGCGGCGGTGATCGGGGTCATGCCGCCCTTCTAGGGCGGCGGGCGCCGCCGAATGCCCGCACGGACCGGCGACGCACACCGGCCGCCGCCGCCTCAGGGCCATTCCGAGAAGCACTCAGCCCGCCGGCGCGACCGGTAGCTCGATCGTGAAGGTCGCCCCGTGCCCCGGCCCGTCGCTGTCCGCCGCGAGAGTCCCGCCGTGGTCGGCCACGATCGCGCGCGCGATGGTCAGGCCGAGGCCACTGCCGCCGTCGGCCACGACGCGAGCGGGGTCGACGCGGTGGAACCGTTCGAAGACGGCGTCGAGCTGATCCCGCGGTATCCCCTCACCGTCGTCGCGGAGCGCGAGGCGGACCCGGCTTCCGACCGTCGCGGCGCGGAGCTCGACGTGCCCTCCGGCGGGGGTGTGCCGGAGCGCGTTGTCGAGCAGGTTGACAAGCACCTGGTGCAGCCGCCCGGCGTCGGCCAGGACCTCCGGCATCCGTGCGGGACCGACGAACGTGAGCTCAACACCTCCCGCCTGGTAGCGGGG
>Ga0209745_1000434_pt1 | contig 25168 bp, 22 predicted proteins | sample BarGraNGADG00312_FD_184495 | JGI IMG/M metagenome (GOLD analysis project Ga0209745, IMG submission 184495) | Arctic peat soil microbial communities from Barrow, Alaska - Barrow Graham LP Ref core NGADG0004-312 (SPAdes) (version 2) | ecosystem: Environmental > Terrestrial > Soil > Wetlands > Peat...
CGATACCCTTCGACTCGCGTTGCTCGCTCAGGGCAGGCTGGCAACTACCCGATGAACTTCCCCCTCGCCGTGTAGTGGGTGTGCAGCAGCTTGTGCGACAGGTGACCGCACGGCCCCTCGGTGAAGAAGTCGCCGTAGAGTTTCAGTACCGCCGGGTTCTCGTGCGACTTCCGGACCTCGCACGCGGCGTCCTCTTCGTAGATCGCGCGCGCGCGCGCCTTCCGGATCTCCGGTGACGTGGGAATCGGCTGGCCGCCGCCGCCGATGCAGCCGCCCGGGCATCCCATGAACTCGATGAAGTGGCACTGAGAGAACTGGCCGCCGGCCTTGATGTTCTCCATCACCTTCTTCGCGTTCGCCGTCCCGTGGGCCACCGCCACCTTGAGCGTCGCCCCCTTCAGGAAGTCCCAACTCGGGATGAGGTGCTCGAGGAGCGGGATGACATGGGGCGCCACCTCCGGCAACGGCAGCTCGACGTAGCGCACGCCGTCGAACCCGCGGACCGGGGCGATGTTCGCGTTCTCGAACAGGCTTTCGACCTTGGCGCCGGTCACCACCTCGATGACTGTCCGCAGCGCCGCTTCCATGACGCCACCGGTGGCGCCGAAGATCACGCCCGACCCGGTCGCCGTGCCGAACGGGTCGTCGAACTCGCCCTTCGGCATGTCGGGCAGGTTGATCCCGGCTTCCTTGATCATCTGCGCCAACTCACGCGTCGTGAGTCCGTAGTCCACGTCCTTGAAGCCGCTCGAGTCCATCTCCGGCCGGTTGCACTCGAACTTCTTGGCCGAGCATGGCATCAGCGCCACGGTGACGATGTCCTTCGGGTCGATGTTGTTCAACTTGGCGTAGTAGGTCTTGATCACCGCACCGAACATCTGCTGCGGGCTCTTCGCCGACGAGAGGTTCGGGATGTACTCCGGGTAGAAGTGCTCCAGGTACTTCACCCACCCCGGCGAGCAGGAGGTGAACTGGGGGAGCGCCACCGGCTCCTTCTTCACCAGCGCCTTGTACAGGCGCATCAGTAACTCGGTACCTTCTTCGATGATCGTGAGGTCGGCGCTGAAGTTGGTGTCGAACACCTTGTTGAAGCCGCACAGCTTCAGCGCGGTATTCATCTGGTAGGTCATCGGCGTGCCCGGCTCGAGGCCGAAGCACTCGCCGATGCCGGCTCGGGGGCTCGGCGCCGTCTGGATCACGACGTGCTTCTTCGGGTCGTCGATCGCGCGCCACACCTCGTCGGACGCGTCGTTCGCGTGCAGCGCGCCGGTCGGGCACCGGTTGATGCACTGGCCGCAGTTGATGCAGACGACGTCGCCGAGCGGCTTGTCGAGGTACGTGCCGATCCGCGTCTTGTCGCTGCGGCCGACGGCCTCGAGCACGCCCACTTCCTGGACGTCGATGCACGTGCGCACGCAGCGGCGGCACAGCACGCACTTGTCCGGGTCGCGGATGACCGAGTAGCTCGACCGGTCGATCGGGTACTGCGACTCGGTCACGTGGCCGAAACGGTAGAAGTCGACGCCGTGCTCCTGGGCCAGCGTCTGCAGCTCGCAGTTGTTGTTGCGCTTGCAGCTGTAGCACTCGCCGTAGTGCGTGGACAGCAGCAGGTCGATGACGTGGCGGCGGGCCTGCCGGACCTTGGCCGTGTGCGTCTTCACCTTGAGTGGCGCGGTCACAGGGTAGGCACAGGCGGCCTGCAGCGCCCGCTGGTTCTCGACCTCCACCACGCACACCCGGCACACACCCGCGACGCAGAGGTCGGGATGGTGGCACAGGGTCGGGATCTTGATGCCGATCTGCCTGGCGGCCTCGAGGATCGTCGTCCCGAGCGGCACCTTGTGGTCCTTGCCGTCGATGTTGACCGAGACGAGTCCACCGATGTAGCCGGCCGCGTCGCCGCCGCTCGGTGTCACCTGCTGCCCTTTCTGGCTCATGGGCGCGCGCGACGAATTGAGATCCTGTCTGGTATCAGCGCTCATCGTTCGTTCTCCGCCTCAGTGGATCAGGGTGCGGCCCATGATCTCGTCCTTGAAGTGCTTCACGATCGAGACGAACGCGTTCGGGCTCGACTGCCCGAGCCCGCACTTCGAGGCGAGCTGCATCGTCTCGCACAACGCGAGAAGCTCCTGCAGGTAGTTCATCGAGCACTCACCGCGCTGCAGCATCTCGACGCCCTCGAGCAGTTTTGCGTTGCCGGCCCGGCACGGGGTGCACTGGCCGCAGGATTCCTCGACGAAGAACTCCATGAAGTTCCGGGCGACGGCCAGCATGTCGCGCCCGGGACCGAGCACGATGATCGAGCCGCCGGTGGACAGGTCTTCGAACGCGATCCGGCGGCCGAACTCTGAGGCCGGGACGCAGTGCCCCGACGCGCCGCCGATCTGCACCGCCTTCGCTCCCTGACCGCCCACCTTCTCGAGGAACTCCCGGACCGTGATGCCGAGCGGGAACTCGTACACGCCCGGCTCGCGGCAGTCACCCGACACGCTGAAGAGCTTGTAGCCGGTGGACTTCGCGGTGCCGATCGACTTGAACCAGTGGGCGCCGCGGCTCAGGACGCAGACGACCCAGGCAAACGTCTCGACGTTGTTGACGACAGTGGGCTGGCCTTCGAAGCCGGTATCGACGGGGAACGGCGGGCGGTTTCGAGGCTCGCCGCGGTGGCCTTCGAGCGATTCGATTAGTGCCGTTTCTTCGCCGCAGACGTAGGCGCCGGCGCCCATGTGGAGATGAATGTCGAACGAAAAGCCGGCGAGGCCGCCGATGTCCTGGGCCAGGAGATTGTTGGCGCGGCGCCGCTCGAGTACCTGCTCGAGGTGCGGCCGCAGGTAGACGTACTCGCTGCGGAGGTAGAGGATCCCGACGGTGGCGCCAATCGCGCGCGCCCCGATGGTCATCCCCTCGAAGACCATGTCGGCGTGGTCCGACAGGATCACGCGGTCCTTGAACGTGCCCGGCTCGCCTTCGTCCGCGTTGCAGACCACGTACTTCGTGCCGCCGGCCTTGACCTTCGCCGCCGCGGCCAGGTTCCACTTGGTGCCGGTCGGGAAGCCCGCGCCGCCGCGCCCGCGCAGGTTGCAGGCACCGACCTCGCCGATGATGTCGGCGCGGCTCATGCCGAGGGCCGCGCGGAGACCTGACTCCGGCTCCACGCTCTCGAAGGTGAACGGCGTCTTCTTGCTGTTGACGGGTGTCATCGCATCCTGCCCTTTGTCTAGGAGTGCACGGCCTCGCGCGCGTGTGCGCCGAACGTGCTCTTGCACTCGTCGATGATCGCGTGCACCTGCTCGGGCGTCACTCCCGTGTAGACACGGTCGTTCACGAGCAGCGCCGGCCCCTGGTCGCACATCCCCAGGCAGCTCGCCCACTCCAGGCCGAACCGCCCGTCGGCGGTCGTCTCGCCGAAGCGGATCCCGAGGTCGTTTTCGAGCTGGCGCGCCACGCGCGACTTGCCCGACAGCTCGCAGGAAATCGTCCCGCACAGGCGGAACACGAAGCGCCCGCGCGACTCCTGCCGCAGGAATGCGTAGAACGAGGTGACGCCGTAGACCTCGGCGGGGTGGATGCTCAGCTCGTCGGCCACCACCTGCATCGCGAAGTCAGAAACCGTTGTGTGCGCCTTCTGCAGTTCCTGCAGCACCGGGATCAGCGCGCTGCGCTTGCGCCCGAAGCGCTCCACCAGCGCGCGGATGTCGTCCTGCAGTCGCTGCTGCTGACCTACTAACATCGTCGTCTCCCTATCGCTTGGCGACCAACTCGTTGACCTTCTTCAGGAGGATGTCGGGCTGAATGGGCTTCTCGAAGAACGCGTTCACCGGCACCAACTCCTGGTCCTCGTCATAGGTGAACCCGGTCACCTTGCCGACGCTCGTCAGCATCAGGATCGGTATCTCGCATCCCTGTCGGCGCAGCTCCTGCGCCATGGCAATCCCGTCGTCGGCCTGTTCCATCATGACGTCCAGGATGATCAGGTCCGGGTTGCCGTCTTCGATGGCCTTCATGCCGTCGGCACGGTTGGACGCCGTCAGCACCTCGTGCTGCGCCTTTTTCAGGAACAGCTCGATGGCAAACGTGATGTCCGGGTCATCGTCCACGATGAGAATCTTGGCCATGACGTGGTCCCTCTCTCAGATCTGATTCGGCATGCCGAGGCGCACTCCCCCGGCGCAGGAAGACGTGACCGCAGGCAATCGGCGGGTACGCGACGCCGACGTGGAGGCGACTGGCGGGCTTGTGAAGGAAGGCACAAGTGACTGCGCCAAAGATTCACAGTCGGTGATTTTACCCGCTCTGGTGCCCCCGGCGCAACCGGAAAGACGCCCCCGAGCGCACGACTGGATTTCGGCGCAGCAGAGAGGGGCCTTTTGCCTAACCCGCCACCGCCGCGGTGTGCTGCGCCTGCAGCTCACCCTCGGCGGCCAGCGGGAGCGTGACGGTGAAGGTCGTGCCGACGCCCTCCCGGCTCTCCACGTCGATCCGGCCGGAGTAGCGCTCGACCAGGTCCTTCACGATCGTCAGCCCCAACCCGGTGCCGGCCTCCTCCAGGGCCTTCGCGTTCTTGGCCCGGTAGAACTCCTGGAACAGGTTCGGCAGGCACTCGGTGGGAATTCCGATTCCCGTGTCGGCGACCACGAGTCTCGTGTGATCAGTTTCGCGGCTGAGGGTGACGTGCACCGCCCCGGCCTCCGTGTACTTCACGCCATTGCCGACGAGGTTGACCACGAGGCGGTCGAGATCGGTCGGGTCGGCCATGACGTCCACCGGGTCGGCTGGCACGTCGCAGACGAGGGCGATGCCCTTCTCCTGCGCCCCGGCCTGCAACCGGTCGCAAACTTCCGCGACCAGCCCGGCCAGCGACACGCGGCGGCGCTCGGAGTGCTTCATCTGCGCCTTCGCCGACGCGAGGTCCAGCAGGTCGTTGACGAGCGACTTCAACGCCTGGACCCGCTTCAGCGCGCGATTGACGACGTCGATGTGCTGCGGAGCCAACTCCCCAACGTAGCCGCCGGCCAGCGCGGTCAGGAGGCTCTCGGTGACGCCGATCGGCGACCGCAACTCGTGGGTCGCGATGCGAATGAACCGCGATTTCTCGCGGTCCAGTTCCTCCAGCATGCGGTAGGCCTGGGCGTTTTCGATCGCCACCGCGCCGTGGGCCGCGACCGTCTCGAGGAACGCCGCGTCCTCCTCGCTGAACTTGTGGCCTTCACCGCCGTAGGCCCGCAGGACGCCGAGCGGACCCTGCTTCCCGGCCAGCGTCACCGAGAGCATCGACTGGATCCCTTCCTCGCGGACGCGATCCAGGTTCCAGATGCGCGAATCCTCGGCGGCGTCGTTGACGAAGAGCGGCTCCCCCGCCATCGTCGCCTGGTCCAGTCGGGCACGCCGGAAGTCCTGTGGCACCTTCTCGAGGTACTTCTCGCTCAGGCCGTACGTCGCCACGAAGGCCACCCTCCCGAGCTCACGATCGAGCAGGCGGATCGCGGCGCCCTTGCAGTCGAGGACCCGGGTGGCCGACTCGACCAGGCGGCTCAACACCGTTTGCAGGTCGAGTGTCGCGGTGGTGTCGCGCACGATCTCGTACAGGCCGCCGACCTCCTCCTCGCGCCGCCGGAGGCGAACCGAGATCGCCACGCAGAAATAGGCCAGCATGTAGCACGCGGCCGTGAAGAAGGACAGCACGGCGCCGACGTAGGTCAGCTGGTCGTAACGCGGCGGGCCGAACACCGCGACGTGGGGAATCATCCCCGTGTATTCGAGCGACACCACCAGGGACACCAGCGCCGGCGCCAGCGCCACGTAGAGGAAGGCGTGCGCGTGCGGCAGCAGCAACGCGGCAATCGAGATGTGGAACAGGAAAAAGATGATGACGGGGCTCTCGATGCCGCCCGACAGCGCGGTGAGCACCGTGATCGCGAGCCAGTCGAGGCCGATCTGCGCCCGCGCGAACACCGCGCAGGCATGCGTCGAGTCGGGCAGCGTGCGCCCGAGCTGGCCCAGCCACCAGCGGAGGCCCGCGTTGTAGGCGAGGATGAACAGGCCAACGCCGTACAACGCGAACTCCGGGATCGGGAGCCTCAACACGCGCGACGCCACGACCGTGGCCAGCAACACCCCGACGCCCACGATCCACCGCATCGCAACCAGCCACCCGAGGCTGTTCACCAATTCCTGCTCGGCGAGCGTGCGCCTCCGCCCCTCGGCGTCGGGTGCCTTCCCCTCAGGAGCTCCGGTGTCGACCATATGGTCCGTAATCTGTGACTGCAACACCCTTGATGTCAAGGGGACAATCAGTTGCTATTTCTCCACCGGCGGATACGTGATGCCCAGCTGTTCCAGATACGTCTTGTACTTCGCCGGGTCGTAGTAGAACTTCTTCATTTCCGGCCGAAGCTGCTGCATCAGCTTCTCGTTCAGCCAGGTCGCGGGCTTGTCCTGCTCGCCGGGGAACGGCTTGTAGGTCACCTGCTTGCTCTGGACGTTGCGGAAGTAGTCCCACGCCTGCTGCACGAGTTCCGGCTTCATCAGGAAGTCAATCGCGGTCATCGCCTCGACTTTCGCGCCCGCCGTCACGCCCTGGTGCGCCACGGGCGTCGCCTCCGCGATCGCGCTCGACCAGTGGTGCCCGGTCATCCCGGGAATGTTTCCGGGGTAGCGCAGCGTCACCGTCGGCACCGACCACGACACGTCCCCGATGTCATCCGACCCGCCGCCGCGATTGTCCTCGGGCCGGACCGGGCCGTCCAGCTTCCCGACCTCCGTCAGCAGTCCTTGCTCGCGCACCTTCATGTTCCGTTGCACGAGCTTCGCGAACGCCTGGTCCGCCTCGCTCCACTTCGGCATGCCGACCTTCTGGATGTTCGCGTACACCGTCTCGGCCACGGTCTTGTTCATGTGCTGCGGCCAGGCGGACCCGAGCAGGCGCGAGCTGACCTTCGTGCCGGTCATCATCGCGGCCCCGTCCGCCATGGTGTTCCCCAGGTCCCACATCTCCTTGACGTGCGGGGAGTCGATCTCGCGGAAGTAATACCAGACGCTGGCCGTGGGCGGCACCACATTGGGTTGGCCGCCACCGTCGGTGATCACGTAGTGCGAGCGCTGCGAGAGGCGGAGGTGTTCCCGGCGGAAGTTCCAGCCGATGTCCATCAGTTCCACGGCATCGAGCGCGCTTCGGCCCAGCCACGGGGCCGCGCCCGCGTGGGCGCTCTGCCCGGTGAAGGTGTACTCGACCGACACCGCGCCCGTGCCACTCGCGTCGCCCCAGCTCACGCCCATCCCCGACGCGATATGAGAGAACAGGCAGACATCCACATCCTTGAAGACGCCCGCCTTCGTGAACTGCGCCTTCCCGCCGAGCAACTCTTCCGCGATCCCGGGCCAGACGACGATCGTGCCGGCGACCTTCTCCCGCTCCATCACCTTCTTCAGCGCCAGCGCGGAGGTGATACTGAGCGGGATGCCTGTGTTGTGTCCCTCGCCGTGGCCCGGCGCGCCCTCGATGAACGGCTCGCGGTGCGGCACGCCCGGCTTCTGTGACGTGCCGAGCAGGCTGTCCACGTCCGACCCGAGCGCGATGACCGGCTTGCCCGATCCCCATCTCGCCGTCCACCCGGTCGGCATCCCGGCCACGTTCTCTTCGATCGTGAAGCCGTTGGTCCGCAGGATCTGCGTGCAGTACTTCTTGGTCTCGAACTCCTGGAACCCTGGCTCGGCGAGGCTGAACAGCATGTCCACCATCTGCTGCGTCAGCTCTTTCATGCCGTCGATCTCGGCGGCGAGACCGCGCTTCAGCACGTCCAGTCTGGCGCCAACCGCGGACAGTGGTGCCGGCGCTTTCTGTTTCCCAGGCGACTTTTCCTGAGGCGAGGCAAAGACACCGACGGTGAGCGCCAGGGTCAGGAGGACGGTCCAGAACACTCGACTCGCGCGCATGACAACTCCTTGATCGGGAGGGGCGAGCGTAGTCTACTCTACAACTCGGGTCTCACGAGTTATACCGGAAACCCAAGGGTGCTACCATGATTGCGTGCGTCGATTTGCCCTACTTCTCCTCGTGTTCGCCGTCGCCTGCGCCCGCCAGCCTGAGGCGCGTCAGTACCAACTGACCGGGCAAGTCCTTGTCGTCAAGCCGGATGGGTCGGAACTGGTCGTCCATCACGACGAGGTCAAGGGGTTCATGCCAGCCATGACGATGCCGTTCCGGCTGAAGGACCCCGCGCTGGCAAGGGGCCGGCTGCCGGGCGACCTGATCAGGGCCACCCTGATGGTGACCGACGAGGAAGCGTGGCTGACGGCGATCGAGAAGACGGGTTGGGCGCCGACACCTGAGCGCCAGGAGTCGGCCCAGCCGGCCGTCGCGCTGGTCAAGCCGGGAGAGACGGTTCCGGACGAGACGCTCGTGGACCAGGACGGGCAGGCCTTTCGGGTGTCGTCGTTGAACGGATCGGCTGTCCTGCTGACATTCATCTACACGCGGTGTCCGCTCCCGGATTTCTGCCCCCGCATGGACGTCTTTTTCGCCGCCGTCCAGAAGGCCATCAAGGAGGGCCGGCTGCGCGGCCCGGTGCGACTGGTCTCGGTCTCGTTCGACCCAGACTTCGACACGCCAGCCGAACTGCGCGCGCACGCGTCGCGCGTGGGCGCCGACAAGGCCCTGTGGACGTTCGCGACGGCCCCGCGCGCGCGCGTCGAGGCGTGGGGAGCGCGCCTGGGGTTGAGCGTCATCCGCGACGAGAAGAACCCGTCCGACATCACGCACAACCTGCGGACGGCGGTGATCGACCGACAGGGGCGCCTGGTCACGATCCTCGAGGGAAACCGCTGGACTCCGGACCAGGCGATCGCCGCGCTTGCCTCGGTGCCCACTTCGTAGAAAAATGACGAGCCGCGACGACCGCGGGACTGGACGAGCACCGTTCCAGCCTCGATTCAGGTCCGGACTGCGGCCCGGGAGAGAATCTATGACCGACATGGTGCTGCTTGGAGATGAGGCCGTCGCGCTCGGCGCCGTTCACGCGGGTCTCACCGCTGCTTACGCGTACCCCGGAACCCCTTCGACCGAGATCCTCGAATACCTGGTCCGCTATCGGCAGAAGCACGGCGGGCCGCACGCGGCGTGGTGTGCGAACGAGAAGACGGCCTACGAAGAGGCGCTCGGCGTCTCGTTCGCCGGCCGGCGCGCGATGACGTCGATGAAGCACGTCGGCCTCAACGTCGCGGCCGACCCGTTCATGAACTCCGCGATCGTGTCGATCAACGGCGGCCTGGTGGTCGTGGTGGCTGATGACCCGGGCATGCACAGCTCGCAGAACGAGCAGGATACCCGCTACTACGCCGACTTCGCCCGGATCGTCTGCCTCGAGCCGGCGAACCAGCAGGAAGCCTACGACATGGCGCGGGAAGCGTTCGACTTGTCCGAGCGCTTCAAGATCCCGGTACTGATCCGCCTGGTGACGCGCCTCGCACACAGCCGGGCTGCCGTCCGCGTCCGCGACGCGCGGCCTCAGAACCCGGTGCGCAAGCCGCCGGTCGCTTCGTCGTGGGTCCTGCTCCCGGCCAACGCGCGGCGGCAGTGGCACGACCTGCTCGGACGCCAGCCGCAGTTCGTCGAATGGTCCGAGAGCGGCGAGTTCAACCACCTGCGCCTGAACGAAGAGCGTCGCGACCTTGGCGTCATCACCACCGGCATCGCGCGCAACTACTACGTCGAGAGCCTGGATGAACTGGGCTACCAGCCCTCGCACCTTCATATCGGCGCCTACCCGGTGCCCGTGGAACTCATGCGACGGCTGCTCGGCCACGTGAGCCGCGTGCTCGTGCTGGAGGAAGGCTATCCCTTCGTCGAGCGGATGCTGCGAGGGATCGTGGCGCCGGACATCGAGGTCCTGGGCAAGGAATCGGGCGCCGTGCCGCCCGACGGCGAGCTGACGCCCGACATCGTCCGGCGCGCGATGGGCCTGCGCGAGCGGCGCGGCCAGGAGATCCCGGGACTTTCGCTGCCGAACAGGCCACCGCAGTTGTGCGCCGGCTGCCCGCACGCCGACTCGTTCGACGCGATCAAGCAGGCCATCGCCGGCTTCGAGTCGGCGGTGGTGACGTCGGACATCGGGTGTTACACGCTCGGCGCGCTACCCCCCTATTCGGCCGTCGAATCGTGCGTCTGCATGGGGGCGTCCGTTGGCATGGCCAAGGGCGCCTCGGAGGCCGGATTGAAGCCGGCGCTCGCCATGATTGGCGACAGCACGTTCCTGCACTCCGGGGTCGCGCCGCTGATGGACGCCGTGGCGGCCAACACCGACATGACGCTGCTGATCCTCGACAACGAAACGACCGCGATGACGGGCGGCCAGCCGACGATCCTGCCGCCGTCCCGCATCGAAAAACTGGTGCTCGGCCTCGGCGTCGATCCCGCACACTGCCACGTCATCACGGCGCACCACCGGCACACGGAAGAGAACCGCCAGCTGATCCGCAAGGAAGTGGAGTACCCGGGGTTGTCGGTCATCATCGCTGTGCGCGAGTGCATCGAGACGCTGAAAACGAAGAAGCAGGGCTAGACGCTGGACAGCTGGCAGCAGGCAGCCGGCAGCGGACGGCTGGCAGCGGACAGGACAAGGCACTCATATGAAGTACGACATCATTCTGGCGGGCGTGGGTGGGCAGGGCGTCTTGTCGGTCTCGGCGATCATCGCGTCGAGCGCGATGAAAGAAGGCCTCTACGTCAAGCAGTCCGAGGTACACGGGATGTCGCAGCGCGGCGGCGCGGTCCTGGCGAACCTGCGGCTGGCCGACGCGCCGATCGCCAGCGATCTCATCCCGCTCGGCAGCGCGGCGCTGATCCTGAGCATGGAACCGCTCGAGAGCCTCCGGTACCTGGCGTACCTCTCCCCCGAGGGCGCACTGGTCACGTCCACCAACCCGGTGGTGAACATCCCGGACTACCCCGATCTCGAGGGACTGCTGGGGCACGTGCGCACCCTGCCCCAGTCGCGACTGGTGGACGGGGAGAAACTGGCGCGCGCCGCCGGATCGGCCCGCGCGACGAACATGGTCATGGTGGGCGCGGCGTCGCACCGCCTGCCGGTCAAGGTCGAGACGCTCGAGCACTACATTCAGACAACCTTCGCGGCCAAGGGTGAGAAGGTGGTGGAGACGAACCTCAGGGCGTTCCGTGCCGGACGCGAGGCGGCCGCATGACGATCGACATCGCGCGCATCCGTCGGATCCTCGCCGCCGCCCGCGGCCGCTCGGTCCTCCTCGAAACCGAGGGCCTCGAGATGCTGGCCGCGCTCGGCATCGGCGCGCCGGCGCACGTCTTTGTCAGGAACGCCAGCGAAGCCGCGTCGGCCGAGACGGCGGCGCTCGGCGGCGACCGCGTGGTTATCAAGGTCATCTCACCGCAGATTCTCCACAAGAGCGACGTCGGCGGCGTCAAGGTCGTCGAGCACCACCGCGAGGCGATCGTCGCCGCGATCGCCGACATGGAGGCACGCCTCGGCGGCCAGGAGATCGTGGGCTTCACGATCAACCAGTTCGTCCGCTACGACACCTCGATCGGCAACGAGCTGATCCTCGGCCTCCGGTGGACCGCCGACTTCGGCCCCGTCGTCACGCTCGGGGCTGGTGGCATCTACACGGAGTTCCTCGCGGAGAACTTCAAGCCGGGGCGGGAGATCGGCATCTTCTCGCCGTCGGTCACCACGGACGAGGACATCGAGGAGGCGATCCACCGCCTCGCGATCGGTCGGCTGGCGACCGGGCGACTCCGCGGGCAGGCCCCGCGGATCGAGATGGCGCCGCTCGTCGCGTCCGTTCGCCGGTTCATGGCGCTCGCGTCGGCGTTCGCGCCGCACGAGATCGCCGAGTGCGAAATCAACCCGATCGTCATCACGGGCGGCCAGCTGATCGCGCTCGATATCCTGGTCACGCTCGGGAGCGGCGACCAGCCGGCCCGCCCCGCGCGTCCCCTGGGCAAGCTGAAGCACCTGCTCGAGCCCAGGTCCGCCGCGATCATCGGCGTCTCCGAGAAGCTCAATCCCGGCCACATTATTCTCAACAACCTGATCCGCGAGGGATTCCCGCGCGACCGGATCTTCGTGGTGAAGCCTGGGAGCGCCGAGCTCGAGGGATGCCGCTGCGTGCCCGATATCGCGGCGCTTCCCGAGAGAGTGGACCTGTTCATCCTCGCCATTTCCGCGGCGCAGACGCCGCAGGCGATCACCGACATCGTGGAAGGAGAGAAGGCCGAGAGCATCGTCGTCATTCCGGGCGGCCTCGAGGAGAAGTCGGGAACCGAGGCGATCGTGGGCCGCATGCGCGAGGCGCTCGCCTCGGCGCGCGCGAGCGCGTGGCAGGGTCCGCTGATCAACGGCGGCAACTGCCTTGGGATTCGGTCGCTGCCCGGACGCTACGATACGATGTTCATCCCCGAGTACAAGCTGCCGGTGCCCTCGGGACACGTGTCTCCGGTGGCGTTCGTTTCCCAGAGCGGCGCGTTCGCGGTGTCGCGGATGAGCAAGCTTGGGCGGCTGAACCCGAAGTACACCATCACGCTCGGCAACCAGATGGACCTGACGGTCGGCGACTACCTGTCGTACCTGAAGGACGACCTGAGCCTCGAGATCTTCGCGGTCTACGTGGAGGGATTTGCGCGACTCGACGGCCTGAACTTCCTCCGGGCCGCGCGTGAGATCACCGTCAGCGGGCGGAGCGTCATCCTGTATCGCGCGGGACGGACCGCGGCGGGCGCGAAGGCGTCGGCCAGCCACACCGCGTCAATCGCCGGCGACTACACGGTCACCCGCGAGCTGGCGCAGGCGGCCGGCGTGGTGGTGGCCGACTCGCTGAGCGATTTCGAGGAACTCGTCCGCCTGTTCACGCTCCTGCGGGGCAAGCGCGCGGATGGCACCAGGCTGGGCGCGGTGTCGAACGCCGGGTTCGAGTGCGTGGCGATTGCCGACACGCTCGGACGCTTCGACCTGCCCGCGTTCGACGCGGCGACCTCCGCCCGCCTCGAGGCGATCTTCCGGGAAGCGAGGATCGACTCGGTGGTGGACGTGCACAACCCCATTGACCTCACGCCCATGACCGGTGACGCCGCGTACGAACACGTCGTCCGGGCCGTCATGGAGGCCGACGGGATCGATATCGGGATCGTGGGTTGCGTGCCGTTGACCGCGGCGCTGAACACGCTGCCCGCCGCCCCGGCGCACGGCGACGACCTGACGAGGCCGGACAGCATCGGCCTGCGCCTCGCGCGCCTGAAGGAGGAGTTGACGAAGGCGTGGGTGGCCGTCGTGGACGCGGGCGTGGTGTACGACCCGCTCGTGGCGCTCCTCGAACAGCACGGCGTGCCGACGTTCCGCACCGCGGACACCGCCGTGCGCCTGCTCAACGTCCTCGTGGCGGCCCGGCAGCGTTCGAGAGCGGCCGTTCGGGTGTGAATATGACGCGACAGACCGTGCACCCGCCGCCTTGCGACCGCGCGGCCTCCCCCGCATTCACCGCCACCGAGCGTCGCCTGATTCGGCGGCTCTCGTCGCCCGCGCTGGTGCAGCGGTATCTCAACTCGCTGCCCTACAACACCGAGCCTCCTCCAGGCGGGCCCACGCTGCGCAGTTTTCGTGGCGTCGTCCGCACCGGGACGGCGCACTGCCTGGAAGCCGCGCTCGCCGCGGCCGTGATCCTCGAGCAACACGGGTACCCGCCGCTCGTCCTGAGCTTCGAATCGATCGACGAGTTGGATCACGTCCTGTTCATCTTCCGGGAGGGCGGCCGGTGGGGCTCGATCGCGCGTTCCCGTGACCCGGGACTCCACGGGCGCAGGCCCATGTTCCGCACGGCGCGCGCCCTCGCATCGAGCTACATCGAGCCCTACGTGGATTTCACCGGGCGCATCACGGGGTACGCGGCGGTGGACCTGCGAATGCTGGGAGACTACGACTGGCGGCTGTCGGAGCGGAGTACCTGGAAGGTCGAACGCCTGCTGCTTGGCTACCCCCACCGGACGATCCGCTCCTCGGACGAACGAATCGACCGGCTCCGGGCGCGCTACTTCGCGTTCAAGCGCGCGTTCCCCGGCCAGAAGCCCGTGAACTACCCGGGCCGGGAGCACTGGACCGAGCTTCCGCGGGAATTCCTTCGCTAGTCCAAGTCGAATTCCCGCTTGGGCGGCGGCCCCACCGGTTCCTCGCGCGCCTGCCGCAGCGCCTCCTCGAAGCGCCTCGATAGCGCGTCGCCGCGCGTCTTCTCCGCCTCGATCGACTGCTGGAACACCGCCTCGCGCCGCGCCTTCTCCTCCGCCAGGATCCACTGCGCCGCGTCGAGATCGGGCTTGCCTTCGCGCTCCGGCTCCTTGTGTGAGATCACCCGCCCGAGATTCGTGTCCACCATCAGCAGCGCGCCGCAGCAGGGGCACGCCAGCTCGAGCTCCGATTTCAGCTTCGCCATGCTGATTACCTCCGCCGGCCCTTGCCCCATATGAGGCGAACCGGTTTGCCGTCCGCGCCTCGCGCGTTCACTTCCACGCCGGACGGCACCTGTTTCTTCGCGTCGAACCGCTGGCCGAAGCCGGCGATGAACACGCCAATCGGCACGTCCAGCCGCTGACCGGCAGTCAACTCGCGGACCTGCACCCGGTAGTGATCGTTCAGCCACACCTCGACATCCGTCCACCCGGTGGCGGTCATGTTGGTCACCGTGACGCGACCGGATGCCACGGTGATAGGCTGACGCTCGTCGCCCTTGCAGCCGACGACAACGACGAGGACGCCGAGCAGCAGCAGGACGGAGACGAGTCGGCCCATGGGCCGACAGTATCACGTCTGGAACGGGCGCTTGACAGACATGATTTCATAGTGATATCAGTATGAAATCACCAGTGAGGAGGGTGCATCGATGATTCGCGAGAAACAGATGTCCGCGGTGTCCGGCTGGCTGGCCCTCGCTACCCTGCTGCCCCTGTTGGTTGTCATCGTCGTCCTGATCGTCCTGGAGGCCAGGAGCGGCGACGCCGCGCCGTGGCACATCATCGCGCTGGCCCTGCTGGCCGCCGTCGATGGCATCTGCCTGGGCGGGCTGTTCGTCGTCAACCCGAACGAGGGCCAGATCCTCCAGCTGTTTGGCAGCTACGTCGGAACCGTGAAGGAACCGGGCCTGCGCTGGGCGAACCCGTTCAACACGAAGAAGCGCATCTCGCAGCGCGTGCGCAACTTCGAAAGCCAGCACCTGAAGGTGAACGACATCGAGGGGAACCCGATCGAGATCGCGGCCGTCGTCGTGTGGAAGGTGGTCGAGACGGCAGAAGCCAGCTTCGAGGTGGACAACTACGAGAACTTCGTCCACGTCCAGACCGAGGCCGCCCTGCGGAACCTGGCCACCAGCTATCCGTACGATGCGCACGACGACAAGGTCACCTCGCTGCGCGGGCAGACCGCTGCGGTCGCCGAGCACTTGAAATCGGAGATCCAGGCGCGCCTGGAGAAGGCCGGCGTTCTGGTGATCGAGGCGCGCATCAGCCACCTGGCCTACGCGCCCGAGATTGCCGCCGCCATGCTGCAGCGGCAGCAGGCCGGCGCGATCATCGCCGCCCGGCAGCGGATCGTCGAGGGCGCCGTCGGGATGGTGGAGATGGCGCTCGAGCGGATGTCGCAGAAGGAGATCCTGCGGCTCGACGAGGACCGCCGCGCCACGATGGTGAGTAACTTGCTGATCGTGCTCTGCGGCGAACGCGGCGCGCAGCCCGTGATCAACACAGGGTCGCTGTACCAATAGCTGACAGTGAGCAGCTGCCGGCTGACAGCTGCCAGCTGCCGGCCGGTCCGTGATCAGGGCTGAACGTGGCCGAACGCAAACCGTTTCTGCTCCGGCTCGACCCAGCGTTATTCGAGACGCTGCAGCGTTGGGCCAACGACGAGTTCCGCAGCCTCAACGGGCAGGTCGAGTTCCTGTTGACGAAGGCCTTGCGCGAGGCGGGCCGAGTCAAGGGCGGCGGTGTGTCGGGCCGCACGCCGCGCGGCACGGGCAAAGGTGACGAGCGGGAGTAACCGCCGAGGCCTAGCCTTCCTCCTCGAACTCGCCCTCTTCGGCCGGCAGCAGGCGAGTGGGTGCGCGCAGCGCCTCACGGTAATCGAACAGCGGCAAATCGCGGACGTGAAGCGGCGATACGCACCCCGGTGCCTTGTCGTCCACCACCACCGTCACCGGGCTGCCCTCGACGCCTTCACGGAAGCCGATACGGCAACCGCAGGCGAGATGGGCGTGCGTGAACCCCTTCAACATGACTGGCGTCCTCTCCGACCCGCGCGCGGCCAGCGCGACCGTGCGCACTCGACGAAGAGATCATACTACAGCAGCGCCTTGATCTCGCTCTCGAACTGCTCCTTCGTCACCGGGCCGATGTGTTTGACACAGACCTTGCCGTCGCGTCCGATGATCACCGTGGTCGGCACGGCGTAGATCGGCCCAAATGCGTTCTGCACATCCTCGCGATCCTGGCCGACCACCAGCGGGTAGTTGATCTTGAACTGCCTGGCAAACGGCGTGAGGGCCTCCGGCGGGTCGTCCACCGATACGCCCACGACGTGGAACCCCTTGTCCCTGTACTTCTCCTGCAGTTCGACGAACCACGGGATCTCCATCCGGCAGGGTGCGCACCACGTCGCCCAGAAGTTCAGCAGGACCACCTTGCCCTTCAGATCCGCGAGCTTGACGTCCTTGCCGTTCATGTCCTTCAAGGTGAAATCGAGGTTGGCCTTGGGCGCGTCGGGTGAGCACCCCTGGGCCGCCACGATGTCAGAACCGCCCGAGATCCAACCGGCAATGCGCTCGGGCAGCGGCGTGAACGCCGCCACCACGAGGCCGATCCCTACCGCCACCACCAGCCACCGATTGCTCATAACACCTCGAGGTTCCTGGCCCCCTAGAAGAGGGAGGCTTGAAAATAGCTGGCAATGGGCTGCAAATCGGGCTCGCTCTCGCTGCCGAGCAGCACGTAGGTCGTCTGATCGCGGGACCAGATGCGTGCGACGTGAACGCCGAAGGCGATGCGAGCCGCCTCCCACGTGGTTTTCGGCATCATGAACAGCGACACCGGCCGGCCGCCGTGCCGATAGAGCACGTGCGCGACGCGGCCGTCCATCGAGAAGCACCGGCGCGCCCCGAGCAGCGTGAGGTGCTCCCGTGGCAGGCTGGCGGGAATCGCCAGCCGCCAACCGTAGTCCGCCTGGAGCCGGTCCGCGACCGCGCCCGGATCGGCCTGCCCACCTCGAGGCTCGAAGAACGCGAAGCACTTCAGGTGATCGATCGTCAACTCGGCGACGAGCAGCGTCGGCGAGTGGGTCACGACACCGTAGAGAAGGGTCGCAGCCAGCCCGACGACGACGAGGCTCGCGGTGGCGAGACCGACGACACGCCAGCCGAAAACGGCCCACCTGGCGCGGACGGGGACACGCCTCGCGGCGAGCGCCGCGCATCGCAGACGGAGGGCGTTCGGGGCACGCGGCGACAGGATTGACGCCTTGACCATCACGACCCGCCGCGCGCTGCCTTCGCCCGCCGCGCGCCTGGCGCACTGCGGGCACCCGCCCAGGTGCCCCTCGATGGCCTCCCTGTCCCGAATCCCTACCTCGGCGTCGAGGTAGGGCGTCATGAGACGGTCCACGTCCTGGCAACTCACAATGGCAGCCCTCAGTGCACCTTGACCGCGCTCAACCGTTCGTAGAGCATCCGGCGGCCCCGGGAAATGCGCGACATCACCGTGCCGATCGGCACGTCGAGCATCGCAGCAATTTCGGCATACGTAAATTCCTCGACGTCCCGGAGCCACACCGCCTGCCTGAAGGCGCCGGGCAGGGCGTCGAGGGCGGCCTGGAGATCGGCATCGATCGTCTGGCGCAGGAGCAGCTGCTCCGGTGTTTCGGGGTTGCCCGGCAACCCCACCGCCGCCCGCTCGATCTCTTCGGGTTCGACGGCCACGGGTTCCTTCACGGCCCGGCGCCGGCGATTGAGAAAGGTGTTGTGCAGGATGGTAAACAGCCAGGCCTTGAGGTTGGTGCCTGGCTGAAACTGGTCCGATGCGCGAAAGGCCTTCAAGTAGGTATCCTGCACGAGGTCCTCGGCATCGGCAGGATTGGCCGTCAGCCGGAGGGCGGTGCCGTACAGGCTGTCGATGCAGGCCAGCGCGCCCCGCTCGAAAGCGGGAGCCTCCGCTCCCTCATCCGCATCCGTACGTCGCCCTCGCATGAACGGCATGGTTCCGCCGGGCCTGTCTGGTAGAACCCTTGCGCGGCCCGGATTATTCCCCCCGGGCCTGATTCTTTCACAGCCGGGGCGCCGAGGAAAGCCGTCACTGTCACCTACCGGCATCGCCGGGCGAACTGCTTGGAGGACACGGGCCGGCCGGAGGCCGGACTGGCCCGATCAGAACGCCGGTTTTCGCTGGTATCACTCTTGCTCAGGTATCCCCGAGTCGAACCATCGGTTGCAGGCCTGTTGAGTGTAACAGTAAGATTCCAAGATGGGTTCCTCGAGCTCCCCGGCATTCGCCTACGCTGAAGAGGTGATCGCTATGCGCACGCGCACGACTGGCGCGTTTCGGGCGACCGTGGTCGCCTTCGTCCTGATGATGGCCGTTCTGGGTGCCGCCCGTTCAACGAACGCGCAGACGCCGTTCGTGCCCTACTTCGGAAAGAACCAGGTCCACTACGGGAAGTTCGACTGGCAAATCTACACGACCGATCACTTCGAGATTTACTACTACACCGAGGTGCAGAAGCACCTGGAACGCGTGGCCGGCTACGCGGAGAGCGCGTACCAGACGGTGAGCGCCGACCTCAAGCACGATCTGGCGTTCAAGGTGCCGCTCATCATCTTCAAGACGCACGTCGACTTCGAGCAGCAGAACGTCATCCCCGGTGCCGTGCAGGAAGGGGTGGCGGCGTTCGCGGAACCCACCCGGAACCGGATGCTCCTGCCGCTCGACGAACCGCCCGACCTGCTCTATCGCACAATCACCCACGAACTGACGCACATCTTCGAGTTCGATATCATCCCGCAGTCGCTGATCCGCCGCGAGGAACCGCTCTGGATCAACGAAGGGCTCTCGGATTACGAGACCGGCTACTGGACCCCGCTCGACCTGGCGACGGTGCGCGACGCGGCCGTGGCGGACATCGTCCCGAAGATGACCGAACTCAAAGGCTACGGCAATTTCTCGAACCCGCGCCTGATCTACAACCTGGGCCACGTCGCCTTCGAGTTCATGGAGTCGCGCTGGGGCAAGGAGGGCATTCGCCAGTTTCTGTTCTCGCTGAGGAAGAGCGTCATCGGCGGCGGCGAGAGCGCCTACGACGAGGCGTTCAAGCTGAAGGCCGAGGAGTTCGACCAGCAGTTCGAGAAGTACCTCAAGGACCGGTTCAAGCCGTTCCGCGACAAGGAGCGGCCGCTCGATTACGGCCGTGACCTGGCGCCGAACCCGGAGAAATCGCGGTACTCGAACGCCCTTTCGGTCGAGCCGTCGCCCTCCGGCGATCTCGTGGCGATCGTCACCGGCAACCGCCGCGACCAGGAATACGACATCGTCCTCGTCTCGTCGAAGGACGGCCAGGTGGTGCGCAACCTGACGCCCGGGTTCGACAAGAACATGGGCTTCCAGTACCTCACGATCCCCGGCACACGGTGGAACACGGTACCGTGGCTCGCGTGGAGCCCGGGAGGCGACCGCATGGCCTTCTTCGTCCGGTTCGGCAAGAGCAAGGGGCTGGTCATCCAGGACGTCGTGTCGCGAAAGATCCTCCAGCGCCTCGACCTGCCGACCGTTGACGAACCCGAGTCGCCGAGCTTCTCGCCCGACGGTCGCGTCATCGCGTTTGCCGGCCTGCAGAACGCCAAGAGCGACCTGTTCTCGGTGAACCTGGAGAGCGGTGAAGTGACCAACCTGACAGAGGACCCGTTCTACAACTACGGGCCGACCTATTCGCCCGATGGCAAGTCGATCGTCTACCTGGCACGGGTGAGCGGCAACGAGAAGCTCTTCCGGCTCGATCTCGCCTCGAAGAAGGCGACGCAGGTCACGTTTGGCACGCACGACGATGCGGCCGCGCGGTTCCTGGATGCCGACACCATCGTCTTCGCGTCCACCGCCATCGACCCGGCGCAGTCGGTGGACCCCGAGGTCGCGCGCAACGGGAACATCTACAACCTGTGGACGCTCAACCTGAAGAACGGTGAACTGAAGCAGTACACCGACTCGCTGGGCGGCAACCTCTCGCCGGTGGTCCTGAAGGACGCCAAGGGCACCAAGGTCGCGTTCATCACTTACTACAAGGGGCAGTACGGCCTGCACACGATGGAGCTGAACAAGCCGCTCAGGTCGGCGGCCACCGCCGATTTCGGCGCGCCGGGGCCGGTCATCGACTTCCAGGCGCCGCTCAGCCACACGCTGGTGGGGCAGAACGTCAGGAAGAAGAAGACATTCGAGAAGATGTTCCTCGAAGGGCGACCGAGCATCAGCGCGGGCGTCACCAACAACGGCGACTTCTTCGGTGGAACCGAAATCAGCTTCACCGACGTGATGGGCGACCACCGCTTCAACTTCACGGCGGGCGCGATCATGCAGTACACGACCTTCGCCGGGTCGTACATCGACATGTCGAAGCGCTTCCAATGGGCGGTGCAGGGGATCTACCAGAAGCTGTTCTATTACGGCACCAACCCCTACAACTACGACCCGCTGCTGAACCCGATCGTCAGCCGCGACCAGGCACAATCCACGCGGTCGGTCAAGGGCGGCAGCGTCTTCGGGATCTACCCGCTGGATCCGTACCGCCGCCTGGAAGTGTCGGCCGGCTTCTTCAACCAGTCCGACTCGTACAACGATCAGCAGTTGACAGATACGGCTGCGGCATACCCTGGAACTGGCTTGCTCAACTTCAGCGGCTCGCTCCTTCCGTTCAGCGTCAGCTTCATCCAGGAAACTACGGTGTTCCGCGAGTTCGGTCCGCTGTCCGGCAACACGATGCGGATCGTCTTCGATTACGCCCCGAAGGTCGGCTCGCTGATGTCCCGGCGGACGATCGACGTCGACGTGCGCTACTACCAGCGTCTGTTCAGCACCGGCGTGCTGGCGGCGCGCTTCCGCGGCTTCAAGAGCGTCGGCGACTACCCGGACTACCTGTTCTTCGGCGGGCTCTCGGAAATGCGCGGATACGACTACCTGGAGTTCATCGGCCAGAATGTCGTCTTCGGCAACGTCGAACTGCGCTTCCCGATTGTCGAGGCGATGCTGACGCCAATCGGGCTCCTGGGCGGCGTGCGCGGCGTGTTCTTCTTCGACATCGGCGCCGGCTGGTACAAGAACCAGGGATTCCAGTTCGCCACGTCGAAGACGGAGACGTTCCAGCAGCAGACGGGTGTCACGGTCGACGCGGACGGTAACCTCGTCGGCATCTACACTCCGCCGACCACGGTCACCGGGTTCCGCTTGAGGGATGCACGGGCTTCGTACGGCGTCGGCCTCGAGACGTTCCTCCTCGGCTTCCCGATGCACTTCGACTGGGCCTGGCGCACGACGTTCAACACGTCGTGGGAGGACGCCTACTACGGCAACTCGGCCGACTGGCGGAAGCCGCGCTTCAGCTTCTGGATCGGCTACGACTGGTAGCCCCTTCTAGCTGGTGATCTTCACGGGGACCAGCTCGGTCGCTTCGCCTTCTGCGCCCTTGGCCTTGACTTCGATCAGGTACTCGCCGGCGGCGAAGCCCGCCAGCGGAAGGTCCAGCTGGTAGTACGTGGACGGCGCCTCCGGCGCGCGCACCTGCACATCCGCCATGCCGTTCCCCGCACGGTTCAGCACCCGGGCGGTGACGATGGGAACCTCGGTTCCGGGCGCGTAGGCTTCGAAGCGGACGAGCAGCCGTTCGGTCCGCCGGAATTCCCGGCTGGCGGTGGGCACGCGGGATGGGTTCGCGGCCAGCGCCTGGAACTCGCGCGCGTTCGCGCTGCGGAAGACGGCCGGCGTACTCAGCGCGACCTGGACTGCGGTGAGATCGGGGACCTTGAAATCGCGGACGTCGGTGTCGAGCGTCTCGCCACCCGCACCTTGGACCGCCATTCGCAGTTGCATCTGGCCGGGATCCGCATCGAACGTCACGCTCGACGCCCCGCGCGGTGGCGGCGGCAGTGATGCGGCGGCGCCGTCCTGACTGGCCGGCACGCCACCTGCGGGAGGCGCGGCCGGGGTGCTGGCGGTCGCGATCGGCGGCGCCTCTCCGTCGTTCACCGGACCCCGATAGTAGATCCGGTCCCCTCCGGAAGCTTGGATGACAACGCTCGCCACCCGGCTCCGGTCGAGCCCCGGCACTGGCGGCAGCGGCTCCCACACAAACGTCACGCGCGTCTTGCCGTTCTGTCCCCGTCCGGTGCCGAGCCAGCTGCGTATGTAACGGCCGCGGCGCGGCTCGGAAATCGACCCCAGCGCCTTGGTCACCGCCGTCGGGACGGCCGGGCGTGGCGGCGCCAGCGACCGCGCCATCTCTTCCTTCGTCAGCGCCCAGTATCCACGGCGCGCACGCACTTGCACGCCCGACCGCCGGGTCTTGACCTTGATCTCGTGGAACTTCCCATCTGCAACGGTGTGCGGGGAGTTGTACCCGATCAGGTAGTAGGCGCTCGAATCGCGAACAACCTGCTTGAGGCCGGCTTCGAGATCGTTGCGATTGATGATCGCGCGCCCGTCGGTCTGGCTCGCCAGCGTGCGTAGCGTGTCGAGCGTGGCCTGCAGGAACTGCCGATCGGTGTTCTGGCCGACCCCTTCCGAGACGTCGAACTCGCCGGTGGCGAGGCCTCGCGGGTCGAGCGCGTAGATCGCCGTGTTGTTGCGGTTCGCCGCGTCGTACACCCGGCGCATCTCCTCCTGAATGTCCAGGTTGGCGTAGAAACTCGTCCGATCGTCCAGCGACTCGAGCCCCTGCGCGCCGCGCGCCGGATTGCCGAGGCCCGGCATCGACGAGATCGGGTCGTTCAGTTGCGCCGGCAGGATGTTGCTGAACCCCTCGCTGACCAGGATCACTGCCTTGCGCCCTTCACGAAGGGAACCCATGTGCGTCACCAGCGACTCGAGCGCCGACAGCGTCACCTGGTTGCGAATCCGCTCGACCACCGAAGCCGGGTACATCGCGTACTGCTCCTCGAGCGGATGCCGCGGCTGGTAGTCGTACTTGCGCCCTTCGAAGTGCTGGATCGCCGACAGCATGGCGTCCTGGTTGCGCGACATCAGCACCGAGCTGATAGGCATCAGCGGGTACATGATGGCCACCATGTCCGCCGGGGCCAGCTGCTTCTGGATGAAGGCGGTCAACGTCGGCCTCACGGCCATCGCCGACATGCGCCGGACGTGGTAATCGTCGAGAAAGATCGCGAACAGCCGCACGTCCTCGCGCGAGGCTTCCGCCTCTTCGTCGTACTCGCTGCGAATCTGTTTCGGATCGGGGTCGCCGGGCTTCGGGATACCGTCCACTTTCACGAGCTTGAACGTCTCGATCTTCTGCGGCTGGCCGTCTTCCGTCACCTCGAAATCGGCCTCGGCCAGGTCCGGGACGGGCTTGCCGTCCCTGTCGGACACGATGACGTCCACGCGCACGAAGTTGACGCCCGCGCGGAAGGTCGGAGGCCGAGGTTGCTGGCCCTGCGGCGGGTCCTGCGGCTGGCCGCCCTGTTGTCCTGGCCGCTGCTGGGGCGGCGGCGCCTGCTGCCGGGCGAAGAGCGGCGTCGGCGGCGCCCGAAGCGTCATCAGGAATGCCAGTGCGACGAGGCCAACGAGGCGCGGTGTGAGAACCATAGGGAATTCCCGCGTGCTCTACTCGACAGGCGCAACGCTCACACCAACTCCGACCGGACAGGTTGATGATAACATCTTGTCTTCTCACAAGGAGACACCCTATGCCGCAGGAATCGACCGTGACCGGCTTGCCGCTCACCGTACTGGCCGAGGACGAACAGCTGTTCCGCGACAGCGTGCTCGAGTTCGCCGATCAGCGTATCCGGCCTCTGGTCCGGGACATGGACGAACACGCCAAGGTCCCTCGCTCGCTGCTCGACGAGCTGTTCGATCTGGGCGTCATGGGCATCGAGATCCCCGAGGCGTTCGGCGGCGCCGGCGCCAGTTTCTTCCACTCGGTCCTGGCCGTCGAGGCGCTCTCGCAAGTGGACCCGTCGATCGGCGTGCTCGTGGACGTCCACAACACGCTGGTCATCAACGCGCTGATCCGCTGGGGCAGCGACGACGTGAAGCGGCGGTTCCTGCCGGCGCTGTCGGCGAGAACCGTCGGGGCCTACGCGCTGTCGGAGGCGGGGTCGGGCAGCGACGCGTTTGCCCTGACGACGCGCGCGGTCGAGCGCGACGGCGGCTTCGCGCTGAACGGCCAGAAGCTCTGGATCACCAACGGCAACGAGGCCGACCTGTTCATCGTGTTCGCCAATGTCAACCCCGACGCCGGCTATCGCGGCATCACGGCGTTCCTCGTCGAGCGGGGGGCGGCCGGCTTTACCGTCGGCAAGAAGGAAGACAAGCTGGGCATCCGCGCCAGCAGCACCTGCGAACTGCTATTCGAGGACTGTGTCGTGCCGCGGGACCGCGTCCTGGGCGAAGTCGGCAAGGGCTACAAGGTCGCCATCGAGACCCTCAACGAGGGCCGCATCGGGATTGGCGCACAGATGATTGGCCTGGCGCAGGGCGCGCTCGACCATGCCGTCCGCTACACCAGGGAACGGAAGCAGTTCGGCAAGGCGATCGCCGACTTCCAGGCGGTGCAGTTCCAGCTGGCCCAGGCGGCCACCGAGCTCGAGGCGGCCCGCCTCCTCGTCTACAACGCCGCCCGCCTGCGCGACGCCCGCCGCCCGTTCCTCAATGAGGCGGCCATGTGCAAGCTGTTCTCGTCCCAGATGGCGGAACGCGTCACCTCGCTCGCCGTCCAGCTCTACGGCGGCTACGGCTACGTGAAGGACTACCCCGTCGAAAAGCTCTTCCGCGACGCGAAGATCGGACAGATTTACGAGGGGACGTCGAACATGCAGCTGCAGACGATTGCGAAACACATGCTCTCGTAGTCGGGGCTGACGCAGAAGAGTCGGTTCTGACGATGAAGAGTCCTGAATCCTGCACGTATGACTGAAA
>Ga0209745_1000435_pt1 | contig 25124 bp, 25 predicted proteins | sample BarGraNGADG00312_FD_184495 | JGI IMG/M metagenome (GOLD analysis project Ga0209745, IMG submission 184495) | Arctic peat soil microbial communities from Barrow, Alaska - Barrow Graham LP Ref core NGADG0004-312 (SPAdes) (version 2) | ecosystem: Environmental > Terrestrial > Soil > Wetlands > Peat...
TCGCCGCCGCACTGGAGCAGCACGACGTCGTGCGCAGTGGACCTTCTGGGCGTTCATCCCGCTCGCTACGGTGCTAGCCGGCGCCGCCCTCGTCATCTGATTCGGCACTTGGACCGGGTCGCGGCGACCAGGTTGGCGTTCCTGTTGGGCATTCCCGCACTGGTCGCGGCGGGTGCCTACGAGGGGGTGAGCGAAGCTCCTGCGATCACGGCGACGGTCGGCTGGCCGTCCACCATGGTTGGCCTGGTGGTCAGCTTCGCGGTCGCGTATGCGTCTGTTGCCTGGTTGTTGAGGTTCGTCACCCGGCATCCGATCACAGTGTTCATCTGGTACCGCGTGGCGCTGGGCCTGGTGATCTGTGCACTGCTGGTGGCTGGGACCGTCACGGCCTCCTAGCCTCGCCGATCAGGTTTGCGCCCTGGTGGTGCGCCTGCCTTCGCAGCGAGCGCGACCGGCCGGTCTGCGTGAATCAAGATCGGGTTTGGAGCTGGTCCAGGCGTAGGCGGTGCTGGTTGTCGAACAGTCTGCGGTAGGCGAGCTGGACCGAGAGCAGGCAGCCCAGCGCGGTGCTGCTGGCGATGACGAACATGATGACGATCTGGTAGCGCACGGCCGTGTCCGGCGAGGCTCCGCCAAGGATCTGGCCGGTCATCATGCCTGGCAGGCTGACGATCCCCATGATGGCCATGCTGTTCAGGGTGGGGATCATGCCGGTGCGCAGCGCGTCACGCCGCGGGCCGTGTGCGGCTTCCCAGCGGGTGGCGCCCACCGCTAGCAGGCCCTCGATCTCGTCCCTGCCTGCGTCCAGGTTCGAGGTGAAGCGGTCGACCGCGAGGGACACCCCGGTCAGTGAGTTGCCCAGCACCATGCCGAGGATCGGCACCGAGTATTGGGGCAGGAACCACGGCTGGACGTCCAGAATGCCTCTGAGGGCGAGCCCGGTGACCAGGAATGAGCTGGCCATGATCGACACGAAGCTATCCAGCAGGAGTCGCGGGTAGGACCGCTTGGGACGCCCGGCGGCCGCGTGGGCCGCCAGGATTGTCATGACCACCCCGATACCGATCACGGGCAGCGGATTGTTCAGCGCGAAGACCCAGTTCAGGATCAGGCCCACCAACAGCAGCTGAGCCGTCATCCGCACGCTGGCAATCGCGATGTCGCGTTCGAGGCCGAGCCGAAGGCGCCAGGAGACGAGCAGCGAGACCAGCATCAGTCCCGCGGCGAGGGCGAGCTGCAGATCGCTGATCGGCTCGGTACTCATCGCTGCTCTATCTCGGCCGGCTGGATCTGCCACCTGGTGGTGCCCATTCGTTCCTGGCTCGCGGTGTCGTGCCCCACCCACACCAGTGCCCGTTCGTGGCCGCCGCACCAGTTCAGGATGGCCTGCTCTGCCTTGGCCGCGAGGGCGGGATCGAGCGCGGAGGTCACCTCGTCCAGCAGCAGCACCGTCGGGTCCAGGAGCAGTGCCCTCGCCAGCTGAACGGACTGCACCTCCCCTCCAGACAGGGTGGCCGTTTGTGCCTGGAGGAGGTCGGCGGGTCGACCCAGGGATTCCAGCAGGTCCGTGACCGCGGCCTGGTCGAAGACCCTTGCCTTGTGCACCGATAGCCGGAAGGGTGCGCTCAACACCTCCAGGACGGTGCCCCCCGGCAACGCGGCGCGTTGCGGGACATACATCACCCGCGAACGGTAGGCGGGCACCGACCAGAACTCCGGCGCCTTGCCGCGGAACTCGCACAGTCCACTAGAAAGCGGGTCAAGCCAGGCAAGGGCCCGCAACAGCAGCGTCTTGCCGCTACCCGAGGGCCCATCCACCACCAGGCGATCTCCCGATGCCACCTCGAAGCTGACGCCGCGCCACAGCATCCGCCCACCGACCTGCCGCGCCGCATCACGGATCGTCAACAGCTGGACCATGCGCCTCCCTGACCCGTCCATACGCCCTGTACCCCGCGGACCAATCCACTGTATCGAATCCCGATATCGCATGGCGATATTGGTAGACTGGACGAACGGGCCCTTGACCGGCGCGACACAAAGGGGCGGCCAGGCGATGAACGAGCTGATGCGCGGCGCGGTCCGGTTGCACGTGTTGCACCACGCCAGTCAGGAGCCCGTCCACGGCGCCTGGATGGCCGCCGAACTCGAACGCCACGGCTACCGGATCAGCCCCGGCACCCTGTACCCCACGCTGCACCGGATGGAAGCCGAGGCGCTCCTGGCCTCGCAGATGGTCGTCGTCGACGGACGCTCCAGACGGGTCTATCGCGCCACTCCGGCCGGATGCGACGCCCTCGCCGAAGGCATCCTCGCACTGAAGGAGATGGCGCACGAGATACTCGGCATTCCCCGTGACCAGTTCTAGCCATGCCGCCACCTCGCCCGATGCCCACCGGCCATGAACTGGGAGCAGCCCGAGCCGGCTCCGAGGAGCGCGCCACGGTTCACCGCTGCGACGTGGTGGCGTCGATGCCGACTGACGAGCCGGCAAGGCATGGATCGAAGCCGGCTCCACAGTGGGCCCCGGCTCGCTCATCCGGGAGGTCCTGGTGACCGGCCCGGACCTTCCCGGCGGACTGGACAACCCTGTCGAGCCGACGCCTGCACGAGACCAGCGGGCAAACCACCCACCCCGGCACAGCGCTGGAGGTGTCTACGGTGTTCCTCGGGCTGGGGCCTGACCTCATTCGGGAGCCCGGTCGCGCACCTGGACTACCTGGGTCGGACAGCGCAGGCGACACGGCCAGATCGGGATGCGGTTGCCCAGGTGCTGCCCCACATGTGCCCCACGAGACCTACGGGCGGGTGCGTGAAATGATCAAATTGGCCAGTAAACCCGATATTGCAGCGAGCACCGAGCGAGGTTCAACTCCACTCGCGCCCAGAGCGGCGGATCCTCAACCCGACAAGGGATGACGTGCTCCCGCGAGGCAGCGGCGCGCCGCTAGCGCTCGCGAGGCCGAATCGGGCCGACGGCAGGGCAAGGGTTGTGACCTCGACGATAGGTGGCAGGAATCCAACACCACGCGGCGAGCCGTAGTCTCAGTTCTAGTCTCATTTGCCTGCGTCCGGGGCAGTCCGCGGGTGTGCGCGGTTCCGGCGAAATGCCCAGCCACGGTCATGTATGGACAGCCCGGAACGGCACTATGCCCTACTGCTAAGCGGGTTGAGGGCTTCAACCCTCTCGTGAGTTCAAATCTCACCACCTCCGCCATGACAAGGGGAAACGCCCCTCCCGAGCATGTCTCGGGAGGGGCGTTCTTAGGCCTCTTTGGGCCTGTGGTCTCAGTTTTGGTCTCAGTTGTGTAATCGAACACGCCCACCACGCGGGCGACGGCGGACGGCGGGGCGGGCCGGCTCCGGGGTGCGGGGCACCACACGATCTGCAGCATCCAAAGGCCTCCATTGACGACCACCGGACGCGGGATTAGCGTCGAGGTGGGGCAATGTCGATGAGGACGGTTCGTCAACCCGCCGTCGCGGGCCACTTCTACCCGGGCCTCCCTGCAGTTCTGGGGCGCCGGGTGGAAATCCTGCTCGACCACGCCCGTGCAGCCACCGAGTCCCGGCTCCGGGCGCCGAAGGCGCTGATCGTTCCCCACGCCGGCTACGCATACTCGGGTCCCACGGCTGCCCGGGGCTATGTCCTGCTCGAACCGGCGAGGGCGGGGATCCGGCGCGTGGTGCTGATCGGCCCGGTCCACCATTTCGGCTTCGTCGGGCTCGCATTGTCGTCGGCGGAAGCTTTCGCCACACCACTGGGGGAAGTGGCGCTTGACCACACCCTCGACACCCAGCTTCTGGAACTGCCACACGTCATCGGAGCCGATCGCTACCACGGCCCGGAGCACTCCCTCGAGGTCCAGCTGCCGTTCTTGCAGCACGTCCTCGAATCATTCGTCCTCATTCCGGTCGTTGTGGGCGACGCGACACCGCAGCAGGTCGCCGCCGTCATCGAGACCTCCTGGGGTGGCCCGGAAACCCTGTTGGTGATCAGCTCCGACCTGTCCCACTACCTGCCCTACGACATGGCGGAGGCGCTGGACCGGGACACGGTGCAGCGGATCCTCGACCTGCGTTGGCCATTGCCGGATCACGCTGCGTGCGGCGGCAGGGCCGTCGATGGGCTACTCCTCGCCGGAAAGGAGCACCACCTGCACACGGCGCTGGTGGATCGCCGCAACTCCGGCGACACGGCGGGCGACCGGGAACGGGTCGTCGGCTACGCCGCTGTGAGCTTCACGGAAGCCGCTACCACGGAGGGACAGGATGAGCAGCACTGAAGTCATGACTCCGACCGCCCGCGAGCGGGCGGCCCGTCGCCGTCCTGCCCCGAGGACGTTGCACCCTGCGTCGGACCCTTCTGCCGGGCTGATCCTGCTCGGGCTCGCCCGCTCGGCGATCGCGGCCCGGGGTGCTTCGGTCCCACGCACAGGCCGAGAACCCGCCTGGCTCGCCCGCCCGGGGGCGGTGTTCGTCACCCTGACGAGGAACGGTCGGTTGCGCGGGTGCACCGGATCGATCGAACCGAGGCGGAGCCTGCGTGAGGACGTCATCAGGAACGCCTCCGCTGCGGCGTTCCACGATTCCCGGTTCCCACCGCTTCCCGCAGCAGAGCTCCCGCATGTGCGGATCGAGGTTTCGTTACTCTCGCCCACAGAGCAGCATTCGTTCAACACAAGGGAGGACCTGCTGGCAAGGTTGCGGCCGGGGGTCGACGGCCTGATCCTGAGTTGGCACGGTCACCGCGGCACGTTCCTGCCCCAGGTGTGGGAGCAGGTGCCCGACCCTGAGGACTTCCTCACCCATCTGCTGCACAAGGCACGCCTGCCGGTGTTCTTTTGGGAGCCCGACGTGACCGTACGTCGCTTCACCGTCACCGCCTGGTCGGAGCCGGCCGAATCCCCGAGGCGGATGTCGACGTGACCAGTGATCCGGTGCTGCACCCGGCACGCTGGTGGCACCAGCTCGCCGACGGCCGGATCCAGTGCGACCTGTGCCCTCAGGAGTGCAAGCTCCGCGAGGGTCAGCGGGGTGCCTGCTTCGTCCGCCGTCGCGATGGCGAACAGGTGATGCTCACGACGTACGGGCTCGCGTCCGGCTTCTGCATCGATCCGATCGAGAAGAAGCCGCTCGCCCACTTCTACCCCGGCACCAGCGTGCTCTCCTTCGGCACCGTCGGCTGCAACCTGGCCTGCCGGTACTGCCAGAACTGGGACATCAGTACGTCCCGGGACCCTGAGCGCCTGCAGGATGCGGCTGCGCCAGACGCGATCGCGAGGGCGGCCACCCAGTTCGGTTGTCGCAGCGTCGCGTTCACCTATAACGATCCGGTCATCTTTGCCGAGTACGCGATGGACGTCGCCGACGCCTGCCACGAGGCCGGCGTGCGCACTGTCGCTGTGACGGCAGGGTTCATCCACGAACGTCCTCGCCGGGAGTTCTTCGCCCACATCGACGCAGCCAACGTTGACCTGAAGGCCTTCACTGAGGAGTTCTACGCGTCGCTGACCCGCTCACACCTTCAGCCGGTGCTCGACACGATCAGCTACCTCGCCCACGAAACGTCGGTGTGGCTGGAACTGACCACGCTGCTGATCCCGGGCCACAACGACTCCGCTGCGGAGATCGGCCGACTCGCCACCTGGGTCGCCACCGAGCTCAGCCCCGACGTGCCGCTCCACTTCTCCGCCTTCCACCCGTCGCACCACCTGCGGGATGTGCCCCCCACCCCTCCCGCCTCGCTGTCGCGAGCGCGACGCATCGCGATGGATCGCGGCCTGCGCAACGTGTACGTCGGCAACATGCACGATCCCGCCGGTGAGACCACCTGGTGTTCCGGCTGCGGCGCGGCCCTGATCCGGCGCGACTGGTACCGGATCCTTGAGTACCGCCTGCGCGCCGACGGCAGCTGTCCCGATTGTGGTCTGGCCGTCCCCGGTCGCTTCGCCGAGACCGCCGGCGACTTCGGCCCACATCGCATCCCGGTCAGTATCGGCGGTTTCTGAGCCCGGGTGTGCGGTGCCTGGCGGCCCTTTCCCGCGGACCCAGCCCAACCCGAAGGCTAGGCAGCTCAGTTGTCACCTGTCCGTGCAGCAGACCCACCCAAGCGTCGTACAGCTGAGCGACCCGATCAGCCGCCTGGCGCGAAGCAGCTGCCTCAGTTCCCGGGTTGGCGGCAACGTGGGCAGTCTGCCTTCTGCGCTCCGGCGCCCCGCTCACTGCCTGAGTAGCTCGAGGAGGTGCATGGCTGCGGCTGCTTCGGCGCTCTTCGGTCCGGTGACTACCGAGACGACCCACTCCGCTCCGCTGTCGGAGGGTAGCTGAACCACGGAGAGGCCTGCGGCTTGCGGCTTGGATGAGATCGTCTGTGGCACGAGCGCCGCGCCGAGGCCCCGATGGACAAGGTCCAGCAGGGTGTGGATGTCGTTGACCGTGCACCGCACTCGGCGGTGGACTCCGTGTGCCCGGCAGACCTCGTCGTTGATCGCCCGCACCGCCCAGGACGCATGGAAGTCGACATAGTCGAGCCCGTCCAGGTCGGTCCAGTCGGCCTTGGCCTGGTTGGCCAGTGGATGTTCGCGTGGACACAGGAGGAGGATTGGTCGCCGACCGATCTCCACCCGGTCGAGGGTGCCGATGTGGTCGGAGCTTGCGACAAAGGCCGCGTCCAGCTCGCCGCTGCGCACCATGTCGAGCAGGTCGTAGGAGCCCGCTTGCGTGAAGTGGATGGTCACCTGCGGGTAGCGACGATGGAAGCGCTCGAGCAGCGCTGGCACATCCACAACCCCGAGGCACTGTTCGGCGCCGACCCGCAGTTGACCAGAGAGCTCGCGCGTGACCCGAACCACGGCGTCGCGGCCGGCGCTGGCTTGGCTGAGCAGCCCGCGGGCGTAAGGGAGCAGCGCTAGTCCGGCATCGGTCGGTTCGACGCTGCGGGTGGTGCGGGTGAACAGCACGCTGCCCAACTCGGCTTCCAGCCCCCGGATCGCAGCCGAAAGACCGGACTGGGACACGCCACAGAGAGCGGCAGCACGGGTGAAGTGCTGCTCGTCGGCCAGCGCAACGACATACTCCATCTGCCGAAGGTCCATTGATCGAATCCTCTTCTGAATCTGATGACATGCACTTGTTGGACTTCTAGGTTAGCGTCCGCTTATCGTGGCAGCCAGTGCGGCGACCAGATCGCACCGACAGCTCCAGTGAGGTTCTCCCCGTGATCCAACGCAGTCTCGGTCACCGTTCCGTCAGCGCCATAGGCCTCGGCGGGATGCCGATGTCCATCGAAGGCCGCCCAGACGCAGAGCGCTCGACCGCCACGATCCACGCCGCTCTGGACGCTGGGGTGACGCTGATCGACACCGCCGACGCTTACCACCTGCACGCTGGAGAGGTGGGCCACAACGAGGAACTGATCGCCCGGGCGCTGCGCAGCTACGGCGGCGACACCAGCGAGGTCCTGGTGGCGACCAAGGGCGGCCATCTGCGTCCCGGCGACGGAAGCTGGACCCAGGACGGACGCCCCGAGTACCTGAAGGCCGCAGCGAAGGCTTCGGCAAAGCGCCTCGGGGTCGAGGCGATCGGCTTGTACCAGTTCCACCGTCCGGATCCCAAGGTGCCCTACGCCGAGTCGGTGGGTGCAATCCGGGACTTGCTCGACGAGGGCCTGATCCAAATGGCTGGCATCTCCAACGCCAGCGTCGAGCAGATCGACCAGGCATACGAGGTGTTGGGCGGCCGGCTGGTATCGGTACAGAACCAGTTGTCGCCCTCCCACCGCTCGAGCCTGGTCGAGCTGGAGCACTGCGCGAAGCTCGGAATCGCGTTCCTGCCGTGGCGCCCGCTCGGCGGCATCGGCAACGCGGCCGCGCTTGGTGACCGGCACGACTCCTTCGCCGCCATCGCTGCCAACCACGGCGTCAGCCCGCAGCAGATCGCTCTTGCCTGGGAGTTGGCCCTGGCCCCGATCGTGATCCCGATCCCGGGAGCTTCGCGTCCGGAAAGCATCCAGGACTCGGCGCAGGCCGCCAACCTTGTCCTCACCCCAGACGAGCTCGCCCTGCTCTCGCAGGCCCACTGATCCAAGGAGAACACATGAAGACGTTCACCATGCCCGGCACCGACCTGGTTGTTCCAGCGGTGGTCACCGGGGTGATGCGCATCCAGGAGAAGACCGACGCAGAGGTCAAGGCCCTGTTCGACGCTTCGCTGGCTGCAGGCATCAACTTCTTCGACCACGCCGACATCTACGGCTCGGGGACGGCGCACGGCTGCGAGGCGCGGTTCGCCGAGGCGCTGCGGCTGACCGCGTCCCAGCGCTCGGAGATCGTCCTGCAGACGAAGGCCGGCATCGTCAAGGACGGGCCCTACTTCGACTTCTCCTACGAGCACATCATCGAGGCGGTGGACGGGTCGCTGTCCGCTCTGGACACCGACTACCTCGACATCCTCCTGCTGCACCGGCCCGACGCCCTGGTGGAGCCCGAGGAGGTCGCCCGCGCGTTCGACGAGCTGGCCGCGGCCGGCAAGGTGCGCAGCTTCGGGGTGTCCAACCACACCCCGGGCCAGATCGAGCTGCTGAAGAAGTACGTCCGGCAACCGCTGGTGGCAAACCAGGTGCAGCTGTCGATCACGCACGCCCCGATCATCGCTCAGGGCGTCGCCATGAACATGGCCGGCCTGGACCAGTCGATCAGCCGGGATGTCGGCATCCTCGACTACTGCCGGCTGCACGACATCACCATCCAGGCATGGTCGCCGTTCCAGGCCGGGTTCTTCACCGGGGTGTTCCTCGGCAACCCGGACTACCCGGAGCTGAATGCGGTCATCGACCGGCTGGCCGCCACCTACGACGTCCCGGTCGAGGCGATCGCGACCGCGTGGATCATCCGCCACCCGGCCCAGATGCAGGTCGTGCTCGGCACCACCAGCCCCGAGCGCGTCACGGCCGCCGCCAAGGGCGCCGACATCGTGCTCAGCAAGCCGGAGTGGTACGAGCTGTACCGGGCCGCGGGTCACCTGGTGCCGTAGTCGCCAACAGGATTGGCGGCAATCAGGGCTGGCTCCGAACTCGCGGGTTCGAATCAGCCGATTTCGATACGTGTCCATCGAGCGCAGCGGCAGTCCGTACGCGGCCCACCACGCGACTTGACCAGTCGGTTGCCCAGGTCTTCGCCCTGTTCCCTGAAAGTCCTGCATGACCAAGAACCTGACCGTTGGCCCGCCGGTTCGCCTCATCATCCTTTTCACCCTGCCGCTGCTGGTGGGCAACCTCTTCCAGCAGCTCTACGCCGTCACCGACGCCATGGTTGTGGGCCGCCTTGTGGGTGTGGAGGCGTTGGCGGCAGTGGGCGCCTCGGGCAGCCTGCAGTTCCTGTTGTTCGGGTTCGCCATGGGCGCCTCGGCTGGTCTGGCCATCCCGGTGGCCCGGGCCTTCGGCGCCGGCGACCTGGCTGCGATGCGCCGCGCGGTCAGCGCGGGCATCCTGATCAGCACATGCATCGCGGTCGCCATCGTCGTGGTCGGCACTCTCGGCTCACGAACCCTCCTTGTCTGGATGGGCACCCCCGCGGAGTTGATGGATGCTGCCACGACGTTCCTCACGGTGCTGTTCAGTGGTGCCGTCGCGACCGTAGCCTTCAACTTCCTCAGTGCCGTGATCAGGGCACTGGGCGACAGCCGCACCCCTTTGCTGTTCCTCGTCGTCGCGTGCGTGCTGAACGCCGCCCTTGTGGTGCTCTTCATCGCGGTCTTCAAGCTCGGTGTTGGCGGCGCAGCAGCGGCAACCCTGGTCGCCCAGGCGATCGCGGTGGGGTTGTGCCTGCTGTTGATCGCGCGCCGAATGCCGGAACTGAGGCTGCGTCGCGGGGATTGGCGCATCAGCGCTGCTGAGACGGGAGAGTCGGCCAAGCTCGGCCTGACCCTTGGCTTCCAGATGTCGGTGATCGCGATCGGTGCCGCGGTACTGCAGTACGGCATCAACCAGCTGGGGACGGAGGCCGTCGCCGCCTTCACCGCTGCGATGCGGGTCGACCAGGTCGCGGTGATACCCCTGGCGTCGGTCGGGGTCGCCATGAGCACCTACGTCGCCCAGAACCATGGCGCGGCGGAATGGTGGCGCATCCGGTTCGGGGTGCTCCGGGCCTCCCTGCTGGCTGTGGTCCTCTCTCTCATCCTCGGCGCGACGATCACGATCTTCGGAACCGACATCGTTCGGCTCTTCGTGGGCGACGGGGAGGATCGCGTCGTCGCCATGGCCCACCAGTACCTCATCATCAACGGAGCCCTGTACTGGGTGCTCGCTGTGCTCTTCCTGCTCCGCAACGCGCTCCAGGGACTCGGCGCCACCGTCATACCGACGATGGCGGGGGTGATGGAGCTTGTTGCCCGCAGCGCGGTCGGCCTGCTGCTGATCGGACAGGTGGGGTTCCTCGGGGCCTGCCTGGCCGCACCGCTGGCCTGGGTGGGAGCGCTGCTGCCCGTCGCGATCGCCTGGGTCATCCACCGGCGACGGCTGATTCAGGCAGAGTCCGAGGCCACCGATGACCTGATCGAGACCGACGCCGTCCAACTGACAGCGCGCTAGCCCCACCCACCACCGCTGTCCAGCAGCCGGGCACGTCCTTCTCGACTACGACAGTGGAACGCCGCTGCTCCTGTTGGCTGCGCTGCTCGTGGTGATGGTCGTCGACGTTGGCGATGATCATCCGCGCGATCTCGGCTGATCATGCAGCGCCGCGGTTGTTGTCTGCCCGCGTCCCTTCGCCGGCTGTCAGAGGCCCCGGCTAATGTGGAAACGCCAGCTGGAATCGTGGAGGCCGCCGATGTCCCGTCCGTTTGTCGTTACGCATCACGCCGTCTCCGTGGACGGGGCCACCACGGGGTTCGATGTTGATCTCGGAAGGTTCTACTCACTTGTATCGACGTGGTCGGAGGACGTGACGCTCACCGGCGCCGACACCGTGCTCCAACAGGAGGACGCGCTCGCCGCAGTGCCCGGCCCAGGGGCTGCAGAAGATGGTCCGCTGCTCGCCGTGGTCGATGGACGCCGACGCGTGAGCGCCTGGGCGCAGCTGCGGGACGCCGGGTACTGGTCCGGCGTGCTCGGGATCCACTCCGAGTCGGCTGTACCTCGTCCCGGAGCTCGTGCTGACGAGGAGCTTGTGGTGGGGGCCGACCGCGTCGACCTCGCCGCGGCACTGGAGAGCCTCGCCGCGCGGGGAGCGAAGACAGTCCGTGTCGACAGCGGGGGAGGTCTGGTGGGAGCGTTGCTCGATAGCGGGCTTATCGACGAGGTCAGTCTGCTGGTTCATCCGGTGCTGTCGGGCGTAGGCAAGCGCTGGTACGGCACGTCCGCGATGACGTCCGTGCTCGAACTGATCGCGAGCCAGACATACGACGACGGGGTGGTGTGGCTGCGCTATCGCCTGTCCAGCTGAGCGGCATTTCGGTCGCACCTGAACCAACCCACGAGGCCACTCTCGCGCCGCCCCCGGTGGTCGATACCCGTACTTCTGGTTCGCAGAAGGTTGCCGACTTGGCCCCGTCGCCGGTCGCGGTCACCTCCGGTTCTGCCGCCGAGGGCGTGGTCGATCCCGGTTCGGTGCGCTCGTGAACCGTCCCACTCGTGGGACGGTTCAGGGGTGCGCGTCCAGGACGGTGACGTTCATCGGCATGCGGTTGCGGCGGCGGAGGCGTCCGGTCAGCACGTTGCGTATGCCGCGCCCTACCAGGGTCGCCGTGGTCAGGTCCCGGAACTCGGCGGCGTCGGAGGTGACGAGGCGGAGCAGGGGTTCAGCGGCGACGTCCGGGGTCTGGCCCCACAGGCCGACGACGACCTGCAGTCCGCCGAGGCGCTGCTGGTACCCCGGCTGGGACGTGACGCTCCCGAGCAGGTCGGTGATGACCAGGCCCGGGTTCATGCCGTGTACCCGGACGCCGGTGCCTTTGGTCTCGGCGCGCAGCGTTTCGGTGAACTGGCGGACCCAGCGCTTGCTCGATGCGTAGGCGTTCTGCAGCGCCACCGGTCCCCGGTCACCCTGGCCGTACACGTTGACGAGGTCACCGTGGCCCTGGCCGAGGAACACCGGCAGTGCGACCCGCGAACCGTGGAACGTGCCGAGGATGTTCGTGCGCACCACCCGCGCGAAATCCTCGACCGGCGTGGACGCGGTGGGTCCGAACACGCCGGAGGCGCCGGCGTTGTTGACCCAGATGTCGAGCATCCCGTGCGCGAGAGCCTCCTCACGCAGCGCCTCGACATCGGCCAACTCCCCCATGTCGCAGCGGAGCCCGGACGCCTCGACGCCCTCGGCCCGCAGCCGTTGGACGGCAGTCGCGACATCGGCGTCCGACCTAGACGCCAGAACCACCGACGCGCCGTGACGACCCAGCAGACCGGCCATCGCAAAGCCCAGCCCGCGCGACGAACCGGTGACGACCGCGACGCGCCCCGCGAGCACGTCCTGACCCGTACCCATAGGTCTCTTCTATGCCACTCGGCGCCCAGGAGCAAGCCCCGACGGCACTGCGGCATCGACGGGGTCTGCCGCGGCCCGTGGTGGCCAGGAGGGGACGAGCGTAGACGGTGGAGGGCTTCGACCAGGTCTTGGCAGCACGCGCGTCGTGACCACATTGAGACGTCGGCAACCTCCACGACAACGCCTCCCCGCACGTACAGCGGTTTGTTACCATCGCGCAAATGGGCGTCAACAACTACCTGATCGAAGGCGTTTCCGGCAGCGGCAAGACCTCAGTCTGCAAAGAACTGCGACGGCGCGGCTACCACGCCATCAATGGAGACACCGATCTGGCCTACCAGGGCGACCCGGCAACGGGTGAACCGATGGAAGGACTCGCCCACGAGCACCACATCTGGGACGTGGACAGAGTAAGGGCCCTCGTCGCCAATAGGGATCAGACGGTCACCTACTTCTGCGGGGGTTCAAGGAACTCCTCGGACTTCATTGACCTGTTTGACGGCGTCTTCATCCTTGAGGTCGACCTCCACACGCTGGACCGGCGGCTCGACGCCAGGACGGAAGATCAGTGGGGCGGACGACCCACGGAACGGCAACTCATCAGGCGATTGCACCAGACGAAAGAGGACATCCCGACACACGGCATCGCCATCGACGCCACCGCACCCATCAGGCACGTCGTTGATGCGATCCTTCGTAACAGCAAAACCGGCGAGGCAACCTGAGGAGCTCACCCCCTGGCTCGCCGCGGGACCCGAGAAGCTTCTTGGTGACCCGGAATGGAGCACCTACCTGGCTGTGAGGGGGCCTCAGTGATCGCCGAGTGGGGAGTAGCAGAACAGCGGCCGCCCGATCGCGCAGCCGACAACCTTCTGGTAGTAGATGTGGGCATGTGGCACCGCCACATATTGCTTCGCCGGGTTGAGCTGCCGATTTCCCGTCTCGGTCAGCAGCTTGCGGCCAAGGAACGCGTCGTGGGCGGCGAACGCTATCACCGAGTCAGCCACCATCCACTCATCGGTTGCTGCCAGCGCATCGGACGTGCCCGGGAGAGTTGCCCACAGGTTGATCGGCAAGTCGTCGGGGACTCCTTCCGTTGGCATGTCGGCGCCAGTCAGGTAGTCGTCGATGAACACCGCGCCGCTGCTGTGGGGGCCGATCTCGTCCGACTTGGCTTCCTCGATCGCAGTTTCGACGGCGCCGTTCCTGCCCGGCACCTGGTAGAAGTCGACGTAGCTGATCAGGCACTTCCTGTTCCACGACGCGGGGAACATGCCGGCGAAGTCATGGTCGTCATAGCAAACGTCGTAGCTGGCTGAGTAGACCGGCCCGTGGCGCATGCCCAGCGCCTTCGCCGCACCCACCAGCCAGGTCGCGTGAACGGTGTCCGCTGCCGGCTCACCCATCTGGAGGGCGTCCGCGGCTTCCGCGGCCAGAGTGGAGCGAAGGATCGCCGGCTGCACCATCGGAATGACCCCGAAGTACACCCCGAGCCCGGCAACCGAAAGCGAAGCGATCACGATGCCCCAGCGACGAGCTCGCGGCCGCCGCTTAACCTCGGACGCATCGACCACGGCTTTCATGCTACGGGTCGGCAGGCCTGCACTGTCCGGACTTCGACGTAACGAGGGTCGGGCGCGTTACCCGATGTCATCACCTGGCCGGACACCGCGGGACCGGTCCTCTTCCCGAACCGACGTCCTCGGGGCCGTTCCGAGTCTGTACCGCTGGATGCTGGTGGCCCGACTCAAGGATGGGAACCGGACGAGCCAGGAGGGGAGACCCATGCGGGGCTCGGGATCGTCGAAGTAGGAGAAGGACTCGACGAGCCTGATTCCAGGGCTCCATGACTCGACGTCGCTGGGATCCCGTACCGCCCAGTGAATACGGGCCGCCGCGCGCGCAAAGAGCAGGTGGACGTTGTCGATCCGCACAGCGAGCGGCGTGCAGACATCACAGACCAGCTCTGCGCCGGGGAACCGACTTTGGAGGGCCAGGATCAAGTCCTTCACCTGGACCTCATCGAAATACAGGAGGATTGCCTCGGCCACGAACAACACATGGTCAGATTCGTCGTGATCCAGCTGGGCCATCCAGCCGGTTTCGAAAGCCGAACCGGCCAGGTAGCGGTCGCGGTCGGATTCGGGGAGCAATCGCCGTCGTAGAGCGATGACCTGCGGCAGGTCAAGATCGAACCAACGGACCTGGCCGTTGTCAACGCGCTGGAAGCGGGCGTCCAGGCCACAACCGAGATGAACCACCGTGCCTGCGGGGTGGCGCCGCAGGAAGTCGCGGACGAAGCGATCGAACTCGCGTAGCCGGACCACACACTGGACCAGGTCGCCGCGTCCCAGGCGGACGCGTCGCCAGTCGTAGTCGATCTGATCGACCATCATCGAGGCCACCGGATCCCGCACCAGCGGTTCGGGCTCCCGCTGCTCCACAGCCCTCGCCCACAACGGAATCAGCAGGGTTTGCGATACCGGATCGGTCATCTCCACAGCGAGCTTGGGCATGCCCCCTCCAATGCCGGACATGTACATCGTGCCTTCATTTCGGCAGGGCATCCATGGCCAGATGGTCGACTGGACCAACTACCTGCCCGCATTGCCCGAACTGGCGAAGCATTCCACGTGTTCGCGGTCGACTGCCATGGCCACGGCGGCTCCGCCCGCGTGCCGGAGCGGTACACGAACCTCGCCATGGGTCACGACATGGCTCTCTTCCTGCGCAGGATCGTCAGCGCCCCGGCCTACGTCACGGGCAACTCCTCAGGCGGTCTGCTCGCGATTCCCTGAGCACTGGTGTGATGAAGGGCAGTTCCAAGGCTAGAGGGTGATTGCGACGCCTCCGCGTTTGTGCCCGGCCTGGACGATCCGATGCGCTTCGACGATGTCGTGGAGCCGGTAGATCGCGCTCACCACGGGTTTGAGTTTGCCTTCCTCGACGAGGGCGGTGATCTGGTCCAGCCGCTGCGAGCTGAGTTCGAGGTCGCCATCGTCGATTGAGACCCACCGTCCGTTCGCCTCGAGTGCGAGCTTGCAGGCTTCCTTGAGCTTTGAGCTCTTCAGGCCACCCACCGAGTCGAGGACGAAGTTGTAGCGGGCGCCAGGCGGTGCGGTGTCGGACGTGGTGTAGTCGAGGACGTGATCGGCGCCGAGTCCCTGAACGAGGTCGACGTTTGCAGTGCTGCAGACCGCGGTGACGCGCGCGCCGAGGGATTTGGCATATTGCACGGCGATCGTGCCAGACGTTCCGGACGCCCCGTAGATCAGCACGGAGTCGCCCGGTTGGATGTGGCCCCGGTCGACGTACTGGAGGGCGAGCAGGCCGCCGTAGGCCGCGGCGGTGGCGTCCTCGTGGCTGAGGGTGGCGGGCTTGTGTGCCAGGCAGCCGTGGACGCGAGAGTCGGTTTCGGGCATACAGCGGTATTCGGCGTAGGCGCCGAGCCGGAAGCCGGTGCAGCCGTATACCTGGTCGCCGGGGCTGAACCGTGAGGTGTCGGCGCCGGTGGCGTCCACGATTCCGGAGAAGACGAATCCCAGGATCGGCTGGCGGGGCTTGGTGATGCCCATCATGAGCCGGAACGGGACCTGGAGGCGGGGGGTCACCTGGGCTGAGCGGATGAAGATGTCGCTGGCGGTGACGGCGCTGGCGAGAATCCGGACGCGAATCTCGTTCGGCTTCGGTTCGGGGACGGGCAGCTGATCGATGTGCAGCACCTCGGGCGGCCCGTACCGGTCGGCGTGGACGGCTCGCATGGTTGGCTTTGTGGGCATTGGGTTCTCCATTGCTGGTCAGAGGGTCGAGGCGACCTGGTGGAGCGGGATTGCCTGGGCAGTGGGCGGAGGGATGGCTGCGAATCCCTTGATGAGGAGCCAACCGGCGAGCACGAGTTCGTTGAGGGCGATCGGGATGTTGAAGGCGATCTGGATCGGTGAGAACGGGGAGATCGCGCCGCAGAAGACGGCCACGGCGGCAATGAGGCCGAGCGTCGTGCCGGCCAGACCCCACAGGGACAGCCATCGCGGCACCACCCGGGAGCGCGCCATCACGGTGTAGTACAGGGTGGCGCCGAGGTAGAAGGCGAGGATGCCGATCACGCTGGCGTGGCCACGCAGGGCGAGGAGCAGGTCCCCGGTCAGGGTGGCGGTCGAGGTGGGCGCAGCACCGTCGCCGGAGTGGCTGAGAGCGACCAGGAGCAGAGCGCCGAGGGCGGAGACGAGATACATCAGCGCTTCGACGGTTCGCAGGGCCACGGCTCCGAGCGAGAATGCTTCGCCGTACCGGCGGAGCACGGGGTAGAGCGCGACCGGGATGCCGATGCACGAGATCGCGGCGAGGATCTGGAAGAAGGCGCCCGCCGTGACCCGGCCGGGGTCGAGCGAGATCGCGGTGAGGTAGTCGGGGGCGTCGAGCAGCGGCCGGAGCAGCGCGCTGTCGATGAGGGATGCTGCGGTTGCAGCAATGAACAGCACGCCGGCTACGCGTGCATTGACGAAGTAGGGCCGCATGGGTGTGGTCTTTCTGTTAGGTCGGCCGACGCTGTCGGCCGTGGGTTGGGCCGGTGCCGGTTCACTGCTGGTGGTGAGGCTGAGGACCTCGGTGCCGCGCAGCGCTTCGAGGAAGGGCTGGACGCTGCCGGTGACGCGGCATCGCAGGACGTCTGCGTCGACCTGTACATCGCTGACCCCGGACGCACGGGCTACCCGCTCGAGAGGTGGCCTGCCGACGCAGCTCACCTCGATGGTTGGGCCGTTCAGTTCCTCGCTCATACCCTCACGGTAGGAATGGCGTCGCGGTCCGGGGCACCCGGGGAACCACGCATCCGGTACCTATTCCCGCGCGGCGTTGAGTGACGGGCACCGGCGGTGGTTACCTGATGTCATGACACGGACGGCGCCGGTGCCGGGCAACCTGGCCGCGGAGGCCAGCAGTTTCGTGGGTCGCCGCCGCGAGGTCGCGGAACTGCGCTCGAAGCTCGCCGCGGCGCGCCTCGTGAGCCTCGTCGGGCCCGGCGGTGTCGGGAAGACCCGCCTTGCCGTCCGGGCGGCAACAGACCTGGCTCGCGGATTCGCCGACGGCGCCTGGCTTGTCGAACTGGCCGACGTGCGTGATCCCGCACTTGTGCCCAACGCCTTGGCGAGGGCCCTCGCTCTGCGCGACCAGGCACCCGGCGGGACGCTGGCCCTGCTCTTGTCCTACCTGGCCGACAAGGAGATCCTTCTCGTGCTCGACAACTGTGAGCACCTGCTCGACGCCGCAGCCCAGCTGGCCACTGCGGTGGTAGAGGCGGCGCCGCAGGTGAGGGTGCTCGCCACGAGCCGGGAAGCACTGTCTGTGCCCGGGGAGCAGGTGCTGGCCGTTCCGCCGCTGGAACTGCCGCTCGCGCATGGCGCCGAGCCGCTCCTCGTATTGGGACAGAACGAGGCGGTCTCGCTGTTCGTCCAGCGTGCTGCCGGCGCGTCAGGGGCGTTTGAACTCACCGCCGACAACCGCTCCGCCGTAGTCGGCGTGTGCCGACGACTCGATGGACTCCCGCTCGCCCTCGAACTGGCCGCCGTCCGGACCCGGGTCCTCAGCGTGCAACAGATCCTGACGCACCTCGACGACCGATTCGCGCTGCTCACAGCAGGCAACCGGGTCGCGCTGCCCCGCCACCAGACCCTCCGCACGACGCTGGACTGGAGCTACGAACTCCTGCCGGTCGAACCCCAGATAGTGCTCCGCCGACTATCGGTGTTCGCCGGGCGCTTCACTCTCGAGGACGCCGAAGCCATCCGCAGGAGCGACACAGGCTCCTTGCCCGTGTTGGACTCCTTGTCCTCCTTGGTCGACAAGTCGCTGCTGCTGAAGGAGGACGTCGGGACCGTCGCCAGCTACCGGCTGCACGAGACAACCCGCGAGTATGCGGCCGAGAAGCTGCGCCAGTCGGGTGAAGAGCGAACTGCCCAGACTGAGTTGGCTGCTTACTACGTCTCGCGGTGCGGCGAGGCCGCGGACGGAGCAAGGTTCCGCCTTGTTGAGTGGCTGAGGTGGATCGATCTTGAGATCGACAACATCCGGGCCGTGCTGCACCGCCTCCTTGCAGAGGGGGATCACGAGCACGGTCTCCAACTCGTGGGTGCCCTCGTGTGGTACTGGGTGACGCGAGCCACCACTGAAGGGCAGCGTTGGATCGAGCTGTTCCTCGACGCCGTCCCCGACGACGCCAACGCGAATCCCGGCGCCCATTTCCTGCGAGGGTTCCTCGCCGTCCTCCAGGCCAACCCCATCACCGGCAGAAGAGAACTCGAACAAGCTGCGGGCGCAGAGCGCGCGGCGGGAACGTCACGGCAGCTTGCCGAGACCCTGGCGATGGCGTCGGTCGCCGCGAACATGGCCGGTGATCGTGCATCCGGACGGCGGCTGTGCGACGAGGCACGGGCGGCCGCCGAGGAACTCAAGGATGCCGAGGCAATGCTGGCGTCGTTCCAGGCCGAGGCGATGAACGGGTTCTTCACCGGAGATCTCGAAACCTACCGATCCGCCTCGTGTCAGGGCGAAGCGCTCAGCCGGGCGATTGGTGATCTGTACACCCTCGAGATCTGGTTGCTGAACCAAGGTTTCGCCGCACTACTGACCCAGAGCGAGGACCCCACCCCACATCTCACCGAGGCACTCCAGATCGCCGATCGCATCGACGATCGGGTGAGCCAGTTCCATCTGGTCGGCGCTCTCGGCGTTCAGGCGGCAACCAACGGCAACGCCCTTCGCGCGGCCCGGCTCTTCGGCGCCACCGAGCGGCTGAAGACCGAGACCGGTGCCCAGGTGAACCCTGTCCTGGCTCCCCTGCTGGAAGAACGCGGCGACTCGCTGCGCGCTCAGCTGGGTGGTGCGTCCTACGACGCCGAGCTCAGAGCCGGTGCGACGATGAGCAGATCGAACGCCCTCACCCTCGCCCTCGGATCATCCAGTCAACGGGAGCAAGCAGACGTCACCGCCGCACTCGCTCCACTCGCCAGGCGGGAGACGGAGGTCGCCCGCTTGATCTCGCAGGGGCTCACGAACCGGCAGATTGGGAGCCGACTCTTCATCTCCGAACGGACGGTGGAGAACCATGTCCGCAACATCATGGACAAGCTCGGCTTCACTTCACGAACCCAGATCGCTGCCTGGGTCACACTCACGAACCCAGGGACAGCTGACCGCTGACCCGCAGCCGAGCTGGCATTAGGGCTCGGTTAGCCGTGCGCCGCTTTGGCGAGTCCAGGGGTGAGGAGCTTGAGGATGGCATCCGCCGCGTCGCCCTGCGGAACGTCACGGCCATCTTCGAGCCACCAGAGCATGGCAGCCCACACTGCGCCTCCCACCGCTGCCGCGAGTTCGGCGCGTCGTGTGTCCGCAAGGTTGGGCGCGGTGGCGTCGAGTCGTTCGCGGATGTGGGCGCGGATGCGCTCGCGCAAGGCCAACACCATGGGACCGCCGTGGCCTTGCACGAGGTAGGGCTCGGCAAGGACACGATGGCGGGCGAGGTGTTCGAACAGGCCGGGAACGAAGGCGAGGCAGTGGTCCTCTCCGGTTGTCGGCACGATGTCCATGGCGCCAAGGAAGGCGTCGGTCAGGACGGCATCGCGGTCGTCGTAGTGCGCGTAGAAGGTGGAGCGTGAGCACCGGGCGTGAGCCACCACGTCCGCGACCGTGATGTCATCCCAGGAGCGGGTGCGGAGCAGGTCGAGCAGAGCGCCGCGAAGCCTGTTACGGGTGCGAACCGCCCGCGGGTCTGCCGATACCGGACACATACGCGCCTCCTGTCCGGGAGTGACGGGGTTCGTCGTGGCGCAGGTCTCAACGGTGCCGGATGGTGGAAATACAAGTCCATCGTCAGGAGGAACCATGACCACCAAGACCCTTCCCGCCGCGCCGCGGACCCTGAGCCAACCAAATCCTATCGAGCGCGCACGGCGGCTCGGCACTGCCGCGGCGCTGGTCATCATGCCGGCCATCTTCGTGTGTGCGTTCGGCACCCACCCGGGGTTGGGGAGCGTCCGGCTGCTGGAGCCGGCCGACCTGATCCTGCGGGCTCGCGGGAATCCGGTCCTGCAGTTCGCGCACGCGCTGGTGACACTCAACACGGCCCTTCTCGTTGTCGTCGCGTTGCATCTCCAGTCGCTGCTGCGGGCCGGTCGTGGTGCCTGGGCAGGTCTGGTCGGGGGCGCGATGGCGGTGCTCGGAGTGTGCCTCCTCGCGGCCGACAAAGGCGCGCTGTGTCTCACCATGAGCGCGCTGGACGCCGTGGACGCTCGCACCTTCAACGCGATGATGCCCGGGCTGATGGCGATCTTCGACAAACAGGGCTGGGTCGTGCTCGTCTGGGGGATGGTGCTGCTGCCCCTCGGCGTCGCTGTGCAGGCCGCAGGCCTGATGCGGTCCGGGGCATGGCCGATGTGGCAGGCGGGAGCCCTGCTCGCGGGATCGCTCTTCATCGCTGCGCCCGACGGGATGGAGATCGTCAATCTGGCCGCCGCCGTGGCGCTCTTCGTGGCCCTGGCGCCGCAGGCCGTGCGCCTCGCCATGGCGACGTCGTCGATCACCCGCGGCCCGGCGGCGTCCCGCTGTCGGGACTGCCGCTACCGCCGCGCCGCAACAGCGACCAGAAAGACCTCGTGATCTTGGCAGGCTGGGTTGTGGCTTACACACTGATCCGTCTGGTGGCCAATCCCAACCCCGGTCACGTGCATGATGCCGATCTGCGGGTGTTGTAACCCAGCGGCGGCGCCTGGGTGAACACACTCCCTCCTCGGGAGTGCAGGTTCCGGAGCGGGGCGCGTCGAGGTCATGGCCGGAGACGTCCGCACACCTGACGTGTCCAGCAGAGCGTCGAGGGCTACTGCCGACGCGGCATCGGGCTTCCGGCCAGGCCGCAGCGCTGTTCACCGAAGGACGGGGGCCAAGTGGCGATGGTGTCTCCGGGGATCGTCCAGCGGAAGTCGCAGCTGTCGCAGCCCCAAGCCAGGGTCTTGGTGCGGGTGAGGCCCACCCCTGCGGCCTCGGCCATCACATAGTCGAGGTCACACAGGTAGGGGGTGAGCTCGTCGGCTCCTTGGCCGTGGAAGAACTTCACCATGCCGCACTCGGTGATGTCGATTCCCCAGTCGAAGGTTCGGCCGTCTCCCTCGACGATCTCGTTGAGCCAGTCACCAGCGTAACGACGCTGCTGGGTCCACTTCGCCTGCTTTTCTGCTCGCGACCTTCGCGGCCGGAGCATGCGGTTGCGCAGCGGCCGCGGGATCCGCTGGTAGCTGGACTTGGCGTAATTGTGGAGGATCTCGCCTGCATCCTGCACAGATCCGCCGTGGCGCAGTAGCACTCGATACAGCGCCAGGGCCCAAGCTGACATAGCAAGGCCCGGGGTGTATCGGTTGCGGCGTCCGCCCACGTAGGGCACCTGGGGGATGATGGGCCGGTACTCCTGCAGCATCTCCCGGCGCATCTCGTCGGCCTCGGACTTGCCAAACCGCGTGTTCAGCGTGTCGGTGTGCCGGCTCAGGAACCGCATGAAGCGGCGCACCTTCCACTGCGTTGGAAGATCGATGCGCATCTCGGTCGTGGCGTCCATCACGCCTCCCCGGACAGCGGCGGCCCCCGCTGAGCCGACAACCGCAGCCCCTCGAATTCATGCTAACGCCGGCGCTCCTGTGCCGGGGAGTTTCTGCTCAACGTCCAGGCGGCGTGACGCACGAGGGCAAGCTCGCGGTGCGTCGCTTCGAACAAGACCGAACGCACGCAATGCCGCTGATCGCGCAATTGTGCCCGCCGTCAGCTGCATACTCAAAGGCATGGGCCCGGTGGTTGGTCTCGACGGTGCGGGTATCGCTCGCAGTCCGGCGACGCCCACCCTCGACCTTCCGAGCCGCAAGCCGGGCGGATCGTCACGCGAAAGGCGGCAATAACGTGGCCGGCCGGTTTCGGGGAGTGCAAGCACGTCGTGTCCTGGGTGGCGGCTTTGCCGTCATCGCATTGAGTCTCCTCGTCCTGTTCGTCCCTATCATCGTCTACGCGTTCGTCTTGGCAGTGCGGGTTCGCGGAGTTCCTGACCAGACTGCGATCAACAGCTTTGCCGCGATGCTCAGCCCGGCGTTGACGCCCTGGGTGGAGCGGGTTCTGACACCCGCTGTTGCCTTCTGGATCGTTCGGCGTGCCGCCGCGGCCACTCCGGTCGATGGCCTCTTCGTTGGGCTTGTGGCCGGATTGCTCAGCGTTGGTGTGACGTTGGCATTCGGCGGGGTTCTCGCGGTCAGCAGCGCGGTCGTCGTCGTGATCCTTGCTGGGCTGGGGTGGCTTGGAGGCTTCGTCGGCCACAGGATGTCGGCCAGATCGTGACCCAGTGCCCCACGTCGCCGCGTCGGCGCTAGGGACTCCGTGGGCCGGAGTTCTGACCAACGACCCAGAGAAGGAAGCCGGTCTCGGTCCATGCCTCACCGGCGGCGATACGGCGGATGGGGTCCACGATGAACATCCGAAACCGCCGCTCAAGGCTGGCGCGCACTCGCCCCGGTCAAGCCTCCTTGCGTCGACTTCCTACAAGACGCCACAGCAATGACGTCGAGTGGCTCGCGCGCGAACCACGCAGGGTCCGGTGGGTGGGCGACCGCAGCGCCGAACCGGCGGTAGACCGCGACCGTGCGCTGGGGCATCGTTTCGCGAGGAGCGGTACCCGCAGTGGGATGGCGTCAGGCAGCGGACAGGCTACTGGTGGCTGCGATTGCGATGGCGGCGTTGATGGCTATGGCGAGGGAGAGCCACGGGTTGAAGTAGACCAATATGAAGGTCGCAGCTGCGGCGCCTGTCGCCAACCCGAGCGGGGCCCACCAGGGCTGGTTGAGTAGTAGCCCGATGCCGGTGGCGGCGAGGGCGAGGGCAAGGATGAGACTGGTGGCTGCGGCGATGGGCCGGCTGTCGCCCAGAAGCCAGGAGTGGCCTGGGTTGAAGGGTGCGTCGGGCAGGAGTGGCGCTGTCCAGACGACACCGGTGATGACGGCGTGGGCGATGATCAGCAAACCGATGATTCGCGGCATGTCAGGCCATCCGTCCGGCCTGAGCGCGGGGAGTTGCAAGGTTGGGCCGGGTTGAACGAGGCCGGGCAAACCGGCTCTGCGGGTGGGATGCGTCCGCCGGGTCAGGTCGGGGTGCCCTGAACAGGATGATGGCCAGGGCTGCGGCGAGGATCAGGTTCGGCAGGGTCCAGGTGCTCAGCGGGGTGCTGGCTACCAGGAACCCAATGCCAGCGAGCAGCCCCCACCGGCCGGGCCGGCCGCCGATGATCATGAAGGTCCCCAGTGCCACCTCGTAGCTGGCCAGGAGCACGCCGAACGCGATCGGCCAAAGCGCAACCAAGGTGGAGAACGCCCACGCATAGACCCCCACCAGCGGGGCGTCGGTGCCGATGCGCACGAACCCCGCCGGATCGAGCAACACGTAGACCAGGTTCACGCCTAGCCCCATCACGATGAAGAACACACCCAGGAACCGCCGGGTCGGGGCTGGCCACTTCAGGGCCGCGCCCAGGGCGAGCAGGCAGAAGCTGCCCCAAATGATTGTCTGATGATTCATGGCTTCCTCCAGTACGTAACGTTGTTACGGTACCAACGTTACGGTAGAGTGGTTGGGACGTCAAGGGAAGGCCACGCGGATGAACGGAACACCGGTTGCAAGAGCCGGCCGTCGGGAACAGGCTGTGAGCATTGAGGAGATCACGAGCACCGCGCTCGCGATGATCGACGCTCAAGGCCTGGATGCGCTCACCATGCGCGGCCTGGCGGACGCGATCGGCGTGAAACCGGTCACGCTGTACCGCTACCTACCGAACAAGGATGCGATCCTGGCCGAGGTGGCTGATCGGCTCTGGCGGGAGCTGCCACCCATCGACCCGGCGATCATCGGCTGGAAGGGTCAAATCCGCGCCATGTGGCTACAACTGTTCGATCTGATGCTGCGCCATCCCTACGCAGTGCCCTTGATCGCCCGGGGCGGGGCCTACTCCTCCACTGCGGGCTCCGACACCGCCGTCATGCTGGGCGTCCTCAAGGACGCCGGCTTCACGCCAGAACTCGCCGGCGAGTTCATGCACGCCGCCTCTGCCCTCGTCGTCGGCTTCGCGTTCGCCCACCTGTGGCAACACCAGGCCCAACAGGGACAAGGACCCGAACTCCCGGCAGGTGACGCGACTCGCCCGCCGTCGGCACTCCTCGAATACGCCCAGCAGATCGGCCCGTTCACCACCGAGGAGTTCGGCCAGACCCTCGACCTGATCGTCGACGGCTTCGCTCACGAGCTCCCTGTCGGACCGGACTGCCCCATGACGACGTGAGCGCAGCCTGATGCTCACCGGGCCGCCACCGAAGCCCCACGGAACTCGGGACATACTCCATGAGCAACTGCACCTAGCCCTCCTTCGCGACGGAAACCACCACGTGCCCCTTCTTGTGTCCCAGCTCGACATACCTGTGCGCATCGACGATCTCTTCAAGCGGATAGCACCTGTCGACGACTGCGCGGACCTTTCCGTGCTCGATCAGATCTGTGAGGAACACCAGATCCTCGGGACTCCCGCCGCCTCCGGATCCGGAGTCCGAGTTGACGTTGAGGTAGACGCCATTCTTC
>Ga0209745_1000436_pt1 | contig 25101 bp, 14 predicted proteins | sample BarGraNGADG00312_FD_184495 | JGI IMG/M metagenome (GOLD analysis project Ga0209745, IMG submission 184495) | Arctic peat soil microbial communities from Barrow, Alaska - Barrow Graham LP Ref core NGADG0004-312 (SPAdes) (version 2) | ecosystem: Environmental > Terrestrial > Soil > Wetlands > Peat...
AGCGAGTACTTCGCTGGTTCATTCCTGAATTCTTCGAGAGCAGAAATACTGTCACTTTTTATCGTTACCTTATAACCCAGATTTTCAAGCATTTTCTTTCCCATAAAGGTGATTTCTGGCTCATCATCAACAAACAGTATTTGTTCATCTCCCTTTATCAGTTTCCTGTCTGATTTTTCGGAACTGGAGGGATCCGAGCCATCTTTTGGCAGATAAATTGTAAACGAGGTCCCTTTATTGGGCGTACTATCAACTACAATTGCACCACCATAGTTATTGATTATACCATGTACTACGGATAATCCCAATCCTGATCCTAACCCTACCTCTTTTCGGGTAAAAAACGGTTCAAAAATCCGTTCTTGCGTTTTGATATCCATTCCGTGTCCTGTATCGGAAATAATCAACCTTACATATTCTCCTTTTTTTAGATTTGCAATTTTTTCTGCACCTTTCTTATCAACCATGACGGAATCCAGGGTTACTTCAAGAACACCTCCCGTTTTCATCATAGCATGATTGGCATTTGTACACAGATTCATTACAACCTGGTGGATTTGGGTAGGATCTGCAAAAACCGTGTCAATCCCAGGATCAAGGTTTTGCTTTATTTCCACGTTGGGAGGCAGGGAGGCTTTAAGCAGATTTAAAGTCTCGGCAACAATTGGTTGTATCCGGATAGGTTTCTTCTTAATATCAACCTCCCGGCTGAATGTGAGTATTTGCTGAACAAGATCTTTTCCCCGGTTTGCAGCACTATTAATCTGTTCGATGTCAAACCTGAGGGTACTCTCTTCAGGGAGTTCCTCAAGAGCCATATCGGTATACCCAAGAATTGGTGTGAGAATATTATTAAAGTCGTGGGCAATACCTCCAGCCAGAGTTCCGATTGTTTCCATTTTTTGAAGCTGGAACAATTGCTTTTCAAGTTCTGCTCTTTCTCTTTCAAATTTTTGGCGTATTACAATCTCCTTCTTCAGATCAATGTTGGCATTTGAAAGCTGTTCTGTCCTCTCCAATACCCTTTTTTCAAGCGCATCATTAGCTGTTTTGACATTTTCTTTCTCCTGCTCCAGCAATATTCTCATATAAAACTCCTTTCGTGAGGAAAGCTCAAGAAAGTAGCTGATAAACATTCCAATGATATTAGCACTTATAAAGAAATAATTATTATTGACCAGTATAGTTACCGGTGTCTGCGATACCCAGATAGCAGAAATTTCGTAGGAAATTACAATTGACCAGCCTGCAATTGAGGCATATAGAAACCTGGCTCTGATAAACGTATAGCCAAAGATGAATATAAGGATTAAACCGGCATAATAGGAGTAAACCTCGACTCTCGCAGCATAAATAATCATGATTATGATCCCGAAACCTGTGGTGAACATAATAAAGGAAATAACAAGCTGCATGTATTTCTTAAACAATGTTGAATATGAAAAGACAAATACGGCAATCAACACCGGAAATACAACTCCAAAACGAATCAACCAGAATACTTCCTTCAGATCGGGCACCATTACCGCATCAAGAAATGCAAATGCCCCATAAAATATCATTGAAAGTATTATTGAGAATCTAAATGGATTAACGGATTTCCTGAAATAATCCTCCTGAAATTCCTTTTCGAAATGATTAAATTCACCGGTAAAAGCAAGTGTCAGATAATTTACCGACAACGACTCTTGTAAGGCTGATGGAAGCCCGAGAAAACTCCTTCCCAAATTATTTAAAATATTCATTAAGAAAACATTTAAATTATTCCGTAAATTTATAATCGGAAGTTGCTAGTTTTTTCTTATTTTAAGAAACAGGTTAATACCTAGAGGCTCCTTCTCAACACTTACTATCTCTTTATCAATATTGGCATCCGATGCTATTCTGAACAGATCTGATTCAGTCCTGAGATAAAGATACCAATCGGAGAGTACCTCCATAAGTCTTTTTGTGGGGTTTTTTGTGCTGAAATTGCTTATCACCATTTCTCCATCTTCGCAAAGACAATTAAAATATTTTCTGATGAGAAAAGTAAAGTGTTTATCCTTGAAATAATCAAACAAACCTGCACTCCATATTAGATCATACAATCTAAAGGAGTTAAACCGCAAAGCATTAATCCTGTTATATGAAATCTGACCATTGAATTTCTTGTTTCTTCTCATTGAGAAGTCAATTGCAGCCTGATCAAAATCAATCAGATCAAAACTAATACCCTTTCCAACTGAAAAACCTGAAAGAAATTCATAGACATCAGAAGCCGGTCCTGATCCCAGTATGAGGACCTTGGCATTTACCTTTTTTAAAATCAGGGTTTTGCAATATTCAATAAAATAATCCTTCCGGTTTCGTACAGCATTGGCTGCCGGTTGATTTTGGAAGAAGAGATCCCAGTTCTTGTATTTTGCATCTGCATTTACCTCAAATTGATAGATTTTGTTTATAAGAGTAAAATCACCTGGGTAACCATAGGGTTTTAAAAATCCATGACCGATAAGAGTATTTTCATTAAGAATTGTTTTTATTTTTTCTCTGAAATCGTCGACTTCTCCAGGTTTCAGGTTATTGACAATGGATGTGAATTTTTCATATTCAGATGGCTCAGGACCTCCGTTTTCGATTAGAAATTTTATAAATTCACTTCTTTCTTCATCAAATGCAAAATTCGAATCAAGAGATTTTCTATTCATAATAGTTTATTAAAATGATAGTATTCTTATTTATTAAATTATTTTTAAAATGGAATTCAACTGGATAGACATTCTAATTCTCTTAAGTAAGACGTTTGTTTTCAAAATCACCCTTTTACATAATTTCAATTCAAAACGAGATAATCGATTAGTTATTATCTACTTTAGAAGTTCAGTAACAATTATATATTGGGAAATTTTGTTGAACCGGGTTGATTTGAAATTGGACCTCGTACCAAGAATGACTTAACAATTTCAATTAACGGGAATTCATTCCAATAGCAATGCTGCCGCACCAATAAGCCCGGCATCAGCTTCGGCTTCAGATTTGACTATAGCAATGGGGTCATAGAGCATATCCCTTGCCAGCTCATAGAATTTACTTTTAATGCGGTCGAAATAGAATTCTCCCAGATTCATCAACCCTCCTCCAAGAATAATTATGGGCGGATTAAATACCTGAAAAATATTATATATGCCAATCCCGATATAATCGGCACAGTCAGTTACAATAGCCTTTGAAAGGGGATCATCTATATCAAGTCCCTGCTTGATCAGCTTTCCATCCACCTTTGAATAATCAAAGTCATCAGGAAGCGGCAATGTCGTTTTGATCCCTTCCCCGGTTTTCTTCCTGAACATCTGAGGCATGGTCAGGCCGCAGGCGCATCCCATAAGGCATCCCCTGTTGCCGCAGGTACATATATAATCGCTCTGAGGATCAATTATTGTATGCCCGAACTCGCCCGCAGTTCCTGTCATTCCCCGGTAGATCTTCCTGCCAAGTATTATCCCGGCGCCTATGCCGGAGCTTATTGTCAGAAATATAAGATCATCATAACCCCTTCCTGCTCCGAATTTGAATTCGCAGAATGCCTGGGCATTTGCATCATTATCAAGCCTCATAGGAACAGAGAAATTTTTGCTCAGTGAGTCACGCAGCGGGAAGTTTTTAAACCCTTTCAGGTTAGATGTGGTTATTGTATATCCGTCCCGGTAGCGTACATGTCCAGGGAATCCGATTCCGATTCCCTCAAGGTCTGATTCATGAAGGTTGTTAGCCGAGGTAACCTGCCTGATCAGTTGTGTTATATATTTAACAATAGTCCCTTCATTCTTTCCGATATGATCATACACTATGATCTTATCAAGGATCCTCCCATCGGGATATACTAGGCCTACTGAGAGTTTGGTTCCTCCAAGGTCGACGCCGCAGAGAAGTTTTTCCATAGGAATATGTTATAATGACTGTTCTGTTCTGGCAATTATATCGTCCTGTGTATCGGGCGAAAGAGTGGTGAAGAATGCTGAGTAACCTGCAACACGCACCACAAGATCCCTGTAGTTCTCGGGATTCTTTTTAGCGGCAAGCAGTGTATCCCTTGAAACAATATTGTACTGGACATGCCAGCCTTTCAGGGTTGCAAAGAAAGTCCTGATTATTGAAATAAGCTTTTGCTTCTGAGTTTCATTTGTCAGGGCAGACGGTGACAATTTCTGGTTCAGCAGAACACCTCCAAGGATTTTGTCTGTAGGCAGTTTTGAAACTGATTTGAATACGGCCGTGGGCCCAAGCGTATCGGTGCCCGATGTCGGAGAGCATCCTTCAGCAACCGGTGTGAATGCTTTTCTTCCGTCGGGAGTAGCCGGTACGACCGAACCCGAAGGAACATTTGCTGAAATGCTTGAGGTTCCGGCATAATATGCACAGCCTATCGGCCCGCGTCCAAATCGGGTTGTATGATATTTTTTCAGTTCATCAATGAAATACATATACGCCTCCACAAGCAGTTTGTCGACATAATCATCATCATTGCCGTACTTGGGGGCATAATTCAAAAGGATCTGCCGTATCTTTTCCCCTTCCTGACCTTCAAAATTATTCTTCAGATTTTGCATCAAAACCTCTTTACTTATGGTGCCATCCTCAAATACAAGCTTCTTTACTGCAGCAAGTGAATTACCGAGATTGGCAATACCAACCTGGAGACCAGAAATGAAGTCATAGACCGACCCTCCCTCCTTGATTGTTTTCCCGCGGGCTATGCAATCATCAACGAAAGCGGAACAGAGGATGTCCGGAACAAGCTCCTCCAGTGCAAGATCAGCTGCAGCGTCAATTTCGACGGATACCTTTGCATAGACACTGACCTGGTTCTTCCATGCGGCCATCAGATCATTGAAATCACTGAAATCCTCAAATTTACCTGTTCCCGGGAAGAATGTTTTTCCGGTCATAGTATCCAGTCCGTTATTCATTGCTGCCAGGAAAACACGCATGAGATTGAGGAAGCTCATGCCTGTGCATCTGTATCCCCATTTCCCCGGAACTGCAATTTCGATACAGCCTATTGCAGAATAGTTATAAGCATCCTCTCTGGCAACACCAATTTCAATAAGAGAAGAGATCACGATTTCATCATTGTTGAAAGCAGGCATCCCGAACCCTTTCCCGATCACATTTACGCACTGGTTGAGAAATTCAGGATTTATGTTCCTGTGAAACCTGACTGAGAGGTTTGGCTGGGTCAGTTTCATCCTGCCAACCGAATCGAGAATGAGAAAGCTCAGATCATTTACAGCATCCTTGCCGTCAACCGTCTGACCTCCGATAGTTACATTCTGATAAAGCGGACCTCCTGCAGAAAACCTTGTGTGCGACCATGACCTTATCTTGTTTACTGACAACAATTTAAGCCATGTATTTTCAAGCAGCTCAAGAGCAAAATCTACACTGATCCTGTCCGTTGACAGATCATCCTTATAGAATTTCCACAGATACTGATCCATTCTCCCGAGTGAAACAGAATGGCCATTGCTCTCGATCTGCAGTACCAATTGCACAAACCATGTAAGCTGAAGAGCCTCATAGAAACCTGAAGGCGGATTTTGTGATATGTTCCTGCAGTTTTCACTTATCCGGACAAGCTCTGATTTTCTTATTTTGTCTGTTTCCCGGAGTGAAAGCTCATTTGCAAGCTTTTCAAATCTCCCGATAAATGCCTGAAATGACTCAATTCCAATTTTCAGGGATTTGTAAAAATCCTGTTTCTGAGCCAGATTTTTATCAGCATCCTTGAGTGATCTTTGAGCCAGTTCTATTTCATTCAGGTAACCAGCCAGTCCGATTTTCAGTATCTTTTCAAAATTCACTGCAATATGCGCATCTCCTGATGTCAGATTGCCTTCAGCCCTGATAATTCCTGAATCATGGATCTCCCTGTTCAAAGTGGACATTATTGAGTAACCTTTCTCGATGAGGGTCTTTCCTTCCCACCACTTGCATAGTTCCTTCAGTTCCTTCTTCTGCTCCTCCGTTACAAAAAACGCATCACCCGGCCGTTTGTCAAACTCATCCAGCTCTTTTATTATCCATGAAGTGACATATTCAGGAAAAACAGGAGCAGCTCTTAGTGCTGATGACTGATTCCCGACAATCAGCTCTCCTTCATCAATAAAAACCGACATCTCTTTCAATGTCTTTTCAAGGGCATAGGCCCGTTTCAGGATAACGGGAGAACCTTCATGTTCCTGGTAGGTTTTTGTGTATATTTTAGCCCGCTCTGTGCAGATTGTTGATTTTACCGAAATAACCTTCTCTTTAAGCCTGGCAATTCTTCCGGTAATCACTGCTGATTGTGCTTCTGGTATCATTTCAATTCATAATTTTGACTGTCAGGCCCATTTTTTCGGCATATTCAACATATGGACCTAATTCAGCCTTTTCAATATTCCTGTGATTTTCAAAGATATATTCTTTTCCCAGCATTGCATATTTTTCCCTTGCAAGTGAATGGAAGGGTATGAAATTGATTTCGAGCACATTTTTTAACCCCGCAACAAAATCGATTATTGCATGGAGCTCCGGCTCAGAGAAATTGAAATGCGGGATAACAGGAACTCTTACAGTAAAAGCTTTCCCTTTCCTGTCAAGTTCCCTGAAATTATTTATTACAAGCGCAGCATTTCCGCCGGTAAATATTGCAAACTTCTCATTGTCTGTATGTTTCAGGTCGGCAAGAAATACATCAATCATGTCAAAGTAACTGTCAATTATTTCCCAGGGTACATGAAGAGATGTTTCAACAGAAACATGTATACCCCTTTTTTTCAGTTCAATAATCAATTCTTTAAGATCAGGATCCTGAGAAAAAGGCTCACCTCCGGAAAGAGTAACACCTCCTCCGCTCATTTCGTAAAATGGAATATCTTTCTCAATTTCACCAATGATCTGACTGACACTCTTTGTCTCACCAGCAACGATCAGAGCTTTGGAGGGGCATATATTCCTCAGGGATTCGAAATCCGTAATTTTCTCCCTTTCAAGCTTAAGCATATTGTTTTTGGAGACAATATGTCCGTTGCCAGCCTTGATACAATCCCCAAACATCTGGCACAGTCTTTCATTGAACATGATGGAGGGGAGTGGATCGATGCTCTCCGGATTGTTGCACCACAGGCAACTAAGGGGGCATCCCTTGAAGAAGATATTTGTCCTCACTCCGGTACCGTCGTGTATTGAAAATCTTTGTATGTTAAAAACCGATAGCAACTGGCAGAGATTGATAGTTTTTTGTTTAGACTTTGACTTTGTCAAGTTCCCCAAGGATAGTCTGCCGCTGTGAGGTTAGTTCTTTGACGATGGCCGGATTGAAGATTCTTGTCAGGTTGAACCGAAGGGTCCTGAGCCGCTCCCAGAATATCTCCTGGTAATAGAGAACATAATAACCTGATAGAGGAACGAGCAATGTCAGGAGGAATCCGGTCCATTCTGCAAAGATCGCTAATAGAATAAGCAGAACAGAGAAATAAATCAGATAAAGAACTGTAAAGAAGCCTATAAAAACAGAACTATAAAACCTGAGATCCTTAATAAACCTGTCGCAGATGATTTTTGGTATTATGAAAGGGATAAGGTTGGCGACAAATCCGGCAATAAATATCGGGAATCCGGCAATAATTGCAAAATATCTTAAAAACCCCCAGTCGAGTTTCCGTGCTACATTCTCATCCCTGAGTCTGTTTTTTGCAAGAAGGTTGACATAGTTTTCAACTTTTTTAGAAAGAGACTCCAGATCAGCCGGAGATGTCCTGCTCAGCTGATTTATTTTTTCACTTACTCTTTTTTCAGCCTGCCTCCTGTCGTCAGTATCAAACCTCCACCTGAAAAAGGGCAATATCATATTATGGCGCTCCATCTTTAGAAGCTGTTCAGCAAGCCAGTCATTTTTGGGATCTTCAATTATGATAACTTCCTTCTTCAGGCTGATATCGCATTTTTCGTTAAAAGCAATCAATGCTTTGGCAGGGTGTTCCTTATATGCTTCTTTAAGCTCATTGATGCTGAACGAATCATGAAAGTTTATCATTACCTCTTTACGGAACCTGGAAGGGTAGGTGTAATTAATTCCGACCGGCACAATGTGAACATCAAGACCAAATTTCTGTTCAGCTCCGAAAGCCAGTCTCGCTGTACCTTTTCTCAGCTTTTGAAGGCGCTTTTCCTGGACACAGATGCCTTCGGAAAACATAATGAAGTTGCCGTTTTTCTTAAGCACCTCATATATACTGGAGAATGCTTCAAGGTTTTTATGAACGTTTTCAAGTCCCTCTTCAAGCCTGTAAATCGGTGACACATTAAGTTCACGAAGACAAAAACGGGCAAATGGTTTCCTGAACATATCAGCCCTCATAGTAAAGTGCAAAGGCTGAGGAAGATAAGAACCGACAAGAATTCCGTCCATAAATGAGTTCTGGTGGTTGCCCACAAAAAGAAGAGGCTTGTTAAGCGGAACTTTTTTCAGGTTGGAATAAAAAATCCTTCTGAAGAAAGCTCTGAAAGTAAAAGGAGGTACTATGAATTTTAAGAATCTGCTGAACATCAGTCAATTAATACACTAAAAGAAAGCATCAATATTCATCTTTCATAGCGGCCAAGTTACATTAAAAATTAATCCATACTACCTTTCGTCCGGGTATTTAGTTGTGATATTAACCGATATTGTTATTTTTGTCAGGAATAATTCCGCGAGACTTTATTAGCATGGACCTTACCCGTACGATTCACGATAAAATGAGGAAAGAACGCCTTCTGTTTGTTTACAGGGGAGAAATAACAGACAGGAATTCCTTGCCTCTGCTGACATTGCTTGAAAATGAGATGAAGGATGATTCCTACGGGTTCGTAGGAAGGAAAAGACTCTTCATGTATGTGCTTGAAAGCCTTCAGAATATTGTTAAACATGGTGACAGGACAAGTCACAGTGGCATGTCGCTTGTTTCGTACTCAAAAACAGATGACGGCTATAAAATAACCACAGGAAATATAATTGCATCTGATCACGTAAATGATCTTAAAAAGAGGCTCAAGAGGGTTAATAAATTGGATATTAGTGAGATCAAAGATCTTTACAGACAGATCCTTAATACTTCTGAATTCAGTAAAAAAGGAGGAGCCGGGCTTGGATTGATAGAAATGGCAATTAAAACCGGAAACAGGCTGGATTATGATTTTATTCCTGTTGATAAGAATTTCTCATATTTCATTCTTAGCAAAACAGTCGATTCGAGCGGAGTTGGAATAAATACAGGCAACAGGGATCAGCGATTTGAAAGTGATTCCGTTGTTGAGCTTGAGCACCTGATGGCTGAGAACAAAATTTACATGATCTGGTCAGGACATCTTACCCAAGGGATAGGAGAGGAGGTTTTATCCATTACTGAAGCCAAGCTTAATGAGGAAGACATCGATTCAGTTCTCAGGAGAAGAGTATTCAACATTATGATCGAGATCCTCGAAAATGTCTCAAAATATAACCCGGGCAAAGAAGCAGAGCAAAAGTTCGGAATGCCTGTAGCTTTAGTCCGGTTGGAAGACGGTAGATTCGTACTTACAACAGGCAATCTGATCCTGAACTCAAAGGTCAGCGATCTGAAGGATAAGCTTGACAAGGTAAACAGTTTCGATAAGGAAGGTCTGAAAACACTTTTTTTTGCATCATTATCAGCACAGTCGATCGATACGGACAGCACCGGCAACATGGGGCTTATTTCAATGGCGCGAAAATCGGGAAGCAAACTGAATTACCAGTTTAAAGAGGTAAATGATCAGTATTCGTACTTTATGTTGACTGTCAGGGTTGAAGAACGTCTGGGTTGATCAGAATACTCTGAGGTTCAATTCCTTTCCGTCCCATTCAGCAAAACTGCCTTCCTTTATCCAGTCACTCAGTAAAATAATCTGGCTGCCTTGTTCAAGCGTGTACCTGAGAGCAAGATGACGGTGGCCAAAAACGAAATAATCTATTTTATCATTTTCAAGTACCGATCGGGAATATCTTATAAGATCTTCCTTTTCCTCCCCCAGGAAATCCATGGTTATTCCTTTTCCCTGTCTCGAATTCAGCGACCATTTGTGTCCAATGCCAACACCTATTGAGGGATGCAGCATGGAGTACATGACACGGAGAGGCTTGTTGCGGAATATTGCCAGAAGGACCTTATAGCCTCTGCTTTTGCTTCCGAGTCCTTCCCCGTGAGCAATATGGAATTTTTTGCCATCAATGGTTTGTGTATAGGGAGAAGTATGAATTATTACCCCGCATTCGTCAGAAAGATAACTCCCTATCCACATATCATGGTTTCCTGTGAAGAAGTGTATCGGTATACCTGAATCGGTCAAAGCTGAAATTGTCCCAAGGAACCTCGTGAATCCCCGTGGGACAACAAGCTTATATTCCCACCAGAAATCAAAAATGTCTCCTATCAGAAAAACCTCCCTGGCTTCCGGAGCGATGGTATTCAGCCACTTAACAACCTTTTTTTCTCTTTCAGCAGGATCTCCTCCGGCTTTAAGTCCAAGATGAAAATCAGATGCAAAGTATATTTTCCCCTGTTCTTTCAATTCAGAAGGCTAGTTGTTAAATATTTGATTCAATTTGATCAGAAGCGATCGTCCGTGTAGATTTGATCCGATTATTTTGCCATTCCTGTCAAAAAGATAATTGGTCGGCAGGGTTTTGACATTAAAGAGCAGTGCATTAGCCAGATTGAGCGGATCATCCTCCCTTGTACTTATCCAGGGCAGTTCATCAAACCGTACTTCATCTTTCCATTTTTGCTCACTCTCGTCAATATTTATCTGATAAATTTCAAAACCCTTTTTATTGAAGGTTTTATAAATATCCCTGAGCTGAAGATTTTCAGCAATGCAGTCTTTTGAATCAACCGACCAGAAGGTCAGCAGAACAACCTTGCCTCTCAACGACGACAATGCGATCCTTTTTCCGCTGATGTCTTTAAGATTGGGGTCCAGTTTTGCTTCAGGGTATTTGTTGGCCAGACTCTGGATCTTACTAGAATACATCTGATTAAGTTCATTCTTTAAATCTTCCGCAAGAGCCTTTACATTTTTAGAACCCGGATAATAACGGCCAAGTGAGTCGGAAACTATTTTCATATACTGAAGATCGCGGGGTTCATAAAGGACATAAGTATTATCATCTATTCTCTGATAAACAGCTTTAAGTGAGGCCATCGATCTGGTATTGCTGATTATGAATTCAATATTCTTCTTCCGCAGTTCATTGAGGATATCACTGAATTCATTTTCGAGCAGAGGTTTTTTTTCATCAAAACCTGGCTTTCCCGAGGCATCAGTATAAACGACCCTCAGCGAGTCCAGTTTTCTTTTTGCCACCTTAAGCCGCATATCAAGCATCCTGACATTCTCTGATCCCTCCGATCCGATTACGGTGTAATCCCCGGACATATTCTTCCCGTTGAAGGAGACTTTAATTTTTTCTCCCGGCTCAGCAAGCAATGTGACAAAATCTGAATCGGAATAACCTAGCTGATAAAATTCAGGCCCGGAAGATTTTACTTTGAATTTAAAACTTCCGTTGCTACTGATTTTTGATGAATCGATAAGCACGAGCCTGTTAACATCGACCCTGTTCAGGGCAACAGCTTTTTTCTGAGGTTCACTGATTAATCCTTTTACAGTAAAAGTATTTTTGTTTTGGCATCCGGCAAGTAGCAGGAGTGGAAGCAGAAGAAGCAATGATCTTTTCATCATAAAATCAGATTACCGGTTTCCGGAATTAGTTATAGGTTTATTTGAATAATTCAGCAAGTTTTCTTTGTAATGCATCTCCCCTGAGTTCTGTAGCAATTATCCGGCCTTCCTTATCGAGCAGATAATTGGCAGGGATTGATTTTATTTTATAGAGGGGGACAACGATGGATTGCCAGTAGCTGACATCACTTACATGGATCCATTTTTCAAGCCCGTCATCCTGGATGCCTTTTATCCAGGCTTCTTTTGTCTTATCAAGCGAAACCTGGTAAATCTGAAATCCCTTGTTATGATACAAATTCCAGGCTTTGACAAGATTAGGACTTTCCTCCCGGCAGGGGCCGCACCATGAGGCCCAGAAATCGAGCAATACGTAAGAACCTCTTGTTGAAGTAAGCTTAATCGTATTGCCTTCGGGAGAGGGAAGAGCTATCTCCGGAGCTTCCATTCTTTCTCCGGGTTTGGTCGATGGAGATTCTGTACCCTCATAGTAGGTAACCATTTGCTTTATCTGGCTGTGCAGATCAATTACGGGGCCATATTCAGGATATTGTTTGAATAATGAAGAATCGACTTTCAGGAAATATGATAAATCTTTCTGAGGATCAAGTATATATATGTTTTGAGTTAATTGTGAATATAAAACCGGTATGCTTGCCAGCGACGAAACATTATCGTCAATATATTTCTTGGCATACCTGTTCATATCATTCAGATAGCCGTCCCCAAGATTGTCGAGAGAATCAACAACTTTCGCCAGGTCGGGCCTTCCTGCGTTCATGTCATATATATCATTCAGATTTTTTATTTTGTTTCTTGTTTTTAGCAACATATTGTTGTAATCAGCTATCAGTTTTGTCCCTTTTGATCCTATAACAGCAACCGGATAATTCAATGAATCGAAGTGAGAAGTCATTTTTATTTTCTCTCCCGGTTCAATAAGCATTGTCAGAAAGTTATTTTGATTAATTTTGAGCAGATAAAAAGACGGGAATTTTACCTTCCTTTTAAATTCAAAACTACCATCTTTCGAAACTATGGCGGAATCGACATTAAGAAGCTCATTAGGTCTAAGCTCCTGCAAAAAAATATATTGCCGGGGCAATGAATTTTCAAGGATACCGGATATTTCTGCAGTTTTATCGCCGCAGCCTGTCAATATGAAAGCAGCTGCTAAAAAAATTGCCAGTTTTCTGTTCATTCAGAGAATTATATTTGTTAATTAGAATATTTTATTGAGATGCAAAGTTACTCTTTTTTTTATCAGACAACACCCGGCGCAGATTTTATAATGTTCAGCGAAAGGCTTCTGAAAGCAAAACAGGAACATGAAAACTTTTTCCCTGCTTCGGGCAGGTTGCTTTGGAAAATTCAATAAAAAACAGTATCTTAATAGACTTTTTAGTACCATATTATAAAGTTTTTTTTATGAGTTATATTAAGTTTGAAAAGAGTCAGATTATAAACCTTGAATACTCGTTGTCAAGAGAGATGATCAGAACCAACAGGGCTGGTTCCTACTCTTCCACGACCATTGTTGGATGCAATACCCGTAAATATCACGGATTGCTTGTATGTCCGGTCGATGCTTTCGGAGGTGAGAGGTATGTTCTTTTGTCGTCGCTCGATGCAACAGTTGTGAATAATGACAGAAGCTTTAACACAGGAATAAGGAAATTCAAGGGAGACTATTACAGCCCGAAAGGCCATAAGTATATTGAAGAGCTTGAGATGGATGGGATTCCTTCGCGCATATACAGGGTGGGTGGGGTTAAGCTTAAACACGAAAGGCTTCTGGTCCATTATGAGGAACAATATCTTGCCAGATTCACTATTCTGGAAGCATCAGAACCGATGAAACTTCAGGTCCGGCCTTTTCTGGCCTTCAGGAATATTCATGAGCTGACGCATGCCAACCTGGCTGCAAATACAAAAGTTGATTTTCTTGACAACGGGATTAAAATGAAGCTCTATGAAGGGTTTCCTTTTCTTCATATGCAGTTCTCGACAAAAGCCGAATTTGTTCATGTCCCTGACTGGTACCTGGGGGTTGAATACACTGAAGAACAGAAAAGAGGATATGACTATTCTGAAGATCTCTTTACGCCCGGGTTTTTTGAAGTTGAAGCAAAAGAAGGCGATGTGATAGTTTTTTCTGCTTCGACTAAGGAAGAAAAACCATCAGGCTTCAAAACAAAATTTACCAAAACAGTCAATGGCAAGATACCGAGAAGCAATTATATCAACTGCCTGAAAAATGCTGCTCAGCAGTTTATTGAAAAAAGGCATGGGAAAACCCTGATTATAGCCGGTTACCCATGGTTTGGAGCATGGGGCAGGGATACATTTATTGCTCTTCCCGGACTTGCTTTGACCCGCCCGAGTAAAAAGCTTCAACTTTACAGGGAGGTTCTCGACACCCAGGTGGGAAGGATGAAGGATGGCCTGTTCCCTAATATGGGCACGATCAGCAATCCTGCATTTAATTCTGTAGATGCTCCCCTGTGGTTCTTCTGGTCGGTTCAACAATATTTTGAGAATGGCGGGACCGACGCCTGGGAACGCTACGGTGTGGCATTGAAATCAGTTCTCAATGCGTATAAAAGCGGTACTGCCTTTAATATCATAATGAGGGAAAACGGGCTCATTTATGCTGATGCTCCCGGTAAATCACTTACATGGATGGACGCTGTGGTGAACGGTATCCCTGTAACACAAAGAAAAGGGTATGCAGTTGAAATAAATGCATTATGGTACAATGCGGTCTGTTTTGCTCTGGAAATGGCAAGACAGGTTAAGGACCGCAAGTTTGTCAAGGAATATGAGAACCTGCCTGATCTGATAAATAATTCTTTCAATGAGCTATTCTGCAATCCTCAGAAGGGCTATCTTGCCGACTATGTCAACGATGACGAAGGAAAGAACTATTTTGTAAGACCCAATATGGTTATTGCAGTTTCACTCCCGTACTCAATGCTTACAAAAGACCAGATGAAAAGAGTATTGGATGTTGCAGACAAAGAGCTTATAACTCCGCGGGGACTCAGGACCCTTTCTCCGGGGAATCCGCTCTACAAGGGGACTTATCACGGGAATCAGGAAGAAAGGGACAAGGCTTATCATAACGGGACCGTATGGCCCTGGTTGTTAGGTCCGTTCTGCGAGGGATGGCTTAAAATATACGGGGAACAGGGTGTACAGAGAGTCAGGAAACTTGTTTTCGGACTTGAGGAAGTGATGAGTGAACACGGGGTAAGTACGATCTCAGAGATCTATGACGGAGATCCCCCTCATGCGCCAAATGGAGCAATATCACAAGCTTGGAGTGTAGGTGAAGTCCTGAGGATAATCGATCTTCTTGAAAATAAATATTCAAATTTATAAATCAGGTGTGATATGCGTGTACTAATGTTCGGATGGGAATTTCCGCCACACATCTCCGGCGGATTGGGTACAGCCAGCTATGGCCTGACAAAAGGAATGTCTACCCTGGAGGATCTTGAAGTGATATTTGTTGTGCCTAAGGCATGGGGCGATGAAGACCAGACAAGGGTAAGGCTCATTGGTGCAAATAAGGTTCCTGTTGCATACAAGCAGGTTCATTATAAAGGATTCAGGCGTCCCCTGGAACAGATAGAAATTTCATCAAAAATTGTTCCTTACACAGATCCTGAGGAATTCTGGACAAGGATCAATTCAGAATCTACCGGATATAAACTTATAGTCCAGACGACCAATGAGGGGACTGTTGATTTTTCGGGCAGATACGACAGCTCATTGATGGATGAGATATACAAATACTCAGTTGTTGCTTCGGTGATTGCTGAGGAAAATGAATTTGATATAATACATGCTCACGACTGGCTTGCATATCCTGCAGGCATAGCAGCAATGGAGGTCTCAGGTAAACCTCTTGTGATACATGTTCATGCGACTGATTTCGATCGCAGCGGGGGTAATGTAAACCCCGATGTTTACCGTATCGAAAAACTGGGAATGGATGCAGCTTCAAAAATCATTACGGTAAGCAACCTTACAAGGGATATCGTAATCAATAAATACCACATTAATCCTGATAAGGTTGAGACAGTCTATAATGCGGTGGAACCGGTTAAAATTTCACAGGATGTCGTTATAAACAAGGGCTTTGATGAAAAAGTGGTTACTTTCCTTGGCAGGATCACCTTACAGAAAGGTCCTGAATACTTTATCGAGGCTGCCTACAAAGTCCTGAAAGTTATGCCTGACGTAAGGTTTGTGATGGCAGGCTCCGGTGATATGATGGAAAGAATGATGCGAAGAGCTGCTGCCCTTAAGATTACTGACAGGTTTCATTTTACAGGATTCCTGAAGGGGAAGGATGTCTTCACAATGCTGAATATGAGCGATGTGTACATCATGCCCTCGGTATCCGAACCATTTGGAATTTCCCCGCTTGAAGCGATGCAATCTAATGTCCCTGTAATTATCAGCAAACAGTCGGGAGTTTCCGAAATTCTAACCCATGCAGTGAAAACTGATTTCTGGGATATCGACGCAATGGCTGATGCAATATATGGCATCCTGAACTATCCTGCCCTTTCAAAGATGTTCATCAAGAATGGCAAGGAAGAAGTTGTCAGGCTAAAATGGGATAATTCAGCAAGGCATGTCAGGGATATTTATTATAGAGTGATTTGGCAAAATAAGAACTAGATATGAGTTTAACAGGCAAAAAAGCAATATGCTTTTATTTTCAGGTACATCAGCCATTCAGGCTAAAACGGTACAGGTTTTTTGACCTGGGTCATGACCATTATTACTATGATGATTTCTCGAATGAATCCATCATGAGAAAAGTGGCAGAGAATTGTTATCTCCCTGCCAATGAAATCATGCTCGATCTCATCCTGAAAAACAAGGGAAAGTTTAAAGTGACTTTTTCCCTGACGGGACTGGTAATAAACCAGTTCCGCCTATATGCACCTGAAGTGCTGGAATCATTTAAAAAACTTGCAGATACCGGAATGGTGGAATTCCTTGCAGAAACCGAGTCGCATTCCCTGGCATCAATCAAAACAAGAAGTGAATTTGAACACCAGGTGATTGCCCACAGGGATATGGTAAAGGAGTTTCTTGGAGTTGAAACGACATCATTCAGGAACACTGAATTAATATATTCCGACCAGATCGGTTCATGGGTAGCTGATATGGGATTTAAATCGATGCTTACGGAGGGAGCCAAGCATGTTCTGGGATGGAAAAGTCCCAACTTTCTGTACTGTAATTCCATTAACCCTCGTCTGAAAGTGCTTCTCAGGAATTTTGTACTGAGCGATGATATCGCCTTCAGGTTCTCAAACCGCAACTGGGCAGAATGGCCATTGACCGCTGATAAATATGCCTCATGGCTAAATAAGCTTGCTCCCAAAAGCGAATTGATAAATGTTTTTCTTGATTATGAAACATTTGGTGAACATAATCATAAAAATACCGGGATATTCGATTTTCTTCAGCACATGCCCGGCTCAGTCCTGAAAAAAACGCCCTACAAGTTCATGACTCCGACAGAAGTAACAGATTTTCTTCAGCCTGTTTCTGCAATCAGTATCCCTTCACCCATTTCATGGGCCGACGAAGAGCGCGACATAACAGCCTGGCACGGAAATGAACTTCAGGTTGCAGCTCTTGACAAGCTTTATGATCTGACGGATAAAGTCCGCCGTTGTGAAGATGCTGCGATAAAAAAGGATTGGGAATATCTTCAGGCCAGTGATCATTTTTATTATATGGCTACAAAATTCTTTTCCGACGGGGCCGTACATGCCTATTTCAATCCTTATGATACCCCATATGACGCATTTATGAATTACATGAATGTTTTAAGCGATTTTGAGATCAGGCTCAATCGTTTTATTCCTGACAGGGATACTCTAAACGAGATTTCCAAGCTGAATAATCTTATTAAGGAAAAAGAATCAATAATTGATCAGCAGACAATCCAGATAGATAACCTTAAGAAAAAGTCACCCGGGGAAAAGAAATCCATAAGGAAGTCTGCGTCTAAAATTAAAACCAAAATTGTCAGGAAGGCACAATCTAAAAAACCTGTCAAAACAAAAAAAAGCAAATAGAAACATCTTAATAATAATCTGAACCAATATTTCTGATAATGAATGTTGAACTAGTTTTTGAGACCAGTTGGGAGGTTTGTAACAAGGTCGGAGGGATTCATACTGTAATTTCAACTAAGGCACTGAATATTGTAAATGAACTTGGGGATAATTATATACTCATAGGCCCTGATGTTTGGAGGGAAGAGGTGACCAACCCGGAATTTATTCCTGACGATACTCTGTTCCCTGAATGGAGAAATCTTGCAGCAAATGAAGGATTGAGAGTCAAAACCGGACGGTGGAATATTGCCGGCAAACCTATAGTATTTTTAATAGATTTCACACCATATTTCGGCCAGCAGAATGAGATATTTGCAAAATTCTGGGAGATTTATAAACTCGATAGCATAACCGGCCAGTGGGATTATGTCGAGCCTGCCCTGTTTGGCTATGCCGCCGGAAAAGTTATTGAAAGCTTCACTTCATGTTACCATGATCACCATAATATAATTGCACAGTTCCATGAGTGGATGACAGGTATAGGGATCCTGTACATTGAAAAATTTGCACCATGGATCGCAACGGCATTCACAACACATGCAACAGTCCTTGGCAGATGTATTGCAGGAAATAACAGGCCCTTGTACGGGAAAATGAAAGAATACAATCCGGTACAGATATCCCGTGAATTAAATGTTGTAGCTAAACAATCACTTGAAAAAATTTCAGCTGCCGAGGCAGACGTTTTTACGACAGTAAGTGAGATCACATCCAGGGAATGCTCATTCTTCCTTGGGAAAGACGTGGATTTAGTAACTCCCAATGGATTTGAAGATTCCTTTGTTCCTTCAGCTGAATCATTTGAGGAGAAGCGGCAGACTGCACGAACCAAACTAAAGAAAGTCGCGGAGGCTGTTCTTGGTTATCCCCTTGCTGATAACTGCATGTTTATTGCAAACAGCGGTAGATACGAGTTTCACAACAAGGGAGTGGATATTCTTATTGATTCTCTCGGAGAATTGAATAAGGAAAGCAACCTCTCCAGAGAGTGTGTGACTTTTATCCTTATGCCGGCATACCATAAAGGCCCGCGCCAGGATCTTATTGATATTCTGTATAATAACGGAAAGATCAGCGGAACTGACAAATACCTTACGCATAGTCTCCATTACCCAACCAGCGATCCGGTGCTTCAAAGCATAAAAACTAATGGCCTTACAAATAATCAGGATGCAAAGGTTAAGATCATTTTTGCTCCCTCATATCTTAACGGCAATGACGGCATCTTTAATCTCTCCTATTATGACCTGCTGATCGGATTTGACCTTTCGGTTTTCCCGTCATATTATGAACCCTGGGGATATACACCGCTCGAAAGCCTGATGTTTTCTATCCCGACGGTCACCACCTCGCTTTCAGGATTTGGTCTGTGGGTCAAAAAGTATTTTAAGGACCAGGGAAATGGTATCGCAATTATTGAAAGGACAGATGATAATGAAAAGCAAGTAGTTACTGAAATCAGGGAATTCATCCGGAAATATATTGGTCTTTCAGAAGGGGAAATAAGGGAGGCAAGATTCAAGGCACATGAGATCTCGAGGATAGCAATGTGGCACAATCTTGTCAAGTACTATTTTGACGCTTATGAAATTGCCCTTACACACAGCAGCGAAAGGAGGGATGAACCACGGGAATTTGCACAGTTTGTTGAGGCACCAGGCTTAAAGATCAGAAAACCTCATCAGATTCCTGTCTGGAAGGATATTTACGTTCAGAGTGATGTGCCTGATAAACTGTCATCCCTTAAAGAGCTGTCCGGCAACCTATGGTGGTCATGGAATTGGGATGCTGAGTTCTTGTTCAGGAGGATGGATCCTTCGCTCTGGGAGGATGTCAACCATAATCCCAAACTGCTTCTTGAAAAGATTGATTATAAGCGACTGCTTGTTCTTGAAGATGATGAAGAGTTTATAGCGGACCTTGAAAATATCATCAGGAAATTCAAAGAGTATATTAAAAGGCCTGATGATAAAGAAAAACCGTCAATTGCTTATTTCAGTATGGAATTTGGAATTCATCCCTGCCTGAAAATATATTCTGGCGGTCTTGGAATTCTTGCAGGTGATTATCTGAAGGAAGCAAGCGATTCGAACGTAAATATTATTGGTATCGGCCTTCTTTACAGGTTCGGCTATTTCAAACAAAAGCTCGGTCCGAAAGGGGAACAGCTTACAATTTATGAGGCTGAGGAATTTTCACGGCTACCGATAATTCCAGTCAAGGATGCTGAAGGGAAACATCTTACAGTGAGTATAGTATGGCCAGGCAGGAGCGTGAACATGCGGATCTGGGAAGCAAAAGTCGGGAAAGTATCGCTTTATTTGCTGGACACTGATTTTGATGACAATTCTGCTGAGGACCGTTCAATAACCCATTACCTGTACGGAGGAGATCATGAGAACCGCCTTAAGCAGGAGCTTATTCTTGGTATCGGCGGCATCAGAGCCCTGACCGCAATGGGTCTGAAGCCTGACCTCTATCACAGCAATGAAGGACATTCGGCATTTATCAGCCTTGAACGTGTCAGAAAACTCATTGAAGATTATCATCTTACATTCGATCAGGCTATTGAGGCTATCCGTTCGTCAACCCTGTTCACCACTCATACTCCGGTTCCTGCAGGGCATGATGCATTTGAAGAGGATCTTCTGAGAAAGTATATCTCTCATTATCACGCCAGGCTCAATATCAGCTGGGATGAGCTGATGGCACTTGGCCAGTGTCCGGGAGAAGCAGACAAGAAATTCAATATGAGCTATCTCGCCACTCATATGTCACAGGAATTGAATGGCGTAAGTAGATTGCACGGACAAGTTACCCAGGGATTGTTCAACAAACTATGGCCCGGATACCTTAAAGAGGAACTTTATATAGGATACGTGACAAACGGCGTCCATCATCCAACATGGATTGCTCCCGAATGGCAGGAAATTTATAAACAACTCACAGGCACCGCTAATTTTGACCAGACCGACAGAAGTCAATGGGAAAAACTGTATAACCTTGATGATAAAAAGGTTTATGATCTAAAAACGGGACTAAAAAAGAAACTCTTCGTAAATATCCGCAAAAGGCTGCAATCGGACATGATTGAGAAGCATGTCAGTCCGCGGACATTATTGAATATCAGCACGCATCTTAATGATAAGGCCCTCACTATAGGATTTGCGCGCAGGTTTGCAACCTATAAGAGAGCTTCTCTGCTGTTCAGGGATCTCGACAGGCTGGCAAAGATTGTAAATGATCCTGACAGGCCTGTGCAGTTCATCTATGCAGGAAAGGCTCATCCGCATGATGGCGGCGGGCAGGACCTGATCAAAAGAGTTTTCGAAGTATCCCAAATGCCTCAGTTTGCTGGAAAGGTTCTTTTCCTGGAAAATTATGATATTGAGCTTGCAAAGCAGCTGGTAAGAGGAGTTGATATTTGGCTTAATACACCAACACGGCCCCTTGAAGCCTCAGGTACAAGCGGCGAAAAAGCCGTGATGAACGGAACGATACATTTCAGCGTCCTCGACGGATGGTGGGTTGAAGGATATCGTGCATATGCCGGCTGGGCGCTTCCGAAGAAACAATCCTTTGCTAACCAGGACCTTCAGGATGATGTGGATGCCGAAACCATTTACAATATGCTTGAATTTGAAATAGTGCCTGCCTATTATTCATCGAATGACCTGGGCATTCCGGTTGAGTGGATAAGCCTTATCAAGAACACCATGGTGAAGATAGCTCCTGAATTCACAATGAAGAGGATGCTTGATGATTATCTTGAAAAGTATTACATGAAACTTTGGCCAAGGAACAAATATTTGACTGCAAATGATTTTGAGAAAGCCAAAGCAATTGCTTCCTGGAAAAAGACTATGAAGGACGAATGGGACAATATTGAGGTTCTGAATTATAATTTCGAGCGACCTCATGAAAATGTTTATCATTCAGGTCATGATTATCATGCTGAGATAGCCCTTGATATCAAGAAAATACCAAAGGACAACGTTGGAGTGGAGTTCGTTTTTACTCATCTTAACAAGCAAGGCGAATATGAATTTGTTGACAGTCAGGAGTTTAAGCTGGTTAGCAGCAAAAATGGCAAATGTCTCTACAGGGCAAACCTTGTTCCAGAGAAAGCCGGAACATTCTTTTACGGGATAAGAATATATCCAAGGCACAAGGATCTACCTCACAAGCAGGATTTTTACCTGCTGAGGTGGATTGATTAAATATCAGTAGCTCTTTTTACAGTTTCCCTCTTTAAAACCAGGGCGCTTCGTGATGGCAGATAGAGATAAAGGTAGAAAGGCTGATCGAGGGTTGGCCTTGCTGCTTTTCTGGTGGATGTATAATATGAAGTCCTGTTGACTCTGTCGAAACCTCCAAACAATGGATCATCTGTGTCCACCATGATCCTGAATTTACCTTTGACAGGAATTCCGTAGTCCGTAAACGAATTGGTTGGATGAAAATTAAATACCAGCACAAACTCACCTCTTGAGAAAGCCAATACCTTATCATAATTATTCTCGTAAATCCTGTGAACAACCAGATCATCCAGGATCCTGAATTCTTTATGAAGCCTAACCATTGCATTGTCAAACTTCAGCAAGAATGAATACTTAAGATCTTCATTTTTGGCTAGATGCCACTGGCGGCGTGCATATTTATAGCTCCAGTTGTTACCTTCGCGCGGAAAATCGATCCATTCAGGATGACCGAATTCATTTCCCATGAAATTCAGGTAACCACCGCCCGACGCACTGAATGTGATAAGCCTTATCATCTTGTGCAGGGCAATGCCGCGATCGATTGTGAAGCTGTGGTATGATTTTGTCATCCCTGTATACATCTCGGCGTCTACCATGCGGAATATCAATGTTTTATCTCCTACCAGCGCCTGGTCATGCGACTCACAGTACGAAATTATTCTTTCCTCTGGCCTGTGCTGGGTAAGTTCATGAATCAGATGCCCCATGTCCCAGTTTTCATCAGGTGTATCCTTTACAAGCTTTATCCAGAAATCAGGTACTCCCATCGAAAGCCGGTAATCAAAGCCATAACCTTTTCTGGCAGTGTCGGCTGCAATTCCCGGCATGCCGCTCATCTCCTCGGCAACAGTCAAAGCGCCCGGTTTGAATTCGTGTATCATTTTATTGGCCAGGTAAAGGTAGGCAAGGGCATCCTCGTCCTGTCCTCCATCAAAGTAATCATTATAAGAAGTAAAACTCCTTTCCAGGCCGTGGTTGTAATAGATCATGCTGGTAATGCCATCGAACCGGAAGCCGTCAAATTTGTACTCTTCAAGCCAGTACCTGCAGTTTGATAACAGGAAATGATTTACATTGTCTTTACCGTAATTGAAACATAATGAATCCCATGCGATGTGATTTCTTCTGTGATCGGTGTGAAAATACTGACCAGGGGATCCATCAAACATTCCGAGTCCCTCGTTGACATTTTTAACAGAGTGGGAGTGTACCAGATCCATGATCACCCTTACTCCTGATGCATGGGCTTTGTCAATCAATGCTTTAAGATCTTCTGGTGTCCCGAACCTTGAGGAAGCGGCAAAAAAGCTTGAAACATGATAGCCGAACGATCCGTAAAAAGGGTGTTCCTGTATTGCCATCAGCTGAATGGTATTGTATCCCGATTTTACAATTATCGGCAGTACTTTCTCAGCAAATTCACTGTAAGTCCCAATTTTTTCCTCAGGCGTTGCCATTCCGATGTGAGCTTCATAGATCACCGGGGCAGTAGCCTCTGTATTAAAGTCTTTCACCTTCCATTTGTATGGCTTTTCAGGATTCCACACCTGGGTTGTGAATATTTTTGTATGTTCATCCTGAACAAGTCGGGTGGCATACGATGGAATACGCTCGCCTTTCCCGCCTTTCCAGTGCATTGAAAGTTTGTAAAGATCGCCGTGATTCAGGGACTCAGGAGGCAGTTTTATCTCCCAGTCGCCGTATTCGTTTATCCTGTTTAATTTATATGATGGTTTTTCTTTCCAGTCGCTGAAAATACCTATAAGAAAAATGTTATCGGCATTGGGAGCCCATTCTCTGAAGACCCAGCCATCATTGTTAGGATGAAGTCCGTAGTAATAATGACCCATGGCAAATTCCATGAGTTTCCCGCTTCCGGCAAGGCGTTGTTCCTTCAACATGCATTTATTAATCCGGCTATCAATAATACCTTTGTATGGCTCCAGCCATGGATCAGATAAATAGAACTTGACAGGATTCATGACAATTTTATTTAATAGGATACTTTTTATAAAAATACAAAAACTAAATTACTTAATCGTTCCGTTTTCGCAGGCTTTGTTAATTTTACTGCCGCAAGATGAAAATAGTATGATAATTCATGAGGGATATGAAAATCTGAATCTGGAACATCCTTTTGTCACTGTGGGAGTTTTTGACGGAGTGCATCTGGGGCACCGGGCCCTTCTTGATCACCTTTCCTCAAGCGCAGAAAAGGCCGGCGGAGAATCAGCAGTAATTACTTTCGATCCTCACCCCAGACTTGTGCTTTCAGGAAAGACTGAAGGTCTCTACTTTCTTTCGACCCTTGATGAAAAGAAAAAGCTTCTGGCGGAATCCGGGATTGATCATATTATTATTATGAATTTTACCATGGAAATGGGTAATATGGAAGCTGCCGATTTCATAAGAGAAATACTTGTAAAAAAGATTGGAGTAAAACATTTGATTGTAGGTTATGATAATCATTTTGGGAAAGGCAAAGGAGGAGACTTTAAAAAGATTTGTGAATGTGCTGAATTGTATGATTTTGAAGTTGAACAGGTTGATGGTGTATATGCTCCCGAAGGGATTATAAGCTCAAGCGCAATCAGAGATGCCCTGCTTAACGGCTGGCTTGAAGATGCCAACAGATGGCTGGGATATAATTATTCCATTACCGGTAAGGTAGTCGAAGGCCGTAAGCTTGGACGCTTATTAGGATTCCCGACCGCGAATATAAAGCCTGCTGACATCTTCAAGCTGGTTCCGGCCAACGGAGTATATGCCGTCGAAGTAATGCTTGATAACAGGAGACTGCCTGGTATGCTGAGTATAGGATTCAATCCGACTGTAAATAAGGACAGGGCAAACAGATCGATTGAAGTGCACATTTTTGATTTTGACAGGGATTTGTATGACCACACAATAACAGCCAT
>Ga0209745_1000440_pt1 | contig 24967 bp, 15 predicted proteins | sample BarGraNGADG00312_FD_184495 | JGI IMG/M metagenome (GOLD analysis project Ga0209745, IMG submission 184495) | Arctic peat soil microbial communities from Barrow, Alaska - Barrow Graham LP Ref core NGADG0004-312 (SPAdes) (version 2) | ecosystem: Environmental > Terrestrial > Soil > Wetlands > Peat...
TGCGGCGCCAAGAGAGCGCCCGCGACCACCGCCACACCGGTGAAGCCGGCGGCTGCGGCGCCGGCCGGTCCGGCGAAGGTGCCTGGTCCTGCGCCCACCACACCGCCTGCCGCTGGCGCAGCCGCCGCGCCCGCTCCGACGGCCGTCCCACGGCCCCCGGCTCCCGCCCCGCTCGTCGGCCACGTGACCCGCGCAGCCGTCGAAGACTACGAGACCTGGAAGACGCTCCGCGCACAGGACTACACGCCAGACCCTTCAGCGGTCAGGACGATCGCGGAGCGCGGACGTGACGTGCAGGTACTCCTGATCCTCGCGACCTGGTGCCCCGATAGCAAGCGCGAGGTCCCTCGCTTCTTCAAGATCCTGGACCAGGCGGGCATCGGCCTCGAGAGGGTCACGATGGTGGGCGTGGACCGGTCGAAGAAGGACGCGGAAGGGCTGACCGTGAAGCACGAGATCCAGCGCGTTCCCACTTTCGTCTTCTTCCGCGGCGACCAGGAAATCGGCCGCGTCACCGAGAAGGCGACGACGACGCTGGAGAACGATATGGCCGCGATTCTGATGAAGTGAGATCCACCGCGGACAGCAGGCAGCGACCAGCCGACAGCTTGTTGCGCGTGACATGCTATCGGCTGCCAGCTGTCTGCTGCCAGCTGTTTGCTACCTGGCCCCCGTGATCTCCCGCACAATCCGCTCCGCCCCGTAGACCTTCGCGAGGGCTTCCAGGATGCCGGCGCTGTGGACGCCGACCGCGCGGGCTCCTTCCGCCTCGTCGATATACATGTAGCGGTTCGCGAGCTTCTGCCGGTTGCTGTCGAAGTTCAGGCCGACCAGCTCCGCGTTCCGATTGATCACCGGGCTGCCGGAATTGCCGCCGATCGTGTCGGCGGTGTAGGCAAAGTTGAGCGGCACCGACATGTCGAGCGCCGCGCGCCGGTCGAACCACCGCTGCGGCAGGAAGAACGGCGCCTTGTTGCCGAAAGAGGTGGCGCGGTCGAACAGGCCGTAGAACGTCGTCTTGTACGGCACCAGCGTGGTGCCCTCCTCGTAACCGAGCACGGTGCCGTAGCTGATCCGCACCGTCGAGTTCGCGTCTGGGTACACGCTCTTCCCGTAGACCGCGAAGCGCGCCTTGGCGATCCGCTCGCCGTTGGTCGTCTCGACGTTGGTGATGTTCTGTTCGATCCACGTGCGCAGTTCGCGCAGGACGGGATCGACGCGGCGCGCGAGGGCGATCATCGGGTCGTCCGACTTCGCGATTGCCTCCGGCCCAGACTCGAACAGCGCCTTGCGGAATGCCGGGTCTGTCAGCTTCGTTCCGCCTGCCGCCGCCTTCGCCGCGGCGGCCGGCGGCTGTCCGGCGAGTGCGGCCTTCACGAAGGGATCGTCGTTGCCGAGCGCCATCTGAGCGTCGCGCAGCCACGAGGCGAGCAGCGATTCCTCCATGTCAGGGTAGACGGGCGCCGCGGAAAACAGCGTCGTCTTCAGCGAGTCGAGCCTTGTGTCGCGGAACTCATCGAGCCGGACGTTGTTCGGCTTCCGCACTTCCTCGGCGTAGCGAACCAGCGTCAGCGCGAAGGCGCCGAGCCGAGAGGGCGTGAGCGCGGAGAAGGCGTTCCGCTTCGCGTAGGGACCATATGTCTTGTAGGCGGCCGCGATCTGATCCCACCCGTCGCCGTACGCCTTCTGCCACTCGGGTTTGGCGGCGACGGCGGTCCGCAGTTTCGCTTCCTCGTCGTATTTCGTCTTCATCAGCCGCTCGTTTTCGAGCCCGTCCTGTTGGCCGACCAGCCGCTTCATCGAGTTCTCAATCCCGCGGCGGCCGGCCGACGCCCGCCGCTCGGCCTCGGCGCTCGTCGAGCCGTAGCGCCAGAGCGCGTCGCGCCGCGCCATGTAGACCGACATCTGCGTTGGGTTGGCCACCTCGCGATGGAACCCGAGTTGCGCCATCGTCAGCAGGCGAGAGGTCGTGCCCGGGCTGCCGATGGCGAACACCAGCTCCTTGTCCTCGGCGCCTTTCTGAGACCACGCCAGGTACTCGGTCTTCGCGGGCTGCCCATTCTCGTAGGCCCGGAAGAACGCCACGTCCAGGTCATAGCGGGGATAGGTGAAGTTGTCGAAATCGCCGCCGAAGAACCCGGTCGCTTCCTCGACCGCGAACACCAGCCGGACGTCGGTGAACTTCTTGTAGCGATACAGCCAGTATTCGCCGCCGCTATAGAGCTTGACGACCTCGCTCCGCAGGCCGCCGGTCTTCTCGGTCGATTCCTTCTCGATGGCCGTCGTCACGGTACGGCGTGCCTCGGCCGCGTCGCGGTCGCTCATTCCCGCTGTGACGGCGCCCTGCACCCGCGCTGTCACGTCCTCGTACGACACGAACACGTTCACGTCGGCGTCAGGGCACTTCAGTTCCTGCTCGATCGTCGGCGCGTAGAACCCGTCGCGCACGTAGTTGTGTTCAGGCGTGGAGAGTTTCTGCAGTTGCCCGTTGGCGACGTGCTGGTTGGTGGCTATCAGGCCGTTCGGCGACACGAATGCGCCCGAGGCTCCCTCGACGCGGGGCGAGGCGAGCCGGACGTGCTCGAGCCACTGCGGCGTCGGTTCGAACTTGAATTTCTCTTTCCAGATCTTCAGCGGCGGATTGTCGAAGGTCCACATCCCGTCATCGGCACGCGGAGCCTGGACGAGGAGCACGCACGCGACGGCAACGAGAATGGCGATGGTCTTCTTCATGGACAGTCCTAGCTGGGACGACGGCCCATTGAGAGGTGCGCGATAGCCTTCCGCGCCCAGTCCGGATCGTTGAGCATCGCGCGTCCGACGCCCACCAGGTCGGCCCACCCCTCGCGCACCGTGCGATCGGCCAGGTCCGGCTCGGAAATGCCGCCCGTCACCATGACCGGCACGGACACTGCCGCCTTGATCGCCTGGGCATACGGCACGAAGTACGCGGCGCCTCTGCCGACGCCGCGCGAGCCCTGGAGGCCGCCCGAGACGTCGATGAGGGCGGCGCCCGCGTCGGCCAGCCACCTCGCGACCCGACACGCGTCGTCGAGCTCGAGGCCCCCCGGTGTTTCGTCGTGGGCGCCGAGGCGGACGAAGACCGGCACGTCGGCGCCCACCCGCCCGCGAACCTCGTTCAGCACCTCGAGGTGGAGACGACACCGGTTTTCGACCGGACCGCCATATTCGTCGGTGCGGAGGTTCGTGAGCGGCGACAGGAACTGGGACAGCAGGAAGCCGTGCGCCGCGTGGATTTCGACCGCCGAGAATCCGGCCGCCCGGGCCCGATCGGCCGCATCGCCGAAGGCGCGAACGACCTCCGTGAGGGCGCCTGGACCCATCGCTTCGGGCACGTCCCCATCCGGCTCGTACGGATGCCGGACGCTCGACGGCGCCAGCGGCCGCATCCCGAGCACCCGCGACGACGACCGTGAGCCTGCATGGGCCAGTTGCAGGCAGACCATCGCGCCCTCGCCCTTCACGGCACTCGCCAGCCTGGCCAGGCCCTCGATTGTCGCGTCGCTGTGCACGCCAATCTGGGTGGGCGTGTGCCGGCCGCTCGTATGAACGAACGCATGCTCGACAATGATGAGGCCGCAGCCGGCCGCGGCGCGCCGGCGATGGTATTCGATGATGTTCGCGGTGACGAAACCGTCGGATGTCGCTTGGCTCGACCACATCGGCGGCATCACGATGCGGTTGCGGAGGGTGAGACCTGGAAGAGACAACGGCGAGAGCAAATCCGGCATGATGCCTCACGGTGGCGGTTGTGGGTGGGAGCGGCGGAGCCGGCTGTCAGCCGACAGCCAGTAACTGACCGCTGGCAACGATAACGGCCTGTGGTCGCATGGTCGCTGCCAGCTACCAGCTATCAGCCGGACGTGTTACTTCGCTGTCTTCTTCTTGGGCGTCGCGGTTTTCTTCGCCGTACCGCCCCGGGGTCCGCACTTGGCCATCGCAACCTCCGTTTGAATGAAGGGAATGGGAGCGGCCGAATCCTACAGCCTCAGGCGGGGAGAATCAAGTCGGCAGACAGCCGTCAGCCCGTTCTATTCGTATCGCAACGCGGTCATCGGATCGACCCGCGAGGCGCGAAGCGCCGGGACGAAGCCCGCCGCGAGGGCGATCAGGGCGAGCAGAACCGCCGACCCGACGAACACCGGCGGGTCGTACCCCTTGATCTCGTACAGCAGCGACTGGGCATACCACCCGACCAGGATGGCGAGTGCCAGCCCAATCGCGCCGCCGACCAGCGTCATCACGGCCATCTGGGAGAGGATCATGCGCCGAACACGGTCCGGCGCCGCGCCGAGCGCCATGCGGAGCCCGATCTCACGCGTCCGCTGCGCCACCGTGTAGGCGAGGACGCCGTAGAGCCCGATGGCCGCCAGTAGCGTGGCCAGCCCCGCGAAAGAGGCGGAGAGCACGGTGATCAGACGATCGAGGAAGACGTTGTCGCGCACCTGCTCTTGCATCGTGCGGACGTTCTCCACGGGCAGGTTGGGGTCGAGGCGCGCCAGCACCTTCGGGATGGTGGCGAGGAACTGCTCGGGCGCGAGCGCGGTCCTCACGTAATACGTCAGAAATCCCAACGTCTCGCCCTGCCGGTACGGCGTGAAGAACTGGGGCGGTATCGCATCCTTGACGTCGCTGTACTTCGCGTCCTTGACGACGCCGACGATCTCGACGTCGGGCGATTTCGGCCCGCCCTGCTTGAAGTGCTTCCCGACGGCGTTTCGCCCGAGGTTGAACTTCTTTGTGAACTGCTTGTTCACAATCGCGACCAGGGCGCCGTTCGCGGCGTCGGCTCTCGTAAACTCGCGGCCGGCGAGCAGCGGCACTCCGAAGGTCCGGAAGTACGCCGGTCCAATCTTGTTGAAGCTGGAGCCGGTGTCCACGTCCGGCCCGGACGGGAAGCCCTCGACGTCGACATCGTTGTTCCAGTTGTCGCCCGCCAGCAGCGGGACCAGCCCCGCCGTCACGCCCGTGACCCCTGGTACCGCGGCCAACTCGTCCTCCATGCGCTCGAACAGTTCGAGCGACCGCACTGCCGAATAGCCGTTGAGCTGCGGCGAGACGCCGAACGTGACGACGTTCTCGATTTTGAGGCCGAGATCCACGTGGCTCACGTTGAACAGGCTCTTGACGAACAGTCCCGCGCACACCAGGAGCAACATCGACAGGCCAACCTGGGCCGTGACCAGGACCGTGCGGAAGCGCGCGGCTGATCGCGCGCCGCTCGGCTGGCCCGACTGTCCCTTCAACGCGGTCACGAGATTCGGTCGCGTGCTGTGCAGCGCCGGGAACAGGCCGAACAGCAGGCCGGTGCCGACCGTCAGCGCAACAGCGAACAGCATGATCCGGACGTCGATCGAAGGCTCCAGGCCCCTCACGGCTTCGGCGGGCAGGAGCGAGAGGATGAGGTCGAGCGTCCAGCGGGCGACCAGAAGGCCCAGGGCTCCGCCCAGGAACGCCAGGAGGCTGGCCTCGGTGAGCAACTGCCTGACCAGCCTCCACCGACTCGCTCCGATCGCGAGCCGGACGGCCATTTCCGCCGAGCGGCCGGCGGCGCGCGCCAGCAGCAGGTTGGCGATGTTCGCGCACGCGATCAGCAGTACCAAGCCGGTCACGCTCATCAGTAGCACGAGCGGCGTGCGCGCTTCCTTGTGCACGAGGCTCTGGCCGCGCGGGTCCACGACCGCCGTCAGCCGCCGCGCCCGGAACTGCTTCATCGTCTGGTCGCTCATGCCCTTCTGAAGCGGTGCCTCGACGTCGTTGACGATCGCGTGGTAGGGCACGTTGATGGACGCCAGCGCCCGCTCGACCGTCGTCCCAGGCCTCAGCCTCGCGAACGCATACGCCCAGTAGGCGCGTCGGTTCTCGAGGCTTCCCTTGAAGATGGCCTCCATCGTGTCGCGCATCGTCATCGGCACGAATACCTGCGGCCGAGTGCCGAGTGTCGTGCCCTCGAACCCGCGCGGCGCGACCCCGACGATGGTCAGTGGCTGTCCGTTTACGATGAGCGGCCCGTTCAGGACGTCACGGCCTTGGTCGAACCGGGTTCGCCAGTATTCGTAGCTCAGGACCACGACGTGCGGTTCGCCTGCCGTCCCGTCGTCGCCCTCAGTGAGCAGCCGGCCAAGCGCCGGCTGAAGGCCGAGCACCGCGAAGTAACTGCCGGACACCAGGAGGCCCTGGCCGTTCAAGGTCTGCCCGCGATAGGCCAGGTTCACGCCGAACGGACGGTGGGCGGCGATCCCCGTGAACACGGTTTGCGTCCGCTGGAGGTCGCGGACCATCGGGTAGCTGAAGACCGCCTGGCAGTCGCCGGGCTGGCCGCACGATTGCGAGCCGGGTTTCGGTCCGGGCGCACCCAGGTTGACCAGCCGCCCGGGTTCGGGCACTGGCAGGGGGCGCAGGAGCATCTGGTCGAAGAGCGAGAAGATGGCGGCATTCGCCCCGATCCCCAGGGCGAGGGAGATGATGGCGACCATGGTGACCAGGGGCGCGCGGAACAGCGCGCGCAGGGCAGGCAGTAGGCGCGGATACCACATAGACGATTAGACGATGGCTGCAGGTATCTCGTTCGCTCCAAACCGCAGCGCCATCATTGTCGCGTCATCGGAGAGTTCCGCCGAGCCGCGGAACGCCCGCGAGCAGCGCGTCGAGGCGATCGGGTCCCAGGAACTCGCCCGCCTCGTTCTCCGCTTCGACCATGCCGTCCGTGTAGAAGAACAGGATGTCACCCTCCTCGAGCGGCGTGTTCTCCTGTTCCCGTCGCTACCGAATGGGGTACTTCGGCTTCGGCGGGAACGTGAACGGCTTCGCCTTGATCTGCTTCTGCAGTTCCTCGATCGCGCGTTCGAGTTGGGCGTCGCGGCCCTCTGACGCCGATGTCGGGTCGTTGTCGAGCACGATGTCCGGGTCGGCGCCGTGGCTCTCGACCAGCCACTTGCCCTGCTCGTTGTAGAACGAGTTGTTCGACTGCTCCACGGTGCCGTTGTCCACCGTCAACTGCCGGTTGAGGATCCCCACCAGGCCGCCCCATGACGGCACGCCGATCACCGTCCCCAGCTTGCGTGCCTTGAAGTGCTCGACGAACGCCTCGCCGTCCGACCCGTTGTACTCGTTGGTGATGACGGCAATCTGGCCGGTCGTCGTCGAACCCGGGTAGCGGAACGGTTCCATGCCGCGCAGGACGTTGTAGGCCGTCAGTTTCCGCTCGAGCTTGTCGATCATGAAGTACTCGGTCCACCCGCCGCCGTTGCCGCGCACGTCGATGATGAGCCCCTTCTTGTAACGGAATGCCCGCCAGAACTTGTCGAACTGGCCGATGTTGTCGGTGCCCATCGCCTGGATGTGCATGTAGCCGATCTCGCCGTTCGACGCCGCGAGGACCGCGTCGATGTTGTCGGCCAGCCAGCGGTTGTAGCGCAGTGTGGCGTCCGATCGCAGCGGTTCGATCTCGTACGTCCGCGCGAGGGTCGCGGTGGGCTTCGAGTTCACCGTCAGCTTCACCTTCTGGCCGCGCGTGACTTGCAGGAACTGATAGGGATTGTCGGTCGCCTTCATCTCGCGGCCGTCGATCGCGATGAGGAAGTCGCCCTTCTTCACGTCCACGTCGGGCCGGGCCAGCGGCGAGGTGAGGTCCGCGTTGTAGGCGGTCGGCCCGAAGATCTTCGCGAACTTCAGGTAGCCGCTGGCGTCGGCCTCGAGATCGGCGCCGAGCAGGCCGGGGTAGATCCGGACCTCGGGCGTCAGCTGCGGCCCGAGGTCGCCGCCGCCCACGTAGGTGTGCGACACGTTGAGATCGCCAACCAGCTGCGAGAGCAGCCAGTTGAGATCGGACCGCGACGACAGATCGGGAATCACCGCGCGGAGCGTGTCGCCCCACTTCTTCCAGTCACGGCCGTGCATGTTCTCGTCGTAGAAGAACTCCCGGTACCAGCGCCACGTGTCGTTGAAGATCTGCGTCCACTCCTCGACCGGGCGCACGCGCGCCGCCATCTTCTCGAGCGACAGCCTCGTCCCGAGCGACTTCGGGTTCTGCACGATCTTGTCCGGCGTCGTCACCTGGAAGCTGACACCCGCCTTGCGCACGATCGCCTGCTCGCGGTTGGCCGACAGCCGCCAGTCCACGATAGTCCCTTCTGCAGCGACGTCCTTCTGCGAGGCCATGTCGAAGACGTGCAGCGTCCACTTCTCGGCGCCGCCCGGCTTGAACAGCTCCTCGGTTTCCGCCTCGCCGTAGGTGGGCAGCGACGTATAGGTGACCAGCCCCTTGCCGGCCTTCAGGTGGAAGTAGAGACCAGGTGGGATTGGCAGCGGGAAGACGCGCGCCTCGAGACCGGCCATGTCGATGCGGAACGGCTCGGCGTCCTTCTTGTCCCTGCCGCGGTCGTACGGCGGCCGCTGGCCCGCCCTGAGCTGCACGGCCATCACCTGCACCGGGTGCTCCATCACGTGGTTGTCCTCGAAGAGGTCGATCCGCGTGTCGAAGTTCCGGTAGGACAGGAAGTAGAGGTAGTCGCCGTTGGCGTCGAACGATGGGTTGAGGCTGTCGAAGAAGTCGCCGGTCACCGGGAACGACGTGTTCTGGTCGAGGCTGTAGAGGAACACCCGGTTGTTCCGGTTGAACTGCGTGAACGAGTAGGTGACCCACTTGCTGTCGGGCGACCACGAGTAGTCGCTTACTTCCCAGAAGAACTCGTCATTCTTCATCTGGTTCGACGTCGCGAACTTCGTGAGCTTCTTCGTCGCGACATCGACGTAGAACAGCGCGAAGTCCTTGTTCCCGAACAGAATCTTCGAGCTGTCGGGCGACCACTCGAGGTGGTAGACGGTCCGATCGAGTTCGGTCGTCAGCTGCTCCCACCTCTTGTCGCCCGCGATGTTCGCCAGGTAGAGCTGGTAGGTGCCGGTCTTGTCCGAGAAGAACGCGACCTTCTGGCCGTCGGGCGAGATCTGCGGGTGGCGCTCACGCGTGAGGGTCGTGGCCGTCAGGTTCACCGTCGGCAGCGCATCGTCGGATGGAACGAGGAAGATATCGCCCCGCGCCTCGAACACGGCCGTCTTTCCGTCGTTCGATACCGAGAAGGTCTGGATGTAGTCGCGCGGGTTGACCGTCCGCTCGGCCAGCGACCACCGGTCCGAGGGCATGTCCACCTCCACCGGCTTCACGGCCCCCGTCGCCGTGTCGAATACCGTCAGACGCCCGCCGCGGACGAAGACGATGCGCTTGCCGTCGGTCGTCGGCCACTGGATGTCGAAGTCGTCGAACGTCGTCACCCGGACGACCTTCTTCGTGGCGGGATCGATCGTGTAGAGGTTGCTGATGCTCTTCGGATCGCGGTCCGACACGAAGAAGAGCTTGCCGCCCGCGTGCATCGGGTAGGCGCTCTTGCCGACGAAGTCGGAGAGCTGCGTGTACTGCTTGCTCGCGAAGTCGTAGAGCCACAGGTCCACATACCGACCGCCCTTGTACCTCTTCCAGTAATACTCCTCGATGCCGCGGCGGTTGTAGGCGAGCGTCGTCCCGTCGGGCGAATACGAGCAGAGGATGCCCCGGTCCATCGGGAGCGCTTCGGGGAAGCCACCCTCCGGCGAGACCGAGTACAGCCGGGCCATCGGCCTGAAGGTGGCCTCGTGGCTCGACCGGAAGACGATCTTCCTGCCGTCTGGCGTCCACGCGACGGCCTGCACGCCCGCGCCGTAGTACGTGACCCGCCTGGGCGCACCGCCCGTGGCGGGCATCGCGTACAAGCTGGGGGTGCCGTCGTACCCGCCGGTGAAGACCAGCGTCTTGCCGTCGGGCGAGAACTTTGCGGCTTCCTCGGTGCCCGGGTGATTGGTCAGTCGGCGGGCTGCGCCACCCGCCACCGAAACCGACCACAGGTCGCCTTCGTACGTGAACACGATCGTGTCACCCGAGATCGTCGGGTACTGCATGAACCGGCCCGGCCCGCCCGCGGCGCCGGCCGATGCCAGGCCCACGACACCAAGCACGGTAAGGAGGAGGATTTTTCGCATCAATGGCTCCACATCTGGTCACACCGCCCGGTCGCCCTACCCCTCTCGCTGCCCGCTGGTCGTGGTGTGCCCGAGCGTCATGGCCACGAACACCATCGTCAGCACGCAGCACACCACCATCGCCACGAACACGCCGTTCCAGTCCCAGCGATCGGCAATCCAGCCGATGCCGGTGCCCGCGATGGCCGCACCGAACACGTAGCCGAAGAAGCCAGTGAACCCGGCGGCCGTGCCGGCCGCTTTCTTCGGCACGAGTTCGAGCGCGTGGAGGCCGATGATCATGATCGGGCCGTAGATCACGAAGCCGATGGCGAAGAGCGCGACGTAGTCGATCCAGAGCGGTCCGTGGATGTTGAGCCAGTAGACGACGACCGCCACCAGCGTGAGCCCCATGAAGAGGATGTTCGCCGGCGCCCGCCGGCCCTTGAAGTACTTGTCGGAGATCCAGCCGCACGCGATGGTGCCGGGAATCGCCGCCCCTTCGTAGAGGAACCCCCCCCAACTGGACTGCGCGAAGGAGAAGCCCTTTGCGGTCTGGAGGTACGTTGGGATCCAGTTCACGACGCCGTAGCGCACGAAATAGACGAACGCGTTGGCCAGGGCGATCGCCCACAGGTACTTGTTGTTGAGGACGTGGCCGAGGAAGATTTCCCTGAACGTGAAGTTCCGCTCGTGGTCGGGGCTGTAGTTGGACGGGTAGTCGTTCTTGTACTCCTCGATTGGCGGCAGCCCGCATGACTGCGGCGTGTCGCGCAGCAGGAAGAACACGCCGATGGCGATGGCGGCGGCGACCAGGGCGTTGAAGTAGAACTTGGCGCCCCAGTCGTTGAAAAGCGTGACGCCGATCAGGGCGAAGCTCCAGACCAGCGCGCCGCCCACGTTGTGCGCGGTGTTCCAGGTCGCGACGGTGAGGCCCCGCTCCTTTGTGCTCCACCAGTGCACCATGGTCTTGCCGCACGGCGGCCAGCCCATGCCCTGCACCCAGCCGTTGAGCGTCATCAGCGCCACCACCAGCGCGAGCGACGAGTAGATCCAGCGCACGGTCCCGGCCGCGAAGATGATGCCCGCCGAGAGCAGCAGGCCGAGCGGGAGGAAGTACTTGGGATTGCTGCGATCGGATACCGAGCCCATGAGGAACTTCGAGGCGCCGTAGGCGATCGAGAGGCCGGTCAGCGCCGTCCCGAGCGCCGCTTTCGAGTACTGCGGGTACTCCTTCAGCAGGTCGGGTATGGCCAGGGCCATCGTGTTCCGAACCAGGTAGTACGCCGCGTAGCCGGCGAAGATCCCGATGAAGAGCTGTCGGCGCAGCCGCCGGTACTCCGGATCGACACGGTCAGGGGGCAGACGCGGGACGTCCGGCGCCGGCTTCAGAAGTCCGATCATCGCCGCCTCCGGCCGCTACTTGCGCGGGAACTCGTCAGGGTTGTTGGTGAATACCGCATCGACTCCGAACGTGAACAGGAACTTGCGCATCTCCTCGCGGACGGTCTGCCCGGCCGGCTGCCCGGCCGACTGGAAGGTGTAGCACGTTACGCTGAGGCCGGCGTCGTGTGCCCAGCCGACGATCGCCGGCATGCCGGCGATGATGCCTTTCGCGGGCCCGATCCCGTCGGCAAACGTCTTGATCTCGGCCATCCGCTCTCTGGTCAACCAGAGGTCGCGGTCGGCATCGGTCACGAGGAACAGGATGGGCAGCGTCACCTTCATCGACTGCCGCATTTTCTTGAGGCTGTCGGCGCTGAACGACTGCAGGAACACTGGCGTCTTCGGGTCGGCGCCCGGCTTGTCGAGGCCGTTCTTCTTCAGGACGTCCATCACCAACCGTTCCATGTCGAAGCCGAGGCTGCCGTAGACTTCAGGGGCCTTGGTCTCGGGATAGATCCCGGCCTTGCCCTTGACCAGGTCGATGGCTTGCTGAAAGGTCAAAACCTTTGCGCCCTTGAACTTCGGGTCGAACCAGGATCCGGCGTCGAGCTGCTGGATCTCCGCGAGGGTGAAGTCGGAGACGTGCCAGCCGGTCAGATCGCGCCCCTCGCGCTTCAGCGAGCGCGCGCGGCTCGGGAACATCTCTTTCACGTTGGTCGTCCGTTCGAGCGTCAGGTCGTGCAGGCACACGAGCTGGCCGTCCTTGGTGACTTGCAGGTCCTGCTCGACGTAGTCGGCCCCCTGGGCCATCGCAAGCGTGTACGCGGCCTCGCTGTGTTCGGGCGCGTAAGCCGAGGCGCCGCGGTGCGCAATCAGCGTCTTCCCCTTGTAGCCCTTGAAGGGCGCCTGTCCGCCGACCGAGACGGCGAGCAGGGTCAATGCCGACACAACGATCGCGATGCCGCCAATCCGAATGGTGACCATGATGACTCCGTTTCGGGGGACTCAATCCGAGCGTTCGACTCGACGACGGATTATAGAGCGTCTGCGCCAGGGCCGCCACCGAACAAATGAGCCCAAACAGGTGAGCCCTTGACACCACCTGCGCCGAATGATGCAATACGCGCCATTCGGCGTCGTTTCAGGTGCGAACCCGCATCCGCCGCCTCGCTCGCTCTCGCCGTCTCGTCACCCATTGTGTATGTTGCTGACCCGGGGAGGAATCATGAAGGCCGTCGCCAGAGGACTGGTGTGTCTCAGTCTGTTGTGGCTGGCCGCGTCGCCTGCGTTCGCGCAGTTCGACACCGCCACCATCCTTGGAATTGTTCGTGACAACACCGGTGCAGTAGTTCCCGGGGCCACGGTGACCCTGACCAACGCCGGCACCGGCATCGCCGTCGTCAGGGTCACGGACGCCAACGGCAACTTCGAGTTCATGACGGTGCGCGTCGGCCGGTACAAGGTCACCGCCGAGCTGGCGGGCTTCGCGGTCGCGCTCGCCGACAACGTCCAGGCCACCGTCGGCGGCCGCCAGCGCGTGGAACTCAAGCTCGAACCCGGCAAGGTGACCGAGACGATCGAGGTCGTCGGCGCGGCCAAGCTGCTCGAGACCGACTCGAGCCAGCGCGGTCAAATCATCACCTCGGACCAGGCCGTCGAGCTGCCGTTGAACGGCCGCGAGTATTCGGGCCTCGTCCTGCTGAGCCCCGGCGTCCGGGTCTCCTCGATCGGCACCGGCTCCTCCGCCACCCCGCGCGAGGGGTCGTTCAACATCAACGGCCTGCGCAGCACGTTCAACAACTACATGCTGGACGGCCTCGACAACAACGCGTACGGCACGAGCAACCAGGGGTTTTCGAACCAGGTGATGCAGCCCTCGCCCGACGCGGTGGCCGAGTTCAAGGTCGTCACCAACAACCTGGGCGCGGAGTACGGGCGGAGCGCCGGCGCGACGGTCAACGTCGCCTCCCGCAGCGGGACGAACAACTTCAGCGGCGCGGCGTGGGAGTTCTTCCGCGACACGTCGCTCAACGCCGCCGGCTACTTCCTGCCGGCCAGCGGCCAGAAGCCGCCGCAGAGGCGGAACCAGTTCGGCGGCGCCTTCGGCGGCCCGGTCGTGAAGAACAAGGCGTTCTTCTTCGCCGAGTACGAAGCGTACCGCCAGACCCGCGAGACGACCGGTTTCCAGACGATCGCCGACATGACCCAGCGGCAGGGCATCCTGAGCGTGGCCATTCGGAACCCGATCACGGGCGTGACCTATCCGGCCGGCACGCAAATCCCGATGAGCGATTTCGCGCGCAAGGTCCTGTCGGGCTTGCCGACGCCGACGTCCAGTTCGGCGGCCAGCAACTACTCGGTGCTGCAACAGTTCACGGACAAGGTCGATAAGGGCAGCGGCAAGGTGGACTATCAGTACAGCCCGGCGCTGACCTTCTTTGGCCGCTACGGCCACCGCGTTCGGGATGCCGTGGACCAGTCGCCGTTGCCCCTCCCGACGGGCGGCGCGGGCAACGGTAACACCTACTCCACCAACAAGCAGTTCGCCACCGGGTTCACGTGGGCGCGGTCCGGGACGTCGCTGCTCGAAGGACGCTTTGGCTGGGGCAGCACGGTCGCCGGCAAGAACCCGCTCTCCCTTGGTAGCCCGAGTGCGCTCGACGCGTACGGCCTCGTCGGCTTGCCGACCGATCCCCGCGTGGCCGGCGGCCTGCCGACGGAGTTGATTACCGGCTACTCCGACCTCGGGCGCCAGGTGGCCAACCCGCAGTGGCAGTTCCCGACAATGTGGAACCCGAAGATCAACTACACGTGGGTGACCGGCAAGCACTCACTGAAGACGGGCTACGAGTTCCAGGACATTTCTACCCAGGTGCAGGACGTGAACCCGCTCTACAGCCGCGACACGTACACGGGCCAGTTCACACGCCCGACCGGCGTGGCCTCCAACAACATCTACAACCTCGCCGACTTCATGCTGGGGCTTCGCAGCCAGTACGCCCTCACCAACATCATGGTCGCGGACCTGCGCCAGCAGATGCACTTCGCCTACCTCCAGGACGACTTGCGCGTGAACAACCAGTTGACGCTGAACCTGGGCATCCGCTACGAGTACGCCACGCCGCACTGGGAGAAGAACAACGTCCTGTCCAACTACGATCCGGTCGCGAAGAAGATGATCATGGCCACGAACGGGTCGCTCGAGGATCGGGCGCTCGTCAAGCCGGATCGGAACAACTTTGGGCCGCGCCTGGGTTTCGCGTATTCCGTCAATCCGAAGACGGTGATCCGCGGCGGCTACGGGTTGAGCTACGTCCACTTCCACCGTGCCGGCTCGGCCAACCTGCTGTCGCTCAACGGCCCGCAGGTCATCAACGCGATCGTCAATCAGACGAACCCGGCGTTGTCGAGCTTCAGGACGACCCAGCAGGGATATCCTTCCGGCCTGAACGATCCGTCGACGTTCCAGCCGACCGTCGCCAACGTCACCTACATGCCGAATGACTACCATTCGAGCCAGGTGCAGAGCTACTACATCTCGATGCAGCGCGAGATCGCGTCGAACATGACCCTAGACGTCGCCTATGTCGGCAACAAGGCCGACGACCTGCTCCTGCTCGCCAACTACAACCAGGCATATCCGAACAACTCGGCCGGGACGATCGCGCTGGCGGCCCGGCGGCCGATTCCGGAGTTCGGCGACATCACCTACGCATTCAACGGCGGGAAGTCGCGGTACAACAGCCTCCAGTTGAAGTACACCTACCGGATGCGCAGGGGCCTGATGGTGTTGAATTCCTTCACGTATTCGAAGGCGAAGGACAACGGCGCGGGCTCGCTCGAGAACCCCAACGGCAACTTCCCCGCCCCGCAGAACTTCTACAACCTCGAAGCCGACTACGGCACGTCCGGCTACGACGAGCCCTTCAACAACACCACCAGCTTCGTGTGGCAGTTGCCATTTGGTGAGGGCCGCCGGTGGGGCGCCAAGGCCAACCCGGTGGTCCAGGCGCTGGCCGGCGGATGGACGGTCAGCAGTATCATCGTCGCGCGTTCGGGCGAGATCGCGACGCTCACCTACACGCCCGCGGCGTCGTTCATCGTGTCGGGCCTCGCGAATGACTATCGCGGTGCGAACAACTATCGCCCGAACGTGATTGGTGACGTCTACGACGACAGGAGCTCGGTGACGAGCTACCTGAGCAAGACGAACGTGGTGATTCCGACCGATCCAAGCCAGCCGTTCGGCAACGCCGAGCGCAACACGGTGCGTGCGCCGAACTTCTTCCAGGTGGACCTGGTGGCGTCGAAGGAGTTCAAGATCCCGGTCGGCCAGAACACCAGGGTGCAGTTCCGCATCGAGGCGTTCAACCTGTTCGACCGGGTGAACTTCCGGGCACCTGTCACGAACCGGAATTCGGCCACCTACGGCACGTTCCTGGCCACGTGGGATGCACGGCAGATCCAGGTGGGCGTCAAGCTGATGTTCTAGGCGGATCGCCACGCGACTCGCGCCTCTCCGGGGCCGGCCTCTTTTCGGGGGCCGGCCCTTTGTCTCCCGCCTCACCCCGAAGGAGCCTATGTCCGTCATCCTGGCCCTCGATCAAGGCACCACCAGCTCGCGCGCCATCGTCGTCAACCATGCCGGCGGTATCGTGAGCGTGGCGCAGCAGGAGTTCAGGCAGATCTTCCCCCAGGCCGGGTGGGTCGAACACGATGCCGACGAGATCTGGGCGACGCAGCTGGCGGTAGCGCACCAGGCACTCGAACGCGCCGGCCTGCAGGCCGACGCGGTGGCCGCCATCGGCATCACCAATCAACGCGAGACCACGGTGGTCTGGGATCGAGCGACCGGCGCGCCGATTCACCACGCCATCGTCTGGCAGGACCGCAGGACCGCCGGGTTCTGCGACTCGCTGAAGGCCTCCGGGCTCGGCCCCGCCATCCAGCGCAAGACCGGCCTGGTTATCGATGCGTATTTTTCCGGCAGCAAGCTGCGCTGGATCCTGGACCACGTCCCCGACGCGCGTGCTCGCGCCGAGCGCGGCGAGCTGGCGTTCGGCACGATCGACACCTGGTTGGCGTGGAAGCTCTCCGGGGGAGCGCTGCACGTCACCGATCCCAGCAACGCCTCGCGCACGATGCTCTACGACATCGTCAAGGGCGACTGGGACGACGAGTTGCTGGAGTGGCTCGGCGTGCCGCGCGCCGTGCTGCCGGACGTGCGAGGGTCATCAGAGGTCCTCGGCCAGACGACGGCCGGCCTGTTCGACGCGAGGATTCCGATTGCCGGCATCGCGGGCGACCAGCAGGCGGCGCTGTTCGGCCAGCAGTGCTTCGAACGTGGGCTCGCCAAGAACACCTACGGCACCGGCTGCTTCATGCTGATGAACGTCGGGCGGCAGGCCGTGGCGTCGAAGCACCAACTGCTCACGACCGTCGGCTGGCGCATCGGCGGCCAGACCGACTACGCGCTCGAAGGCAGCGTCTTTGTGGGCGGCGCGGTGGTGCAGTGGCTGCGCGACGGCCTCGGGGTCATCGCGTCGGCGGGAGAGGTCGAGGCGCTGGCGGCGTCGGTGCCCGACTCGGGCGGCGTCTATCTCGTCCCCGCGTTCGCCGGTCTGGGCGCGCCGCACTGGGATCAGTACGCCCGAGGCCTCGTCGTCGGCATCACGCGCGGTACGACCAAGGCGCACCTGGCGCGCGCGGCGCTCGAAGGCATCGCCTTCCAGGTGGCGGATGTCCTCGATGTCATGAAGGCCGACTCGGGAATCGCGCTCGACGAACTGCGAGTCGACGGCGGCGCGGCCGCCAACGGCCTGCTGATGCAGTTCCAGGCCGAGATCCTCGGCGTGCCCGTCGTGCGGCCCAAGGTGATCGAGACGACCGCGCTCGGTGCCGCCTTCCTCGCCGGGCTGGCGGTCGGGTACTGGGCCTCGGCCGCGGAGCTCCGGGAGGCGTGGCAGATCGACCGGCGGTTCGAGCCACGGATGAGCGCCGACGAGATGGCGTCGCGCCGCGCTCGATGGACGATGGCGCTTGAGCGAGCGAAAGATTGGGAGCAGGCATAACACGACCATGACACGACAAGACATGCTCGACCGGGTCCGTGACCATCACGGCCCCTGGGACTTCATCGTGATTGGCGGCGGCGCCACCGGCGTCGGCGTGGCCGTGGACGCGGTGTCGCGAGGCTATGACGTGCTCCTGGTGGAGCAGAGCGACTTCGGCAAGGGGACATCGAGCCGGTCAACCAAGCTCGTGCACGGCGGCGTGCGCTACCTGCAGCAGGGCAATGTGCCGCTCGTCATGGAGGCGCTGCACGAGCGCGGGCTGCTCCGGCGGAACGCCCCGCACCTGGTGCGTGAGCTGGCGTTCGTGGTGCCGAACTACCTGTGGTGGGAAGCGCCGTTCTACGGCATCGGGATGCGCGTCTACGACATGCTGGCGGGCCGGCACGGCTTCGGCCATTCCCGCGTTCTCACCTCCGACGAGGTGCTGCAGCGGATTCCCACCTTGGAACAGGATGGGCTGCGCGGCGGCGTCCTGTACCACGACGGCCAATTCGACGACAGTCGCCTGCTGATCGATCTCGCGCGCACGGCGGCCGAGCGGGGCGCCTGCCTCCTCAACTACGCACCGGTGCTCCGCCTCGAGAAGGATGGCGAGGGATACGTCTCTGGCGCCGTGTTCCGTGACGCGGAGTCCGGCAACGACTTCACCGTGGCGGCCAAGTGCGTCATCAACGCGACCGGCGCGTTCTCGGACGCGATTCGGCGTATGGACGACGCGTCGGTGACGCCGATGATCGCCCCGAGCCAGGGGGTCCACATCGTGCTCCCCAAGCGCTTCCTCGGCGGGGACACGGCCATCATGGTGCCGCGCACGCGCGATGACCGCGTGATGTTCGCCATCCCGTGGCACGACCACACGGTGGTCGGCACGACCGACACGCCCATCTCCGAGGTGGTGCTCGAACCGAAACCGCTCGCCGAGGAGATCGATTTCATCCTCGAGACTGCGAGCGGCTACCTGTCGGCGCCCCCAAGCCGATCGGATGTGCTCAGCGCGTTTGCCGGCATCCGGCCGCTCGTGAAGGCCGGCTCAGCGGGCAACACGGCGGCGCTCTCGCGCGAGCACACGATCCAGATCAGCAAAGCTGGCCTCGTCACGATCGCGGGCGGCAAGTGGACGACCTACCGGAAGATGGCCCAGGACTGCGTGGACCACGCGGCCACGCTGGCGGACCTCGACGAGCGGCCCTGCATCACGCGCGACCTGCGGATCCACGGGTATCATCCGTCGGCGCCGCAGTTCGGGGCCTACGCGGACTACGGCGAGGATGCCGTGGCGCTGGCCGGCCTGGTGGAAGGCCGACCGGACCTCGGCGTCGTGCTCGACGCGGAGGCGCCCGTTCGGGCGGCGCAGGTGTTCTGGGCCGTGCGCCACGAGATGGCGCGCACGGTCGACGACGTGCTGGCGAGGCGGACGCGCGTACTGTCGCTCAACGCGAAGGCCGCGATCCGGATGGCGCCCGCCGTGGCAGGGCTCATGGCCGTTGAACTCGGCCGCGACGAACGCTGGCAGCGCGATCAAGTGGCTGAATTCACGGCGATTGCCGAGAGGTACCTTCCGGTATGAACGCACTCCTGGCCGAACTCATCGGGACTGCCATCATCATCGTCTTCGGCGGCGGCGTGGTGGCCAACGTCGTGCTCTCGCGCACGAAGGGCAACAACTCCGGTTGGATTGTCATCTCGTGGGGGTGGGCGATCGGCGTCTTCGTCGGCGTCTTCTGCTCGCAGCCCTATAGCGGCGCGCACTTGAACCCGGCGATCTCCGTGGCGCTGGCGCTCGGCGGGAAGTTCGCGTGGAATCTGGTTCCGGGCTACGTAGCCGCGCAGGTCGCGGGCGCCTTCCTTGGCGCTGTCATCGTGGGCCTCTTCTACGGCGAGCACTTCAAGATCTCCGACGACCCGGACGCGAAACTGGCGGTCTTCTGCACGGCACCGGCCATCCGCTCCATCCCCCGTGCGTTCTTTTGCGAGGTGGTCGCGACGTTCTTTCTGGTGTTTCCCGTGTTCCTGATCACCAGCGGGGCCATTGCGCTGCCCGGCGCCGATGGCCTCGTGCACGAGGCGCCAATCGGGTTCGGCAGCATCGGGGCCCTGCCGGTGGGGCTGCTCGTCCTTGGTCTCGGTCTCGCGCTCGGCGGCACGACGGGCTACGCCATCAACCCCGCCCGCGATTTCGGCCCGCGCCTCGCGCACGCCATTCTCCCGCTCGGAGTCAAGCGGGACGGCGACTGGTCGTACGCCTGGGTGCCGGTTGTCGGCCCGATCGTGGGAGGCGTGCTGGCTGCCCTCGTCGCGCGCGCGGCTCTGTAACCGGTGATCTCACCGATGTGGCGCGGGTCCTCCTTGGCCCGAGCGAAGTCTAAGTGGTCCTCCGCCTAATTATGGCTAGAGGCTAAAGGCCGAAGGCTCGAGGCTGACTGATCACTAGCAACTGGCCACCGGCACCTACTATGATCTCTCCGTTGTGACCCTGCTGCTGTCCATCTTCGCCAACGACGTGCTGCCGATCTTCATCGTCGCGGCCGTCGGCTTTGCCGTCGCCCGCGTGCTGAAGGCAGACGTGCGCACGCTCTCGCGCATCACCTTCAACGCGCTGTCGCCGTGCCTCGTCTTCCACCTGCTCGTGACCTCGTCTTTGAGCGCGAGTGATTTCGGCCGGATGACGGCGCTGGCGGTCCTGGTGATCGTCGGGATCGGCCTGGTGGCGCGCCTCGTCACGCTGCCGCTTCGCCTCGACCGCGCCCTGACCAGCGCGTTCCTGATCGTGGTGATGTTCTCGAACAGCGGCAACTACGGGCTGCCCGTCGTGCTGTTCGCGTTCGGGAGGGACGCGCTCGCGCACGCGACCGTCTATTTCGTCGCCAATGCCGTCGCCACCTACACGCTCGGCGTCTTCCTGGCGTCGGCCGGCCGCCGCTCGATCGGGCAGGCCGCGCGGGGAGTCCTGCGGGTGCCGGCGGTGTGGGGAGTGGTGGCGGCGGGGACCGTGGTCGGCCTCGGCATCCCCATGCCGCCTGCGGTCATGCGGCCGGTCGAGTTGCTCAGCGGCGCGGCGCTGCCGACGATGATCCTCGTCCTGGGGATGCAACTGGAACGAAGCGCCTGGCCCGACCGTCCGGCGCTGGTTGCGCTCGCAGGAACGTTGTCGCTCCTGGTGACGCCGCTTCTCGCCGTCGGCGCCGCGCAGCTGTTGGGCCTGACCGGCGTCGCCAGGCAGGCTGCCATCGTTCAGTCAGGTATGCCGAGCGCCGTGCTCACCACCATCCTCGCGCTCGAGTTCGACGTCGAGCCCTCGTTCGTCACCGCGTGCGTGATGCTGTCCACACTCGCCAGCCCCATCACGGTGACGCTGCTGATTGCCGCCATGACATAGACATCTTCCAGGGCTCAAATCGTAACCGTTGAGCAACTTCCTGTAGCCCTCCGAGAGCTGCAACCGACAACTGGTCGCGTACTGACCGCTAGCAACTGACCACTGACAACTGCCAACTGGCCACCGGCCCTGCGCCCTGATATCCTCATCCCCCATGGCCATGACTTCGCCCGAACCTGCCGCGGTCGCCGTCGGCCCGGCGCACCGCGAGCTTCCGCGCGTGCTCGGTTTCACATCCGTCGTTGGTATTCTCATCGGCACCGTGATCGGTTCGGGCATCTTCGTGGCGCCCAACCGGATAGCCGACCTCGTTGGCTCACCGCAACTCATTCTCGCCGTCTGGACGGTCGGGGGTGTGCTCTCGTTCTTTGGTGCCCTGGCCTTCGCAGAGCTGGGCGCGGCGTTCCCGCAGGCGGGCGGGATGTACGTCTACCTGCGCGAAAGCTACGGCCCGCTGGTCGCATTCCTCTTCGGGTGGACGCTGTTCTTCGTGATCGACTCGGGCGCGATCGCCACGCTCTCCGTGGCGTTCTCCGCGCGCTACCTGCCGTACTTCGTCCCGCTGTCGGCGCTGGCGTCGAAGTTCGTGGCGCTCGCGCTCATCGCGGTGCTCGTGGTGGTGAACATCCTCGGCGTGCGCTACGGCGCGGCGCTGCAGAACCTGCTGATGTTCATCAAGTTTGGCGCCATCGTCGCGGTGTCGCTCGTCGTGTTCGTCTTCGCGAACGGAAACACCGCGAACTTCGTGCAGCCGGCCCCCGCGGCGTGGTCCGGCGGGCTGGTCGGGAACTTCGGCGCCGCCCTCGTGCTGTCGCTGTGGGCCTACAAGGGGTGGGAGGCCGTGACGTTCAGCAGCGGCGAGATCAGGAACCCCCAGCGGAACATGCCGCTCGGGTTGTTGGCCGGCACCGCGGTGGTGGTCGTCCTCTACATCTCGACCAACCTCGCGTACCTCTACGTGTTCCCGGCTGGGCAGATCGCGAAGTCGAGCCGAATCGCGGCAGACGTGATGAACGTCGCAATCGGGCCGATCGGCGCGTCCCTGATTGCCGGCGTGATCCTGTGCTCGATTACCGGCGCCGCCAACGGCAACGTGCTGACCGCGCCTCGCGTGTTCTTCGCCATGGCGCGCGACGGGTTGTTCTTCAGGAAGTTCGCGGACCTGCACCCGAAGCTGCTGACGCCGCACGTCTCGATTCTCGCCACCGGCGCGTGGGCGGCCATCCTCAGCGTCACCGGGACGTTCGAGCAGTTGGCCACCTACGTGATTTTCGGGCAGTGGATCTTCTTCGGTCTCACCGTCGGCTCGGTGATCGTGCTGCGCCGGACGCGCCCCGATCTGCCGCGCCCCTATCGGACGTGGGGCTACCCGGTGACGCCGGTGGTGTTCATTCTCGCGGCGCTGTACATTTCGGTCAGCACGCTGGTGACGCAGCCGCTGAACGCGCTGGCGGGCCTCGCGATCATCCTGGCCGGTGTGCCTGCCTACGCGTACTGGCAACGACATCGCGCATCGACCCTCGCTTGATGTCACTCTGGGAAATCCTCGTCATCGCGGTGGGCCTCTCGATGGATGCCGTCGCCGTGTCGCTGGCGGCGAGCGCCAGCAACCGGGCGCAGGGCACACGGGCGATGTTCCGGCTCTCGTTCCACTTCGGCCTGTTCCAGTTCCTCATGCCGATCGTCGGCTGGTTCCTGGGCATGAGCGTCGCGCGGTATATTGGGGCGGTCGATCACTGGGTGGCGTTCGCGCTGCTCGCCCTCGTGGGCAGCCGTATGATCTGGGCCGCCGTCAGCGGCGCGGAGGAAGAGCTGGCGCGGGACCCGAGCCGGGGCACCACGTTGATCGTTCTGTCGTTGGCGACCAGCATCGACGCGCTGGCGATCGGCCTGACGCTGGCCATGCTCGGCGCCCGCATCTGGTACGCCAGCCTGGTGATCGGCGTCGTGACGGGATGCCTGTCGCTCCTGGCGATCCTGCTGGGCAAGCGGGTTGGGCGAGCGATCGGGACGCGAATGGAGGCTGTCGGTGGCGTGGCGCTGATCGCCATCGGCGTGCGAATCCTGGTTGAACACCTGTAGATCTCTTCCGAGGCGGGGATCGCGGTTTCGAAGTTAGAGTCGAGAGCCGTCATGTATCACGGAGAGCGATTCAACAGCATCAGCCACCTGGTCGGCGCGAGCCTGGCGCTCGTCGGCGTCGTGGTGCTGGTCGTGGACGCCAGACTTCACAGCGACGCGCGGAAGATTGTCAGCGTCAGCATCTACGGCGCCTCGCTGCTGACCCTCTACACGTGCTCTACGCTCTACCACAGCCTGAGGGGCCGCGCGAAGCGGGTCTTCAAGCACCTCGATCACACCGCCATCTACCTGCTCATCGCGGGCAGTTACACGCCGCTCACGCTTGTCGCCCTCCGCGGACGCCTCGGGTGGTCGCTCTTCGCCGCGGTCTGGACACTCGCCGTCGTCGGGGCCCTGCAGGAGTTCCGCCGCGTCAAGGGTGAGCGGGTGCTGTCGGTGGTCATCTACGTCGCGATGGGGTGGATGGCGGTCGTCGCTTTCCGGCCGCTGGCCGAGGTGATCGGGCCAGGCGGGCTGGCGTGGCTGATTGCCGGCGGCCTGTGCTACACGGTCGGCATCGGCTTCTACGCATTCGACCACCGACTGCCGGTGCTCCACGGTGTGTGGCATCTGTTCGTGCTCGGCGGCAGCATCGCCCACTATATCGTCGTCCTGGCGTATGTCAGAACCTGACTCATTTCATCCGGTTGTTCCTATCTGGACCGATCATGCAATTGACCCGTGCGGCGGACTATGGCGTCCGAGTGATGATTGACCTCGCGAGCGCGGACAACAACGCTCGCTCCAGCCTGAGCGAACTGGCCGATGCTGCGGAAGTCTCGCCGGCCTTCCTCTCAAAAGTCCTCCAGCGTCTCGTCCGGTCCGGCCTCGTCGCCTCATGGCGCGGCAAGAAGGGTGGCTTCGAGCTGCTCGAACGGGGACGTTGCGCTTCTTTGTTGGATATCCTTCAGGCGCTCGACGGTGTTCCCGAGTTGAACATCTGTCTGCTGTCGGGTGGGTGTCACCGCAGCCCGTCGTGTGCAGCGCACCCGGTCTGGCAGGAGGCGCAGGTGCGGATGCGCGACACCCTGTCCGCCGCCACGCTCGAGCAGTTGGTTCTCGACACCCGTGCGCGGCAGGCGTCGCTGCCCGTAGGGCCGACCGGCCGTCGCACCGGAACGTCTGTCCTTCGCGGTTGAGTTCGTGGACGGGCAACGCATCAGCGTGGCCCGGCGTGACGATCAGATGCCGCACTTCGCGTACGGGCCCGGCATCAGGATCACGATGTTCGCCACTTGCACGAGCGACCGCACAGGGGCCGTGGCGCCGTCGTAGGCGGCGTGGACCGCCAAGAACTGTTCACGCGGCATCATGACGGGCCGCTGCAGGCCGGGCGTATCCAGTATCTGCATCAGCTGTTCATCGGCGAGCCCTTCTTGCCGGTCCCACCCCAGCTTCCGGTAGTAGAAGAAGTACGGGTGCGCGTAGTAGTGGCTGGGCAGATACACGTATACGCCCGGGACCGGTCGTCCGGCCTTCAGTTCGGCATGCTGCACCTCCCGCACGCAGTTTCGGGATGTCAGCAGCGGATGCTGCTCGATCATCGTCCGGCTGAGCGTCGTGCGATACCAGGCGACCGGCAGCAGTGTCATCAGCACGAGGGGAACGGCGATGCGCGCCGTCCACCGCCCGCGCCCGGCGAGCACGCCGAGGACCATGGCGATGAGGGCTGGCCGCCACACCGACGGGTGGCGCACGATGAGCAGGCCCAAGAGCCAAAGACAACCTGGGTAGACGAGCGCGATCGCGGCGAGGCCCAGGTAGCCGACCAACGCCACGAGGAGCACGAAACGTAACACGCCAATCGCGTCCCGGCCGCGGGAGTTCACCGCTGTGCTCATCGTGGTCACCAGCGCACGGCCGCCCGCAACGAGACGATCGATTCGGAACTTCTGGGCGCTCCGGGACATCCATGCCGGAGGACGCCCGGCCGCCACGTCGTCGATGACGTTGGCCACCGACGCCATGAAGTACCCTCCCGCCAGGGCCACCGGCGGCA
>Ga0209745_1000441_pt1 | contig 24964 bp, 26 predicted proteins | sample BarGraNGADG00312_FD_184495 | JGI IMG/M metagenome (GOLD analysis project Ga0209745, IMG submission 184495) | Arctic peat soil microbial communities from Barrow, Alaska - Barrow Graham LP Ref core NGADG0004-312 (SPAdes) (version 2) | ecosystem: Environmental > Terrestrial > Soil > Wetlands > Peat...
CTAGGTGACAGCGCGCTTGATGACGTCGGCGACCTGCGTCTCGACCGCCTTGGTCCATTTCAGGATCGCGAAAGCGGTCGGCCAGATGTCTCCGTCGTCCAGGTTGGCGACGTCCTGGAAGCCGATGTGGCCGTAGCGCGTCTTGAACTTCGCGGCGAGTTGGTAGAAGAACACCGTCTTGCCGTCCTTGCCGTAGGCCGGATAGCCGTACCAGGTCTTGCACGTGAGCTCGGGGAAGTCGCGCTTGACGAGGGCGTGAAGTCCCTCGGCGATCGGCTTGTCCTGGGGGTTCATCGCGGCGATGGCCGCAAGGACCTCCTCTTCGCCGGCCTTGCCCTCCTGCTCACGCTTGCGCTCGGCCGCCGCTTGCCTGATCGCGGCCTTCTCCTCGGCGGAGAGGCCGCCGGTCTTGTCTGCCATGTCGCGAGCATGCCACGGCCCCCGGCTCCGAGCCATCCCCGGCGTGCGCCCCGAGCTACGTCCTCAGCCGACCCGGGCACGCAGCTTGCGTGCGTACCGCGCATCATCGGGACGCTGCCGTACGGCCTGCACGATCGTCAGCGGCTCCCCCGACGCGACCAACCGCGAGGCCCGCGACGGAGTCCACTCGGCAGCGGCCAGAGCCGCGGCGATGTGCGGTTCGTCGGCGGCGATGCCTGCCGTCATCCATTGCGCCAGCTCGGCCGGCCCGAAGCCGTGATTCCTCCAGCCGGACGCCAGCTCCTCGATCTCGCGAAGGCCGAACTCGCGGAGCATTCGTTCCAGCTCCGCATACCCGTCAACACCCATGCCCAACTACCCCCCGATAGCCAAGTCCCCACGGACAGCATGGTGCCTGGTAGCCGTCGACGCCAACAGGCTGACTGGGTGTGTCGCCGTCAGCAACAGGCCCGCTCACACAAGCACCCAGTCGCTGGTGAATGCTGTGCCAGGTCACCACCTGCGCGTCCGAGAAAACGTGCGGCCGGCTGCGAAGATGTCGTCCATGAGCCGACCGTCCATCCGCGACTTCCATGATGACGATCTGGACGGGGTCGTGCGTCTGTACGAGGACGTCGGACACAGGAGCTCGCGCCCGGTCTACGCACCGTCGGAGGTGATCGCCTCCTGTCGGGAGGACCATGCCGTGGTCGCCGTTCAGGGTAGGCACGCCAGGCGATCTGGCGCCGGTATATGCCCGCCAGCGTGGTGCCTGCCATCGACATCGGCGCCCTCGTCGCCGCAAGCGACGGATTCACTCCGGCGGACATCGAGTACGCCGCGCGGAAGGCCTCGCAGGAGGCCCTCGCCCGCGCTCTCCGGGCGGATGATGATCCGTCCCCCGGCGATGAGTTGACGACCAAGGACTATCTGGCAGCGCTCGCTGCGACGCGCGCCACCGTCTCAGAAGACACCGTCGAGGAGTTCCTCCAGGACATCACGACGATCGCGCGGCTCTGAGGCCGGCCCCGGATCCCGCGCCCAACCACAGACAAGGACCCCTAGTCACAGGCCCTGTCACAGTCCGCAGGTCTGCCAGCCAGCGACTGCCACCGGTGCCCGAAGAGGTGGTTCGGAGAGGCAGGGTTCCGTGCAGTCACCGGAGGGCGAACCCAGCGCTCGAGCAGTCCTCGAAAGAGCGCGCGTAAAGGGCGACGTGGATCACGCCTCGGTTGTTGGAGGCGACAGGCTGGTGCGACCTGCCTGGCCTTCCGGTGCAACTCAGCGTCCCTCAGGAGGTCGCGTTGACGCTCGCGTACGAGGTCCTGGAGAATGATCGGATTCATGCGGCACCTTCATGTGTGACTGGTTCTGATGCGGGACGGTCTGATTCGGTTCTTCCGGTGCAGCCGATTCCCGGGTGAGACCCGGTTGAGGCCCGACCACCACGCGGTGGTCGGGCCTCGGGTCATTCAGACGCCTTCGGCAACGGGAAAGAGCGCGTCAGCAACGAGGCCGTGCGCCTCTCGGTGAACCGAGATTGCAGCGTCGGCGGTCGGCGCTTCCACAAGGCAGAAGATCCTGCCGTTCTTCTCGTCAACCCAGTACTGCTTGTAGTTGACGCCGTAACGACCCTGGGTGTTCAGATCGGCCCGGTGCGCCTCAGCAACTGCGTCGGCGGTGACGGGTCCACCCATCGTGTGGATATCCATGAACAGTGACATGTTGGTTCCTTTCTGGTGGCCTTGTTGGCCTCGGTCTTGCATGACACCCTTAGTCTCCGTGGGTGCTACCGGGACTGACCATGACCGCGACACCAGCGCACCTGATCGGTTGACCGCACCAGTGCAAGACCTGCCTTTGACCGTGCTGCAGTCGGCTCTGGGGCGGCTGCGGCTGCGTGGGGCGGTCTTCCTCGGGCCGAATATCGCGAGCCCTGGGCCTATGAGTCGTTGACCGGTCCGGAGACCGCGAGGGTCCTGCGCCCCGACGCCGACCGAGTGATCCTTTTCCATGTTGTTGCCAGCGGCGCCTGCTGGGTGCGGGTAGGTGACGGCGACAAGCGCTGGGCACAACGGGGCGACGTCATCGTGCTCCCCTACGGCGACCAGCACCAGATGGGTGGCGTGATCGAGACGGACACCGTGTCGATCTCCACGTTCATGGAGATGCCGCCCTGGCCCCAGATGCCCGTTCTCCGACATGGCGCGGATGGAAAACGCACAGACGTCGTCTGCGGCTACCTGCAATCGTCGGATCCGCTGTTCGACCCGGGACTACGCGGCTTCCCCCCGTGTTCGTCGTCCGCCCCCCGGAGGGTCCGGCCGCTGAGTGGGTGCAGGCCAACGTTGCTTACGCGCTCGAGCAAGCCAACGCGACACCCTCGGGCGGCGACATCCTGATGTCCCGCCTGCCTGAACTCCTTCTCGTCGAGGTACTGCGCCTTCACTTGGCCTCGGCTCCCGCTGCTGACCACGGTTGGCTGGCCGCGGTCAACGACCCGGTATTGCACTCAGCGATGTCGTGGCTGCACAAGGCGCCCGAACAGCATTGGACCGTCTCGGAGCTTGCTCGACGCGTGGCAGTATCCCGCTCGTTGCTCGACGCGCGCTTCCGGGAGGTACTCCGAAGATCGCCGATCCGGTATTTGACGGAGTGGCGCATGCACCTTGCGGAAGATCTGCTGGCCACCACCGAACTCGGGGTGGGGCTGTGGCCCGCCGCGTCGGCTACGACGCCGAAGAAGCATTTAGCCGCGCATTCAAGCGCGAGCATGGTCAATCCCCCAGCGTCTGGAGATCCGCGCACACGCTCCAGTGACCGCCTGTAGCCGCAGTCGCGGTGGTCCAGCCACGGAGCACGACATGAACCGTCCCGTCGAAGGTCCGTGGACGCACCTCTCCCCTAATCATTTTCTGACTAGGGGATTCGGTGGGCGACACTGGGATCGAACCAGTGACCTCTTCCGTGTCAGGGAAGCGCGCTACCGCTGCGCCAGCCGCCCGAGGTGGAGACGGGATTTGAACCCGTGTACACGGATTTGCAGTCCGTTGCCTCGCCTCTCGGCCACTCCACCGGCAAGAGCCGGTCTCGTTGTCGAAATCTTGAGACCTTCTCCGAGCGGACGACGGGATTCGAACCCGCGACCCTCACCTTGGCAAGGTGATGCTCTACCAACTGAGCCACGTCCGCGTGCGCTTTTGCCGTTCCCGGCGCCAGTGCGGAAGCAACCATAACCCAGCCGCGGACCACCCCGCAAAACGGGCGCGCTGCACGCTCGGGCCGACCTCAGGAGACCAGCGGACGCGGTCGTCCGTACAGCAGAAGCGTGCCGATCAGGATCGGCAGCGGCAGCAGGAACGCGATCCTGAGATCGACAACAGTGGCCAGCAGCGCCAGCACGGCCGGAGCCACCGTGATGGCGGTCCCGGAGGCGAGCGCCCCCAGCGAGGCACCGAACTCGGGACGCAGTCCCGGCGTGTGCATGAGTCGAGCCAGCAGGATCGGGTACAGCGTTGCCAGGCCGAGTCCGGCCAGTAGTTGCCCGAGCCCCACCACCGGCCATGCATCGACCAGCACCACCAGCAACGTCCCTGCCGCGGTCACTGCCGAGCCGACCAGCACCATCGGTAGCCGAGCGATCAGCCAGGAGCCGACCACGCGCCCCAGCGCCATTCCCAGCGGGAAAGCCGTCGCGATCAGGGCAGCCTCACCAGCCCGGATTCCGGTGCCGGTCAGCCTGGCCACACCCCACACGACGAAGCAGAACTCCACCGCTACCGCGCTCACCAGCGCCAGCCAGCGCCGGCCCGCTTCGACCCGGGACAGCTGCACGGGTGCGACCTCCGCCGCGACGTGCACCGAAGGCTGCTCTTCGCGTCCGGCGAGGAGTGCAACCATGCCGAGCACAGCCATCGCAGCCGCCATCAGCAGCAGGGGTAAGCGCCCGCCCAGCCCGGTCACGGCAGCGAGGCCGAGCAACAGCGGCGCGAGGATGCCCGCGACGCTGGCGGCGGCGTTGGCCTGGGTAAGCCTCTTCTCCGCGTCCGGCCCGTGGACGAGCCCAGGCGAAACCAGGACCAGTCCCGCCGCACCCAGGCCCTGCATCACCGCGCCGACGTAGGCCGGCGCAGCTCCCACCGAGAACGCGAGCAGCACGCTGCCAACGCCGAGGGCGGCCGCCGACAGTGCCAGTACGCGATTCGGCCCCAAGCGCAGCACGATGGGACCCGCCAGAGCCATGGCGATCAGCCCGTACCCGAACGTGGAGCCCACCCAGGCGAGCTGAGCCAGCGGCAGTCCGAGATCGCCGGCAAGGACCACGACGACAACGCCGATGCTGGCGACATAGAAGCCCACGTTCGCCATCGCCAGGTTCACCCGGAAGCTCACCCCAGTCCACCAGGGACCGACCGTCCGCGACGTGCCCGCACCGCCTGCAACGTCCACGTCCACCCGTGCCTCCTCCCGCGCCGTGGCCGACACTAGACCCGCCGCCAGCTCGATGTGACGGGCTCGCCGCCTCTCGGCTATGGTTGGTCACCGCGGGCGATTGGCGCAGTGGTAGCGCGCTTCGTTCACACCGAAGAGGTCACTGGTTCGAACCCAGTATCGCCCACCACCCGCTCCCGTGAGTCCCGGAACTCGGGACATGGATTCCCACCATCTGAGATGAGCCCCTCCCTCAGGGGGAACGTTTTCGGGCCTCGTAACGCCGCGGTAACCCGTTATCCCACTATCTGGACTCACGTCTCATGATGCGGTAAGCAGAATTGCGTCACGAGTTGATAACGACAAGAGTTGTCACTACAAACGCACGGCAACGGAGCCGGCTCCTTCGGCAGGAAGGCACGCCCATGACCGCCCCAGCACTTGTGATGGTGGCTCGAGGCAGCTCCGACCCATTGGTCGCCCAGGTGACCCATGAACTGGCCCGGGGACTGCAGGACCTACGCCCTGAGATGGCCGTCTATGGCGCGTTCCTCCAGCAGAACCCTCCGACCGCGAAGCAGGTCATTGACCAAATCGCCGCGTCCGGCAACGCCGAGGTGGTGCTGGTGCCGCTCCAGCTGACCCACGCCGTCGAGTGCGACCCAGCCATGACCGACCTGCTCCACCGCTCGCGCGCCGACTACCCCGACCTCCGCTTCACGCTGTCCCGGCCCATCGGCCCGGAGATCAGCCTCCTGACCATTCTCGACCAGCGCCTGCGCAGCGCCCTCAGCCAGGCGCGCTGCCTCGAGTTGGACGGCCTCGTGCTCTCTGCCTCCTGCACCGGTGATGTCCGCGGCAGCGCGCTGCTCGCCCGCCGTGCCCGCCAGTGGTCGACCCACCACCGGCTGCCCTGCCTCACCGCCGTTGCCGACGACTCCGGTCCTTCGGTCGCCCAGGCGATCATGGGCCTGCGCGCACAGGGCCGGCGCCACATCGCGGTCGGCTCCTTCTTCCTGAGTGCCGACGAGTCCTACCACACCCAGTCCGACCTGGCCTACCGCTACGGCGCAGTCTCGGTGAGCGAGCCCATCGGTGCCGCCCGCGAGGTCCTCGACCTGGTGCTGGCCCGCTACGCCTTCGCTGCGATGGACCTGCTGGACTTCGGCGCAGACGAACTGGCCGAGCCGGTTCGCCACCTCAGCGTCGTGGGCGCCTGAGTCACCCGTAAGCTCCCGAAAGACGCCGAAGCTCCCGGAATTCCGGGAGCTTCGGCTGTTTTCGGGAGCTTCGGTGAAGAGGACGGGGCCGAGTGTCAGGTGGCTGCCACCCGCAGCTTCTCGGCTTCGACGTCGAACTCCGCGGCCGGCCACGACAGCTGCATCCCCGCGAGGGTCTCGCGCAGCAGTTCGGCCACGGCCCAGTTGCGATACCACTTGCGGTCGGCCGGAATCACGTACCAGGGCGCAGCGTCGGTGTTGCACTTCTCCAGCAGCGCCTCGTACGCCTCCATGTACGCAGGCCACTTCGCCCGGGCGTCGACGTCGCCGGGGTTGTACTTCCAGTACTTCGTGGGGTCCTCCAGGCGCTCGGCCAGCCGTGCCTTCTGCTCCTGCGATGACACGTTCAGCATGCACTTGATGATCCGGGTGCCGCCCGCTGCCAGTTCTGCCTCGAACTGGTTGATCTCGTCGTACCGCTTGCTCCAGACGTCTTCAGGGACGAGGCTCTCCACCCGCACCACCAGCACGTCCTCGTAGTGGGAGCGGTCGAAGATGCCGATCTTGCCCGCGCCGGGCAGGGCGTTGCGGATCCGCCACAGGTAGTCGTGCTTGCGCTCCTCCGGCGTGGGCGCCTTGAAGGCGGTCAGGTCGATGCCCTGAGGATCCACCAGACCCACCGCATGCCGGATGACCCCGCCCTTGCCGGACGTGTCCATCCCCTGCAGCACCACCAGCACGCGCGGAGCGGTGTCCGGGTTGCTGCGTCCGGACGCGTACAGCATCTCCTGCAGGTCGGAGACCTGCGGGCCGAGCGCCTCGGTGAGCGCCGGTGCGTCCGCCTTGCCCTTGCCGGGGTAGCCCGGCGTCGCGGACGGGTCGAGGTCGGCCATCGACACCGCCCCCCGCCGCAGCCGAAGCAGCTCCGAGACCCGCTTCGACGGCGCCTTCGACTTCTTCTTCGATGAACTCATTGCCACAGTCTCCACCGGTGCCCAACGCATTGGTGCCAAGATGGGCGAATGTCGCTGCCACTGCGTCCACCGTTGGAGCCGATGCTGGCCAAGTCCCAGGCCGCGATCCCGCCGGGCATGGCCTACGAGCCCAAGTGGGATGGGTTCCGCTGCCTCGTCTTCCGGGACAACGACGATGTCCAGCTGATTTCCCGCAACGGCAGGGACCTGTCGGTCTACTTCCCCGAGATGGTGCGGGCCGTGCTGGAGAACACCCCGCCACGCTGCGTGCTCGACGGTGAGCTCGTCGTTGTCACCGGCGACCGGCTCGACTTCGGCAAGCTCTCCGAGCGCATCCACCCGGCGCAGAAGAGGATCGACCTGCTGTCGGCGACCACGCCGGCGTCCCTGGTCTGCTGGGACCTGCTGGCGCTGGATGACCAGTCCCTGATGGAACTCCCGTTCGAGCGGCGTCGCGAGCTGCTGGAGTTGGCGCTGCAGAACTCCGACCCGCCCGTCCACCTGACCCCGATTACCCGCGATCTCGAACTGGCGAAGGTCTGGTTCACCCAATTCGAGGGCGCAGGCCTGGACGGCGTGGTCGCCAAGCGCATCGACGGCCCCTACCTGCCCGGGCAGCGCGCCATGGTGAAGATCAAGCACGCCCGCGAGGCCGACGTGGTGGTCGCCGGCTACCGGCTGCACAAGAACTCGACCCCCGAACGGCCCCTGCTCGGCTCGCTGCAGCTGGGGCTCTACGACGGCGACGTCCTGCACTTCGTCGGCGTGGCCGCGGCCTTCCCGGAGGCACGCCGCGCCGAACTCGCTGCCCAATTCCTGCCGGTCACACCGCCGACCGGGCCGTCGGAGCACCCGTGGTCGCACTTCGAGGTCGTCGAGGGACGCCGTCCCGGGATGATCAGCCGGTGGAGCACCGAGCTGAAGGAAACCCACCTGATCTGGCCGATGCTGGTGTGCGAAGTCGGCTACGAGCACATGGAGGGCACCAGGTTCCGGCACACCGCGCAATTCCGGCGGTGGCGTCCCGACCGCGACCCGGACTCGTGCACGTTCACGCAACTCGAAGAGGTTGTGGGCTACGACCTGGCAGCGATCCTCGGCGACACGCCCTGACCGAAGGCTCCTACTCCCAGTTCGCGGCGTTCTTCTTGCTGGGTTGCACCCGCGGGGGCTCGCCCGGCATCTTCGGATACTCCGGCGGGTAGGGCATCTCCCCCTCGCCATCGGCAGCATCCCGCTCGAACCACTCCAGCGCTGTCCGCAGCGAGCCGGGCGCCAGGCCGTCCATGCCCGCCCACTTGTCCCCCACCGTCGCGAACCGCTCGGGCATGGTCAACAGCGTGAAGTCGGAGGGCTGGACGTCGGGCAGCTCTGACCAGTCCAGCGGCGCCGACACCAGGCCGCGCGGCGTGGGGCGGATCGAGTAGGCCGAGGTCATCAGCCGGTCCCTCGCCATCTGGTTGAAGTCGACGAAGACGCGCTCGCCGCGCTCCTCCTTCCACCAGTTCACCGTCACCTGCTCGGGCAGGCGCCGGGCCAGTTCCCTGCCGATGGCGATCGTGGCGTGCCGTGCCTCGATGAAGTCGGCACCGACAATCGGGGCGAACACGTGCACCCCGCGGCCACCGCTGGTCTTGCAGAAGCCAGTCAGGCCTGCCTCGGCGAGCACTTCCCGCAACTCCAGCGCAGCCGTCACCGCCATTCCGAAATCGACGCCGGCCTGCGGGTCGAGGTCGATGCGCAGCTGGTCGACGGCGTCGGTGTCCGCTGCCCGCACAGGCCACGGGTGGAAGCGGACGGTGCCGAGGTTCGCCATCCATACGATCGTTGCCAGGTCTGCGGGCGTCACCTCGGTTGCCGTGCGGCCGGACGGGAACGTGACTTCAGCGGTCTGCACCCAGGCGGGTGTGTTGGCCGGGGCCCGCTTCTGGTAAAACGCTTCCCCCCTGCCGTCGGCGCGAGTGGCGACAATGACGTCGCCCCGCACCCCACCCGGCCAGCGCTCCATGGCGGTCGGGCGGTCACGCAACGCGGTGAGGATGCCGCTGCCGACGCTGAGGAAGTACTCCACCACGTCGAGTTTCGCTAGTCCCAGGTCGGCGAAGTACGGCTTCTCCGGGCTCGAGACCCGGACCGCCTGGCCGTCGATCTCCAGTTCCACGCCTGCTACAGCCATGCAGCACAGGCTAGCTGTTTGTCTGTTAGGTTCCCCTAAGCTGGGGAGTCGAGCCCGAGGAGGAGATCACATGGAACTCAAGGTCATCAAGACCCCCGAGGAGTGGCGGGCACAGCTCAGCCCGCTGGAGTACCGCGTCCTGCGCGAAGCCGGCACCGAGGCGCCGTTCACCGGCGAGTACACCGACACCACCGCCGCCGGGATCTACCGCTGCCGTGCGTGCGGCGCCGAGCTGTTCCGCAGCGAGCACAAGTTCTCTTCGCACTGCGGGTGGCCGTCCTTCTACACCGCTGCAGCCGCCGAACGCGTCCGCCTTGTGAAGGACACCAGCCTCCTGATGCACCCGCGCACCGAGGTGCGTTGTGCAGCCTGCGATTCCCACCTCGGCCACGTCTTCGAGGGTGAAGGTTACGACGTGCCCACGGACCAGCGCTGGTGCATCAACTCCATCTCCCTGGATTTCGAGCCGGTCGAGTGAACCGACCCCGGCGCGCCCAATGCGGCGTTGACCACGGGCGACAGTAGGCTCCAAGGGTGGTCGCCGGCAGGGAACAGAGCACTCCACCGCTGTTTGACATAGCGGTGCAGGCGATCCTCAACATGTCGTGGCGCCCCGAGCTGAAGGTCGAGGAGATCCCGGCCCCCGCCAAGATCGCACCCTTCGCTGTGGCGATCAGCGCAGAGGTGGAGCTGAACGACGAAGAACTCGGCAGCGGCCGGCTGGTCCTGCTGCACGATCCGGCAGGCAACGCCTCCTGGGACGGCGACTTCCGCTGCGTCACCTACGCCCGTGCCGACGTTGATCCCGAAATGGTCACCGACCCCCTGCTCACGGAGGTGGGCTGGTCGTGGCTGATCGACGCTCTCGACCGCAACCAGGCCGAGTACTCCTCCCCCAGCGGCACCGTGACCGCCGTCTCCAGCCGCTCCTTCGGCGGCATCGCCGACGACCCGCCCCGAGCTGAGGTCGAACTGCGAGCATCCTGGACCCCGATGGTTACCTCCGCCGCCGATGTGGTCCGCAACCTCCAGGCGTGGTCAGAACTGTTGTGCCTCACTGCCGGGTTGCCGCCACTGCCCGATGGCGTCGTGCCGATTGCACCGCGCCGTTCGGGGACGTGGCTGCGATGACGGCGATCACAGACGAACCCACGGGAGAACCGGTCGAGCCTACGGAAGAGCCTGTCCAGCGGTACCCGATCCTCGCCCTCCCTGTCGACGGCATCCCTGACGTCATCGAGACCCCGGAGGCCCTGGACGCCGCGCGCGCTGCACTGAAGGCCGGCACCGGGCCGCTCGCGATCGACACCGAGCGCGCCCACGGCTACCGCTACACAGCCAAGGCCTACCTGATCCAGATCCGCAGGGAGGGTGCTGGCACGCACCTGATCGACCCGACAGCTTTCGAGAACGACCGGCCGCGTGCTGACTTCAGCGAATGGGCCGCGGAACTTGCAGACGCCGAGTGGATCCTGCATGCGGCCAGCCAGGACCTGCCCTGCCTCGCCGAGGTGAAGTTCTTGCCCATGACCCTTTTCGACAGCGAACTCGCCGCCCGCCTGCTCGGCCTGCCGAAGGTGAACCTCGGCGCGCTGATGGAGCAGGCCCTCGGGTTGACCCTGCTGAAGGAGCACTCAGCCGCCGACTGGTCGCGCCGGCCGATCCCCGAGGACTGGCTCGCCTATGCAGCCCTCGACGTGGAGCGGCTCAGTGACCTACGCACGTGGCTGATCGAGCGGCTCACCGAGGCAGGCAAGCTCGACTGGGCCCTTCAGGAATTCAGCTACCTCGTCACCCACGCCGCCGACGCGCCCACCCCTCGGGTGGACCCGTGGCGTCGGGTCTCAGGCCTGCACAGCCTGCGGACGCCCGCTGCGCTCGCCGTGGTCCGCGAGTTGTGGACGGTACGCGAGCAGCTGGCCGCAGAGGAGGACCGTGCACCGGGCCGGATCGTGCCTGACCGCGCCTTGGCGGAGCTTGCCGCCCGCATGGAGAAGGAAGGGAAGACCCGCCTGGTGCGGGCCGACGTGCGCGCGGTTCGCGGCTTCACCAACCGCATGGCCAACCGCCACGAAGCCACCTGGTTGGATGCGCTCGACCGCGCAGCTGCACTCACCCGCGCAGACCTGCCGCCACGGCACTCAACCCCCGATGGTCCGCCGCAGCCCCGGTCGTGGGAACGCCGCTGGCCAGCCTCCTTCGAGCGCTTCAACCGGGTCCGTCCGGCGCTGATCGAACGAGCAGAGGTCCTTCAGCTGCCCGTGGAGAACCTGCTGTCGCCCGACCACCTGCGCCGCCTGTTGTGGGACTCCCCGGACACCACCGACGAGGCCACCGTGGCGGCGCGCCTTGCCGAGTTGGGCGCCCGCGCGTGGCAGCGCGAGCTCGTTGTGCCGGTGATCACCCAGCAGTGGTGACCTGCTCGTTCTCCTGTGCAGCGATCAGCTCGGTGGCGAAACGCGCGATCTGCTGCGCGGTGAGTCCGAGCTCCTCCAGCAGCTGAGAGCGGTTCCCCTGCGGCAAGAATTCCTGCGGGATGCCGAACTCGCGCACCCTGGTGTCGATGCCGGCGGCGCGCGCCTCCTGCGACAGTCGGGAGCCCAGCCCGCCGGCCAGTCCGTTGTCCTCGATCGTCAGCACCAGCTCGTGCTCGGCGACCAGCGTGAGCAGGTCGGCTGACACCGGCAACGACCACACCGGGTCGACGACGGTGGCTCCGATGCCCTGCTGGGAAAGCCGCTCCCCCACCTGCACAGCGATCGCGCACAGTTGGCCGTAACCAACGACGAGCACACGGGGACGCGGGCACGCCAGCAGCACGTCGACGTCGCCGCGGGTGGAAACGGCCGGCAGCGGATCGGGCAGGCGCTCCTTGGAGTAGCGCAGCACCGTCGGCGCGTCGTCGATCGTGACCGCCAGCTGCAGCGCTGCCGCCAGGCGCGGCTCGTCGCGGGGCGCGGTCAGCCGCAGCCCCGGAACGAGGCCGAGCAGCGACGCGTCCCACATGCCGTTGTGGCTCGGCCCGTCCGGCCCGGTGACGCCGGCGCGGTCGAGCACGAAGGTGACACCAAGACGATGCAGGGCGACGTCCATCAGCACCTGGTCGAAGGCCCGGTTGAGGAACGTGGCGTAGACGGCGAACACCGGGTGCAGGCCTCCAGTGGCAAGGCCGGCGGCGGAGGTGACGGCGTGCTGCTCCGCGATGCCGACGTCGAAGGTGCGCTCAGGGAAGTGGCGGGCGAATTGGTCCAGCCCGGTCGGGTGCAGCATGGCAGCGGTGATGGCCACCACGGATGAGTTCGTTGCTCCGATCCGGGCCAGTTCGTCACCGAACGCGTCGGTCCAGGTGCGGATGCCGAGCTCCGCGAGGGACTCACCCGTGACCTCGTCGATCTTGCCGACGGCGTGGAACCGGTCCTGCTCGTGCTCCTCCGCGGCCTTGAAGCCGCGGCCCTTCTGGGTGATGCAGTGCACCAGCACCGGCCCGCCGAAGCCGCGCGCCTGGTGCAGGGCGAGTTCGACGGCTTCGATGTCGTGGCCGTCGATCGGGCCGACGTACTTCAGTCCGAGGTCGGAGAACATCCCCTGCGGCGCCAGCACGTCCTTCACACCCATCTTGAAGCCGTGCATCAGCCCGTAGACCATCTGACCGATCAGCGGCGCGTTACGGACGGCCTGCTTGATGCGCTGCAGCGTCCGCTCGTAGCGGCGGTCGGTGCGGATGGCCGACAGCTGCTTGCCGAGCACGGACAGCTGGGTGGCGATGCCGCCGACGGTCGGGGTGTAGGAGCGGCCGTTGTCGTTGACGACGACGACAAGGCGCTCCTCTGTGGCCACGGCGATGTTGTTCAGGGCCTCCCAGGCCATGCCGCCGGTGAGGGCGCCGTCGCCGATGATGGCGACAACGAATTGGTCCCTACCCTGCAGTCGGTTGGCCTTCGCCATGCCGTCTGCCCAGGACAGCGAGGCGGACGCGTGGGAGTTCTCGACCCAGTCGTGCGGGGATTCGGCCCGGCTCGGGTACCCCGAGAGACCGCCGGGTTGCCGCAGCGTCGGGAACAGGTCCCTGCGTCCGGTGAGGATCTTGTGCACGTAGCTCTGGTGCCCGGTGTCGAACACGATCGCATCGCGCGGAGAATCGAAGACCCGGTGCAAGGCGATGGTGAGCTCCACAACGCCGAGGTTGGGCCCGAGGTGGCCTCCGGTACGGCTCACGTTGGTCACGAGGAAGGCGCGAATCTCCTCGGCCAGCTGCCGCAGCTGCCCGGGGGTCAGGTCACGCAGGTCTTCTGGACCGTTGATCTCGTCGAGCAGGGGCACCGGTCGAGTCTATGTCAGAGCTTGCGGACGAACACCTTGCCACGCAACGCCTCCTCCACCAGGCCCACCTCGCGACGCAGTCGCACCAGCCGGGCACCCTGCTCCGCCCACGCCTCTGCGGCGGACTGCACCACCTCAGGCGCAACGTGGTCGGCAAGGCTCGTCCGTACGCCGGCAAGGCCGTCAGCGCTGGCGCGCACCTGCGACTCCACGAACTCCGCTGCGAAGCGCGCCAGCACCACCGGGTGCCGCCGCAGCACCGGGTAGGCCCGGTAGTCCGACGGGCAGCAGTCCAGCAGGAACGCCGCAGCCGTCACCTCCCAGTCCGGTGTGTTCGGCGGACGCACCCGCGCCGGCCACCCCGGCGGGGTGTAGGCCTGCGTCGGCTCGCTCCGGCGACTGCGTTCGGCGAGATTGGCCACCGCCCCACCTCCCGTGGTATCGAATGTTTGTTCGATTCTAGACCGCGGACGGCCGCCTGGTCCAGCCGCGGTGCTCGCCCGATTCGGCGCTTCCCTGCCCTGCTGGTAAGCTCGAATCGTTGTTTGGTGCGAATCTTCGTTTACTTGTTTGGTTAAACCGCCGGTTCACCGGCGCAGGTAGTCCTTTCGGGAAGCGTTCATTGCAACTGCATCGCCAGAGCGTCGCAACCGCGACCGCTCCACTTCCCTCACAAAGGAAAAAACACTATGGCTACCGGTACCGTCAAGTGGTTCAACGCTGACAAGGGCTTCGGCTTCATCGCTCCCGAGGATGGCTCGGCCGACGTGTTCGCGCACTTCTCCGCGATCAACTCCAACGGCTTCCGTTCGCTGAACGAGGGCGACAAGGTCTCCTTCGACACCCAGCAGGGCCAGCGTGGCCTGCAGGCCGCGAACATCAGCGTTCTCTGATCTAGAAACGCAAGAGAAGGGCCCGGCCAATGGCCGGGCCCTTCCGTAATTGCGGCGGCTGAGCCTGACGAAGGCTCACCCGTTGAGGTACCACCACACCAGGGCGGCGATCGCCGCAGCGTCGAGCACGAGCAGGGCAACCAGTTGCCACCGCCGGACGTGTGGCCCCTTCGCCCAGTCGGCGCTGGCAAGGGCTGCCGCGGCGGGAAGGAGCGCTCCGATCCCCCACCACCACCATTCGGTGGCAGCGTCGACCGTCACGAGGAAGCCGGCCCCGGCGACCATCGCCGCCCAGAGCCACCAGTCGAGCTTCAGCAGGCGCAACGCCGGGATCAGGCACAGCAGGAAGCCGGCCATCGCACTCCAGATCAGGTAGCCCACCTCACAGGTCGCCTGCAGGTCGCCGGTGGTGTCGGTGTCGACAGGAGGGCAGATGACGTTGGAGAGCGCCTGGTGGCCGATCACCACCACCAGCCCCGTGCCGAAGACGGCCAGGACGACGGCGAGGTAGGTCCAGGCGACCCGCGCCGAGACCGGCATGTAGTCCGGTACCGCTGCGGTCCGGACCGCAGCCTGCGCCCGGCGCCGAGCCATTACCGGGTGAGCAGCGAGCGCAGCACGTACTGCATGATGCCGCCGTGCCGGTAGTAGTCGGCCTCCCCTGGGGTGTCGATGCGCACAACGGCGTCGAAGACGATCGGCTCACCATCCCCGGCAGCCTCCACGCGCACGGTCGAGGGCGTGACGCCGTCGTTGAGCGCTGTGATGCCCGTGACGGTCAACGTCTCGGTGCCGGTCAGTCCCAGGGAGTCGGCGTTCTGCCCCGCCGGGAACTGCAGCGGGAGGACGCCCATGCCGATCAGGTTCGAGCGGTGGATGCGCTCGTAGCTCTCTGCGATGACGACCCTGACCCCGAGCAGCGCCGTGCCCTTGGCCGCCCAGTCGCGAGAGGATCCGGAGCCGTACTCCTTGCCGGCCAGCACCACCAGCGGCGTCCCGGCAGAGGCATAGGCCTGCGCGGCGTCATACACCGTCGCCACTGGACCGTCGGCGATCGTGAGGTCACGGGTGAACCCGCCCTCGGTGCCGGGCGCCAGCTGGTTTCGCAGCCGGATGTTGGCGAACGTGCCGCGGATCATCACCTCGTGGTTGCCGCGCCGCGAGCCGTAGGAGTTGAAGTCCTTGCGCTCCACCCCGTGCTCGGTGAGGTACTTCCCTGCCGGGCTGTCGCCCTTGATCGAGCCGGCCGGCGAAATGTGGTCGGTGGTCACCGAATCACCCAGCTTCAGCAGCACGCGCGCGTCGGTCACGTCGACGACGGGCACCGGGTCGGCCGGCATGTTGTCGAAGTACGGGGGCTTGCGCACGTAGGTGGACTCGCCGTCCCAGGCGAAGGTCTCACCGGTCGGGGTCGGCAGCGACTGCCAGGTCTGGTCGCCGGCGAACACGTCCGCGTAGCGGGAGGTGAACATGTCGGCGGAGATCGAGGAGTTCACCACGTCGTCCACCTCGGCCTGCGTCGGCCAGATGTCGGCGAGGTAGACGGGCTGGCCGTTGCTGCCGGTACCCAGCGACTCGGTGGTGATGTCGATGTCCATGGTGCCGGCGAGCGCGTAGGCCACCACCAGTGGCGGGCTGGCAAGGTAGTTCATCTTCACGTCGGGGTTGATCCGGCCCTCGAAGTTCCGGTTCCCGGAAAGCACGGAGGTGACGGCGAGGTCGGCGTCGTTGACCGCCCTGGAGACTTCGGGGATCAGCGGGCCGGAGTTGCCGATGCAGGTGGTGCAGCCGTAGCCGACCAGGTCGAAGTCGAGCGCGTTCAGGTACTTGGTGAGGCCCGCCTTCTCGTAGTAGTCGGTGACGACCTTGGACCCGGGGGCCAGTGAGGTCTTCACCCACGGCTTGCGGGTGAGGCCGGCCTCGACGGCCTTCTTCGCCACGAGGGCGGCGCCGATCATCACGCTCGGGTTGGACGTGTTGGTGCAGGACGTGATCGCAGCGATCGTGACCGCGCCGTGGTCGATGCTGAAGCTGGTGCCATCGGCGAGGGTGACCTGGGTCGGCTTGCTCGGACGGCCCGACCGGGCCCCGGCGGCCTCGCCATAGGCGTGGGGGGCAGCGGAGCCGTTCTCGCTGGAGTGCGTCGGCACATCCGAAGCCGGGAAGGACTCGGCGACAGACTCGTCGTAACCGACCTCCTCGTCGTGGACGTAGTCGCGCAGCGCCTCGACGAAGCCCTGCTTGGCGTGGGCAAGGATCACGCGGTCCTGGGGACGCTTCGGGCCGGCGATGCACGGCACGACGGTGGAGAGGTCCAGCTCGAGGTACTCGGAGTAGCGGGGCTCGTGGTCGGCGTCGTGCCACAGGCCCTGGGTCTTGGCGTAGGTCTCCACCAGTTCGAGCTGCTCGGCCGACCGGCCGGTCAGGCGCAGGTAGTCGATGGTCTTGTCATCGATCGGGAAGATGGCAATCGTCGAGCCGTATTCGGGGCTCATGTTGCCGATGGTGGCGCGGTTGGCCAGCGGGACCTCGGCGACGCCCGGTCCGTAGAACTCCACGAACTTGCCGACCACCTTGTGCTCGCGGAGCTGCTCGGTGATGGTCAGCACCAGGTCGGTTGCTGTGGTGCCCTCGGGCAGCTTGCCGCTCAGCTTGAAGCCGACGACGCGCGGGATGAGCATGCTCACCGGCTGGCCAAGCATGGCCGCCTCGGCCTCGATGCCGCCCACGCCCCAGCCGACGACGCCGAGGCCGTTGACCATGGTTGTGTGGGAGTCGGTGCCGACGCAGGTATCGGGGTAGGCCTGGAGGACCTTGGCCTGCACTGAGCCTGTCGAAGTGTCCACAGTGCGCGGGAAGACGACACGGGCGAGGTGCTCGATGTTGACCTGGTGGACGATGCCGGTGCCCGGCGGCACGACGACGAAGTCGTCGAAGGCGGTCTGGCCCCAGCGCAGGAACTGGTAGCGCTCGCGGTTGCGCTCGTACTCCAGCTCGACGTTGCGGGCGAAGGCGTTGGGTGTGCCGAACAGGTCTGCAACCACCGAGTGGTCGATGACCATTTCCGCCGGCGACAGCGGGTTGACCTTGGTTGCGTCCCCGCCGAGGTCTGCGATGGCCTCCCGCATGGTGGCAAGGTCGACGATGCAAGGGACGCCGGTGAAGTCCTGCATGATCACGCGGGCCGGGGTGAACTGGATCTCGCGGTTCGGCTCGGCCTCAGGGTCCCAGGAGCCGAGGGCTGCGATGTCCGCGGCGGTGATATTGGCGCCGTCCTCGGTGCGCAGCAGGTTCTCCAGAAGCACCTTCAGGCTGAACGGCAGGGTCGCTGACCCCTCGACAGCGTCGATGCGAAAGATCTGGTAGGTCTCCCCGGCGACGTTCAACTGGTCGGATGCGGAGTAGCTGTCGATGCTCATGGGGCCTCCCGTGGTCGTCGAGATATCTTGATGTCGAGATATTATCCCACCCGACCCGACGAAGCTACCGGGGCACGCGGCGTCGCTCGCCCCATTCCGCTCGAAGCTCCGGATCGGACATGACCAGATAGACCAGGCCGCAGTCCTGCGGGCCGGTCACGTCGAGCTGGCACAGGTTGCAGATCTCACCGGGACGCAGCGGACACTGCGCTTCCGGACGGGAGCGGGGCCTGGTTTCTGCAGCGATCATGTCGGGGCAAGGATAGCGACGCACTCCACGTGGTGCGTCAGCGGGAACAGGTCGTAGGCAGTCACCGACACCGGCTCGTAGCCCAGTCCGGCGGCGATCTTCAGGTCCCGGCCGAGAGCTGCCGGATCGCAGGCGACATAGGCGACAGCCCGTGGCCGCCGGGACGCGACCGCTGCGAGGACACCGGTGCCAGCACCGGCGCGCGGCGGGTCGAGCACCACCAGGTCGGCGACCTGAGGCAGACCGCCAAGGCGTCGGGCGACGTCGCCGGCAGTGAAGTTCGCGCCAGGAACGTTCCCCCGGGCGAGTTCCACGGCCCTGCGGTCGCCCTCGATGCCCCAAACCTGTGCCCCGGTGGCTGCCAAAGCGCCGGCGAACAGCCCGACCCCGCAGAACAGGTCGAAGGCCACCTCGCCCGGCTTCGGTGCGAGCCCTTCGATGACTGCGTCGGTGAGCACCTTCGGAGCGGCGGCGTGGGCCTGCCAGAAGCCGTCGAGGGCCACCCGGTAGCTGTGCTCCCCCACAGCCTCCGTGACAGTCGCGCCGCTGGGGCTGGGTGCGACGAACAGCGGGGGGTCGCCGGCAACGGCCAGCAGTTCCCCGCCGGGACGGCCGGCGTCGGCGGGTGGTGCGGCGATGCCGGCGTCGGCGATGCGGCAGCCACCCTCCGGCAGCAGGACGAGCTCCTCGGAGCGGTGTCCCCGCAGGCCGGCCCGTCCGGCGTCGTCGAGGTGGTAGCGCATCCGCCGTCGCCAGCCCAGCGGTGCCGGCTGCACCTCGAGCACCTCGCCCGTGAAGTCGTAGCCCGCCAGGTGCCCCAGCAGTTCCGCGACCACCTGGCGCTTCAGCTCGCGGCTGTTGCCGGGCTCGACGTGCTGGAAGTCGCAGCCGCCGCAGCGTCCCGCGATCGGGCAGGGCGGGGTGACCCGGTGCGGGCTGGGACGGTGCACGGCAATCACGTCGCCTCGCGCGAACCGCTTGCTGACCTCGGTGACGCGCACGTCCACCAGCTCACCGGTGAGGGCGTGCCGGACGAAGATCACCCTGCCCTCGTGCCGCGCGACGAAGTGGCCGCCGTGGGCGACCGGGCCGATCTCGAGGCCGGTGACGACCTGGCCAACGGTGATGTCGATGTTCACTCCACTCCGGTGGTGTCGCGGGGGCGGTCACCCATGCGCACCTGGCCGCTGCCCGGACGCCGCCAGGCGGCCGCAACGTTGCGCTGGGCGCGATCGATGGCGTACTTCGAGGACGCCAGCTGGTAGGGCACCGAGGTGACCATGACGCCCTGCATGAAGTTCAGCCGGGTCTTCAGGATCAGGCCGGTCTGGTTGTGCAGCAGTTGCTCCCACCAGTGGCCGACGATGTATTCGGGGATGTACACGCAGACCACGTCGCGCGGGTTGTCCGAGCGGAGACCCTTGACGTAGTTCAGGAAGGGGCCGGTGACCTCCCGGTAGGGGGAGGCGATCACCTTCAGTGGCACATCCAGCTCCTGGGAGTCCCACTTCGCGACCGTCGCCCTCGTCTCCGCGTCATCGATGGAGACGGTGACGGCCTCGATGCTGCTGGCGCGGGTGGCCCTGGCGAAGTTGACCGCACGTATGGTCGGCTTGTTGACCTCCTGGACCATGATCACCGCGCGCACCCGGCTGGGTAGAAGGCGGGCGTCCATGGGGCCGACGGCGGTCTCTCGCTCCACCTTCGCGTAATGGTTGCGGATGCCACGCATCAGCAGGAACACCGCTGCCATGGCGATCACGGCGAGGTAGGCGCCATAGATGAACTTGGCGGCCAGGACGATCAGCAGCACGACGCCGGTGCCGGTGAGGCCGATCGCATTGATCACGCGGGACCGCATCATGGTGGCCCGCACCTTCGGGTCCCGTTCGGTCTTCAGGTGCCGCGTCCAGTGGCGCATCATGCCGAACTGGCTCACGGTGAACGAGACGAACACGCCGACGACGTAGAGCTGGATGAGCGCGGTCACGCTGGCGTTGTAGATCAGCACCAGCGCGATCGCAGCCGTTGCCAGCATCAGGATGCCGTTGGAGAACGCCAGTCGGTCACCGCGGGTGTGCAGCGCCCGCGGAAGGAAGCCGTCCTTTGCGAGGATCGAGCCCAGCACGGGGAAGCCGTTGAAGGCGGTATTGGCCGCGAGGAACAAGATGATCATCGTCATCGCGATCACGAAATAGAAGCCCAGAGGGAAGGTGTCGAAGATCGTCTTGGCGAGCTGTCCCATCGCCGTCTCGTGGGGCACGTCCACCGCCACCCCGTCCTGGGTGAAGTGGGAGTTGCCATCGGGGTCGATCAGCTTCAGTCCGGTCAGGTTTGCAAGGACGATGATGCCGCCGAGCATCGTGATCGCGATACCGCCGAGGAGCGCGAGGGTCGTGGCGGCGTTCTTGCTCTTCGGTTCCCGGAAGGCAGGGACGCCGTTCGAGATCGCCTCCACCCCGGTCAACGCGGCACAGCCGGAGGAGAAGGCCCGGGCCAGCAGCACCACCATGGCGATTCCGGTCAGCGGGTCATAGAAGGTCGACCCGACAACGCCGTACCCCGCGGTCGGTGCCTGCAGGTGCTCGTTCAGCCCGAAGATCCGGAACAGCCCCCACACGGTCATGCCCAGCACGCCGATCATGAAGCCGTAGGTAGGGACGGCGAACACCGAACCGGATTCGCGCACGCCCCGCAGGTTCATGGTCATCAGCAGCACGATCAGCGCGGCCGCCCACACACCCTCGTAGCCGGCGATGAAAGGGAAGATCGCCTTGGCGTTCTGCACGCCGGAGGAGACCGACACCGCGACGGTCAGCACGTAGTCGACGAGCAGGGCGCTGGCCACTGTCAGGCCGGCGCTCGGCCCAAGATTCACCGTTGCGACCTCGTAATCGCCGCCACCGGAGGGGTAGGCGTGCACTGTCTGCCGGTAGGACAGCACGACGATCAGCATCACAAGGGCAACCGCGAGGGCGACTTGCCAGGAGAACAAGAAGCCGGAGATGCCGGCGAGCGAAAGGGTGAGCAGGATCTCGTCGGGGGCGTACGCAACGGAGCTCAGTGCGTCGGACGCAAAGACCGGTAACGCGATCCGCTTGGGAAGCAGCGTCTCACCCAGCTGGGCGCTCGCCAGCTTGCGCCCCACCAGCAGTCGCTTCACGAAGTCGGTGGCGTTCACGAAGGGCACCCTATGCCACGTTGCGCGTGTGTCTGCCGATGCTCCGGTGTAGCGTCGGTTTCGTCGCGCCCGGCAAGGCCGGATAAGGTCATCCAGCTGCACCAGGCGAGCAGGAAGTGGAGGCAGGCGGTGCATATCGTCATCATGGGTTGTGGGCGCGTGGGCGCGTCCCTTGCCCGGGCTCTCGAGCACCGCGGCCATTCGGTGGCCGTCATCGACATCGTCCAGGACGCGTTCCGTCGGCTCGGCCCGGAATTCCAGGGCAAAACGGTGAAGGGCGTCGGCTTCGACCGGCAGGTCCTGCAGCGCGCGGGGATCGAGCGTGCCGACGGCTTCGCTGCCGTCTCCAGCGGCGACAACTCCAACATCCTCGCCGCCCGCGTGGTGCGCGAGACCTTCGAGGTGCACAACGTCGTCGCCCGTATCTACGACCAGGGCCGGGCAGAGGTCTACGAGCGACTGGGCATCCCCAGCGTCGCGACCGTCCGCTGGGCCGCCGACCAAGTGCTGCGCCGCCTGCTGCCGTCGGGCTCGGAGCCGCAGTGGCGCGACCCGTCAGGCAGCGTCCGGCTGATCGAGGTGCACGTGAACTCGGGGTGGGTGGGTACCACCATCTCCGCGTTGGAGACGGCAGCCCGCATGCGCATCCCGTTCGTGATGCGCTTCGGCACCGGCATCGTCCCCACCCAGAGCACGGTGTTCCAGGACGGCGACCTGCTCTATGCCGCGGTAACCAACGAGCAGGTGGCCGAGGTGGAGGACATCCTCGGCAACCAGCCGGTCGAGCACTGAAAGAGGAGCGAACGTGCGTGTAGCCATCGCCGGTGCCGGAAACGTCGGCCGCTCGATCGCAAGGGAGCTGATCGCCAACGGCCACCAGATCCTGCTGATCGACCGCGACCCCAATGCGATCAAGCCCGAGAGTGTCCCGGAGGCCGAATGGCTGCTGGCCGACGCCTGCGAGCTGGCCAGCCTCGAGGAGGCCAGCTTCGAGACCTGCGACGTCGCCATCGCGGCAACCGGCGACGACAAGTCCAACCTCGTGCACTCCCTGCTGGCCAAGACCGAGTTCGGCGTGCCGCGCACGGTGGGCCGGGTGAACCACCCCAGCAATGAGTGGATGTTCGACGACCTGTGGGGCGTCGACGTGGCCGTCTCCACCCCGCGCCTGATGTGCGCGCTGGTGGAGGAGGCCGTGACCGTCGGTGACCTGGTGCGCCTGTTCAGCTTCCGCGGCGGGCACGCGAACCTTGTCGAGATGACCCTGCCGGACGGGTCGCCGCGGGTCGGCACCAGGGTCGCGGACCTGAACCTGCCCGGAGACGCCGTGCTGGTCACGATCATCAGGGACGGCGCGGCGCGGGCCCCCGAGCGGGACTCGGCGCTGGAGGGCAGCGACGAGCTGCTCTTCGTCGCCGATCCGAGCTACGAGGCCGAGCTGGCCCAGTACCTGGTGCCGCGGAGCATCCGGCCAGCCGAGATCGGCTGACCCACCGCAGCTGTCAGCCGGCGACCAGCTCGTAGAGCGGGTTGTACAGGCGGCGCCGGCCGTCCACGTAGGAGACGCGGCCGCTGACGGTGAGTTCACGGCCGGCGGTGATCCCGGGGATGGCCCGGCGACCCATCCAGATGAGCGTGACAGTGCCCGAGCCGTCGTTGAACTCGGCCTCCAGCCACGCAGTACCGCTGCGGGGCTTCATGGTGAGCACAGTGATGGTGCCGCGCAGCTTCGCCCACTGTCGATCGCTCACGTCACCGATCAGGATGGCGCCGGTCGACTCCACGACCTTCTGGCGCGCCGCGGATTCCAGTTCGGCGTTGGACGCGCCGAAGCGCCGCAGTGCCCGCAGGACGGGATTCGTGTTCGCCATCAGCCCTCCCCGGCACCCTCTGGCAGCTTCATCGGGATCAGTTCACCCGGCACCATCGGCTTGTCGCCGCGGCGCACAACCAGATTGCGGAACAGCTCGACGAACGGGGCAACGACCGGGGCATCTGCATCGCCAATGGCGGCCTCACCGAGCAGGGTGCCCCGCAGCAGCCAGCGCGGGCCCTCGGCGAACCAGATGCGGGACACGTGGAACATCTGCTCGCCGCCGGGGCCTTCTTGCGGCAGCACACGGCGCACCTCGGAGCCGAATGGCCCGTCGGCGAGGGTGGCGTTGCCGCCCGCCTGCTCTGCCTCGTCGACAGCGTCCTCACGGAGCTCTTCCGCGAGACCGCCGCTGGCGGGGGCCGCGAACAGGGTGACCTCGAGGCCGGAGTTCTTCCACACGGCCGTCACGGCCTGCACCTGGCGATCGGACTCGTTCACCTGCAGCTGGAGCCCCAGCCCCTCCCAAGGGGTGACGATCACGGCGCCGAGGTCGATGCGGGCAACCTGGTCCTCGGTCAGGTCGACCTCTTCAGAGTCGAAAGGCCCGTCGGCGCGCCAGTCGATCTCGCCGGTATCGGCGGCGACGGCCTCCTCTGCGGCCTCCAGCGCTGCAACGTCGGTGACCTCGACCTCGTCGTCCTCGCCTAGAGTCTCGTCCTCGGCGTCGACGTCCACGTCAACCTCATGCTCCCCGGCGTCATCGCCGACGATCTCGAGCGACTCCTCCTCGGTGTCGATCGGGTCGGTCGTCGCCGACTTGCGCTTGCGCCCAAAGATCACTTGTCCACCTCTGTCATTGACTTTCCGGCCGGTTGCGCGGCCCACTCCGCGACTCCACCTGTGGAGCCGTGGCCTCGGTCGCCCCGAATGCTTCCGGGCAACTCGTCGAGCAGTTCGAATTCGGCCCGACCCACCCGCTGGACCACCAGCTGGGCGATCAGGTCTCCGCGCACCAGCCGGATCGGCCGACTGGAGTCGGTGTTCAACAGGCACACCCGGATCTCGCCGCGGTAGCCGGAATCAACCGTGCCCGGTGCATTCACGATGGTGAGGCCGGAGCGGGCAGCCAGCCCCGAACGGGGATGGACGAAACCGGCCCAGCCCTCGGGCAGGGCGATCGCGACCCCTGTGCCGACCAGCCGGCGTTCCCCCGGTGCCAGTTCGCAATCCTCCGCGATGGCAAGGTCGGCCCCTGCGTCACCGGGGTGGGCGTAGCCGGGCGCAGGCATCCCCGGGTCGAGCCTGGTCAGGCCGACCCGAACCCGTTCCGGATTGGCCGAAGTCATTGCGGCAGTCTACCCGTGGAGCCGATCAGTCCCGGGACGGCGAGATGGACCGACACTCCGCGATGGCCTGTGCAAGGCCGTCGGGGTTCCGGCTGGACACAAGCCAGTAGGGATGAGGGTCCTCAGGGTCGTTGATCGCCACCTCCACGGAGCCGGGGACGAATCCACGGACAAGCAACCACGCGGCGTGATCGGCGCCTGCACCGAGGCGTGACCGGGTGGCCACGCGGTCATGGACGCTCACCTCCCCGGCGTAGGCCCACTCCAGGACCGCACGGCCTGCGTGCAGCCCGGCGGCGTCCACCCGCACCCGGACGGTGCCGTACCAGAGCAGGGCTGCGGCAACACCGGCAGCCGTGAGGACGCCGGCCACCACTGCCACGGTTGGTCCGGCGTAGAAGCCGACGGCCGTGACGAAGGTCAGTGCGAAGAACATCCCGACCACCCACCAACTGCCGGGCACCCGGAGCCGCTCCTCGTAGTTCATTGCCCAAAGCTATCCGTGGTTGGCAGGATGG
>Ga0209745_1000442_pt1 | contig 24953 bp, 17 predicted proteins | sample BarGraNGADG00312_FD_184495 | JGI IMG/M metagenome (GOLD analysis project Ga0209745, IMG submission 184495) | Arctic peat soil microbial communities from Barrow, Alaska - Barrow Graham LP Ref core NGADG0004-312 (SPAdes) (version 2) | ecosystem: Environmental > Terrestrial > Soil > Wetlands > Peat...
TGATTGCCAATCCGACAGCATAATCCTCGCCATAGCTTACATTCGGGACCATAATGCTACGCAGCACAGGAGTGTAGAAAGCTCTGGGTGCTCCGAGACCGTTAATCCTCAGGGCATTGTTGCGACCGTTTTCCCGAGTCCATTCTTTGTGATCAATCAGTCCCGGAGGTATATCCTGCAGTTCAAAGTTCACCATCCTGTAAGAGCCTACAACCATTGCGCACCGCTGGTCATAAAAAGCATCGATTACCTTTGTGATAACCTTGTCATCAATGTAAAGGTCATCACTGTCAAGCTGTATTGCAAACCTGCCGCACTTTTCACTAAAGATGGCCTCGTTCCAGCATCCTCCAATGCCCAGGTCCTTTCTCTCAGGAATTATATGCACCAACTTGCTGTCGGCGGCAAATGACCTTATGACATCAGTTGTGCCGTCGGTGGAATAATTATCAACTATGATAAGGTTAAACCTGTATTTTGTTTTCTGGCTGAGGACCGATCTGATAGCATCGCTTACGGTCCGGACCCTGTTTTTCACAGGTATGACCACAGATGCATCATGCTCAAATTCCTGATCCTGAAATTTTAGTTCCCTGAAAACAGGTTTCAGCCATGCATTGATGCATTTAAGGTGATGCGTGCAGGCTTTCTCCATCTCAATCTGCACAGCTCTGTTACGAGGATCGACATAGTCAAACTGCTTCTCGCCTGTTTTGCGGACATCAGTTTCTACCTCAGTATAAAGCATTTCCTGGATATGTACCAGGGCATAATCCTGTGAAATTTTCAGCCTCAGATCATACAGTCCGGCGAAGCTGTAATTCTCTTCCATGCGGCTGCATGCATTCGCAAAAGCCTTCGCATTGTAAAGAATTACCGAGCCAAAGTTGAAATCATCCCTCAGACTGCCTTCCTGATAATCAATGACAGGATGAGGAGAAAGGATGTCATTCTTTTTCTCAAAATAATCCGAGTAGACCATCCCGGCACTGGTGTTGTCACATATCTGTATCATTCGTTTCAGGGCGAATTTCCCGAGGTCAAGAGGAAAACCCTTACTGTAGGTCAAAACATAATCAGTATCCGCAACAGCAGCCATTTTCTTAAGAGCATCAGTTGCAGAAAATCCGGCAGAGCGGAGAAAATCAGCTTCAATACCTTCAATTTTGCCGGGATGTTCCTGTGGAAGCACAATAAAGATATTGCTGACAACGCCTGACGCTCTCAGCGAGGAAACTGTAAGCATCAATGACTCACCCTCAGAGAAAGGTATAAAGCATGTTACGGTTTTATCCATTGGATACGGTTATTTTTCTTTAAGAAAATTCAATACCAGTTTCATAAGTTCATCCCTCTCTTCAGCAGATATGATTGTCTCAAACGGAAATCCCATGACAACAATGTGCGGTTTCCCCCGGAATATTACAGCAGCAGAAGTATTATTCTCCGAGTAACGGAATGCAGTAAATGATCCCTTGTCCGCCGGCTCGATTGCATCAGGTGCTTCTGCGGCATAGACCGGAGAGTTGCCGGTCGTATTGAATGTGTAACTGCCGGTGAAGTCTGGCCATGCGATGTCAGTAGAATAAAGATGTCCGTTCCTGACCGCATGATCCGAGCGGTGTTTAAAATGAAGGATTGCCTTCACTTTCGCCTGTAATATTGTATCTCCGTTCATCTGCATATCAGTGCCAATGTAAGAACCTGACATGAACAGAGGCAGCCCGGCGGCTTTCATTTTTTCAAGGCTGCGGATAAATTCAGGAGTGTATATCTGAAAATCCTTTCTTGCAGAATCAGACACTGAAAAGGTGGTTTTCTCTTCCCCGATGATCAGGTCAGCTGCACTATAAGGGGTAAAGTCAAATGAATCACCCGTGAAGACTTCATCGCTGACTGAGATGAATGATCTGCCTGCAGCCATTATCGATCTGCCATGCAGGGACGGGTAGTCAAAGGTATTGCCGGCAATGATCCTCCCCTCATTGTCTGAATAGGAAGCGCCCCATCCGGGATTATCATCATCAGTCCAGGGCGACCTGCGGTAAAAATCATACTGGTCACCTGTGGCTGCGAAGTTATACCGGTCGGCTACGCCGCGGTCATTCCACCATTCTACGCCAGCCATGCCATCCCGGTCGAACCATGCTGGTCCTGAGATGCGGTCAAAGCCGTTGACTACAAGCACTGTTCCGGAGGCGCCTGTGCTAAAGCCTGCTGCCAGTGTCTCGGAAGGGAAGCTCTCACCTCCGTCATTGACCGCAGTCACCCTAAAGCTATATACTGTATCATAAGCAGGGAGCTCGATCTCAATTGCCGTACCGGTTACTTCCAGACCATTATCAAAGCCATTTTCACCGGTGCGTGTGTACACTCTGTAGGAAGCAGGCACCGCAGTTGGCTCAAGCGGGTCAATGACAGGCTCCCAGCTCAGCCTAATCCTTTTACCTCCCAGACAGGCAATCGCCATATGCGTCACCGGAAGAGGTTGTACAGTATATCCGCTGCCGGAATTATAAGACAAATACTTCAGTATGCCCTTGTAGACAGCCCGGCAGACATGAAAACGGAACCTGGGATCAAGACCGAAGCGCTGATCTGCCAGGTTCTGATGCGAGAGCAGTTCAAGAAGCATGGCAGGCACGCCGGGTTTTCGTGCCTCGTAATAGGATTTGTCCCATAATCCGCGACGAGTCCAATCAGGATTAAATAACACTGAGATATCTTCAACTATTTGTGTCTGGATAATATCCGACAGATCACGGCTGGCAAGGCGGCTCTTGCCATCAGGGAATTTCCCTTCACCGGTAGCGGTGGAATAGATTGCCAGCGTACCTATAACGGAGTCACCCGCGGTGATACCTGCGTCAGTGTGAAATGCCAGCGACAGGTCAACAGGGATGCCCAGTCCTGCATTACTGTCTGCGTCAGCCGCACCTGTCAGGTAATTAACCCACTCGGCGCGTGACATATAATCATCATTATAATCGTTCTTTCCCCTGTTAGGACTGTAAACCAGGGTGTCGGGCATGCCTGCGTACTGAAGCCAGTAGCGTGCACCCTCAAGGTACCTGGGTTTGCCGCTGAGCTTCCATGTATGCCTGACCGTGTCTGTGGAGGTGTTTACAGGGGCTGCCGGCGCGCCTGCGTTCACTGATAACTGGTTGGAGATTACTGATGTAGAGGGTCGGCGGGCGACGTTCCCCATCCCTCCTCCAAAACGCACGGCATCAAGGGCAGCTTTGCCCCCTTCCTCACAGGTTACTGTCACTGAACCCGTTGCCTGATCAGTGCCTGCATTGAAAAGATAACTTCCAAGGTTTAACCATGTTCCCCCTCCCATCATCTGGTTCACTATGAAGTCAGTGCTGCCTCCTGCATGATTGATCCGGTACCTTACTTTCTCGGAGTTGTCTTTCAGCCGCGGATAAGAAACACTCACCGAATAATATCCCTTCTCGGGTATGTCAGGTATATATATTGCTGATCCGTCCGATATACTTAGTGAAGTACCCATACGGAAGGGGTTTTCACCGGAGAAGAGGGTATCTCTCATCAGGAATCCCTCGCCAGCCGACATTGCCGCTCCGTCAACATGTAAGACAAATTCGGATTTACCGGTTGAAAGGTCATTGTCGACTATAACCTCATTGACCTGAATGTCCCTTTCACGAGGAATAAAGATCGTTGCACCGGCGTTTTCGAGCATAGGTGCAAGGTATGGAATGACATAAGCCATGACCGAGAGATCCTCCACACTACCAAAGAGCTTTGCCCGCTGCCACTCCCAGCGATCAAGAGGTATGTCATAGTAATAGCCGTGACTGTGCCAAAGGGCAATGTATCTGCCATTCAGCCCCATGGAAGGATGCACACCATCCACACGGTCGATCATCATAGGTTTTGAGGGTAATATGGAAGGTATGCGAGCAGTGTCAGGAGTCATGCTGTGCCTGAAATAATTCGGTATAAGCTGCTCAGGTCTGAAACCGTTGGTGAACATATTGATGCGGTAGTCCCTGAATTTTCTTCCAAGCTTCTCCCTGATTGAATTTTCAAGACGAAAGAGAGTCTCCTCCCTGACAGGATTATATGACATTTCTATGGGAAACCAGATATTCAGCTCCTTACTGTCTTCCATGACCTTTAATGAGTCAATACGAAGAATGGCAGGATAATGCCATTCAGTAACCGGACTTGTCCACCCGTTAAGTCTGGCGGCAGCAACCTTCTGGGATTTTCCCGGTTTATGACCCGATGCCAGCGGCGAACAAACCATCATGATCACAAACAAACAAATAAATGAAAGGGGATGGAGTACTCGCATCGCGAAATGATTTTGCTGAATATAGTAAATATGATTCAAAAATAGAAAGTTTTTTAAAACATGTCATACATCCGACAAAAAACTGCTTTTGTCAATATATTTTTTTAAATTTGTTACTATGTAATCAAACACATAAAACAGTTTATCAGCTAAACTCCTTAATCAACTGGATAATAACCACATATCAATTTTTATCTTATAATGATACTTATTGCTGACAGTGGCTCAACGAAGACTGAATGGAGAGAGGTGAATGATGTTGGGGCTGGGAAATCATACATCTCTTCCGGGATAAATCCATTCTTTGTCACCGGTGAAGAAATTATAAGTCTCCTGAGGAAGGAGATACCTGAGCTGGAAGGCTCCGCGATAAGGAGAATTTTTTTCTACGGTACCGGTGTGAGCAATGCCTCCAAGGCAGAAATAATAAGAGGCTCCTTAACCAGTTTCTTACGTACAGATCAGCTGTTCATCGGCAGTGACCTGCTTGGCGCTGCCAGATCGCTCTGCATGAATGAGCCGGGTATAGCATGCATCATTGGCACAGGGTCAAATTCATGCTACTACGACGGAAAGAATATTGTCTCCAACGTTTCACCCCTCGGATATATTCTCGGTGACGAGGGCGGTGGCGCAGTACTTGGAAGGAAGCTGGTTTCAGGCGTGCTGAAAAAACAGCTGCCTGGCATAGTAATTGAAAACTTCTTCAAAGCCTACCCTTATACCCCTGCCGGCATACTTGACAACGTTTACAACATGCCGTTCCCGAACAGGTTTCTCGGACAGTTTACGCTCTTCATCGCGGATAACATACATGTTCCCGAGCTGCAGACGATCGTAACATCGAGCTTTGATGAATTCATGATACGCAATGTGCTTCAATACCCTGAAGCCAGGAAGTTCCCCGTACATTTTACCGGGAGCGTCGCGTATCATTTCAGGCCGTTCCTTGAGGACCTGATGAGCAAATACCGCCTGCAATCCGGTTTGTTCACCCTCACCCCCATGGAAAACCTCGTGAGGTATCATATTCAGAATCCAGACATCTAAACGTATGGATAAACAGACTTTTAATAAGCAGGCCATCAGCATCACCGAGTCACCCTCCAATTTTGACAACCTTGACAAGATGTCTGTCAATGAATTGCTTAGCAATATCAACAAGGAAGATTCGAAAGTGCACCTGGCTGTCAGAAAGGCCCTTCCTCAGATTGAGGAACTCATCAGTCATATCCTTGCCAGGATGCTTAAAGGCGGGAGGCTCTTCTATCTTGGTGCCGGCACCAGCGGGAGACTGGGAGTTCTGGACGCGTCAGAAGTGCCGCCCACATTCGGAGTGCCTGATACACTTGTAATAGGACTTATAGCCGGAGGCGAGACTGCACTGCGGAAAGCGGTGGAGGCAGCGGAGGATGATCCCAACAAAGCCTGGAAAGAGCTTGAGATATTCAACATCAACAGTAAGGATTCCGTCATTGGCATAGCCGCATCAGGAACGACGCCATATGTTATAGGCGGTATTCAGAAAGCGCGTGAAAAAGGTATACTTACAGGCTGTATAACTTGTAATCCCAGGGGCAGAATTGTTGAGGTAACCGAATATCCGATCATCGTGGTGGTAGGACCTGAATTTGTCACCGGGAGCACAAGACTTAAAGCCGGTACTGCACAGAAGATGGTGCTGAACATGATAACAACGACACTCATGATCAAGCTGGGAAGGGTAAAGGGAAACAGGATGGTGAACATGCAACTGACCAACAAGAAACTGATTGAACGCGGCACAAGGATGATCGTTGAGGAGCTAAATATTCAGAGAGAAGCTGCCCGCATATTGCTTATGCAGCACGGATCGGTTAAAAAAGCCCTGGAGTTTTACAGGGAAAACTACCATTAACTTAAAAAACGGAATATAATTTTTAAAGGGGGAGAAAATCTGATTAATACCTGGAATTATGACCAATGACATGTTCAGTAAGATCGGTTCAGGACTTACCCTCAGTCAGAAGATTGAGAGAAGGATTGAGGAAGCTATACGTCAGAAAAAATTACTTCCCGGCTCAAAGCTGCCGACAGAGAAAGAACTGTGCGCACAGTTTGCCGTAAGCCGGACAGCACTGAGAGAAGCATTAAGACGGCTGAGTGCAAGGGGACTGATAGATATCAGAAAAGGCAGCGGGATGTATATCACCGAGCTGAAGATTGAAGACGCCATCAACTCGCTGCATCTCTTTTATGACCTGAGGTTCAACTCAGATCTGATCCTTCAGATAATAGAAGTAAGGCGTCTTTTTGAGCCTGAGGTGGCGAGGCTTGCCGCACGCAACAGGACCGAGGAAGACATACGCATACTGCAGAAAAACCAGCATGAACTGGAGAAGTGCAACCCCGATAACACACAGCTCGAGGTTGACCTCATTAACCGCTTCCACATGAACCTGTCGAAGGCAACAGGCAACCCGATTGTGATCATAAGCCTTGAACCCATTTATTCACTCCTTCCACGGATGAGAAACCTTATATACGGAAATATTGAGGGTGAGAAAGAGTACACGCTGAAATATCAGAAAGAGCTTATCGAGGCTTTGAAAGTTAAGGACAGCCTGAAAGCCTACGAGCTTTCCGTTGCTCTTCTGGACCGTAACATGGAGATCTACAATAAATATTTCAAGACTGCCTGAAACAGTCTCTTCCAATCATGCTGAATATGACAAAAAAAACAGTTTTGACCATGGTTCTTCTTTGTGCACTTCAGGCCGTAAATGGTCAGATGCAGCAAGCCATCGATGGTATCAGGGAAAAGTATAACCTCATGGGGCTCTCTGTCGTCACCGTTCGAGACGGAAAGATTTCCGGGGCATTTCATGCCGGACTGAGGGATTATGAACGCAACCTGCCTGTTAATGACAGCACGATGTACAGGATCGCTTCCATATCAAAACTCGTCATGACCACGGGAATGATGAAGCTATATGACAGGAAGCTTTTCGGGCTTGATGATGATGTAAGCAAATATCTGGGTTTCACTCTGAGGAATCCCAACTTCCCTAACCGTCCCATTACGATCAGTATGCTTCTTTCGCATACAAGCAGCATAAATGAAGGCAGTGGATATGACGGCTTCCTGAAAGACACATACACTAACGTCAGTAATCCTCCCGATTTTTCGCAGTTACTGTTGCCGGGGGGCGCTTATTACACGGAAGACATGTGGAGGAAGGAACCTCCGGGAGAATATTTCTCCTACTGTAATGCAAACTTCGGCCTTGCAGGCACGCTGATTGAAAAGATCAGCGGACAGAACTTTGATCAATTTATGAAGGAGAATATTTTCAATTCTCTGGGTATTACAGGATCGTATTTTCCGGAAGGTCTGGAAGACATAAACAATCTTGCCGTAATTTACCAAAATGAGAATGGCGTATGGACACCCCAGACAGATAACTTCAAAGGTCATCTCTCTGCTCCTCGAGATTTTTCAGGGTATAAGACCGGCACCAATGCTGCAGTTTTTTCTCCACAGGGCGGGCTTAGAATTTCAGCAGTTGAACTGGCAAGGATAATGATCCTTCACATGAATAAAGGCACTTATGAGGGTAAACGCATAGTTTCAAAGAGGAGCATCAGGCTGATGCATACACCCCAATGGACCTTCAACGGAAGCAATGGAGATACCGGAGATGGAAAGGACAGATGCTGGGGGCTCAGTGTCCATATACTCACTAACAGCCCTTCCGGAGATATGATCTGCAGTGATTCCAAAATGATGGGACATTCCGGAGATGCGTACGGGCTGATATCTGCCTTCTATTTTGACCCTGACAGCAAGTCAGGCCTGATCCTGATGACAAATGGCATATTCAATCAGTTGACAAAAGGTTCACATTCTGCTTTTTACGACTTTGAGGAGGCAATCTTTTCAGCTGCTCGGGAAAACTCCCTGATCAGGTGCGGAAAAGACTAGGAAATTCGTTATATTTAAGCATGCAAATTCATTCAGTCTTCCCTGTAAATAAGGACTGATGATGCATTAAACCCTTGCATAATGAAAAGAATATTGATTATCTCTTTAGTCTTGCTTTCTTCCTGTGCAAGTCCTGAAAAACTATTGAATAACAGTAATATGGACCGTATTTTTTTCGGTAACAAGGGTGGCTTCACCAACATGGGGATCGATTATGTCCTTTTTGAAAATGGTAAGCTATGTAGGATGCAGCCTGACAATATTATAAAAGTCTGCAAAGTCAACAGGGAACAGATGTGCGCGGTTGACACGGCTCTGACGAGCATGGGTTTCTGGGATATGAAGGTGGACGAGCCCGGTAACATGACCTACTACATCACTGCTATCAACACAGATTATAAGAATTCAGTCGAATGGTCTGACCATGAACAGAATCCGCAGCTAAAGGCACTTTATGATAACCTTATGGAACTCGTAAAAGCAAAGCAATGAAAAGACATCTGTTTATTCTTTTGCTGATAATTCCCGGTCTGCTTATTAACGGACAGAATATCCCCTTTAAAACCATAGAGAAGAAACAAGGGCCAGCCAGACCTGATTTCGCCGTTGCAAAACTCAAGGCAAGCCCGGCATCAAAATCAGCATCAACTCAGAAATTTCCCCAGGTCAGGGATTTTACAAAACCTGTGATAACCGGAAGTAACCAGTCGCTTAAAAAAGTGATCACCAGTGACAGAGGCCCGATATATATTGAAAGAAAAGGCTCTGCAGTCATGGCATCACCGGAGGAGAGATTATATAAATTTCTTGATGAAACAAAAGATATTTCCGGATACGATAATTCGCGCGAGATATTTAAAATAACCGGTATAAGGACAGATGAGCTTGGAATTACCCACATAAAAACAGTGCAGCAATATAAGGGCGTTGAAATTTACGGTTCAGAGTCCATACTTCATATTAACGCCGGGAAGGAAAGGTTTACAGGCTCATTCCACAAGCCTGGTCCGGATACGGAAACAACGCCGGCAATAAGCTCCGCCACAGCTGTTCAGAATGCAATTTCTGATGTCAGAGGGGTTACCATATACAAAGAGCTGTCGCCAAAGGAAAAAGATCTGCTGCATTATAGTTCTCCGGAATGTGCCCTTGTGCTTCTAAATGCCGGTAAAAATGAATACAGGCTTGCCTGGTCTGTCAGCATCAGGCCTAATTTTATTGAGGAATGGAAATACTTTATTGATGCAGCAAGCGGCGGAGTAATACGAAAATTCAATAATACCAATTCTGATGGTGCAGTGACGGCAACCGCCACTGACCTGAACGGTCACTCCCAGACCATTAATACTTATCTCGATGCAGGCACCTATTATTTAATTGATGTCGCTGAGCCCATGTTCGTTTCGTCTACGGACGAAGGAGTCATAATGACACTGGATGCCAACCATACTTCTGCAACCAACCTCGATTACAGGTATGTCACTTCGACTAATAATACATGGCCTCAGAAGAACACTGTTTCTGCTCATAACAATGCAACCCGGGCTTACAGGTATTTCAGGGAAACGTTTAATCGCAATTCACTTAATGACCAGGGAGGGAACATCATCTCGTTTGTGAATGTCACTGAAGATGACGGCTCTTCAATGGAAAATGCATTCTGGAATGGTCAGGCTGTGTTTTACGGTAATGGAGGCACAATCTTCTCTTCGCTCGCTGGTGCTCTTGATGTTGCTGCTCATGAGCTTGGTCATGGCGTGGTGTCTAACACTGCCAATCTTGAATACTACGGACAGTCAGGAGCTATCAATGAGAGCTATGCTGATATTTTCGGTGCCATGGTAGATCGTGATGACTGGCTGATCGGTGAAGATATTACAAGCACATCATACTCGCCTTCAGGCGCTCTCAGAGACATGGCTGATCCTCATAACATGGGAACTTCACTCTCACAGCCCTACTGGCAGCCGAAAACCCTTTCGGAGATGTACCTTGGCTCACAGGACAATGGCGGTGTGCATATCAACAGTGGCATTGGGAACTACGTTTATTACCTCTTTGCCACAGCCGTATCCAAAGAAAAAGCAGAGCAGGTTTATTACAAGGCTCTTAATGATTATCTGACGAAAAACTCCCAGTTCATCGATCTGAGGATAGCTGTCATTCAGGCCGCCAGTGACCTGTACGGTCCAACATCACAGGAAGTCACAGAGGCAGGCGATGCTTTTACGGCTGCCGGTATCCAGGAGGAAGTACAGGTTGACAAGACTCAGAACTACGATGTAAACAATGGCCAGGAATACCTCCTTAGTTATGATACCTATGAGGGTGACGACAAAACGCTGTACAGGACGTCCGGGGACGGCACTGACATCCTTATGAGCACAAGACCTATGAAAAGCAAAGTCAGCGTCACAGATGATGGATCAATGGCCGTCTTTGTTTCAGACGATCATTATATAAGATATATGAGTCTGGATCCCGCCAATCCGTATGAGGATATTCTTTCTGCATCTGACTACTGGGATAATGTGGCCATATCAAAGGACGGCAACCGTCTGGCTGCCATATCAAAATATATCGACAGCACGATATATGTATTTGACCTGACTACCAAAGGACCACCGGTGGCATTTCCTCTTTATAACCCGACGACAAGCGATTCCATCACTGAAGCAGGAGGTGTCCTGTATGCAGATGCAATAGAGTTTGATATGACAGGTCAGTACCTGATCTATGATGCAGCCAACGTCCTGCGGTCAAGTACAAGTGCAGACATCAATTACTGGGACATCGGATTTATAAATGTCTGGAACAATAACACCGGCACATTCGGAGATGGCACAATCTCCAAATTATTCGGTTCGCTGCCTGAAAATATCAGCATTGGTAACCCTGTGTTTTCCAAAAACTCTCCCTGGATCATTGCATTCGATTATATCGACCAGGCTGAGGGCGTGTATTACGTTTTAGGAGCTGATCTCAACGAAGGCGTCAACAGTGCAATAGCAGAGAACAATACACTTGGCTTTCCTTCCTTCTCTAAAAACGACAACAAAATTGCCTTTACAAGGATATATTATTCTCAGACTGATGAAGCAGTGGAATGGATCGCCTCAATCGGTCTGGCAGCAGACAAGATAACTCCTTCAGGAAGTATAACCAAAGTAATAGACTATGCCACGTGGCCTGTGTATTATGCGACCGGGGAACGTAACCTTAGTTTGCCGCCTGTTGCCGATTTTACAGCTGATAAAAAAACGGGAGATGCACCGCTGCAGGTGAAATTTATTGATCTTTCGGGCAACCAGCCGACTTCGTGGGCGTGGACTTTTGAAGGAGGGACGCCGGCAACATCAACACAGCAAAATCCTGTGGTAAATTACAATACTCCCGGCACCTATAAGGTTACCCTGAAAGCAACCAATACCGGAGGGAACAATTCCATCATCAAAGACGGTTATGTCATTGTAAAAACAGCAACAGGAGTTGAGGAGAACGAAGCAAATAAAATATTGATATACCCAAACCCGGTGAGAGACAATCTTTACATTATCTGTGAGGATGATTTTTCAGTGAGGCTCTACAATATTAACGGAAGAATAATTTACTCAGGGATAAACAACCGTCTGTTGGACATGTCTGCCGTTGAACCCGGAATTTATGTACTTGAAATCATTACCGGACATAGCTCTGTAATACATAAGATAATCAGGGAAGAGTAAATGCAAGAGAAAAACAACAATCAATGAATACTGAATTAATAACTGCAGTGGCAATAGGCATTGGATTAGCTGCCAGTACAGGGTTCAGGGTATTTGTTCCGATGCTTGTAGCTGCCATAGCTGCAAAGACGGGAGTGCTGCCTCTGAACGAAAGCTTTCATTGGCTCTCATCATGGACTTCCATTGCCATCCTGGGAACTGCAACGGTGGTTGAGATACTTGCATATTACATTCCCTTCGTTGACAACCTTCTTGACACGGTGAGTACACCTCTTGCAATTGGAGCCGGCACGCTGCTGCTTACCTCAGTACTGCCCATTGACAATGAGCTGATGAAGTGGGTGACCGGAGCAGCTTTCGGTGGCGGAAGTGCGGCAGTGGTACAGAGCGGTAGTGCACTGACGCGGTTAACCTCAACCAAGCTGACCGCTGGCATAGGCAATCCTGTTGTTGCCACGGTAGAGAATGTGGCTGCAACAGGAACATCCATCCTGTCACTCGTGATACCGTTTTTTATTGTTGCTCTCTTCCTGATCCTGATAATCTTTATTTTCACGAGGCTGCGCAGAATTCTTCGAAAATCCTGAGCTTATTATGAAACGTTTCCCTACCACATGCTTGCCGGCGAGCTTTCCCCGGGCAAAATAAAAGCCTTCAGCACCTGCACGGTACAGGAAAGCGACTTTCACGAATATAAATGGACATGGTGCGGAAGGCAAAACTGATTGACAAACCTTAGAAACTGGCAATTTTCATGAACACAAAAAAAACTTCCGGAATATTTATAGCACTAATTTTAAGTACCGGCACATTATTGGCCCAGGGAGGTGACACTATTAACCTGCAACAACTGGCGGAGATAACTGTAACTGCTGACAGGCTGCCGTCACTCCTGAAAAGCAATCCCGGATCGGTTTCGGTTGTTACATATGTAACATTGTCCTCTGTACCCAAAGGTATTGGAGCAGAAGAAGCATTAAGGCTTGTTCCGGGTGTCAGAATTGACAATCAGCATAACGGTGAACGTGTACATATGTCCATCCGTGGTCAGGGAATCCTTACGGAAAGGGGAATCCGGGGAATAGGGATCATTCTTGACGGCATCCCTGTCAACGACCCGTCAGGCTTCGCTCCCGACCTTTATGATGTTGACTGGTCTGCAGTCAAAACAATCGAAATATCCCGCGGACCTGCAGCGAGCCTATACGGGGGTTCAGGCGCAGCAGGGATTATTAATATTACGACTTTCAAAGGCAGTGATAAACCGTTTGGAGGGCAGGTTACCCAGACGCTGGGGTCAAATGGCTTCTCAAAATCGTTCATTCAATTTGGTGGAACACAGAAAGACCTCAATTACCATGTAAGCTATTCACATTCCCGGGGTGACGGGTACCGTGACCATCAGGCCTTTTCCGGCGACATACTGTATGAAAAGCTTATTTTCACCCCTTCTCCCCGAATAACAATCACGCAGATATTAGATCATACTTATTATTTCCATCAAAATCCTGAAGGGCTCAATATGTCACAGTTTGACAATCTCAGACAGGCAAATCCGGATGCCAGGCCTTTCAATGAATACCAGAGAACAAACCGCACCACTGTAGGATTTACTTCATCATTCAGGTTAACAAAATCGCAGGAGATCAGGGCCTCATCATTTTTGAGAGTATGGAATTATAAAGAGACCAGCAACAAATTTGCGGAATACAGAGATCATAATGTTCCCGGACTGTCATTGCAGTATAATCTCCGTTACGGGAGCCCGGACTTCCGGAATACTTTTAGCCTCGGGACTGATTTAAAGTGGCAGGACATTGAAATGCATAAGCTTCAAAGTGCTTCTGACCCCCAAAGGGTGGAAAGCACTGACCAGGCTAACCTTGAAACAGACAATCTGCTCGCTAACCAGATCATCTCACAGAAAAGTCTCGGACTTTTTGCAATTTATAAAATGGAAATCGGGAAGCTTAATATTCTGGCAAATATCAGATATGATAAGGTTGGTAATGACCTCACTGACAAGCTTCTGCCGCCTGACATCTGGATTACTTCAAAAGATTTCAGGAAGACCTCATTCAGAGTCGGAACAAGTTATTCATTCAGTGAAATCATGACCTTTTATGCAAACTGGGGTCAGGGATTCCTTCCTCCTTCAATTGAAGAACTTGCCAGCAATCCGGAAGGTTATAACGGTTTCAATACGCATCTGGTCCCGGCAACATCGTCATGCCTGGAAGCAGGGCTGAGAGGTTTTGATAGCAGCAGGCTCAACTATGAAATCACGCTCTTCGCGATGAGCACAAAAAATGACTTTTTCAGATTCAAGCAGAGCGGACGAGGAAACCAGGAAGTCTTTTACGGTAATGCCGGCAACAGCAGTCGTAAAGGAATCGAGGCGGGCATTTCATACAAACCGGTGGAATTAATTTCCTTACAGTTATCCTATACTTTCGCAGACTACAAATATACTTCGGCAACGGTGGATCCTGTTTATACGGACCAGGAGTATGTTCTTACCATGCCGCCGGCGCCGGGGCAGTGGCTGCCTAACTCACCCCGTCACCAGCTCTTTGCTGAACTGGATCTTGCAGTGACCAGGCACCTGACTCTCAGCCTCAGCACTGAGTATCAGTCAAAATGGGCAATATATACCGATTCCATGGCCTATGCAGGACTCCTTGACCCATCAGTTTACAGTAACTGGCAGGATGGATTTAACCTTTACCACGCCAGGGCAGATTATAAGTTCAGAGTATATGGTGCTGATGTTGAATGCTTTCTTTTTCTGAGGAACCTTACAAACCGGTCTTATATGGCATTCACCGAACCTGACCCTGACGGTAATTCGTATCAACCCGGCCCGGGCCGGGAAATATTCGGAGGCCTTAAAATAAGCTTTTAAAAAGGAAAAACACAGCAAGTGAATGACAGGAATCCCATAGCTGTCTTTTGGTTCCGTCGTGACCTCCGGCTTGAGAACAATGCGGGACTATATCATGCATTTAAAAAAGTTTTAACTGACATGGATTTTACCATATGATGTCGGTAAAAAGATTAAGGGCGCTCTTTAATTCAGAGCAATTTCAGGCCTGTTGCTGTCTTTATGACATTGTTCTCTTTCATGGGCAAAATGAGTTTTATTATATTTACAGATATTAAGAGCAGTTGTATTTTTTCATTATAATGCTCTTTATCAATATCCTATGGTAAACAAGGAAATACTCTTCTTCGAAGCTCCCTCAAATAACATCGTCGCGACCGGCATTGACAGGAAAATGTCACCTGAGGAGATAAGCAGGCTCTCATGGCTTTTCGGCAATGCGGTCCAAGTAATTTCCGAAACTATCAGAGGCACCTTTGTAGGACCGCGCCGTGAGATGATAACTCCCTGGAGCACAAATGCGGTGGAGATGGCACAGAACATGGGTGTCACAGGCATATTGCGCATTGAAGAGTATTTCCCTTCAAATGATGATAACCCGGATCATGACCCCATGCTGCAGCGTGTATACCACAACCTGGATCAGGATATATTCACTATTCATCATGAGCCTGAACCGGTCAGGGAAATAAATGATATTGCGGCATATAATAAACAGGAAGGACTGGCTCTGAGCCCTGAAGAAGTTGAGTATCTTGAAAAACTCAGTCGTCACCTCGGCAGGAAACTCACTGATAGTGAGGTCTTTGGCTTTTCGCAGGTTAATTCAGAGCACTGCCGGCATAAAATCTTCAACGGAACGTTTGTCATTGACGGCACTGAACACCGGTCATCCCTCTTCAGCATGATAAAGCGCACAACCGGGCTGAATCCCAATCATGTCGTCTCGGCGTACAAGGACAACTGTGCGTTCCTCACTGGTCCGGTGGTTGAACAGTTTGCTCCAGGCAGGCAGGACAAGGCTGATTTCTTTTGCATAAAGAAATTTGAATCCATCCTCTCGCTCAAGGCAGAGACTCATAATTTCCCGACCACGGTAGAACCTTTTAACGGTGCCTCCACTGGCACCGGAGGTGAGATCCGCGACCGTATTGCCGGGGGCAAGGGCTCCTTACCCATAGCAGGTACAGCAGTCTATATGACCTCATACCCGCGTCCTGACGGACCGCGGGAGTGGGAGAAGGCAACTGCACCCAGAAAATGGCTCTACCAGACTCCTGAAGAGATACTTATAAAAGCCTCAAACGGAGCCAGCGACTTCGGCAACAAATTCGGACAACCACTCATCTGCGGCTCAGTGCTGACTTTTGAACACTTTGAGGAAATGCACCTGTACGGGTTCGATAAGGTTATCATGCTCGCCGGAGGAATCGGACTGGGAAAGAAAACTGACAGCGCAAAAGATATCCCTGAAAAAGGCGATCTGATTGTTCTGCTCGGAGGTGACAACTACAGGATTGGAATGGGTGGCGGAGCAGTTTCTTCAGTTGATACCGGAGCGTATGACAGCGCCATTGAGCTTAACGCCGTACAACGCGCCAATCCTGAGATGCAGAAGAGAGTATACAACGCACTCAGGGCGATGACTGAAAGTGATAATAATCCTGTAATATCTCTTCACGATCATGGAGCCGGAGGACATCTTAACTGCCTGTCCGAACTGGTTGAGGTGACCGGAGGCAAAATTGATATAAGCAAGCTTCCTGTCGGAGACCCCACGCTCTCTGCGAGAGAGATAATCGGTAACGAATCCCAGGAGCGCATGGGGCTTGTGATGAGGAAGAGTGATGTCAACAGTCTTACTGCCGTTGCAGAGCGTGAACGTGCTCCGATATATGTTATCGGAGAGGTGACAGGCGACCATCAGTTTACTTTTTACAACCCGGCAAACGGTGAGAAGCCGATTGATCTGCAGATGAGTGATTTCTTCGGAAAACCTCCACGCACGATCATGCATGACAGCACATTAAATCAGCATTTCCGCGAACTCAACTATGATCCCGCTGATCCCGAACGTTATCTCGGGGCTGTTCTTCAGCTTGAGGAGGTAGCGTGCAAGGACTGGCTGACCAACAAGGTCGACCGGTCAGTGACAGGTCGCGTGGCGAAGCAGCAGTGTGCAGGCGAACTCCAGCTGCCGTTGAATGATCTCGGCGCCATTGCGCTGGATTATCGCGGGATAAAGGGAATGGCCACCGCCCTTGGCCATGCTCCGGGGGCAGGGCTGATAAGCGCTCCGGCGGGTTCAGTGCTTTCAATTGCCGAGGCGCTGACTAACATTGTCTGGGCGCCCTTGATTGACGGTCTCAGAAGCGTCTCTTTGTCGGCCAACTGGATGTGGCCATGCCGTAATGAGGGTGAAGATGCCAGGCTTTATGAGGCAGTAAAGGCCGCCAGCGATTTTGCTGTAGCCCTGGGAATAAACATCCCTACCGGTAAAGACAGTCTCTCAATGACTCAGAAATATCCTGACGGACAGGTGAACAGTCCGGGAACAGTGATAATAACATCAGCCGCAGAGGTTTCTGACATACGTGGTATAGTTGAGCCTGTGATAAGGAATGACACCTCAACAGCCATTATTCTTATCGACTTGAGTGGCATGCATCCGGCCCTTGGCGGAAGCGCCCTGGCGCAGACACTAAGCAGCCTGGGGAATGATGCTCCTTCTGTGATTGATGCTGAGTATTTTGCTGCAGTCTTTAATGCGCTGCAGAAGCTGATCAACTTGAAAAAGATCATCGCCGGGCATGACATTTCTGCCGGCGGAATGATTATCTGCCTCCTTGAGATGTGCTTTGCAAACCGTGAAGGAGGGCTGGCTCTCAACCTTTCTGAGATGGATGAGGCTGACACGGTGAAGTTACTCTATAGCCAGAATCCCGGAGTGATCATACAGGTAAGCGATGAATCTGAAATTGAGGAGTTCCTGCTTGAAAAGGGGATACGTTTTTATAACATTGGTCACCCGGTGATGAAGAGAAATATCTTTCTGAAGAACGGTCCTTCGCAATTCGTTTTTGACATTGACCGGTACCGTTCACTGTGGTACCGCAGCTCATACCTCCTTGACCGCAGGCAGAGCGGACAGGAGCTGGCGAAGGAGAGGTTTGATAATCATGGCGGCAAGGCTCTTGAGTTTCATCTGAACAATTTCAAAGGCACTTTCAGCGATCTTGGTATCACCCCTGAACGGAATGCGCACACCGGGGTCAGGGCAGCCATTATAAGAGAGAAGGGAGTTAACGGAGACAGGGAGATGGCATATGCTCTCTGGCTCGCCGGTTTTGATGTAAAGGATGTGCATATGACTGACCTCATCACGGGCCGCGAGACCCTGGAAGAGATCAGTATGATTGTCTTTGTAGGCGGCTTCTCCAACTCCGATGTACTTGGCTCAGCAAAGGGATGGGCAGGTGCATTCAGGTATAATGAGAAAGCGCGAATGGCGCTCGAGAACTTTTATAAACGTGATGACACACTGTCACTGGGTGTATGTAACGGCTGCCAGCTGATGGCAGAACTCGGGCTCATTGTTCCTGATCATAAAGAGATGCCTCGGCTGGAACACAATTCGTCTAATAAGTTTGAGTCTGATTTTCTTGGTGTCAGAATCCTTCCCGGCAACTCCGTGATGCTGTCTGACCTTGCAGGTATGGAACTCGGGATATGGGTGGCGCATGGTGAAGGCCGGTTCATTTTCCCCTATCCGGAGGATAAGTACAACATCGCAATGAAATATAGCAGGGGTCTTTATCCTGCCAACCCCAACGGGTCGATGTATGATGTTGCCGGAGTATGTTCGGCTGACGGCAGGCATCTGGTCATGATGCCTCATCTTGAACGGGCTTACTTTCCATGGCAGTGTGCCTTTTATCCTCACGAAAGGCGTGATGATGATGTCACACCCTGGATTAAGGCATTCGTGAATGCAAGAAAATGGGTTGAAGAAAAATTGTAGAAACGTTGCACGCAACGTCTCCCAATTAATCCACCAATGGCTTGAGGATAAGCGAATTGATAAGCGTATGCTTGTCAATGCTTAATTGTGACGTATCAGAGGGGTGAGGCAGTACTTTGTCACTGATCACCTGAATCTGGTATTCACCAGGCTCTCTGAAAAAGATCGAACCCATATGTGAATCTGCCCTATACCAGGGCTGTTTTACGCTCTTGTCAGTTGTCACAATCTCATCTCCTACGGGTTTTTTCTCAATACGTGCATCACCGGCCGTTATGGTTACGATATCATTAAAGTTGAGATGCGAAGTATCGCACGTCAGGCTGGATAGCCAGACATCATAGCTTCCCGGATTCTTAACTGTAAAACTCCACTCGGCAGTATTATACTGCGGATTGGAATCCACCTGGATGAGATCTGCATCAGCGATCATCAGTGTCACGCCACCCTCACGAGCAGCTGATTTGTCATTCTTGCCCGTCTTGTCATTAGACGTTCCCCCACTACCCTTGCAGCCTGCCAGAGACATGATGGCGGCTAATGTAAAAATTTCAATTCCTCTCACAAATTCCTTCATTTTCAGTTTCTGTCTTTTAAGTGTGTCAAAAATAATGTACAATTTCAATGGTCAATTTTCTTTTTGACCAATACATATAAAACATTTATGAACGATGATTGTTTTGATCCTAAGTAAATTATCTGTAAGCAATCAATCCTCCATCAAGTTATGCGCCTAATACAAATACAAAAATCGTTCCAGAATAATTCATAAAATTACGGCCACGAAGTAAACTCCTTTTTAGGATTTTTAAAACACTGACAGATCAAATATTTACCTCTGGCAAAAAAAAGTTTTCAACCGTTATTCTCAGTTTTTGCGAGGATTTTTTTTGTTCTGGTTTTGGCCAGTGGAATTGGCCGGGGGAGGGCAGCGGCAACAAGTTCTGCGATATCAGTCACTTTTATTTCGGTAGCCTGTCCGAGTGTTTTCTTGCAAAGCGGGCATGCCGTGATAAGCTCATCCGGCGAGGATGATGTCAGGATCCTGGCAGCATCAGCAGCTATAAGGGCGCGTTTGCCCGACGAGAGTGTCAGGTTTCCAAGGCTGCCACCGCAGCAAAGCGCCATGTTTTCTTCCTGCGGAGATTTCTGCAGATCTGCCACATAGCTTATGACAGTTCTTGGTTCCTGGTATATGCCTGAGCCCCGACCCAACTCACATGGGTCATGATATACAACTTTCCTATGCAGATAACCAAGCCTCAGCGAGCCTTCCTCAATAAGCAGGTTGATGAACTCCGAGTGGTGCATGACACGTGTCTCGAGGTAATAACTCTCATTAAAGACCTTATAACAGATCGGGCAGGATGTTACGAGGATCTCTGCCCCGGATTTCCAGATGATGTCAGAGTTATGATTAATAAGCTCGCGCGCTTCCTTCTCCCTGCCTGCAAGCATCAGTGGCCTGCCGCAGCATACTCCTCCCTTTTCGTCCATAAAATGATATCTCACACCGGCGCTGTCCATGATCTTCTTCATTGCGACTATGATTGAGGGGGTGAGATGGGTCATACATCCTGCAAAGAAGAGCACATCAGCTTTTACCGGTTCTTCATCAGCAAGATAACTGTATGATTGGGTGGGCACTCTTTCCAGGAAATTCCTTTTCCTTGTCAGTGCATACCCTTCAGGAAACTTTAATGGTCTGACATCTCTCATGCCCTGCCTGCGTTCTATCATACGCATAGGTCCGAGTTCTATGCCCACAGGGCAAACCTCTTCGCACCTGCCGCACATAAGGCAATTGGCAGTTATTGCGGCGATATCCTTTTCGTTCCTGAGCCCTTTGATAAAATAGGCAGACTGCATGTCATTTATGCCTGCGGCATAGCTCATCTGGCAGGTACTGATGCATACCCCGCATGATGAGCAGGCATGTGCCTGCACCTCGGTATATGATGAAGGTTTGTCTCCTGTTTTGATACCTGAGTTGCGCATGAATATCAGAAACATCTCAACAGGTATATGGAAATACCTTGAGACGGGAAGAAGAAAGAAGAATGTACCCAGTGCCAGCGAATAGAGCCACCAGAAATAAGGTGCTATATCCCCTGCCGGCAGTACTGATGCCAGGGCAGAGCCGAGATTACCCGTAAGGAAACTGCCGCTGCCATAGGCGCCGCAGGTGAAACTTTCTGCCAGGAGACGTGAAGGAAAGATCAGCCAGAGGCTCAACAGGGCAATACGGTCAATCCAGGTGTGCTTTGTGGTCTTCTTCATCCCCATCATGCCTGGTATGAAGCGTTTTAACATTGCCAGCAGCAACCCGGAGAGGATGAATGCAAGCAGGAAATCCATCCAGAAACTGAACACTCTTTCAAGGCCGTATGCACCATGGTCAGGATTGTATGCGCGGAAGAAGATGGAGTGCGACGGTGGATTGAAGTGTCTAGCACTGAAGGTATCCGCTTCGATAGTGCCAAAAACGATCAGGAGGAACCAACCGAAGGCGAGGCTCATGTGCATATAGCCCAGCATGGCATTTCTTTTGAACATCTTCCGGTGCAGAAGGCTCTCCATGAATATCTCTTTGATGCTCTGCATGAACGGTTTTCCGAAGAAGCCTCTCTGAAGGCGCAGCTTATCTGCACGCGACAGGTTCCGGAACCATATCGTACTTCGCACCACACTGTAGATCAGTATGAAGTACAGTCCGAAATTAAACGGTATGACGAAGAGTTCAGAGTTCATTTCTTTCAAATTTCCGGATAGCTTCCGAGGCCACGGCCACCACATTGCGTGTATTGACACCCCTCGGGCATACAAGGAGGCATTTGCCGCACAGCATACAACGGGTCACCTCTTCACGAAGAGGGGCTATCTCACCTCGTCGGATATAGGTGTTCATCCTCCTGAGATTGAATGATGTATACTGACCGGCAGTACAGGCAGCCGTGCATCCCCCACATGCAAAACATAGTTTAAAGCTTGGCTCTTTCCGGGTGACATAATCTCTTACCTTACGGTCAGAGGTATCATAGTTGATGAGCCTGCTCGGGTTAATAGTGAAGCCAAACTTATTTGCTGAATTTTCACTCATCGGGAATTAAGGTATCTTACTGTTTCAGACACAGCAGCCCGGGCATGTGAGATTGTATCAGTTATGTTCATCGGTGCAGTGCATGTGCCGGCATAAAAGACACCTCGGATGCTGCTCAGATTGTTGCCGTAATGATGATCGCCCGTCTCCAGGAATCTGTTGACCCCTCTTTTCAGCCCGGATGCTTCCGCCAGTAGCGTTCCCGACTTTGACATTTCCATACCTACCATCAGCACCATCATGTCAAGTTCCATCTTCAGCGGCCGGCCGGCCAGTGTGTCTTCTACCTTTATAACCAACCTGTTATTGATATTCACGGAGGCCTCTGAAACCTTTCCTCTGATGAAATTGACGTTGTACACTTCCTGAGATTCGCGATAGAGCTCCTCATAATAGGGCCCGTACATCCTCATATCCATATAAAAGCAGAACACCTCGCATTCAGGCAATTGTTTCCTGATCTCTATAGCCTGTTTGACGGCGGTAACACAGCATACTTTTGAGCAGTGATTGTTGTTGACCTTCTCATCACGTGAGCCCACACAGTGCACAAGACCAACCCTCGAAGGTATACTACCATCAGTAGTGGTGACCTTTCCGGCAGTGAACATGTCTTCAAGTTCGGCCGAAGTGATTACATTGTCGTAAATGCCGTATCCGTATTCCTCCTTACGGTGAGCATCAAAAAGGTCAAAGCCTGTCGCAATTATTGCTGCATCTGCGTTAATAGCTGTTCCGTCAGTAAGAGTAACAACAACTTCATGTCCGTGATGCTTTATTTTTTCCACTCCGGTGCCGGTATACAGAGTAATATTTTCGTTTTTTATTCGCACGTTGAGATAGTGCTTCACCTCATCTGCCGGCCTGTGGTCAGGAAAGAGTGCGTGCCACTGAAGCAGGTGACCGCCGGGTTTCTTTTCCTTCTCTACAAGGCTCACCCTGTGACCCAGCTCTGCAAGCGCTCCCGCAGCTTCCATCCCTGCGACACCACCTCCGGCTACAATGATATGTTTTACCGCGGCACTCATGAGTTGATCAGGTTGGCCGGTTCCGGCAGCCTGCTGCCGTCCTTTGCCAGGAATCTGAGTGCTGGATCAGCTTTGATGCCCATCTTTCTCAGCAGAGGCAGTGACTGAACATTATGATACTGAAGTCCAAGCTTCCAGGGATCATAACCCAGAATAAGACCTGCCATCTCCTCGTATGTCAGTACCGGGATACCCTGTCCGTCATGACCATAGGTAACGTCATCGATTTCCTTAATGGTGTACTGCCATCTGTCCATAAACATGGCGCAACCGGGGCAGTTAGCAACAATCATGTCAGGTCTGTAAGGCTCCATCGACTCGAGTTTCTTTCGTGTTGCAAAAACAGAATAGCCGCGGTTTGCCTGAACAAGATACTGTCTGAAACCGAAGCCGCAGCAGTGACGGCGTTCAGGATAGTCAATGACGTCACCGCCCCAGGATTCTATCATGCCGACAAGAACATGGGGGAATTCAGCGCCGCCGATACCGTAATTCGGGAACATTTTTGCATAGTGGCAGCCGATGTGTTCAACCACTTTCAGAGGCTTGCCCGTTGAAATATCGACAAGGTTATATTTCGCTTTGCGGGCTATCTCATCCCTGAACTTGTAGATGATGTCACTCGCATGAGCAATTGACTCTGGCAGCTCAAAAGTGCGTCCCGTAGCCTCATAAAGGCTTTCGCGGGTTTTGGCAAGAAGTTCAGGAAAGTGTTTCCATGTTTCAAGGATTTCGGTATAGATACCGAATGAGGTGACACAGGAAATTGCGATATTCTTATACCCGGCCTCGGTGGCGAGGGCAAAATGACGTGCAACGACTGTCTGTATAGTCTCAAAGGGCACTATATCTCCATGGTATCCGATACCAGTGCAAGTTGTATGTCTGGGATCCTCAAACATATCCTTGCCAAGGTCATCGCGCATTATCTTCAGGAACGTCTGTTCTGAACCAGCAAAAAATGTCTGCCTTATACATGACCTGACATAGAAGAAATGATCATCAGGAATATCTTTCTGGTACTCTGCCCAGATACGTTTTTTACCGTCTATCTTCATAAATATCTTTCCTTACTTCTTCATGTTCACCCTGATGGTTGCCGTTGTTGGCAGTGAATATATGCCTGAAGTATTCAAAGTCGATGCCCTCCTTCTTAAACTCAAGTCCCATCTCTTCGGCCTTTTTTTCCGAGGCTTTTTCAATGGCATCATAGAGATCCTGACCTCCGGTGACCTTGAAAATGCTTTTCAGCTCATTAAGCACGTCATCACTTATTTTACGTGTAGGGCCTTCCTTGCCATTTAATTCGCCCCCGAGGCGTGCAAGGGAATCTTCCATGTACTTAAAGTAGTGTTCCCATGCGGGTCCCTGTTCAGGGTGCATTGCGGGATCAACACTGTATGCAGCAACACAATATCCGTTTTTCAGAATATTATCTCCAATTGCGCGTTTGATTGCGAATTGTTGCCTTCCCTTTTCCGATTCTGTAAAATAGCCAAGCTGCTCTGAAAGTTTGCGGAGTGCCATTATTACCATGCCTGGCGTATTGCCACGCGGGCAGCGGGTCTTGCAACTCATACACTGGCCGCAGTACCAAATGGTTTCACTGCGAAGAAGATCCCTGATGATTTCATTGTTTCTGGTCTGAACCAGGTCAACAACCCTCCTGGGGTCATAGTCATAATACTCTGCTGCCGGGCATATGCCGGTACATACACCGCAGTTCATGCAGGCATTCAGTCCCTCTTCGAATCGGACGTCTTGCATGAGCATTGAATAGAGATCTTCCATGATTTGATTTTCACCCATTTAAGGAAGATCAAAAGTACTTATGATACTGTTGGCAGGAAAGTAGATTAAAGCCTATTTTGGTGTGGTATTTATACGTAGTAGTAAGGCAATAG
>Ga0209745_1000443_pt1 | contig 24937 bp, 20 predicted proteins | sample BarGraNGADG00312_FD_184495 | JGI IMG/M metagenome (GOLD analysis project Ga0209745, IMG submission 184495) | Arctic peat soil microbial communities from Barrow, Alaska - Barrow Graham LP Ref core NGADG0004-312 (SPAdes) (version 2) | ecosystem: Environmental > Terrestrial > Soil > Wetlands > Peat...
TCCGCGACGACCGGTCCGTGGTCGCTGGTGCCCACCTCGCGGTAGACGGGGCAGCGCGTGGCTGCACTCGCGAGCGAGTGGCTGGCCAGGATGTAGTCGAGACGCCAGCCGATGTTCCGTTGCCGCATGTTGCGCCAGGGCGGCCACCAGGTGAAGAGCCGGTCGTTGTCCGGGTCGAGGGCGCGGCCGAGATCCACCAGGCCGCGCGAGATGATGCGCTCGAGCAGATCCCGCTCCTCGGGAAGCTGGCCAATCGCGAGCGGCTTCCGCTCTTTCGGATGCACGTCCATCTCGGTGCGAGCGACATTCAGGTCGCCGCACAGCACGATCGGCACGCCGGAATCCTGCATGACCTGCGCGTGGGCGTCCATCGCCTCGAGGAACCTGAGCTTGGCCGGGAAGTCCTTGCCGCCGTTCGGGACGTAGATCGACGCGACGGTCATCGCAGGAAGGTGGGCGAACACGGCGCGCGTTTCGAAGTTGAACGAGGGATGAGAGAACGCGGGTCGCTCGGGGAACGTCGCCTTACGAACGAGCAACCCGACGCCCGAGTAGCCTTTCCCGCCGTGCCAGTAGCACCAGTAGCCGTCCATCTCGCTGAGGGAGGCCGGGATCTGATCGGGCGCAGCCTTGATCTCCTGCAAGCAGAGAACATCCGGTTGCTCCCGCGCGGTCCACTCTTCCAGCTGGGCCTGCCGCGCGCGAATGCCGTTCACGTTCCAGGTGACAATCTTGAGAGGCACAACAACACCAATATTAATGGGCGTGATCTACATTGTTACTCGTTCTAGCTACGCGACTAGCTTCCGGTGTTTTCTTCTGCGCGGTCGCCAAATGGTGTTTCTTTGTTTGGAACACGCGACCGCGAGTTAGAATAGATAAAACACGGAAAACTGAAAAGGAGCGTATCTCATGCGCTTTGTGGTCCACGTATCGTTCCCTCCGGAGAAGTTCAATCAGGCCGTCCTCGACGGAACCGTTGGCGCCAAAATGGGGAAGATCCTCGATGAGATGAAGCCCGAGGCCGCGTACTTCTGCGCCATGGACGGCAAACGGGGCGGCTTCCTCGTCGTGAACATGAACGATGTCTCGGAGATGGCGCGGCTGGCGGAACCCTGGTTCCTCCACTTCGACGCCACCGTGGAGTTCCTGCCAGCGATGACGCCGGCGGACCTCCAGAAGGCGGACCTGGACAGCATCGGCAAGAAGTGGAAGTAGCACGGCCGGTCGCGCTGCCCGGCCGCAGCAACGGAGGTAGGGTCGGGGCGCTTCCCGGAGGGAGCGCCCCGATGCGCCTTCGCGTCATCCTACCGACGGCTACAGCTCCCTTTCGGCGAGTCGGCGCAGCCAGCGCGTGCAGGACGCTCGTAGCGTGATCGACCGTCAGTTCCCAACGGATTCTCGGGATTCTGTCGGAAGTTCGCGGGAAGGGCCTGGCTCAACCTGCCATCCCTGCCTTGACCCTTTCGGGCGTCAGCGGAAGCCGGAAGAGCCTCACTCCGGTCGCGTCGAACAGCGCGTTGGCGATCATCGGCGCGACGCACGTGATGGTCGGTTCTCCGCACCCTTGCGGCGCAAGATCGGGGTTGTCGACGAGCACCGTTTCGATTTCGGGCACCCACGAGAAACGGGTGATTTCGTAGCTGTCGAAGTTCCGGTCCTTGATGTTACCGCCGCCAAAGTGGATCTCTTCGGTCAGGACCGACGACAGCCCCATGACGATGCTGCCTTCCATCTGCATCCGGGCTCCCTCGGGGTTGACCACCTGTCCAAGGTCCTGTGCCACCGTGACGCGCTTGACGCGAATCTGCCCGGTCGCCTTGTCGACGACGACTTCCGCCATGGCCGCGACATAGCTGTTCAGGTAGTCCAGAAGCGCCACGCCATACCCGCGTTTGCTCGGGGACCTGGCCGGCGTCCACTTGAATGTGTCGGCGGCGGCCTCGAGCACGCGCGCCATGCGCGGGTCGGCAAGGTTCTTCAGCCGGAATTCCACCGGGTCCATGCCCACCCTGGCCGCCATGATGTCGATGTGGGACTCACGGGCGAAGATGTTGGTATTGCTGCCCGGGCCACGCCACGCCCCGGTGCCAAAGGGGTGCGGCCCCCCGCCGCCGAAACTGCCGGTGGAGACCGTTCTCAGGTGCGGAACGTCGTAGATCATCTGCGAGCTGCGGTCGCCGGCGAAGAAGACCTGGAAATCCCAGAACGTGATCCGGTTGGTGGAGTCGAGCCCGGAGCTGATCTTGACGAATGCCGCAGGTCGAAACGTGTCGTAGAAGAACTCTTCCTCCCGGCTCCAGACCACCTGCACGGGCGCTCCAGCAAGCTTCGACAGGCGTGCGGCTTCGACCGCTTGCGGGCCTGCGCTCTTTCCGCCGAACCCGCCGCCGACAGGCGGGGTGATCACCCGCACCTTGTCTTCCGGCAGCCCGATCGCTCTCGCCACTTCCTGCTGGACGCCGAAGGGCCGCTGGGTCGAGACCCACACGGTCGTCTCGTCGCTCGCGACCTGCGCCAGCGCCGAATGCGTTTCGATCGGCGCGTGCGCGATGTAGGGGGTGAAGTAGGTTTCCTCGAACTTGACAGCCGCCACCTCGCGCCCCTTCGCGAGGTCCCCCTTCTGCTCGACAACGCGGCCCTGGCCTGGCTGCGCCATCAGATGCTCGAGGATGTTGCCGTCGTCCACCTTGCTCTCAGGGACGCTGAAGTCCGCCTTGATCCGTTGGAGGGCCGATGCGGCGCCGTCCGGGGTGGGATGGACGACCGCGATGAAGTTGCCGTCCTGGATCACTCGCGCGCCCGTGAATGTTCTGGCTCCCTCGACATCGACGCTCTTCAACTGGGCTCCGTGCACCGGCGGCCGGAGGACCTTGCCGTAGAGCATGCCCGGCAGTCGGATGTCCCCTGCGAACTTCGCCTTTCCGGTCACTTTGTCCAGGCCGTCTCGCCGCCGCAGCGACCTGCCGATCACCACGCATTTCGCGGGACTCTTCAATGTCGGTTTCTTCTCGAGATGCCTCTCGATTCGCTTGCCCCGGGCCAGCGCGCCGTAGGCCAGGCGGATACCCGCGCTGTTGCGGTCGACGACGAACCCGTCCTTCGCCGTCAACTGCGCCGGCGGACGCTGGAGTTGTTCCGCGGCAAGCTGGATGAGCACTTCACGAGCCTCCGCGCCGGCGGCCCTCAGGGCAGGTCCGAAGTACTTGATGCTTCGCGAGCCGTTCGTGCCTCCATCCCATGGGCACAGCCGTGTGTCGCCCATGACCATGTCCACGCGATCGAACGGGACTTCCAGTTCGTCGGCGAGCATCTGGGCCAGGGCCGTCGTGTTGGCCTGTCCCATCTCGACTTTCCCCGAGTAACACGCGACACGGCCATCTTCTCCGATTCTCAGATAGGCGTTGAAGTCGTCCGGGTATGAGCGCTGGCCTCCTCCTCCCTGCGCGAGCGCGGCGAGGCCGTCGACCGAAAAGAGGATGAACACACCGGAGCCGGCCGCCTTCAGGAATTCACGGCGATCCAGCGGGAGATCGACCGATCGGTCGTCGAGGGTGGGTTCGTGGACATCATGCTCTTCCATCTGAGGCCTCCTCCCGCATTTGCCCGGGTAGTATAGCTCGGAGATGCCGGCCGGCGCCGATGGCAGCAGGTCGAGCCTCGTTAGAAATGTCCCGTGGTTGATGCGTCGCCTGTCCCACGTCGCGCATCACCCGACCATTGCGGCGGACCAGGCGGCCCGCATTTCAGGGTCCCATCTCGAGCGGGAATCCGGGTAGAATGGACGGCACCGAACTCAGTACTGGTGGCCGGTCGGGATTGCCCCGTGGCGGGGAACTCGTTCGGCCACAGAAGCCGTTGGCGTCGCGGGCGTCCCCATGCTGTCGTCTTCGTCCCTCTCCATCGTCACCCGGAGTGACGCCGTGCGCGCCGTGATCGCGCGCGTCGACACGATTGCCGACTCCGACACCTCCGTGTTGCTGGTGGGCGAAACGGGCGTCGGCAAGGAGCTGTTTGCCGATTACATCCACCGGATGAGCCCGCGCGCGCACCGACCGCTCGTCAAGGTCGCGCTGTCGGCGATGCCGCACGACCTGCTCGAAAGTGAGCTGTTCGGGCACGAGCGGGGCGCGTTCACCAACGCGGTCAGCGACAAGCCAGGGCTCTTCGAGTTGGCCCACACGGGCACGCTCTTTCTCGACGATATCGACGATGTGCCGCCGCCTGCGCAGGTGAAACTGCTCCGGGTGCTCGAGTCGCACCAGGTGATGCGGGTGGGCGGCAGCAGCATGATCCCGGTCGATGTCCGCCTCATTACGGCGTCGAAAGTCGATCTCAAGGAACTGGTCCAGCGCAACGCGTTCCGGTCGGATCTGTTCTACCGCATCAACGTGTGCCCGGTGGAGATCCCTCCGCTTCGCGATCGGCGCGAGGACGTCCTCCTGCTGGCCTCGCACTTCCTCGGGCGGTTCGCGCCCACCAAGCCGCTGCAGTTTTCGCCGGCCGCCGAGCGCGCGATGATGACGTACGACTGGCCGGGCAACGTGCGCGAACTGCGCAATATCACCGAGCGCCTGGCGCTCTTCAGCACCGGCGAGATCCAGCTCGGCGATCTGCCTCCGGAAATTCGCGATGGCCGCGCGGTCGAGGCCACGGTCAAGGCATGTGCGCGCTGCATGGTCGACGGCCACCTCTCGTACTTGGAGGTCGTCGCCTGTCTCGAGACCAACTTGCTCCGACAGGCGTTGGTTGACGCGGCGGGCAACCGCTCGCGCGCCGCCAAGGCCCTGGGCCTCAGCCTCTCCACCCTGCGCGACAAGCTCAAGAAACACGGACTCGACGACGAGGACGACAAACGCGGTCCGTGCGGGATCGATCCAGCGCCTTGCCTGCCTGAGCCGTAACACGATTTGAACCACGGAGACCACGGAGGCGTGTACGGAGAGACGCCGGCGTCAGCCGGGCCCGGGCCGCAGGCCCGAAGGGCGTGCGTCACGCCGCGCACACGAACCCCCTACGGCATCACGGGGGCTCGTGTGTGTGGCGCGACGCACGCTCACCGGCGCGCGAACCGCGCGCCGGCCCGGTTGACGCCGACACCCCAACCCACGCCGTCACGCCGTCACGCCGTCACGCCGCACGCGAGATGTGCATTCCTCTCTGTGATCTTGGTGCCCTCCGTGGTTGGCTCGTCCGGTCGATCCCCATGCGGGTGACTGAATCCTCGCCTGCCTGAGCCGTAGCGTCCGCTCGCCCGTCGCGGAATTCCGCTGACATTTCCACGGATTTCCGCAGTCCTCACGCATGTCCCGCTGCGATTCTCTCAGTGACTCGGGCCGACGCGCGCGGCACGCATCCTGCAGTGCGGACGCCGGGACTCCATCGCCACCGGGAAGGCTCCGACATGGAACTCGTGCCACTCCAGTTGCACCCGTTTCTCGCGGAAGGCACCGTGGTCGAGGTGCTCGAGGACTGCGGGCAGCAACGCGCGCGCATCATCCTCAGGGCCGGCGTAATGCTCGATCTCCCCGCCAGCAGCGTGCCTGACGTGCACCTGGGCGCGCAGTTCGACATTGGCGGCGTCATCACCGTGGAATTCCTGTCGCCCAAGCCAGTCACCGTTGTCACGGACCCTCGAGCATGATCACCGCGTTCCCGCGTGCCGTCAGGTCGTCGAAGGAGGCAACATGAGCAGGCCACCGCTGACCATCTGGGAACAGGCCCAGATGCAGGGCTACTCCCGCCGGGATTTCCTCCAGTTCTGCAGTTGGATCGCCGCCGCCGCTGGCATCGAAGCCTCCGGCGTGCCAGCGGTGGTCGAGGCGCTCGACACCAAGCCGCGCCTGCCTGTCATCTGGATGCACTTCCAGGAGTGCACCTGCTGCAGCGAGTCGTTCATCCGTTCGTCACACCCCATCGTCTCGAACATCATCCTCGACACCATCTCGCTCGACTACACGGAAACCCTGCAGGCTGCGGCAGGCAAGCAGGCCGAGGCGGCCCTCCACAGCACGATGGAGAAGTACAAGGGCCAGTACCTGATGCTGGTGGAAGGCTCGGTGCCGACCGCCGCCGACGGCGTCTACTGCTGCATCGGGGGGCGCACGGCCCTCGATATCGTGAGGGAGGCGGCCGCTGGCGCCAAGGCCGTCGTGACCTGGGGCAGTTGCGCGTCGAACGGCTGCATCCAGGCGTCGAAACCGAACCCCACCAAGGCCACACCGATCGAGGATGTCATCTCGGGCGTGCCGATCATCAAGGTCCCAGGCTGCCCGCCGATCGCGGAAGTGATGGCCGGGGTCATCGTCCACTACCTCGCCTTTGACCGCATCCCGCAGTTGGACGGCATCGGCCGCCCGAAAGCGTTCTACTCGCGCCGCGTGCACGATACCTGCTACCGCCGGCCGAACTACGATGCCGGGCTCTTCGTCGAGTCGTTCGACGACGAGAACGCCAGGCGCGGCTACTGTCTCTACAAAGTCGGCTGCCGCGGCCCGGTGACCTACAACGCCTGCGGCGTCATCCGCTGGAACAACGGGGTCAGCTACCCCATCCAATCGGGGCACGGCTGTATCGGCTGCAGCGAGGCGCACTTCTGGGACAACGGTCCGTTCTACCAGCACCTGGCCAGCTTCCCGGGCTTTGGGATCGAGACGACAGCCGACACGGTGGGCATGGCGGTCGGGGCGGTCACGGTGGCGGGCATCGCCGCGCACGCCGTGGTCACCAACATCCGCAAGCGATCGGTCATCGCCGAAGAGATCCGCACGAGCGCAAAGATCCCGGAACAGGGCAAGGACGCGTAGCGAAGGGCAAAGGAGACTGTCATGGCCGATCGCGTTGTCATCGACCCCATTACCCGGATCGAAGGGCACCTGCGCGTCGAAGTCGAAGTGAAGGACGGCAAGGTCGTCGAGGCCTACAGTTCCGGGACGATGGTGCGGGGGATTGAGATCATCCTGAAAGGCCGGGATCCGCGCGATGCGTGGGCGTTCTGCGAACGGGTGTGCGGCGTCTGCACGACGGTGCACGCGCTCGCCTCGGTCCGCACCGTGGAAGATGCGCTCGGCATCACCGTGCCGCCCAACGCCGAACTCATCCGCAACCTGATGTTCTGCGCGCAGTACATGCAGGACCACGTCGTGCACTTCTACCACCTGCACGCCCTGGACTGGGTCGACGTGGTCAGCGCGCTCGGGGCCGATCCGAAGAAGACCTCTGAGCTGGCGCAGAGCATCTCGAACTGGGCGCGCAGCTCGCCGGGCCACTTCTCAGATCTGCAGAAGCGGCTCAAGGCGTTTGTCGAAAGCGGGCAGCTCGGCATCTTTGCGAATGGGTACTGGGGCCACAAGGCTTACAAGCTGCCGCCAGAGGCCAACCTGATGGCCGTGTCCCACTACCTCGACGCGCTCGAGTGGCAGAAGGAGATGGTGAAGGTCCATACGATCTTCGGTGGCAAGAACCCGCACCCGAACTACCTGGTGGGCGGCGCGCCGTGCTCGCTAAACCTCGACGAGAGCAACGCCATCAATGCCGATCGGCTCGCTTACGTCGGGTCGCTGTTCGACCAGGGCCGGGAGTTCATCGAACAGGTGTACCTGCCGGATCTGATGGCCGTGGCGTCGTTCTACAAGGACTGGGGCGCTGTGGGCGGCGGCCTCTCCAACTACATGTCCTTCGGCGACCTGCCGATGCACGGTTACGGGGACCCGTCGAAGTTCAAGTTCCCGCGCGGCGTCATCCTCAACAGGAATCTGAACGAGGTGCTGCCGATTGATGGGAAGGACCCCGAGCAGGTGCAGGAATCGATTGCGCACTCGTGGTACGCGTATTCGGATGGCGACGCGGCAGCGAAGCACCCGTGGCAGGGCGAGACCACGCTGAACTACACGGGACCGAAGCCGCCCTACGAGTTCCTCAACGTCGACCAGAAGTACAGCTGGTTGAAGACGCCGCGATGGAAGGGGCACGCCATGGAAGTCGGGCCGCTCGCCCGGCTGCTGGTGGCCTTTGCCGCGGGCAACGCCGAGGTGAAGGAAGTGGTCACCTCCGCCCTGAAGGCGCTGGATGTGCCGGTGGCCGCGCTCTTCTCCACGCTCGGACGCACGGCTGCGCGTGGGCTCGAGACCAAGCTCATCGCGGGCTGGTCGAAGGAGTTCTTCAACCAGTTGCTCGCCAACATCAAGAACGGCGACACGCGCACGGCCGATACATCGAAGTTCGATCCGGCCGTGTGGCCCGCCGAAGCCCGGGGCGTGGGCATGACGGAGGCCCCGCGTGGCGCGCTGGCGCACTGGATCGTCATCAAGGACCGGAAGATCGACAACTATCAGCTCGTGGTGCCGAGCACGTGGAACGCATCGCCGCGCGACGGCAAGGGCCAGCGTTCGGCCTACGAAGAAGCGCTGATTGGCACGCCGGTCGCCGATCCCGAGCAGCCGCTCGAGATCCTGCGGACGATTCACTCGTTCGACCCGTGCCTCGCCTGCGCGGTGCACCTGCACGACGAACACGGACGCTACGTCCACCAGGTGCGGGTGTTCTAGCGAGGCGTGCCTCGGACCGCCAGTCCTGGCGCGGCGGCCCCAAGGCACGCCCCGCTAGAACCAGAAACGCTGTTGGCTGGCCCCGCGAAACGCGGGGCGGCTAGACGTCTTGAACGGCCGGACGGACGTCGAGAGAACTTGACTCATTCGCAACGACGTTGGCCGTTCAGGACGTCTAGCAGAAGGAGGCGGCCATGGAGAGTCTGACGCTGCGCCGGGTTTACGTCTGGGAACTGCCGGTCCGCCTCTATCACTGGGTGAACGCGCTCTGCGTCGTCGTGCTGAGCGTGACGGGCTACATGATCGGGAAGCCTCTCTCCCTCCCGGTGAGCGGGGAGGCGTCCTTCAGCTACTTCTTCGGGTGGGTGCGGTTCATCCACTTCGTCGCGGCGTTCGTGTTCTTCTTCAACTTCCTGGGGCGCATCTACTGGGGCTTTGTCGGCAACCAGTTTGCGCGCTGGAACAACTTCCTGCCACTGACGCCGAAGCTGCTGGCCCGCCAGTGGGCGGAATTCCTGCAGGTGCTCAAGGTCGACATCTTCCAGGCGCAGGTCAAGCCGCTCGAATCGATCGGGCACAACGCGATGGCCGGCTGGACGTACTTTGCGACGTTCCTTGCGTTCGTGTTCCAGTCGGTCACAGGGTTCGGCCTCTACGCGGCGATGAGCAGGTCATGGCTGCCCGGCCTGTTCAGGTGGATCGTGCCGCTGATGGGCGGGGACTTCGCCGTGCGGCAGTGGCATCACATGGCGATGTGGTTCTTCGTGATCTTCGCGATGGTCCACACCTACCTGGTCTTCTACCACGACTACGTGGAAGGCCGCGGCGTCATCTCGTCGATGGCCGGGGGGTGGAAGTTCGTCGAGAGACGCGAGAACGTGAAGTAACGGGGGGGCCGTGGCCGCGTCGCCGGTGCTGGTACTCGGGGTAGGCAACGTGCTGATGGGCGACGAAGGCGTGGGCGTCCACGCCGTGCGGGAGCTCGAATCACGCGCGTGGCCTGCTAACGTCACGCTGCTCGACGGCGGCACGGGCGGCTTTCACCTGCTCTCGCATCTCGCGGAATGCGGGCGCGTGCTGATGATCGACGCGACGCTCGACGGCAGGCCGCCGGGCACCGTGTCGGTCATCGAGCCGCGGTACGCGTCGGATTTCCCGCGCGCGCTGTCCGCGCACGACATCGGCCTCAAGGACCTGGTCGAATCCGCGGCGCTCATTGGCAAGCTGCCGAAGGTCACGCTCATCACCATCTCGGTGGCCGAGCTGCAGCCGATGCAGATGACGCTCTCGCCAGAGGTCGCTTCCGCCCTGCCCCGCGTCGTCGCGCTCGCCCACCAACTGGCCACCGAACTTGCGTCTACGTCCCCGACACCTTGATGGTCAGGCGCTTCGTGTCGGTCCCTCCGAACTTCGACTCCGTCCTGACCTCCACCCAGCCATCGGGCCCCGTGATCTTCACGAGGCCGCGGAACCGCACCGAGTCGCGGCCGCGCAGCCGGAACTCGGTCGCCATGCCAGACAGCGCCGTCACGGCCAACTGATCGTTCAGCGGGTCGAGCCGCACGACACCCGCGGGCACCTCGATCAGCGAGACGTTCGGCGACATGGAGAGCGTCAGCCGGTCCTTCACCGCACGCTTCAGCTGCAGCGACCGATCGGAGAAGGTCGGGTAGACGCGGTCGTTCTTCACCGTCGCGTCTATCCAGAACAGGTCGCCGGTGGCCGGCGTCACCGTCACGCGGTCGATCTCGACCCTCGGGAACTGCGCCGCGGCGTACAGCATGAAGTGCGTCTGCCGCAGCGCCTCGGTCTCCATGTAGGGCGCGGGCGGCGTGCGCCCGGTGTGCTTCTTCGCCGAGCCCCCGATCCAGATGTCGCCGAGGTCCGGGTGCTTCACGCGGTGCGGGACGATCCACCCCTCGCCAGTCAGCTCGGTGTCGATCCACGCCTGCTGTTCCTCTTCGTCCATCCGGCCGTCGCCGTTGCGATCCACCTCGGCCATCGGCGGCTGGCCCCACAGCTCGATCAGGTACGCGAACGACCCGAGCATGTTGTACGAGGACGCCTGCGCCTGCCCGGACAACCCGCTGAACGTCGGCGTGTAGTCCTTGAGGATGTGCGCCCCCTCGGTGACGATGGCCATCTGGGTGTCCATGTCGTTCTGCATGTCAGCCGGCGCGATGCGGGGGAAGAGCTGGGCGTAGCGGTCCGTCTTCCGCATCTCGGCCAACTGCGCCGCGACGCGCGCCTCCTGCGCCGTCCGCTGCTCGGCGGTCATCGTCGTGGCCCGAACGTCGGGGGGCGCCATGAACATGATCAAGCGTCCCGTGTTGTGGAAGTGGAAGCTGGCGAAGATATTGGCGTGCTTCAACTGGAACTCGAGGACGTTCCGCGTCTCGTTCTCCGACATCGGGTACGGCCAGCCGTCCTGGAGCGACCAGCCGAACGGGAAGTTGCGGTTCGGGTCCGGACCGCCGAGGTCGTCCTCGTTGATGCGGCCGTCGCCGTCGTTGTCGAAGCCCTCCATACCCAGGCGCCGAAAACGCGGCCCCTCGTCGCGAGGATCGGTCACCCGCACAAAGCGGCGCTTGTCGGGCGAGAGGCGGAATTCGCCGTTCGGATCGTCGATCCACATCACCGAGATCTCGCCGTCGCCGTCCACGTCTTCGGTCTGGTCCTCGTCGTAGAGGCCGTCTCCGTCATCGTCGGCGGGGCGGTACGGCTCGCGGGGGTTGTTCTCGGTATTCGGCTCGGTGGCGTAGGAGTCGTTCGCGTCCACGTTCAGGCCCGGAAGGATGTAGAAGGTCGTGCGGTCCACCAGGCCATGGACGTACGGGTCATAGTCGTAGCGCGTCAGCAGTTGCCAGGCGAGATACAGCGAGCAGGTCACGCCGTTGATCTCGTTGCCGTGGATGGCGCCGTCCACCCACATCGCCGGCTTGGACTCGGGCGCGCCGGTGGACTTCGCGGTGATGGTCAGCATCCACTGATCGCGTCCCATCCGGCTCTTGCCGATCGTCGAGAGGTCGGCAAGCGACGCGTATTGCTTCTGAAGGCCCTGCATGATGCGGGTCTTCTCCGCGTAGCTGTAGTACTGCTTCCAGTTGATCGGAAAGTCCATCTCGCCGTGGGCGCCGCCCGGGCTCGTCTGGAGCTTCTTCTGGGCGCGAACGGGTCCGAGCCAGGCGCTCGCCGCGAGCAGCAGCAGCACCAGGGCAGGCACCAGCAGGCGAGAGCCGAGTCTGTTCGTATGCATGGGATGCTCCTTGGCGTTACTGGATGACCAGGTCTTTGACCCGGGTGCCGCCCTTCTGCGACGTGACGGCGAGCCTCAGCGGCGTATCGCCCTCAACGGCCACCAGCCAGCTGACCACGCGGCGATTCCCCGTCTGCCGGGGCTCGGCGGCGTCGGGCCGCTGCTGACGCATCTGAGCGAGAGGCGACTGGTTCGCCTGCGCCCCGAACCCGCCGCGGCCACCACCGCCGCCGCCGCGCGCGCCGGCCACCCCGGCCGCCGGGCCGGCGGCCGCCGGGAGCGGCAGCGTCCCCTGGAGCACGCCGAGGCGCATCCACCGGGTCCCCTCGAGGAACGTGATCTTCGTAGGGTCGCCGAGCAGCCAAATCACGTCTTCACGATTGCCGCGCAACTGCGCGCCCTGCGCCACCTGCGTGGGCAGGCTCCCGGTGTTGGCAATCGTCGCGGTGATCTGCACCACCTTGTAGCGGCCAGGCGGGCCGGCCTTCCTGATGAGCACCGCGTCGCCCGACTGCGTGGCGGTCGCCTTCGATGCCTGGCTGGTCGTGTAGAGCAGCTTCGCGGCGACCTCGGCGATCTCGACGTGCGGCAGCAACGTCGCCTTGAACCGCTCGAACTGCCAGTGCGTCTCGCACAGGGCCGCCAGGCCGTCGCCGGGCACGGCTTTCGTGTCGCGCTTGCTGTCCCACAGCTGCGTGCTCATCGTGTAGGCGCCGAACTGCCCGTAAGCCCAGTCGGCGAAGACGCCGTAGCCGCCCGGCTCCTGCCGCTCCTGGTTGTAGGCACTTCGCCACGCCCGCGGCTGATCGGCCGCCGCGGTCCCACGTCGTGATGGCTGGTCGGCGGCCGGAGCCGCGCCCGGAACTCCACCACGCCGGCCGCCCTGCCCGACTGGCTGACCCGGGGTGCGCGGCGCCGCCTGGGCGCCACCCTGCTGCGGGAGCGCCTCGGTCCACGACGCCGGCACTGGCTCGCCGATCAGTTCCAGGTACTTCCGGCCCAGCACGCGGTCGAACACCGCGGCGTCGCGCGGGTCGATCCGGCTGTCAGGCCACCGCGCGAACGGGCGCAGCGTGTAGCCGCCGCTCGTGTGGAACGACTGGGCCAGCAGGATGTTCGTGTGGTTGGTGAAGAACTCGAGCACGGCACGCGCCTCGGGCGACGACGAGGGAAAGTCGCCTGTGCCGCCGGGCGTGTTGTCGTCCTTCCACCAGCCCTCGGGGTAGTTGCCGTTGACGGTGGAAGCCGTCTCGGCGCGCGGCGCGGGCTTGCCCGCCTCCACGCCCCCGTCCGGGTGCACCATCGGGCAGATGTAGAACGCGCTGTCATCGACGAGCCTGGTGATCTCGGTGTCGCTGCCGTAGCCCGACACCAGCTTCTCGATGATGTAGAGGCACACCTCTGTGCCGGCCAGCGTCGCGCCGTGTGTCCCGCCGTCGATCCACTGCGCGGGCTTGCCCTGGTACGGCTTCACCAGGGTTACGTTGCTCACCGCGGGCTTGCGCGGGTTGGCGAGCGTGATCAGCCGCTCGATCGTGACGCCGGTCTTCATCGTCGAGACAACGAGGACGTAGATGGGCCGCCCCGACTGGCTGCGTCCGATCTCGACGAGGTCGGTGATCCCGGGGTAGGCGGCCGCGACCTTCTTCAGGTAGTCCGTGGCCGCCGCGTACCCATGGAACTCGGTGAAGCTCAGGGCGACCGGCGGTGTCGCGGTCTTCGCGGCGGCCGGCGGCGCACCTTGCCCCGACGCGAAGACCATCGCGCCGAGCAGGAGACAGACCGCGGCGGCCAGGCCGACGGTCATACGGCCGGCCCGCTGGCGCTCGCGGCCGATCCGTCTCGAACGATCATCTGATGGTGGCATGCGCACAACTCCGGGAAGCACAAGGGTCAGGAGAACCGAGGGGGCGACTCGGTAGCCGGGGGCTGGCGCAGCATATCACGCCGACGGGCCTGCCCGGGTCGCGTCACCACCCTGTGTCACGACCGTGCGGCGCCGTGCGACAACCCAACAAACACCCCAGTCCACCACCCCTTCGAACGGCGGGGTGTTCGTCTCCGGCGGTTTCTCTTTCAGTTCAGCTGGAGCGCCTGGTCGTACACCCGCTTGATCTCCATCGGGCCCGGTGTGCGCCCGCCTTCCACCTTCGTGACGACGAGCAGTTGCAGCCCGTCGGAGATCTTGGTGAATGTCTGGATGACCTTCGCCCCGCTGCCCAACTTCATCGAGGTCACCAGTGAGCGGCCGTCCCACCGTGTGGTCCGCTCGGTCGTCGAGCCGGCCCGCTGTTCCTTGACCTTGGTGCCGTCCGGCTTCAGGGACAGCACGCGCCCTTCTTCGTCGGTCAGGCTGAGGCTGGCCTCGTGCTGGACGATCAGAAGAAGCCGAGGCGCCTCGAGCACGCGGCTCATTTCCTCGCGCGCCGCGCTCGACTCCTGGGACCCGCCTCCGCGACCGGTGTCGCCACCCATCCCGCCGCGGCCGCCCCTCCCACCACCGCCCCGGCCCATTCCGCCGCCCGCGCCTCCGCCACCCCGTCCGCCTGGCGACCCGCCGCCCCGACGCCCCTCATCGCCTTCGCCGGGAGCCCCCATCGCGCCAGGGGGAGGATCGCTCGCCTGCACGTTCAACTCCCAACGGCCCGCGAGATTCGGCACGGATGAGGGCGGTGCCGGTTCCTGTGACGCAAGGGCGACCCCGGGAGTCAGCGCGAGCACGAGCAGCGACCCTGCGATCAGCGTTCCCCTCACCCGTTCACGTATTCCTCTTCGCATCTGGTTCACCTCGGTCCCTGTCCAAGAAAGCCGTCCGTCGAGAGGCGCCCGTGAATGATCTGACGTCAGACGCGTCAAGAAGGTCGTCACGTCCGCGTGACAAGACCATGACAGGTATCACGGTTGGAGGTAGAGCAGGTAGGGAATCCCGATGAGGATCAGCGCGGCGAGGAACAGGAGGCCGAAGACCAGGCCGAGCGTCCAGAACTCCTTCCGCGAGACGTAGCCGCTCGCGTAGAACACCGGCGCCGGGCCCGTCGCATACGGGGTGATGATGCCCATCAGTCCCAGCGAGTAACAGAGCAGCAACGCGAACGCCTTCACTGGCACACCCGGGACAGACGCGCCTGCCGCCAGCACGACCGGCAGCAGGGCGGTCGCATGCGCGGTGATGCTGGCGAACATGTAGTGCACGAGGAAGAAGACGGCGACGAGCGCCGCCATCACCGCGGTGGGCGACAGGCCGACGAGCGCGGCCGCAGCCCCCTTCGCGAACCAGCCCACGAACCCGACCTTGTTCAGGCCCTCGGCGAGGCCGAAGAGCGTGGCCAGCAAGACCAGCACGTTCCACGCATCCTTGTGCGCGACCATCTCCTGCCACGACACGAGGCGCAGCGCGAGCATCAGCGAGATGACGACGAGCGCGACGGTGGCCGCTTCCATCACCTGGCCGCCGAAGATCCACAGCGAGATCGCCAGCAGCGCCAGCGACGCCATCGTCAACTCGTTGCGGGAGACGGGCCCCATCTTCGCGAGCTCTGACGCGGCCCACTGCGGCACGTGCACGCCACCGGTGATCGTCGGCGGATAGACCTTGTAGATCAGCCAGGGCAGCACCGCGATCAGCAGCAGGCCGATCGGGAGGAAACCCAGCACCCACTCGCCCATCGTGAAGCGGTACCCAATCGTCTTCTCCACGAGGCCGAGCGCGAGGAGATTCGGGGCCAGGCCGGTCAGGAACATCGAGCTGGTGACGGCGGTCGCGGCAAACTCCGTCCAGATGACGTAGCCGCCAATCCGCCGCGCCGTCGGCCCCGGGTACGAGTCGTAGAGCGGCGGGATGTTCCGGATGATCGGGAAAATTGTGCCGGCGCTGCGCGCGGTATTGGAAGGCGTGAAGGGCGCGAGCACCAGATCGGCCAGCATGATCGCGTAGCCGAGGCCGAGCGTCCGCCCTCCCAGCCTGCGTACCAGCAGCAGGGCGATTCGCTTGCCGAGGCCGGTGTGCTCGTAGCCGAGGGCGAACATGAAGGCCGCAAACACGAGCCAGACGGTGCCGTTGGCAAACCCCGAGAGCGCGAGCTTGAGCGATGCCTCGGGATCCGGCGCGGCCAGGCGCGACGCGGCCGCGAGCGCCATGCCGATGAAGCCCACGCCGGCGGCCGGCAACGGCTCGAGCACCAGGCCGACAACCACCGCGGCAAACAGCGCGAAGTAGCGCCAGGCCGCCAGCGTCAGGCCGTCAGGCGCTGGGACGAGCGCCAGGCTGACACCCACCGCCACCGGCAGCAGCCCGCGCCACGGAACCCGATGCAGGACAGAGCAATCTTGATGCGTGATCGTCTCTCGGGATGGGCGGTGTCAGGGCAGGAACCGGACGAGACCCTCGGTGGCAAGATGCACGCCGAACCAGACGGCCTCAGCGGCCAGAACGGCCGCGAGTAGCGTCATGCCGCCCAGGGAGACCGACCAGACGCGCGCCAGTGGCGGCGCCGACACGTCGTTCGTCGCGGGCGCCAGCAACCGATCGATGCGAGCCCAGAGCAGCGTGCCGTCGTAGAACGCACTGCCGGCGGTCGACAACCCGAGGGCGGGCGCCAGCCGCGCGACCTTGAGGAGGGCGGACGCCAACGACACCGCGCGTTCGTCGCTCCCTCGTACCGCGCGCGCATCGGCCGCAAACTCCACGGCCGCGCGCCACCTCTGTTCCAGCGCCCGGCCCGAAGACCAGATCCCCAGCAGGTCGGGGGAACAGGCCACGAGCACCCGCTTGAGGTTATCGCGCGTCGCGTGATGTGCCAGCTCGTGAGCCAGGCTGAGGTCCAGCTCGTCCTCGGTGAACGCCTCGACCACCGACCGTGCCATGAACACCCGCGGCCGCCGGAGGCCGGCCAGCGAGATAATCGGGGCGGCATCGGGCAGGAAGTACACGGGCAGCCGGTCGCCGGCCAGGCGCCTGGCTTCAACCGCGCGCGCCATCCAGCCTCGCTCGAGGGTGCGTGTGACGCGCGCATCGCGAACGGCGCGCCGCATCGCGAGCGCCAGGGTGACGCCGCCAAGCAGCCCGAGCGCGATCAGGCTGTACCCTGCTGACTCGTCGACGCCCTCCGGCTCGAATCGCCACTGCGCGGGCAGAAAGACGACGAACGTGAAGACGAGCGCGACGACGCCGGGCAACAGCTTCAGCGCGAGCAGCACCGCGGGCGCGCTGCGCGCGCGCAGGCGAACCGCCCCGCGTTCGACCAGCCACCAGGTTGCGGCAGCCATGGCCGACAGCCCGAGGTTGACCGCCCCGAACCACGCCAGCGCGAGGACGAGCGTGAACAGCACCTCGTTCACGGCTCTTCTCGCTCGTTCGTCGCCGGGTCGATCGCGTCCCCCGCCGTCGCGGGCCTGGTTCCCGCGCGGGCCAACTGCCGCCGCTTGGTTCGCACCAGCCGGTCCAGCTCATCGAGCAGCGCGCGGTCGCGCTCGCCCACCGCTTCCACGAGGTTCGAGAGGAATGGCAAAGGGGCGGCCCATTCGCCCGCCAGGAGTCCCGAGACCACGTCGCTCGCCACGATCTGATCCAGCTGTTCCCTGGTCGCCGACGCCGAGTACACGAATGCCCGCGCGCGCTTGGTGCGCGCCAGCAGTCCCTTTCGGAACAGCCGGTCGAGCGTCGTCATGACCGTCGTGTACGCGACCTTGCCATCCAGCCGCGCGTGCACGTCGCGGACAGTGACCTCGGCGCTGGCCCAGACAATCTCGATGACCTGCTTCTCCAGTGTCCCAAGGCCCGCGCGGAGCAACTCCCGCGGCGGCCTGAAGCCCCAGAAAAGAAACTCGCCGGCGTGCGGCACCCGCGTCACGCCTGCACCGCAGACTTGACCAGGCGGACCGTGGGCGCGATCAGCCGGTCGAACTGCGGCAGCGGCCCCATGAGGGGACGCGCGTAGTTCTTGAACGACTCGTCGATATCGTTGAGCCCTTTCAGGAACTCCCTCGGCAGCGGCTTGGTGTTGAGGGCCACCGACTCGAGAGAGGTGAGGAAATAGTCCACCGAGTAGTCGCCCGTCCGCCGGATGGCGACCGACCCGTTCTTCTTGCCGTGCACGGCGAAGTGCACCGCGGTCTCTCCGACGTCGCGCGCCTCGCTCCTGTCCACCTCCGAGATGACCCCCAGGAACGACCTCTGCAGGTAGCCGAACGTGTCGCAGCGCACGCGCGTGATCTTCAGGCGCGCCTTGACGGCATCCGACAGCGCGTCGCCCAGCGTACTGCGGCCGGACAGCTGCAGGTTCCCGAACGGGTCCCGCTCCTCCTCGTCCTTCAGCTTCAGCAGCATCGGCACGCCATCGTCCGCCACGACTCCTTCGCACACGGCGGCGACGCAGCGCCCGCACTTCGTGTAGACGCGGTCCACGTCCTCGATGAACCGGTCGATACTGAAAGGCGCCTCCGGCACGTAGATCAGGTGTGGGCCATCGTCTGGCCACCGCCGCGCGAAGACGGACGTCGCGGTCAGGAAGCCCGAGCTGCGCCCCATGACGACGCCGACGAAGACGCCCGGTATCGCGTAATTGTCGAGGTCGAGGCCGGCGAAGGCGGACACGACGAACTTGGCGGCGCTGCCGAACCCCGGGGTATGGTCGGTGACGAGGATGTCGTTGTCGATCGTCTTGGGAACGTGGATGACCCGGAGGTCGTACCCCTTCTCGTCCGCGAAGTTCGCGACGATGCGGCACGTCTCGGCGGAGTCGTTGCCGCCGATGTAGAAGAAGTACCGGACGTCGTGGCGCTGGAAGACCTCGACCATCCGCTCGCAGTAGGCCGAGTCCGGCTTGTCGCGGGTGGAGCCGAGCGCCGAGGACGGCGTGATGCCGACCGTCTCGAGGTTGTGCGTGGTCACCTGCGACAGGTCGAGGAAGTCCTCGTTCACGATGCCGCGCACGCCGAAGCGCGCCCCGTACACCTGCGAGATGAACGGATACTTCCGTGCCTCGAGCACCACGCCGGCGAGGCTCTGGTTGATGACAGCCGTCGGACCGCCGCCCTGCGCCACCGCCGCCTTGCCTTCGAGTCGCAACATTGATGACATCCTTCAGGGAGATGAGAAGGGCCGAGTTTACCACCGAATCGCCGCCCGTGAGCGGCGGCCATGATGCGACACGCCGGCACACGCGCCGATGGCGGGCCGCTGGCGCGCGGCCAGAGCCAGGGACTGCAGTCGTTCGGGCGACAGGTCCAACTCGTGTGGCATGACGCTACCTGAACACTACCTTCACCGCGTCGCCCGCGGCGGACATCTTGTCCACCTCGACGACGGGCGCGTTGCGTCTGGCCGCCAGCTGGTTGAACAGCTTGTCCTTGTTGCCCGACGCGACGACGATCGAGTAGTCGGCCTCCGGCACGACCAGCTTGATCAGGTCGTTCGAGGTCTGACCCCGCCGCAATTCGCCGCCCGTATGCATCGCCAGCACCTTGATCCCCTGGTCCTTTGCCGCCTTCAGCAGCGCCCTGGCCCTTGCGCTTTCCTTGTCCATGTCGAGGCCGGCGGCGCCCAGCCCTTTCGAGCTGGATCCCAGCACCACCACGAGCGTCTTCATCCCCGCCAGGTCCGACACCTGGGCAGTGGGCTTGTACTCGAGACCGAGCTTCAGCTGGGTGTTGAGGAGCACCCTGACGATCGCCACGTCGGAGCTCTGACCGATGGAGGTGAGGAGTCCGGGGCCAATGAACGTGACGTCCGCAGCGCCCGCGTCGCCCGCGGGCGACGCAGCAAGCGTGGCAAGCACGATCAGCGCGACGATCCCCGCGCCCCGGACGCTATGACTCATGCGCATATGATGATCCCTGATCCCTAGTCCCTGTCAGTACCCGACCACCGCGCCGTCGCGGCGGGGATCGGCGCCACCGATTCGCTTGCCGGTCTTCGGGTCGATGATGATGCCCTGCGCGCCCCCGAAGAACAGGTCGAAGTCTTTCATCGGCCTGATCGTGTAGCCCATCGTCGTCAGGGCCGTCACCGTGTCGGCGGGCAACCGAGCCTCGACGTCGATGGCGTTTCCCTCCTGCCCCGTCGCGTCGCGCGCGAAGAAGCGCGGCGCCTCGATCGCCTCCTGGATACCCATGCCGTAGTCGATCAGGTTCGACAGCAGCAGCGTCATGGTCGAGATGATGCGCGCGGCGCCGGGCGTGCCGATGGTCGCGAACGCCTTTCCGTCCTTGATCACGATGGTCGGCGCGATGGTCGTGCGCATTCGCTTCCCCGGGGCCATGGCGTTCGGGCCCCTCGAGGAGAAGTTCTTCATCTCGTTGTTGAGGATGATGCCGGTGCCCTGGATGACGACCTTTGCGCCGAAGGACTCCGCGATCGTCTGCGTCAACGCCACCATATTGCCGGCCTTGTCGACGACCGAGAGCGAGGTCGTGCTCGGGCTGAGCTTCGCGGGATCGCCCGCCGCCACCTTCCCGCTGATGCGGTCGAGCTTGATTTCCCCGGCTCGGGACGTCGCGTACGGCTTGGACAGCAGCCTGTCCACGGGCACGTCCACGAACCCAGGGTCGCCGACGAAGGCGCTCCAGTCGGCGAAGCCGCGGCGCATCACCTCGGCCATGAGATGCACGTAGGCGGGCGAGAGCGGCTTCATCTTGCCCACCTCGAACTGCTCGAGGAGGTGCATGTTCTCGACGACGGCAAGACCACCCACCGGGGGCGGGGCCGAAACGAGCCGGTACCCGCGGTAGCTCCCTTCGATCGGCTTTCGCTCGATGGCCGCGTACGACGCGAGGTCTTCCTTGGTGATGAAGCCGCCGTTCGCCTTCATCTCCGCGACGATCGTGTCGGCGATCGCCCCGCGATAGAACACGTCGCGACCGCCGGCCGCGATGGCGCGCAGCGTGGCCGCGAGGTCAGGGTTCTCGAGGGTGGCGCCCGCTTCGAGGGGGAGCCCCGAGTCGCACACGATCTTCGTCAGCGACTCGTTCTTCACGATCTCCTCGAAGTTGTCCGCGATCGCGCCGGCCAGCGTCGGGCTGACGATAAAGCCGTCCGCCGCGATCCTGATCGCCGGCGCGAGCACCTGCGGCAGCTTCATCGTTCCGTACTTCTCGAGCGCGAGCGTCAGCCCTGCAACCGCGCCAGGGATCGCCACGGCCTGGTGGCCCGTGGCCGGCGCCGTGCCTTTGTAGGAAGTCGTCGCCGGCGCCGTCGACCGGTAGTCGATCGCGACCGCCGTCTTCGTGTCGGCGAGGTAGATCACCATCATCCCTTCGCCGCCAATGCCGTTCGCGTTCGGTTCGGCAACACCGACGGCGAACGCAGCGGCAACTGCCGCGTCCACCGCGTTTCCGCCTGCCTTCAGGATCTGGACGCCTGCCTGCGACGCAAGCGTGTGCGCCGAGGCGACCATGCCACTCTTCGCCTCGACCTGCGGGTTCTTCGTCGCGGCGGGCAGCGACGGGGACGACGACCAGACGGTGAGGGTGAGGGCGGCCAGGAACAGTGCGATTCGCCACCACCTGCGGCTACCGGCCTTCATGAGGCACCCCTTGTCTTACTTCAGAAACGCGCCGACGCCGGCCTTCGTGATCTCGTCCAGCCCCGGCACGTCGATCGCCTTGAACACCTTTGACGGCCTGGCATCCTCGTTACACGCATCCACGATGGCGGAGTTGTTGGCGTGCGGCACGACGATCAGCCGGCCCTGGCGGACGCAGGCGTGCTCGACCAGCACGGTCGCCGTCATGATCCCCGAGATCTCGTTGGCGTGGGTGCCGCCTGCGCGACGGGCGGGGCGACCATCCCGAACACGGCCGACCTGAAGAGTATCGACGAATTCCCGCGGCAGCGTTGTCGCAAGTTGTCGCGGGGACAAGACTGGGGTTGGGGATCAGGGATCGGGGTGAATCCGGGTGAGCGGGGCCTCTCGATCTCGACAGGGGGTGACGTGGTTATATATACTCTGGCCATATATGTCCATGCCAAATGAACTGGCGCGGGAAGTGAAACGAGGGTCCACCGAGCTGCTCATCCTCGCGCTCATCGAGGACCGGCCCCGGCACGGCTACGAAATCGCGCGCCTGATCGGCGAACGATCCGAGGGAACCATCACCTATCACGTCGCGTCCCTCTACCCGACGCTGTACCGGCTCGAGGACCGAAACCTGATCGAGGGACGATGGGTGGAGAAGGCCGGCCAGCGCCGCCGGCGCTACTACCGCATCCTACCCGAGGGCCGGAAGGTGCTCGCCAGCCAGCGCAGTGTCTGGGAAGGCTTCTTCCTCGCCCTCGATCGCGTCGTGAAGCTCAGGCAGGCCTGATACCGGGCCTGCGGCCGCCGGCTTGCGACCTGCGGCCTTGCCGGGTTGAACAGCGCCAGGACAGCAGGCCCGAACGCCACAAGCGGGGTGTCTAGCCGAGGCTGGTCGTGGAAAGGACAGTATGGACTGGAAAGCCAGGGTGCGCGCCGCATTCGCGTCGCGCACCATCCCGGATGACGACATCGTCGAGGAACTTGCGCAGCATGCGGCATCTGCATTCGAGGCGGCGCGAGCCGATGGGTGCGACCCGGCAGAGGCCGCGCACCGCGTGGAGGCGCAGCTCGCCGCGTGGGCCGGCCAGAGCGCGATGCTCGCGCGCCGTCCCAGCCGTCCACCTGCCGTGGAGCCGCCGGCCGCCGCCGCGCCATGGTTCGCCGGGCTTGGCTACGACGTCCACTACACGTTTCACGTGCTCCGGCGCCAGTGGACGCACGCGGCCGTCATTGCCCTGACCCTGGCGCTTGGGGTTGGGGCGACCACTGTGTTGTTCAGTGTCGCCTACGGCGTGCTGCTCAAGCCGATGCCATGGCGCGACGCCGATCGGCTCATCCGTGTCTACGAAACCCGGCAGGGCAGCACCAGGAAACCGACCTTCCTAACCAATGGCACCTACCTGGCCTGGAACGAGCGGCCAACCACCATTGAAAACCTCGCTGGCTGGTCGGTCTACCCGGCGGCGATGACGGGTGTCGGCCAGACCGAGCGGGTGCGCGTGGTGGAGGCGACGGCCAGCCTGTTCTCGATGCTCGGCGCCCAACCTACACTCGGGCGGTTGTTTGCGACGGCGGCCGACGGGGGTGCCGAACCCTCGCAGGTCGTGTTATCTCATCAGCTATGGCAGCGAAAATTCGGCGGCGCACGCGACGTGGTGGGCCGTCCGCTCCAGATCGACGGGCAACCGTATCGCGTCGTGGGGGTCGCCTCCGAGGCGTTCGCGTTTCCCGATCGCGAGGTCCTCGCCTACATCCCGTTCAACGTGCCGCCCGTCGGCGGGAAGGATGGTCAGGGCGGAACGATCTCGATGTTCGCCGCGCTGGCGAAGCTGCGGCCCGGCGTCACGCCGGCGCAGGCGGCAGCCGAGGCCACGGCCAGGGGCCGATCGGCCCCCGATCCCGGCCTGGTCACCATCGCCGTCTTCGGAACCAAGGGCCAAGTACAGGTCTCGGCGGTACCGCTGCTCGACTCGGTCGTCGGCGAGGTGCGACCCGCGCTTCTCGTGTTCCTCGTGGCGGTCGGCCTTCTGCTGGCCGTCGCCACGGCCAACGTCGCCAGCCTGCAGCTGGCCCGTGCCACGTCTCGCCGCCGCGAGATTGCGATTCGCAGCGCGCTCGGCGCCGGCGGTTCGCGGCTGACACGCCAGTTGCTGATCGAGAACCTGGTGGTCGGGCAGATTGGCGGCCTCGCGGGGTTGCTGCTGGCGGCAGTCCTCCTTCGCGTGCTCCCGTCACTCGCGCCGGCTGACTTCCCCAGGGTGGCCGACATCGGCCTCGATTGGCGCGTGGCGTTGTTCTCGATCGGCGTCTCGCTCGCCGCGAGCCTCGCCTTCGGGCTGGCCCCCGTGCTGCAGGCGCGGGGCGTCAACGTGTCGGAGGCGCTGGCGGAAGACGGCCTGGCACCGGTCGGTGGCCACACCCGGTCGAAGACGGCGCGGGCACGGCTGCTGATCATGGCCGGCCAGATCGCGACCGCGGCCGTCCTGCTGGTCGGCGCGGTGCTGCTGACGCGGAGCTTCGTCGCGCTGATGCGGGCCGACCGGGGTTACGACCCAACGAACGTTCTCACAGCACGGCTCTTGCTGCCCGACTCATCCTACTCGGCGCAACGGCGCTCCGAACTGGTCGAGGGCACCATCGAACGTCTGAAGCAGCTGCCAGGAGTCAGGGCCGCGGCTGTTGCTTCACGCCTGCCTCTGGCTGGCGCCGAAATCCTGAGCGCCTTCCCCGTGCCGGGTCGTCGCGGCGGCCGCGAGGTGTCGGCGCACGCGGCTCTTCGTCAGGTGAGCCCGGGCTATTTCGCCGCGCTCGGCCTGCGCATCATCAAGGGCCGCGGATTCGCCGAAACGGATACGGCCGCCTCTCAGCAGGTCGTCATCGTCAACCGCACGTTCGCAGCACAATATCTGGACGACCCGCCGATTGGCGTCCGATTCGCTTTCGACCGCGAGGTCGTCGGGGTTGTCGACGACGTGCGCTACGGAGGCGTTGGGGACCCGGTGCAGCCGGAGATGTACCTGCTGTCGCGCCAACTGAAGTCGGGGTTCACGGTGGAGGAGCCGATGGTGCTGGTCCGCACGGCGGGCAACCCGTTACTCCTCGCCTCCACCCTGCGGTCGATCGTCCGCCAGATGGCTCCCTTGGCGGCGGTCGAATCGGTGATGACGATGGAGGATCGGGTGTGGACGAGCCTGGCGCGTCCGCGGTTGTATGCAGTACTGCTGGGCGGGTTCGCGGCGTTCGCGCTCGCGGTCGCGGGAGTCGGCCTGTTCGGCGTGCTGAGCTACAGCGTGTCGCTGCGAGCGCGCGAGATTGGCGTGCGCACGTCGCTCGGGGCCACGCCGTGGAGCATCATCGGCCTAGTGGTCCGGCAGGCGTCAGTGGTCACTGCCGCCGGTCTCATCGTTGGCCTCGGGGCCGCGGCGATGCTGGCGCGGTCGCTGTCAAGCCTGCTCTATGGCGTCGCCCCGTCAGACCCGATCACGTTCGTCGCGGTTGCCGCACTGCTGGCCGTCGTGGCCGTCGTGGCCTGCGTGGTGCCGGCACGCCGCGCCGCGCGGGTGGATCCCGTGCGCGTACTCCGCTGAGAGGACGACGGGACACCCGGCCTGCGGCTCGCG